>Ga0308157_10004450_pt1 | contig 18604 bp, 21 predicted proteins | sample PhyBR1_FD_201035 | JGI IMG/M metagenome (GOLD analysis project Ga0308157, IMG submission 201035) | Phyllosphere microbial communities from UC Gill Tract Community Farm, Albany, California, United States - DLSLB.R1 | ecosystem: Host-associated > Plants > Phyllosphere > Unclassified | place: USA...
GCAAAAATAGGATTTTTATCTAAATTTAAAAGTCTATTTGTTAGATATTTTTCAGAAATTTGCTTTTTAATTCAATTAATAAAACTGCTTTTGTGAATTTAGAGCAAATACATATCCTTAATTTTAAAAATATTCCCGAAAAAACACTTCATTTTACTAAAAAAATCAACTGTTTTGTAGGAAAAAACGGTCAGGGAAAAACCAACCTGCTCGATGCTATTTACTATTTGGCATTTGGCAAAAGTTATTTTAACCCGGTGGCTTTGCAGAATATTAAGCACAACGAAGATTTTTTTGTGGTTGAAGGTACTTTTAACAAATCCGACAAGCGCGAACAAATTGTGTGCAGTTTAAAAAAAGGACAAAAAAAGGTTTTAAAACGCAACGGGAAAATTTACGATAAGTTTGCCGATCATGTTGGTTTGATTCCTTTAGTTATGATTTCACCGAGCGATCAGGATTTGATTTCGGAAGGAAGTGAAACTCGCAGAAAATTTATTGATTTAGTGATTTCGCAACAAAACAGTCAGTATTTGCAGCAGTTGATCCAATATCACAAAGTGCTGATGCAACGTAACGCTTTATTGAAATATTTTGCGTTAAACCGAGTTTTCGAAACGGATACTTTAACGATTTACAACGAACAACTGCATAATTTAGGAACGGAGATTTACAAGAAACGAAGCGAATTTATTGAAGAATTTAATCCGATCTTTCAAAAATACCACCAACAAATTACAGGTAACAGCGAAGCGGTAGAAATTAAGTACGAAAGTCAGTTGCATGAGAAACCTTTATCGGATCTTTTTACTGATTTTTTACAGAAAGACCGCGTACTGCAATATACATCGGTAGGAATTCATAAGGACGATTTACTGTTTGAAATCAACGGACATTCTATTAAAAAATACGGATCGCAAGGTCAGCAAAAATCTTTATTGATCGCTTTAAAACTAGCACAATTCGATTTTATAAAAAAACAAAGCGGGGTACTGCCTATTTTATTGTTCGATGATATTTTTGATAAGTTGGATGCCGATCGCGTGCAACAGATAATCGAAATGGTTAACAACTCCACTTTTGGTCAGCTTTTTATTACAGACACACATGAAGATCGAACGGAACTAATTGTAAAATCGACCAATTTAGATTACGAAATTTTTAAAATATCTAACTAAACAAAAAGGGTTTTTCGTTTATTTGTACAAATTTTCAGCTATGCAGTTCAATCAGTCTTTAAAAAATTACAATACGTTTGGCATCAGTGTAAATGCAGCCGCTTTTGTTGATATTACTTCGGTAGATCAGCTAAAACAGGTTATTCAACAAAATAATAACAAGCTGCCTTTATTTATTTTAAGCGGTGGAAGCAATATGCTGCTTACAAAAGATGTTGATGCGCTGGTTTTACATTTAAATACCAAAGGAATTGAAGTTGTTAACGAAGACCATGATTTTGTTTGGATACAAGCACAAGCGGGCGAAATTTGGCATGACTTTGTTTTGAACACGGTTGATAAAAATTTGGGAGGATTAGAAAATTTATCGTTAATTCCCGGAAAAGTAGGATCCTCTCCTATTCAGAACATTGGTGCGTATGGCGTAGAAATTAAAGATACTTTTCACAGTCTAACAGCATTGAATCTCGAAACTTTGGAAATTGAAACTTTTTCAAATATCGATTGCGAATTCGGGTATCGTGAAAGTGTTTTTAAAAACAAGCTGAAAGATAAATATATTATAACATCGGTTACTTTTAAACTAAAAAAAGCACCACATATTTTGCATACATCGTACGGAGCCATTCAACAGGAATTAGATCTTATGAATGTATCAAACCCAACGATTAAAGACGTTAGCTATGCGGTTATCGCAATTCGTCAGTCTAAATTACCCGATCCAAAAGAAATTGGCAACAGCGGCAGTTTCTTTAAAAACCCGGTGATCGATAAAAACTTTTATCATTCATTATTAGAAAAAAATCCGGATATTCCGCATTATCCTGTGAACGATTCTCAAGTAAAAGTTCCGGCGGGCTGGTTAATTGAACAAGCTGGTTTAAAAGGATATCGTAAAGGTGATGCCGGTGTACATACAAAACAAGCATTGGTGTTGGTTAATTATGGCAACGCAACAGGCGAAGAACTAATTAATCTGGCTAAATACGTGCAAGCAACTGTTTTGCAGAAATTCGGAATTGAAATTAACCCCGAAGTGAATATTATTTAATTTTTAAACTTGTAGTTCGTTAACATTTAAAGTATTTTTGCAGCTACTTAAAAGCATCCTATGGCATTAATATTACTTTATATTTTAGCAGGTTTATTTATTGTTTTACTGGTATATTATTTGGGCATTTTTGCAGGATCTATATTCAGCAAACCGCACGAAACCAATGCCAAACGCATACCGGTTTCGGTTATTGTTTATGCTAAAAACAATAGTGTTGAATTGCGAAATTTACTGCCTGTTTTACTCAATCAGAATTACCATCAGTTTGAACTGGTTCTGGTAAACAACGCTTCTACCGATGATACGCTGCATTTAATCAAAGAATATGCGTTAATGTATCCGAATATTAGAATTGTTGATGTGGTGAACAACGAAACTTTTTGGGGAAATAAAAAATATGCTATTACCCTGGCAATTAAAGCCAGTAAATATGAATATTTGGTTTGTATTGATGCCGATAAAAAAATACAATCTAACAACTGGCTGGTTCAGTTAACATCGCATTTTACATTAAACAAAACCATTATTTTAGGATCGTTTTTTTACAGCAGACAAAAAGGATTCTTCAACAAATACTTACGCTTTTTTTACACCATGCAGCAAATTCAGTCGGTTGCTTGGACAAAAATCAGTCAGCCTTACAGTTTAAATCTGCAGCAAATCGCCTTTAAAAAAGAAGATTTTTACAACGTAAACGGTTTTATCAACCACATGCAGAAACCTTTGTTTATGAACGAATATCTGGTGAACGACGCATCAACATCAAAAAACACCACTATTTGCGAACATCCCGATGCAATGATTGAAACCGAATCGTTAAATCGTGCCGATTTCAATGTTTTTAAAAATCAACAAATCAAACTATTATCAAGTCTTAAAGGATCTGCAGCATTTAAAATAAAACTTTTTAATTTGTTTCAGTTTTTGTTTTTTGTGGTTGCAATCGCATCGCTTATAACCCTTGAATATTGGTACGTAACGCTTGCAATTGTGCTTTTACGCTATTTAATTATCTGGATATTGTTTGCAAAAGCAGCAAAAAAATTCCGTTACAACGATCTTGCTATTTACTTTCCTTTGTTCGATTTGTTTTATATCTTTATGCAGATTCAACTATTTTTAGGAAATCTTTTCAAAAAATCAACAACGTAACGTGGCACAAAAATCGGTAAATGAAATCGCAGTTTTAATAGAAAATGCAAAAACAGGAAGTCAGACTGCTTTTACTGCCCTGTTGGATATTTATTGGACAGAAGTGTATCATTTTATGTTGAAAAGAACTGAAAATGAAACCGATGCCGAAGATATTACCATTGAAACTTTTGCCAAAGCTTTTGATAAACTTACACAATACAAAACCGAATTTGCGTTTAACACATGGCTAATTGCCATTGCAAAAAATGTTCATATTGATTTAATTAGAAAGCGAAAAAGCAATGATATTGTCAATTTAAACGAAAACGAGGAATATTTGTTTGATACCCTTGCTGATGACGATACGCTGGAAGATCAGTTGATTTACGAACAAAATTTGGCGACGTTAAAACTTTGTATTAAACAGTTAAAACCTCATTATCAGCAGATTATTCAGTTGCGTTATTTTCAGGAACGAAGTTATAACGAAATTGCCGAAATAATCAATGAACCTTTAAACAACGTAAAAATAAAAATTTTACGTGCCAAAAAACTGTTGACCGAATTGATTAAAAAGCAAAACGAGTAGTTATGGTTGAACTATTCAAAGCGCATTTAGAAAAATTTGTTTCGATAACAGATGCTGAATTCTCGGATATAATTTCCTTTTTTGAAGTTAGAACGGTACGCAAAAAGGAAAATCTTTTAGAAGAAGGACAAATCTGCAAAGAACATTTTTTTGTTTTAAAAGGAATTCTGCGCAAATTCTACATCAACGAAAAAGGATCTGAACAAACGACTGAATTTGCTATTGAAAACTGGTGGATGACAGACAATATGGCGTACGAACATCAGTCACAAACCGATTTTTACATTCAGGCAGTTGAAAAAACAGAACTTTTGGTCATTACCCAGAAAAATCAAGAATTGCTTTTAAGTAAATTTCCACAATTAGAACGTTATTTCCGGTTTGTTTACCAACGTGCTTATGCAGCTACACAAATGCGCATAAAGTACATTTTCTCGCTTGCCAAAGATGAATTTTACTTTCAACTTTTAAAGAAACATCCCGAATTTGTTCAGCGGGTTCCTCAATATTTAATTGCTTCGTTTTTGGGTTTTACGCCCGAATATTTAAGCGAAATACGCAAGAAAAATCTTTCTTAAACCAGTTTAAGTTTTTACATAGAACTGTTTCTCAACTTTGTATCAGATAAAAATTAAGAAATCATGACAAAACGTATTAACATTAACAAAACGGCACCACAGGCTTTTAAAGCTATGTTTGGTTTAGAAACTTTTCTTGCAGGTGCAGAAATTTCGAAAACATTAAAAGAATTGATAAAAATTCGCGCGTCGCAAATAAACAATTGTGCTTACTGTATTGATATGCACACAAAAGACGCGATGAAATATGGTGAAACCACTCAACGTATTTTTTTATTGAGTGCATGGAAAGAAGCTAAATCTTTCTTTACAGAAGAAGAACAAGCGGTTTTGGTAATGACCGAAGAAATTACATTGATAAGTCAAAACGGATTGAGCGAAGAGGCTTACGAAAATGCTTCTAAATTCTTTAACGAAAATCAAATTGCAGAAATCATCATGGCAATTGTAACCATTAACGCATGGAACCGAATTGCAGTGAGTACGCATTTACAGGTTGGCGAGTTTTAATAAACCGTAACTGTCATCCCAAACTTAATTTGGGATCTCATTATATTTTACAAAAAATCCGATCAGCTGATCGGATTTTTTTATTTTAATAAAGTTTGTTTTAATTCTTGTAAGGTAACATTTTGCTGTTCGCCTGAATGTAAGTTTTTCAAAGCAAATATATTTTTCTGCATTTCGGTTTCACCTACAATCACAGCGTATTTAATCCCTTTCTTTTCGGCAAACTGAAATTGTTTTGACATTTTAGCTTTGTCAGGATACAATTCAGCATTCACTCCGGCTTCACGTAAATCACGAATAACTTTTAAGCAGTATTTAGCTTCATTATCGCCAAAATTTAAGAACAAAACATCGGTAATATTTGATACGGTTTCAGGAAAAACATTCAATTCTTCAATAACCAGATAAATTCTGTCTAAACCAAACGAAATACCTACACCACTCATATTTTTCAAACCGAAAATTCCTGTCAAATCATCGTAACGACCACCGCCACCGATTGATCCCAACTTAACGGTTTCTGGTGCGGCAACTTCAAAAATGGCTCCGGTATAATAATTTAAACCACGCGCCAATGTAACATCTAAATTTAATGTTGCTGATTTTAATCCTAATTCTTCTACGGTTTCGCAGATAAATGTCAGCTCGTCTACACCTTTAGTTCCTTCAACCGATGATGCTAACAATTCACGTAATTGATTCAGTTTTTCGGTTAACGATCCATTAAAATTGAATAACGGTTGTACTTTAAACAAAGCTTCTTCAGAAATTCCTTTAGCCAACATTTCTGCCTTAACGCCGTCTTCACCAATTTTGTCTAATTTATCTAAAGCAACGGTAAAATCAATCAGCTTGTCGCTTGCACCAATAACTTCGGCAATACCCGACAATATTTTTCGGTTGTTGATTTTTATAGTAACGCCCTCAACCTTTAAATCGCTAAAAACGGCATCGTACAACTGCACCAATTCTACTTCCTGCCACAATGATGTTGATCCAACAACATCGGCATCGCACTGATAAAATTCGCGGAAACGACCTTTTTGCGGACGATCGGCACGCCAAACCGGCTGAATCTGATATCTTTTAAAAGGAAACTCCAATTCGTTTTGATGCTGAACTACGAAACGAGCAAACGGAACCGTTAAATCGTAACGCAACGCTTTTTCGGAAATATAATTTCCTACATATTTCGTTCCTAATTTATAATAAAACTCACCAAATATAGAAACACCTACAGATTTTTCATTTTTTTCTAAATCTTCAATATTTGAATATGTATCAGTATAATTCTTTAAGTAAAACCAAAGATCTTTAGAAAATTGAATTTCATTAATCTTATTTTCACTTCCAAAAATCTTATTAAATCTCTCCTTTATAATTTTTGGTAAATTTTCGTTTATGAAATAATTATATTTTTCACCTAAATAGAATTCAAATCCATTTTCTTTCAAATTACTGATGTGCGAAGACAAAATATCTAATATAATTTCAATCAGAAATTTATTATACTTCTCTAAAAAATCGCCTGAATTTAAAATCTTAAAAATTAAACGGTCGCCTTCTTCCCCATATTTACCCATTAAGGTTTCAGAATTTTCAAACGAAGGTGTTTCAATTGGTTGAAAACCGCTGCGTTCAAAATGCTTTTTTATAACAGATATGATGTATTGACGCTTTGCTACTTCGATCGGAGAAAAATCTCTTGTTCCTTTTGGAATACTTGGTTTTTGTGCCATTTTAATTTTTGTTTTTAATATCAAGTGTCCTGCAAGGTTTTTGAAACCTTGTAGGCTTTCTTGTTGAGTTCATACCTACAAGGTCATGAAGACCTTGCTGGATAATTTGTTTTGCAAATATAGTAGTTATAGTCTGAAAGTTGTAAAGTAGAAAGTCAAAAGTATTTTTCTTTTTTGGTTATGATTTGTATAGATTCCTACGGAATGACAAACAGAATGTTGACAGTTTATTACGCTGAAAAAGTTTTCGATTTAAATCTACAGTAGAAAAAAATTAAAACTTCTCTTTCAGCATCATCATTCGGTCGTTCTGTATGAAATCTTTTTTTAGTTCGATAGTTTTGAAATATTCTGAAACCATCTGCTGCATTTCCGTACCTAAATATTGATTGATTTCAAAAAACAACATTCCGTTTTCATTTAAACCTTTATGCGCTAACTGTGTAATTTTTCGGTAAAAAATCAACGGATCGTTATCGTCAACAAACAATGCCAAATGTGGTTCGTGCTGTAAAACGTTTTCGTTTATTTCAGCTTTTTCTAAATTGCGAACATACGGCGGATTGGATATAATGATATCATAAACATCTAAACGTTCTACCTGTAAAATATCCTGCTGAATAAAAGTAATAGCTGCTTGCAAGTTCACAGCGTTTTCTTTAGCAATTTCTAATGCTTCAACCGAAACATCAATCGCCGAAACAATTGCCAACGGAAATTCCTTTTTAATGGTTATGGGAATACAGCCCGTTCCGGTTCCAATATCCAACACGCGCCAGTTTTTTTTCGGCTGTTTTTTCATTTCGGTTAAAACCCAATCAACCAATTCTTCGGTTTCTGGTCGTGGAATCAATGTTGCGGGCGAAACCTTAAAATCGTATCCAAAAAAATTAGCCTCTTGCGTAATATATTGTATGGGTTCATTATCTTGTAAACGATTGAAAACTTCATCTATTTTTTGCTGATTTTCAACTAAAATCGATTCATTTCCTTTCAAAACAACATCAGCTTTACTGTATTTCAAAACAAATTCCATTGCCATATAAAACAAATTCAAACGCTCTGTTTCATCATAAAAAGCAGGAAGTTGGTTTAGAAATCGTTTTTTATAATCGTTTACCGTCATCTTTTTTTAATTTTGTAAAAAATTCGCCATGCACACACACGAACAATTTATGTACCGCGCTTTGTTTATTGCACAGAAAGGTTTGCCCGCTGCCATGCCAAATCCTTCGGTTGGTGCGGTAATTGTTCACAAAGATACAATTATTGGCGAAGGTTCAACGAGTCCTTTTGGTGGATCTCATGCCGAAGTGAACGCTATAAATTCGGTTAAAAATAAAGAACTTTTAAAAGAAAGTACCATTTATGTTACGTTGGAACCTTGCAGCCATTACGGAAAAACGCCGCCTTGTGCCGATTTAATCGTGAAAATGCAAATTCCAAATGTGGTGATTGGTTGTGTGGATCCTTTTGATGAAGTTGCTGGTAATGGCATCGAAAAACTGAAAAATGCCGGTATAAATGTTATTGTTGGAATTTTAGAGAAGGAATGTATCGACAGTAACAAGCGATTTTTTACGTTTATTCAGAAAAAAAGACCTTATATTATTTTAAAATGGGCAGAATCGGCAGATGGATTTATTGCTCCGACTGAAAAAAACGAACAAAAACCTGTTTGGATTTCGAACAATTATTCCCGACAGTTGACGCACAAATGGCGCAGTGAAGAAATGGGAATTTTGGTTGGAACTAAAACGGTTTTAGGCGATAATCCTTCATTGACAACTCGAGATTTTGTTGGAAAGAATCCGGTAAGAATTTATTTGGATGCGAATCATAAGATCGATACATCGTTTGCAATTACAAATTCCGAAAGTAAAACGATTTGTTTGTGTGCGGAATTTCATTTGAAACCAATTGACAAAATCATTTATAAAAAGATTGATTTTAGCGATTTACCTGCTGAAGTAATTAAAATTTGCGTGGAAGAAAATATTCAATCGATAATTATTGAAGGTGGATCGCACACTTTACAGCAGTTTGTTGATGCAGAATTGTGGGACGAAGCACGTATTTTTAAAAGCGATGTAATTTTAAATGATGGTATAAAAGCTGCTGAATTAAAAAATGCTGTTCAAATTTCTACACAAAAAATTCAGAACAACATTCTAAACTATTACAAAAACCAAAATAATGACTGATACTTACAAAACGATAGAAAAACCAAGCGATGAAGTGTTGTTTAAAGAAAAAAACAGCAAGTTTTTCGGCTACGCTTTTCCGGTTCAGTCAGAAAATGAGGTTAAAGATATTTTAGATCAGGTTAAAAAACAGCATTACACAGGCAGACATTGGTGTTACGCGTACCAGATTGGCACAAAAACAAAGATTTATCGAGCTAATGACGACGGCGAACCCAACAACAGTGCAGGAATGCCTATTTACGGACAAATACAATCGTTTGATGTTACAAACGTTTTGGTAATTGTGGTTCGATATTTTGGCGGTGTAAAATTAGGAGTTGGCGGTTTGGTTACTGCTTACAGAACTGCTGCACAAATGGCTTTGGAAACGGTTGAAATTGTAGAAAAAACAATAAACACGCACTTTTTTATTCGGTTTGATTATAAAAACATGAATAAAGTAATGCGCGTTATTAAAGAAAAAAACCTGAATGTTGTAAATCAGGTTTTAGAATTAGATTGTTTGATTGAAATTTCCTGCAGACTTACTCAAAAAGAGGAAATCTTTAATGCGTTCAATCATATTTTTGAAGTTTCTATTACAGAAAAAGAAGATTAAAACAATCTCATATTTCCCACAGATGCACGGATTTATTCCTTTACAACCTCAATTAAATCTATCTTAAAGTATTGTATATTTTCTATCTGTGAATCTGTGGCAATTTAAATTAATCGTATTTAAAATTCAATAATTGTTCTTCCATCAGCATTCTAAATCCATCTGATTCCAATCTGGTTCCTTCGTTAATAAAATCCATCATGTGTAAAGCAAAATAAGGCGCTTTTACTTTTGGCAATTTATAGTTTTCGTATAGAAAATCGGCAGAATAAACCTTTAGAAAACGTTCCATAACATTTATTTCACGCTCTACCGAAAGTGCTTTTCTGTTGGTTTTTGCTTTGCCGGAAAGTTTGTTTACAAAACCATCTAACTTAATGTTTCCTGTAGCTGAACTTTTATCGTTATATGTAATTTGATTGTCTTTTTTAACAGCGCGTTCAGCTTTGGTCAATTCTGGCGATGTTCCCAACCCTAGCTTATTGTTCATGTTGGTATATTCAATTTCCAATTCATCCAAAACAGTAGAATCGGTTAATAGAACATTCAAACTTTTTCTGTCGATTACTTTTTGCGAAATATCAATAGTTTCTACAATTGTTCCATTCACATAAAACGATAATTTGTCGTTTACATTCAAAGGAATTGTTTTATAAACATTCTGTCCCAATTCAATTACAGGATCGTTATTATGTTTAATTGCAATTTGCACTCCTTGGGATGGATTGTACACACGAGCTTTTAAAGCAACAGGTGTTTGTGCCATTAAAAATCCCGAACAAAATAAAAATAGCATTAAAATAAACTTTTTCATACTTGTAATTTTTTTTGTAGAATTTACGATTTTTTGTTTGTTCCTAAAAAAGATTTTTTGCTTTTAACAATATTTACCCGTTGATTAATTTTTCAAGGTATTCAGGAACCGAAATCGGGCGTTTTGTTTTCATGTCAACAAACACCAAAACTGTTTGTGCAGTTGTTAACAACTCGCCTTTTTGGTTAACAATTTCGTAGGTAAATTCAATCTTTACGCCACCTAGAAAAGCCAGTCTGGTTATTACGGTTAATTCATCGTCATAATACGCAGGTTTCTTGTAATTCATATTTAAAGAAACCACCGGAAGCATCACTCCGCTATCTTCAAGCTCTTTGTACGAAACCCCTTTGTTTCTAAGCCATTCCACACGACCCATCTCAAAATATTGGGCATAATTTCCATGGTAAACCACCCCCATTTGGTCGGTCTCTGCGTATCGCACACGTATGCTAATTTTGTGTTCTTGCATAAAAAAATAGTTTGAAAAATTTTATAATTCGAATAAAAAATTACTTACAATATTATTTCTAAAAATCAAATAGTAAAATCATTTTTTTTGATGATTTTTATTCACATATTTGTAAATGAAAATGTGTTTTATGTAACTCTCTAAAACACTATTATTAAACACCATTATCTCTAATAAAAATGCTTGATTATACACAAGAAACCGCAATATCTGTTTGGAATCGTTGTCTGCAATTCATAAAAGACAACATTGGCGACCAGGCGTTCAAAACTTGGTTTGAACCAATTGAGGCTATTGAGTTAACTGAAAATGCTTTGTATATTCAAGTTCCTAGTAAATTCTTCTATGAATGGCTAGAAGAACATTATGTAAAGGTATTAAAATCTGCATTACAAAAGGAACTTGGTTCTAAAGCAAAGTTACTTTACAAAATTAAAATGGAGAATACTTCGGGAACAAAACAACCGTTTACCGAACAATTACCTAGTACACAGAGAGAACCCGTTAAAACCCAGGAATTAGATGTTCCTGTACAGACAAAAAATCCCGAATTAAAAAATCCGTTTGTAATTCCCGGAATCAGAAACGTTAAAATAGAATCGCAATTAAATTCTAACTACAGTTTTGATAATTTCCTGGAAGGCGAATCGAACCGTTTGGCTCGTAGTGCAGGTATGGCAGTTGCCAACAAACCGGGTGGAACCGCTTTTAATCCGTTATTGATTTACGGTGGTGTTGGTTTGGGAAAAACCCACTTGGCACACGCTATTGGTGTAGAAATTAAAGATAAACATCCAGAGAAAACCGTATTATATATTTCGGCAGAAGTTTTTACCCAGCAATATGTTGATTCTGTTAGAAAACAAACTCGTAACGATTTTATTTATTTCTATCAATTGATCGATGTTTTAATTGTAGATGACATTCAGTTTTTATCTGGAAAATCGGGTACGCAAGATGTATTCTTCCATATTTTCAACTATCTGCACCAAAACGGAAAACAGGTTATTTTAACTTCTGATAAAGCTCCGGTTGATATGCAGGATATCGAACAACGTTTGTTATCTCGTTTTAAATGGGGACTTTCAGCTGAAATCATGCACCCAGATTTTGAAACCAGAGTAAATATCGTAAAAAACATTTTGTACCGCGATGGTGTTGAAATGTCTAACGATGTTATAGAATACGTTGCAAAGCACGTAAAAACAAATGTCCGCGAATTAGAAGGAGCCATTATTTCGTTAATTGCGCAATCATCTTTCAACAAAAAAGAAATCACCGTTGATCTGGCTAAAAACGTTATTGAAAAATTCGTAAAGAACATTCGTAAAGACATTTCTATAGATTACATTCAAAAAATAGTTTCTGATTATTTTGAGTTGGATATTGAAACGCTTTGTTCAAAATCGCGTAAACGAAACATTGTGCAAGCCCGCCAATTAGCTATGTTTTTTGCAAAGAAATATACCAAATCCTCGTTGGCAAATATTGGTTCGCAAATTGGCGATCGCGATCACGCTACGGTTTTACATGCTTGTAAAACGGTTGACAATTTATTAGAAACCGACAAGGAGTTTAAAGCACATTTCGAAGATATCAATAAAAAACTATCTATGTAATGGCAAAAATATTAATGGTTTGTTTGGGTAACATTTGCAGATCGCCGTTGGCAGAAGGTATTTTAAAATCTAAATTAAAATCTGAAGTGTTTTTTGTAGATTCTGCCGGAACCGGTGCTTGGCACGCTGGAGAATTACCCGATAAAAGATCTATTGCCGTTGCAAAAAAGTACGGTATCGATTTAACAACCCAACGCGCAAGACAGTTTTGTTTAGACGATTTTTCTGCTTTTGACTATATTTATGTTATGGATAAAAGCAATTACGAAAATGTTTGCAGATTGGCACCAAACAATGAAGCAAAGAAAAAAGTAAAGCTAATTTTAAACGAGTATCATCCTGATAAAAACATGGAAGTTCCCGATCCTTATTACGGTGGCGACAATGGTTTTGACGATGTTTACAATATGTTGAACGAAGCTTGCGAGAAGATAAAGATAAAATTAGAAAACGCTTAAAGGCGTTTTTTTATATTTACAGAATATGACAACATTAGGCATCTTATATTTAATTCCGGTAATGTTAGGAGACGAAACTCCTGCAGCAGATGTTTTACCTGCAAGTGTAATGCGCATGGTTTCGCTAATTAACGATTATGTTGTGGAAAACAGCAAAGTTGCCCGCAAGTTTATTAAAGCAATTGATCCAACTAAAGTTCAGGCTACTTTAAATTTGTTTGAACTAAACAAACACACCGATGCTAAAGAACTAAAAACATTTATTCAACCTTTGTTAGAAGGAAGAAATATGGGTTTAATGAGCGATGCCGGTTGCCCTGGTGTTGCAGATCCTGGTGCGGTGATTGTTGCAATGGCGCACGAGAAAGGTATTAAAGTTGTTCCGCTTACTGGTCCTTCGTCAATATTACTTTCGTTGATGGGATCAGGCATGAACGGACAATCGTTTACTTTTAACGGATATCTTCCCATAGATAAATCAGAAAAAAAGACAATGTTGAAAGATTTGGAAAAATGGTCTTTTGAGCGTAATCAATCTCAAATTTTTATTGAAACACCTTACAGAAACAATCAACTGATAGAAGAAATGGTTCAAACCTTAAATCCAAACACGTTGTTGTGCGTTGCCTGCGATTTAACATTACCAACCGAAATTATGCTGACAAAACCCATAAGCTTCTGGAAAAAACATAAAATAGATTTACACAAACGTCCGTGTATCTTTATTATTCATAAAAAATAAATCCCAGCCGTTTGGCTGGAATTTTTCTGTTAGTTTACAAATCTAAAACTGTCAATATTTTTCTTTATGAAATCATTTAACTCTCCTTTATTTATAACTAAAATATCTACCACTCCATTGTAGTAATGATAAACTTCATTTACATTTATTTCCTTGTTCAAAGATTCTACATAAACACTATTTGTAAATATAAGCTCCAAATCGTCTTTAAATATTTGTATTAATCCTACATCAAGTATATCAAAAGGATCATTATCAATTGTATATCTTTTCTTTCTTTTATATTTTTTTAATTTCCATTTTGTAAGCTTTGCATTCTCAAGATCACTTTTCCATCCAGCATAAATACTAATCAATTGATCATTTTTATAAAGAATTGTAAGATTTTTATCATGTTGTATCCACCATTTAATTTCAATTAACGGTAATTCAAATTGATATTTATTGTAGAGAATTATTTGGTCATCAGCTTTACCTGGTATTTTTGAATCAAAGTTTATCAAGGCTTTATCATTGAACTTTGTAATAAAAAAATCATGTCCTTTCGTTATAATAGAATCATTTGCAATTTGTGCATAACCATAACAAACGTTGAAAAACAAAAAAAATCTAATAAAATACTTCATCATATTATCTGATATTCAATCATAAATATATTAATAATCCAACATAAAAAATAAGCGAAACTTAAAGTTTCGCTTATTTTTTTATTCCATATAAAAATCCTAATCGCATACGGATCAGCATCTTCTTAACAAAATTCCAGAAAAACGTATGTTGTAAAAATATCGTACCAATAATAATCAACAAAACTTTGTAAACAGGCAAAATTAAAATTAACGATAATGGCCAGTAAATCAACGGGTGCATACTTTCTTTTGTGATACCGATCAATTCTAAAACCGGACGCGTAATATACGCCGATGTACTGCCCGTAATAGCAAACACCACTAAAATTACGATAAACTGAAAATTAGATGTAATTCCCCACTTTTGTTTTAACGAAGCCATATTTCATTTTTTGTCGATGCAAATTTACAAATAATTTAATCTAATCTTAAATTATTAACTTGCTGAAAATATAATAAATAGTGATAAAGCATGTAATTAACTTCGTATCCATAATGTGTTTGCGAATTATAATCGATACTGTATTCAATAACATTGTTCATTCTACCCGCGCGTGCATTCCATTCCTGCACCCATCTACGGTTTTTATTTTCTAAAAAAGTAATAGAATAATGATCTTTCGGTTTTCTGTTTGTGCTAAACCATCGCTCAAAACCATTATCCATAATAATCACTTCGTATTCCAAATCGGGGTTTGACAGCGTAACTTTACCGTTTTCAATTTTAGTCGTTCCTTTATCAACAGCATCGGTTTTAGGCTGCGCAACACAACTCATAAAACACAAGACCATAATTCCTAAAAATAGATTCACCGTTTTCATTTTTTTATTCTTTAAGATAAATGTACATTTGTTATCTAACAAAAATCATACAAAAATGGTTACTACAGATCAAATAAAGGGTCTTATTGATCGCCTTGGTGCGTTAAGGAGGTATCTTTGACATCGATCAGAAATTAATTGAAATACAAAACGAAGAAGAAAAAACGTTTGCTCCCGATTTTTGGAACAACGCCAAAGAAGCCGAGATTTTGGTACGAAACATTCGGTCTAAAAAGAAATGGGTAGAAGGTTACCAAAGTGCGCAAAGCAATGCGGAAGAACTGCAGGTTTTAATGGAGTTTTTTGCTGAAGGAGACGCGTCGGAAGAAGAAGTTCAGAACCAATATGACGCAACAGTAGAAATTGTTGAAGATTTAGAGTTTAGAAACATGCTTTCGGACGAAGGCGACAGTTTAAGCGCAGTTGTACAAATTACAGCGGGTGCCGGCGGAACAGAAAGTTGCGATTGGGCTGCCATGTTAATGCGTATGTATTTAATGTGGGGCGAAAAAAGCGGCTACAAGATTAAGGAATTGAACTTTCAGGCAGGAGATGTTGCCGGAATTAAAACGGTTACTTTAGAGTTTGAAGGCGAATTTTCGTTCGGATATTTAAAAGGCGAAAACGGCGTACACCGTTTGGTTCGAATTTCTCCGTTTGATAGCAATGCCAAGCGTCATACCTCATTCGCGTCGGTATATGTGTATCCGTTGGCAGATGATACCATTGAGATTGAAATTAATCCGTCTGATATTTCGTGGGAAACCATGCGATCATCGGGTGCAGGCGGGCAAAACGTAAATAAGGTTGAAACAGCCGTGCGATTACGCCACCACCCTACCGGAATTATTATTGAAAACTCTGAAACTCGTTCGCAACTCGACAACAAAACCAAAGCCATGCAGTTGCTTAAATCGCAGTTGTACGAAATTGAATTAAAGAAACGTCAGGCAAAACGCGATGAAATTGAAGCTAACAAAATGAAAATTGAGTGGGGATCGCAAATCAGGAATTATGTAATGCACCCTTACAAATTAGTAAAAGATGTTCGCACGCAATTTGAAACCAGTGATGTGGACAGTGTAATGAACGGCGTAATTGATCCGTTTCTTAAGGCTTATTTAATGATGATGGGTCAGAAAGAAGAAAATTAAATCCATAAAAAAACTCCTAAATTTCTTTAGGAGTTTTGCTTTTTAAGACAAATCTACTTCTACTTAAATTAAAAGTGTATTTTTGAAGAAACACTAATTTATTTAAAATGAAAGAAGCACTTATAGAGATTGTGGAAGATAATCCTTTCCAGAATTGCTTGTTTGAACGTAAAAAATATTCTGATATTCTTATAAATCTTATAAATAATCATCCTGATGGTTTTGTGTTAAGTATAAACAATTCATGGGGTACTGGTAAAACCACGTTTATAGAAATGTTCCGTCAAAGTTTAATAAATGATAATTTTGAAACGGTATTATTTAATGCTTGGGAAAATGACTATGATACAGATCCTCTTATTGCAATTTTGGGTGAACTAAAAATTCTATCGAAAAAGTATGAAAATAAAGAAGAAATTAAAAAAGTTGTAAGTAATGGTACCAAATTAGCAATTACAGGCTTAAAAGCTATTGTTAAACATCAAATTGAAAAACATGCTGGAAAAGATGTTTTAGAAATTTACGATGCATTTCTTGAGGGAAGTAAAGACATAGCTGAAAAAGAAATTGAAGATTATGAAGATAAAAAAGATAATATTAAGGATTTTCGAGAAAGCTTAATTGATTATATATCATCAAGAGAAAATTCAAAACCAATTGTATTCATTATAGATGAATTAGATAGATGTAGACCTGATTATGGTATAAATTTTCTTGAAAATATTAAACACCTTTTTAATGTTCCAAATATTGTTTTTGTATTATCTATAGATAAAGAACAATTAGGTGCAGCAATTAAGGGGTTTTATGGTTCTGATAGTATTAATACAGATGAATATTTAAAGAAAATTATTGATATAGAATTGTCATTACCTTATCCCAATTTACGTGCTTATATTAGAGCAAGTATTGATAGTTTAAAATTTAAGAATGCATCCATAATAGAACCACAAATGAATAACAGTGAGATAGTTTACCAGATGTCAAATTCATTTAAAATGTTCTACGAAAATGAAAAAATTTCTCCACGTAAATTAAATAAAATAATTAACCACCAAAAACTTATTATCCTCTCTTTCAATGAATATGAATATTTTCATTTTTACATAATAAGTTTCATTGTTTATTTGAAATATCAGCATCCCATACTATACAATGGTTTAATTATAAAGGATGAAAATGTCTTTCAAAAAATTATAGACATATTGATCGTTAAATTATTGAAAACACAAATGCATAGTGTAGAAAATAATATTTTTAAATTTATCTATGCTTACTTTTTAAATTATTATGGCTACAATGCAGATGTAAACCATATTTCTAAAATATCATATAAGTTAGGTAACGATGAGAGCTTTTTCAATGAACTTAAAGGAATTATAAATCATTTGTCTGTCGGAATGTTTACTAATAATAATCAAAAAAATTATTACATTGATAAAATTGAGTTTCTATCTGGCAACTAATGTTAAAACTTACTAAAAACAAGTATCCTCCAAAATAATATCAACCCCATAAAAAAAACTCCTAAATTTCTTTAGGAGTTTTTTGTTTTATTGAGCCTCTAGAGGGACTCGAACCCACGACCTGCTGATTACAAATCAGCTGCTCTAGCCAGCTGAGCTACAGAGGCAAAATAATATTATAAATTCAGTAAAAAATCAAATTGAAAATTTTGAGCCTCTAGAGGGACTCGAACCCACGACCTGCTGATTACAAATCAGCTGCTCTAGCCAGCTGAGCTACAGAGGCAATTATTATTTTCAATTTGATTAAGAACTTGAGCCTCTGGAGGGACTCGAACCCACGACCTGCTGATTACAAATCAGCTGCTCTAGCCAGCTGAGCTACAGAGGCGACTCATTTACGGTTGCAAATATACTGCTGTTTTTTAATTCTGCAAGGGCTTCCGTAACTTTTTTGTCAGTTTTTTTTAACTATAAAGCGTTAATTTTTTCAACCAATTGATTAGCAGTTCCTTCTAAATCTGAATAAATTGCTTTGAAGTGTGCTTTTTTATTTTCTGCTTTTTTATTGTTTACACGCTCAATTAAAGTATCAAATTTATTAATTGCTTCATCTATAATTGCTTGCGATTCATCTGTTGGTTTTCCTGCTGTAGAAAGCTCCCAAATGTAAACTGCCTCAATAATATCTCCCAATACAAAATTGATATCTTTTTTTAAAGTTCTAACGTTTGCCATAATTCAATAATTATAATTTATTAATAAATACTTCTAATAAGGTTGCATTGCCTTGTAAGGCAAAATTGTTTAATTGTGCCGGTACTAAAACGGTATCGCCTTG
>Ga0308157_10004451_pt1 | contig 18603 bp, 19 predicted proteins | sample PhyBR1_FD_201035 | JGI IMG/M metagenome (GOLD analysis project Ga0308157, IMG submission 201035) | Phyllosphere microbial communities from UC Gill Tract Community Farm, Albany, California, United States - DLSLB.R1 | ecosystem: Host-associated > Plants > Phyllosphere > Unclassified | place: USA...
GATCGACAAATTCGGCGGCCACGCGATGGCGGCCGGCCTGACGCTGCGCGCCGACGCCTTCGACGCCTTCGCGGCGGCCTTCGAGGAAGTGGGCCGCGCCTGGCTGAGCAAGCAGCAGCTGGAGCGCGTGATCGAAACCGACGGCCCGCTGGAAGACGCCTACTACACCACCGCCTTCATCGACCTGATGGACGGCCAGGTGTGGGGCCAGGGCTTCGCGCCGCCGGTGTTCTGCGACGAGTTCCGCGTGGTGAGCCAGCGCATCCTGAAGGAGCGCCACCTCAAGCTGCTGCTGGAGAAGAACGGCGCCCGCTACGACGCCATCTGGTTCGGCCACGTCGACTCGCTGGGCGAGCGCGCCAAGGTCGCGTTCCGGCTCGACGCCAACGAATACAACGGCGTCACCAAGGTGCAGCTGATGGTGGAGCATGCCGAGCCGATGTGAGAATGCGTGTACTTTTCACATGGGCATGATGGTATTCTGAGCGTTCCAGTTTTGCTGCCCAGGGAGTGCGTAAATGAAGTTCGATTGGCATGGCGGGACAATATCGCCCTCGACTGAAATCGATGCCGGCTACCGGAACACGCAGAATGTCCGGCGCTTTCTTTCCGGTGAGTGCGGGCCGGACTTCAAATTCGACCGCGACCTGATGGCGTGGATGCGCAACGGCGGCGCAAAAAACATGGCCGACGTGGTGGAAGAATGGAAGCGCCGGCGCGGCCGTAACTGACTGTCGCGAAATCAGGACTACAGCCAAACGGAAACATATGGAATCGACAGTTCCAAATGACGAGTTCATCCGGTCGAATTTCCCCAGGCTGGCGGCGGCGCTGGAGTATATGCCGGTCGGCGTGACGATCGTCGACCGCGACTTGACCATACGCTTCTGGAACCCGGCCTTTTGCCAGGTGCAGGGATTTCCGGATGAGGTGATGCATCCCGGCGTCACCATGGCCGAGGTGTTCCAATACATTGCCTTGCGCGGGGACTACGGGCCTGGCGCCATCGACGACCTGGTGGCCGTCCGGGTCGGGCTCTGTCTGAAGTTCGAACCCCACAATTTCACGCGCACCATGGCGAGCGGCGTACGGCTGAACATCATCGGCCGCCCCATCTTTGGCGCGGATGGCACGGTCAGCGGCTTCGTGACCATCTACCACGATGTGACGGCCGAGAAGCGCCACGAGGAAGAGCTGGAGGCCAAGAACAACGAGCTGCAGCAGGCCAAGCAGCTGGCCGAGGCGGCGAGCCTGGCCAAGGGACAGTTCCTGTCCAATATGAGCCACGAGATCCGCACGCCGCTCAACTGCGTCATCGGCATGGCCTACCTGGCCTTGAAGACCGAACTCGACCCGCGCCAGCGCGACTACCTGGAAAAAATCCGGTTCGCCGGCGAGCACGTGCTGGGCGTCATCGACGACATCCTCGACATTTCCAAGATCGAGGCCGGCAAGCTGGAAATCCAGCATATCGATTTTTCGCTCGACCACGTGATGCAGACGCTGACCACCGTGGTGGCGCCGAAAGCGGCCAGCCGCAAGCTGGAACTGGTGTTCGATCTCGATCCCGCCCTGCCGCCGACGCTGGTGGGCGATCCGCTGCGGCTCGGGCAGGTGCTCATCAACTACACCAACAACGCCATCAAGTTCAGCGAACACGGCCGGATTGAGATCCGGGTGCGCCAGCAGGCCAGCGACAGCCACGGCTGCCTGCTGCGTTTCGAGGTGAGCGACCAGGGCATCGGCCTGTCCCAGGCGGAGATGGCCAAGTTGTTTGTCTCGTTCCAGCAAGCCGACACGTCGACCACGCGGGAATATGGCGGCACCGGCCTCGGCCTGGCGATCTGCAAGGAACTGGCCCAGCTGATGGGCGGCGACGTCGGCGTCGACAGTCAGCTGGGCGTCGGCAGCACGTTCTGGTTCACGGCCCGGCTTGGCGTATCGGACAAGACCGTGTCCATGCTGATCAACCAGCTCAGCGACGCCGCCGCCGAGCTGCTGGCCAGCGCCCACACCTCGGCCGCGACGGTGGCGCTCAAGGTGGCGCGCATACTGCTGGTCGAGGACAATGTCTTCAACCAGCAAATTGCGCGGGAGATGCTGGAGGAAGTGGGCGCCGCTGTTTGCATCGCCGGCAACGGCGTCGAGGCATTGGAACTGCTGCGCCAGACGCAATTCGATTGCGTCCTGATGGACTTGCAGATGCCGCAAATGGACGGGCTGGAGGCGACCCGCCGCATCCGCGCCGATCCGCAACTGGCCAGGCTGCCCGTATTGGCGATGACGGCCACCGCCACCATCGACACCCGGGCGCGTTGCATTGAAGCCGGCATGAACGGTTTCATCTCGAAGCCCATCCAGCCGAGCCTGATGCGCCAGACCATCGCCAACTGGCTGCCGCAAGGCGCGCTGCTGACGGCGCCGCCCGAGCCGCGCCTTCCGGCAGCGGTCGTCGAATCCGCACCTTGCGGCGGCCTGGCCGCGATCGACTTCTCGGTGCTGGCCACGCTGTTCGACGACGACCGGCCGAAGGTGCGCAAGTTCGCCGTCAAATTCCTGCACAGTGCGCAGGCTGGCGTGCGCGACATGGAGGAGGCGCTGGCGCGCGGCGAAATGCAGACGCTGCGCGACCTGGGCCACCGCGTCAAATCCTCGGCGCGCAGCGCGGGCGCCTTCGGCATGGCCGAGTTGTGCTGGAAGCTGGAACAACTGGCGCCGGGGGACGCGGGCAATGAAGCGGCATGCGCCCAGCGCCTGGTGGCGCAACTGAGGGATGAGCTGGAACAAGTGGCGGCGCAAATCATGCGGAACACGGACGACGCCGTCTGAAATGGTGGCGCCATGCTGGACCTTTGGTATTGCAAACCGGGGCCACTTCGTCAGTCAAATGTATCCCAGCCTGGACCCGCCGCAGTCTGCTAATGTGCGCTTTTTCCCGGGGGCACTTATGAGAATTCTGCGATTCCAGAAGACCGTCATTTCCTATGATGGCGAGATGCACTACGACACCATTAAGGGCATCAGCAAGTTCAGCGACCATGTCGAGGCATCGAAGGGGACTCTGCTGATCTCGTCGGATTTCCTGACGGCGGCGCAGTCGCCCGAGGGCGATTATCTCTACACCGTCACCTCGCTCAAAGACAACCTTGCCAGGTTCAAGCAGAAACAGGATGCCGCGAATGACAAATGGGTCAACGGCGAGGGGAAAACAATGGCGTACCGGGAGAAAGAGGACTTGCTCACGGTCGATGGCAATGCTGAAGTCAAGATCATCGAAAACGGCAACGTCACCGGCGTCGCGACCGGCGCCAAGATCACCTATGACGCCCGAACCGAACAGATCTTCGTGAAGAGCGCCGGCGACGCCGCGGACCCCGCCAAGAAAACGCGCGCCATGCTGGTGCTGATGCCAAAAGCCGATCCGCTGGCCCCGAAGCTCAAGATAGTGGATTGATAAACTCACAGCATGGCCGACCATAAATAATTTTGCATATGTTCGGCGAGCTGATACAATCCAGAAATTGTCATATTTGCATTATTTTAGACTCTGCATTGGCGGCATGTGCTGCCGCTGCGGCAAAGTGGCGTGCCGCCAACTTCCGCGCAATCGAGAGGCAACCGCATGTTAGTGATAAGGCGAACACAAATGCGGATCATGCAGCATGATCTGAACGCCCAATACGCGGTGCACCACCTGGCGCGTTTGCGAGCGCAATTTCCCGGACAAACCCAAGATGTCAGCGATCTTCAATTGCGCGACAGATTGTCCCGCCTCGCCACGACCGCCCAGTTCTATGGCATCAGCAACCATGGCGACCTGTTTGCATTTATCAGCCTGGCCTTGCTTTACGGAGATGATTTTCATGAGTTTCCGCCCATCCAGGCACTGTTGCGGGATACCTCTCTGGACGCCTTTGACAGGATCGGGCGGGTGATTACCGGCTGTCGCGGCGAGTGGAAGGAAGGCTTACCGCAGGTCGTCGGTGCGGCACAGCAGGCGGACCAGGCACCGCCCATGCCGGACCTGCCGGCGCTACGCCACACAATATGAAAATGTGAGACCATGCCGTCACTGACCGTGGCCAGTCCATCCCAATTGCCCTATGATTTTACTCTCAATGATGGAGTAATCTCGCTGGGCGTCGCCGGCTTACCGGGCAGTGCACTGGCCTTAAGCGACGTACCGCCGCAAGCGCACTTGCGGTTAACTGTGCTGGGCGAAGCCGCGGATCTCGAACTGGTCACTGGCAGCGCGACATTGAACGGCATGCCGATCGCCGGAACGATTGCGCTAAAGAACAACGACCTCATCCAGCTGGGCCGGTGTGACGTGCGTTTTCGCTGCCGCGTGCAGCGCAAGCGCAAGGGAGACGATGCCTCCGTTGACGAGGCCGGCGACGAACCCGCAATTGCCATCAAGGGCGGCTCTGATGTTGCTGCGTCGAGCGACCCGCTGCAGGAAATTTGGGAGAATCACCAGGCTAGCGCCGAGTCCATCGCCACGAGCACGTTGACTACGCCGTGCCAATATTTACAGGCAGCAGCATCCTCAAGTAGCTCGGCCAGCGGCGGCCCGGCCCGACCGGCACCACTCTCCGACGCCGTCGCGGAAAGCGCCCTGACAGGGGTTCAGGCGCTGGCGGAGTCACCAGAGGAGTATGCGCGGCGTAGCGGCAAAACTTATTTGTACCGCACAATCCGAACCTACCTTGCCACCAAGCGCACCAGCCGCCTCGACGCCGCACAGTTCGCGTCGTGCGCACCCGATGGGGACCTGTTTCCCGAGGCTGGCATCGGCAGAATCGCTGCCTATAAAAATCTGGCCGCCTGGCCGGCCGGCAGGCCAGTGCGGGCTGCGGCTCCCGGAGCACGCTTCTTGCCATTGGAACACGTGAGCGGTGGCAATTTTGCGACTCAGTATATTTCCACTTCGGCCGCGCCGCGCGGGGCCGCACTCAATTGCGTGTATAGCTTCGGTGTCGCTTTCGGCTCCACGCAGCGCATCAGATCACTACGTTTCTGGGATCCGCTGATTGTGATCGACATCGCGCGGCTGGCGCCCGAGACACAACTTTATGACCTGAATTTTAGGGATGAGTATCTAAACGATCCACATCCGCAAGCCTCAGATTATGTACGAAGTACGACAACAGCGTCCTGCCGCAACTACGCCAAACGCGACGACGAGGTTCTCATCGTGGGAAGCATCCCGCCGGAAGCGATAACAAGCATTCAAGGCCCCGCCTGGATTGCCAACCAGGCCGGCCTAACTTTTTCCGATGTTGACAAGAATTTTTCCGAAGAAGACATTGCGACTTTAGGGCTTGCGCCAACACCGCCAGCAGCGGCGGCTGCATTGCCATCAGATGGGGCCGGCAGCCAAGTCTACGACCTGTCAGAGGAGGAAAAAAGCAAACAGCGACAGGCCAATGCAAAACGGAACGCCAGAAAGAAAATGATCATAGCGCCAAATGATGACCCCGGCGCAGGTTGAGCAGCAGGCCGTTCGGGCGACGCTATCTGTCCTGGCTCCGGTCCAGACGACCCTCGGAAGGCGCTTACATCCTCCTTCCCGTATTGACCAGGCATAGTAGTCCTGTTGATTCCCGGTTGCTATCCATCCGAAAAAGGAGTATAACTACTCCAACAACGGAGGATTTATGAATCTTACCTACGCTTACCCCCGCAGCCGCTTCGAGCCCACCATACTGGTCGACCTGAACGCCAAGGCCGAGCGCGAACGGCTGTCCAAGGCTGCCCTCAAGGGCTTTTTCAAGCTGGCCGCCGCCTGGAAGCTGCGCGACGACGACGCCCGCGAACTGTTGGGCGGCATTTCCAGCAGCGCCTACTACGAGTGGAAAAAACACCCGGAACGCACGCTGGAGGTGGACTGCATCACGCGCATCTCCTACCTGCTGGGTATCTACAAGGCGCTGCACATCCTCTACGGCGACAAGCTCGCCGACGAGTGGATGGGCCTCGCCAACACCAACCTGATTTTCGGCGGCCGCACCCCGCTCGCCTATGTCGCCGCCGGCGGACTGCCCGCCATGCAGATCGTGCGCCAGTTGCTGGACGCGCGCCGCGGAGGTCTGTAAGTGCCGGTCAGCCTGATACCACCCTTAACCACGCTGCGCCAGTTCGACACTTGCCGTTTGCTGCCCTCGCGCTTCGCCGACATGGAAGACTCGGTCCTCGCGCCCCTCGCCGACAACGAGCAGGATCTGCACGACCTGTTTGACCTGGATAACGCCACCAACGCCCGCCTGCAGGCGCAGAATGGCAACGCCACCGGCATCACGATGGATGAACTGGTGTTCGGCGTGCCGAACTTCCGCATCGTCAACGCCGCCTTTACCTACGCCCGTCCCGAAGGCAGCCGCTTCAACGGCGGCACGCGCGGCGCATGGTACTGCGCCTTCAACGTCGAAACCGCGCTGGCCGAAGTGAGCTTCCACAAGGCCGTCGAATACGCGGAGATCAACCGCTTCGACGACAGCGTGCAGTACCAGACCATGCTCGCCGATTTCACCGCCCCGTTCCATGACCTGCGCGGGCAACTGCGCTACCTCGGCTGCCTGGCGCCGGACAGCTACATCGAATCGCAGCTGCTGGCGGAACGCCTGCTGGAAGGCGGCTCGCTGGGCATCATCTATCCGAGCGTGCGGCTGGACGGCGGCACCAACCTGGCCTGCTTCCGCCCTGCGCTGGTGGGCAATGTTCGCAAAGGCGCGGTGTATCGGTTAACATGGCGGGGTAGCCCTGTACCGATCATCGAACTTATCTGAATCATGCAAACCAAACCTGAAAACGACACCGACCTGCGTCTCAAAGTGAACCGCGAGACCGCGCGCCTGCCATGGACCGAACTGCTCAAGCATTTCGCGGCAGGCACCGTGGTGTGGGTCGCCAATTCGCTGGACCTGGTCGACGTGGCCGTGCGCATCTCGCACGACGACAAAGCCAACATCGCCCAGTGGATGAACGCCGGCCTGCTCGCCAAAGTCAGCGACGAACAGGCCGCGGCCTGGCTGGAGACCAATGCCGAACTATGGGCGGTGGTCGTCAGCCCCTTCATCCTCGTTCAGCAGGAAAAGGCTGTTCCAGCCAGCGTGCATTAAAACTGGAAGCTGCCCGCGTCGAGCGTGACCGAGCCGCCGCAAGCCGGCGTGGTCGCCTCGCGATTGCCGCTGGCGGTGGACTGGTTACTCTCCCATACGGTGCTCACGCCGTACTTCATGAACTTGTACTGGATCGCAGTCGACGGCGGCAGCTGGAAGGTGCGCGACCACGGCACGTTGGCGCCGCTGCCTTCGATGTTGAGCTGATCGCTCGCACCCGGTGTCCAGTTGCCCAGCTCCGCGCGATTGCCCACCACGTAAACGTTCTGGCCCATCACCGTATTAGCGTTCGCCACGCGGAAGGTCACCGGCACCGTGGTGCAGGTACCGCCACCGCCGCCACCCACCTTCTGGTTGACGTGCAGCGCCACCGCAGGCACGGTCGCGCCGCCGTTGGCCGGGATGCTCACGCTGATCATGCCATTGCTGCCGACGGTGACGCTGTCGCCGGTGCAGCCGGTGCCGCCGGCGTTCAATTGGCCGTGCACCACGTTGCAGTACGTCCCCGCAGGCAGCAGCGTTTGCAGCGAGGCGTTCCAGGCCGCGTACTCGTTGTTGATCGCGACGAAGCCCTTGGCGCCGCGCCCGAACGCGATCTGGTTGGCGGTGCCGTTGGTGAAGTAGTCCACGCCCTGCCCCGACGTCGCAGCGCGGAAGGCGACCATGTTGGAGATGTCGCCCCAGCGGTGGATGAAGTCCCACTGCTGGTTGATCAGCGGGTTGCCGCTGGCGTCGAACGGGCTGGCGCTTGGCGGGGCCTGGTCGTAATTGGTGAAGCGGAAGCCCGAGTGCAGCTGCGCCGATCCGTAAGGCCAGGCCAGCATGAAGATGTTCGCCAGGTCGTAGCGCTTGGTGCCTTGCGTGTCGTTGGTGGCGCCGGAGACGTAGTTGCTGGCCACCAGCGAGCTGCCGTTGCGCTCCGTGTCCCAGTTGTTGACGAAGACGGTCGCCTTCTCGCTCGGCACGAAGCCCCAGGTGCCGCCCCAGTTGCCGGGCGTGCCCATGATGGCGCGCACCTGCGACAGGCTGGCGCCATTCTCGTTGCGGAACATGGCCTTGAGCGCGAAGGTGTACTGGAATTCGTTCAGCGTGCCGACGCTGTAGTAGTCCGAGCGCACCACGTTACTGTCCGGGATGACCTCCTGCGTGATCCACAGCGCCTCGCCGGCCTTGGTGGTGTGCGTGACGCCGCCCATGATCGCCTGCAGGTCGCTGGGCTGCATGTGCTTGGCCGCGTCGAAGCGCACGCCATCCACGCCCATGTTGATCAACTTCGTCAGGTAGGTCTTGACCTGGCCTTGCACGTAGGCGCCGTCGGTCTTCAGGTCCGGCAGGCCGCTCAGGCGGCAGAACATCACGTTGTAGCGATTACCCGGCGAGCCATAATCGCCGCCGGCGATGTCGCAGGCCGGATGAAAATCGCTGGAGCTGAAAAACGGATAGGCCAGCGTGGAAGAATTCCACGTCGAGCCATCGGTCGCGGTGCCGGAACCGGCGGCCAGATGGTTGACCACCACGTCCGCGTACACGCGCACCTTGGCGGTATGGCAGGTGTTGATCATGGCCTGGAACTCGGCCTCGGTGCCCATGTTGCTCTTCAACGAGGCGAAGTTCACCGGCTGGTACACGTCCCACCACGCGCCCAGGCTGGCCGAGGCCTGCGGCGGCGAAACCTGCACCGCGCCAAAGCCCTGCGGCCCGAGCCAGTTGGTGCACTCCTTGGCGATGTCGTTCCACTTCCAGCGGAACATCTGCACCGAGGTGTCGGCGGGGTTGAACGCCGCATGTGCGGGTGCGAAGGCGCAAGCGCCCAACAGGCCGGCGGCCAGTAAGCTTTTCTTCATTTGTAGTCTCCGTGTCGTTTTATTTGTAATTTGGGAAATACTGCAGCCCAGATAAAATGTAGCAGAACTACAGTAAACAACAAGCGAAATACGATTCATTTTTTCACAATCACCCACGGGAACCGCTTCCATAGTCGCTTTTCACGACACATATGTAATGCGATTACTTCTGCAATACTGCGGTATCATGGGACGAAAAAACGACACTACAGAATTCAAAGCCACTTCATGTCCATCATCCAGCCCGCCGAAAGCGCCAACGACATCGCCACCCATCTCGCCGAAGCCATCGCGGCGCGCAAGCTGCCGCCGGGGACCAAACTGCGCGAGGAAGCGCTGTGCCGCCTGTATTCGGTCAGCCGCACCAAGATCCGCGCGGCGCTGCTGATCCTGTCGAAGGACAAGCTGATTAACATGGTCCCCGACAAGGGCGCGATGGTGAGCCAGCCCAGCGAGCAGGAGTCGCGCGAGATCTTCGCCACGCGCCGCATCATCGAGGCGGCGCTGGCGCGCGAGTTCACCGCCAAGGCCAAGCCAGCCGATTACCGGAAGCTGGAGAAGCATTTGAAGGAGGAACGCAGCACGCTGTCGCAGGTGCCGTCGAAAATGCGCCAGCAACTGCTGGGCGATTTCCACGTGCTGCTGGCGGAGGTGGTGGGCAACCAGGTACTGAAGGAGATCGTGCGCGAGCTGGTGGGACGCAGCTCGCTGATCACCATGTTGTATCAATCGGAGCGCGACGCCGCCTGCTCCTCCGACGAACACGCGGCCTTCCTGGCGGCGGCCCGTTCGGGCGACGCCGACAAAGCGGCGGAGCTGATGCTGCACCACCTGAGCCACGTGGAAGCGGCGCTCAACTTCGATATCAACGCCAGCCCGGCCAAGCGCGACCTGGTCTCCGCGCTGCTGATGTAGCCAGACTTCAGCGCCCGGCTTGCGCCAGCTGATGCGCCAGCGCGTTGTGGAGCTCGATCACCACCGGCAGGTCGATGGTACACAGCACACCGTCGCGCACTACCACCTTGCCGTTGATGATGCTGTGCGAGACATTCGGCGGCGTGCAGAACACCAGCGCCGCGACCGGATCGTGCAGCGCGCCGGCGAAGCCTATCGTATCGAGCTTGAACATCACGATGTCCGCCGCCATGCCCGGCTTGAGCGCGCCGATGTCGTCGCGGTTCAGCACCTTGGCGCCGCCCAGCGTGGCCATCTCCAGCGCCTGGCGCGCGGTCATCGCATCCGGACCGAAGCCCACGCGCTGCAGCAGCATCGCCTGCCGCACCTCGCCCATCATGTGGCCGGAATCGTTGGAGGCGCAGCCGTCCACACCCAAGCCCACCGGCACGCCGCTGTCGAGCATCTTGCGGATCGGCGCGATGCCGGAGGCCAGGCGCATGTTCGAACAAGGACAGTGCGCGATCCCGGTGCCGGTGCGGCCGAACATGTAGATGCCGTCGTCGTCCAGCTGCACGCAGTGCGCGTGCCAGACATCGCGCCCCACCCAGCCGCAGTCCTCGGCGTATTCGGCCGGCGTCATGTTGAACTTCTCGCGGCTGTAGGCGATGTCGTTCGCATTCTCGGCCAGGTGCGTGTGCAGCGACACGCCGAAGTTGCGGGCCAGCGCCGCCGCCTCCTTCATCAAATCGCGCGACACCGAAAACGGCGAGCAAGGCGCCACCACGATGCGCTGCATCGCATAGCGGCCGGCGTCGTGATAGCTTTCGATCAGGCGCTGCGTGTCCTTGAGGATGGCGCCCTCCTCTTCCACTACGCGGTCCGGCGGCAGGCCGCCCTTGGACTGGCCCACGCTCATCGAACCGCGCGCGGCGTGGAAGCGCATGCCGATCTTGCTGGCCGCCTCGATGCTGTCATCGAGCTTGCAGCCGTTGGGATAGATGTACAGGTGGTCGCTGCTGGTGGTGCAGCCGGACAGGATCAATTCCGACATCGCCGCCAGCGTCGACACGTTGACCATCTCCGGCGTCAGGTTGGCCCAAATTGGATACAAGTTGGTCAGCCAGTTAAACAGTTCGCCGTTCTGCGCGGCGGGAATCACACGCGTCAGGCTTTGGTACATATGGTGGTGGGTGTTGACCAGGCCGGGCATCACCACATGGTTGGCCGCGTCGATGATCTCGTCGGCCTGCTGCGGCAGATCGGCGCTGCGGCCGACTTGTTCGATCACGTTGTCCCGGATATAGACGGCGCCGCCGGCGATTTCGCGGCGCTCGTCATCCATCGTCACCAGCACGCGCGCATTTTTGATCAGTAGAGTTTTAGTCATTTTCTATAAGAGCTAAACACTGCGGAAACAATGCACGGGCACTGCGGAAACAGTAGGGTTGATATCAAACGTATTTTAAGCCGCTTCACGCTCCGAGGTCAGAAAAGCTTGCGGAACGTCTTCCTCCTCATCGTCGTCGTTCAATTCCAGCGGACGCTCGGGCAGCACCAGGTTCAGGGCCACGGCCACCAGCGCACCGACCGTGATGCCGGAGCCGAAGACCTCTTTGACGAAGGCGGGCAGCTTGGACAACAACTCCGGCCGCACCGTCACCGCCAGGCCGCAACCGATGGCCACCGCCATGATGATGCCATTGCGCTTGGTGTGCTCCACATGGCTCAGCAACTGCACGCCGGCCGAGATGATCATCGCGAACATCATCAAGCCCGCGCCGCCCAGCACCGGCTGCGGTATCGTCACGACCACCGCACCCAGGATCGGGAACAGGCCAGCCAGGAACAGCATCACACCGGTCAACGCGACCACGTGGCGGCTCGCCACGCCGGTCAACGACACCACGCCCACGTTCTGCGCGAAGGTCGACACCGGAGGGCTGGACAGCAGCGCGGCGAAGGCAGAACCGACGCCGTCGCACAGGATGCCGCGCGCCAGCGTCTTGCCGCGCATTTTGGTCTCGGTGGCGGCGCCCAGCGCCATGAAGGTGCCGGTGGTTTCCACCATCGTGACCAGGTAAGCGATCGCCATCGCGACCACGCCGGCCACCGGGAAGGTCATGCCGTAATGGAGCGGCTGCGGCAGCGCGAAGACCTGCGCGTTCCGCACCTGTGAGAAATCGATCATACCCATCGAAACGCACAACAGATAGCCGATGAACATGCCGATCACCACCGCCGCCGCGGATACAATCCCCTTGCCGAATTGGACCAGCATGATGACCGTGACCAGCACGAAGGCGGCGATGCCGAGGTTGAGCGGCGAGCCATAGACCGCGCCCGGCGCATGTCCGCCCGCCGCCCAGTCCACCGCGACCGGCACCAGCGACAGGCCGATCATCGTCACCACCACGCCGGTGACGGCATGCGGGAACAGCTTGCGGATCTTCGGCATGAAACAGCTACCGACGATCATCACCACCGAAGCGGCAAGCGACGAGCCGAGTATCGCAGGAACGCCGTGTTCCAGGCCGATGCTGATGGCCGCGCCGACGAAGGCGAAGCTGGTGCCCATCACGCAAGGAAGCCTGATGCCGATTGGGCCTATGCCTTTGCACTGCACCATGGTGACGATGCCGGAGCCGAGCAAGGCGGCATTGATCAGGGTGATGATCTGGTCCGCCGGCAGCTTGAGCGCCGCGCCCACCACCAGCGGCACGGCGATGATGCCTCCCAGCGCGGCCAGCATGTGCTGGGCCGCCAGTAATACGGTTGTGAATAGGGGTGGCCGATCCTCGACCTGAAATAACAAGTGATTCATAAACGCGTCTCCGTCTGTCTTTTTTTATGGGCGTTACTTTGCAACTACAACCCGCACGGGCTGCCCTTAACCGTGCGTAGAAAGGATGCTTAGCAACGCAACAGCTCGTGACCGACGCGTTTATTGACGACGATATTGCGCTTCGCCGAATACATTGTCAACGAATTTTGTATACAATTTTTTATCGAAGCGCGGCGTCGCCACGCAGCGTGGCGATGGCAAGGTCGAGGAAGGCGCGCAGCTTGCGTGACGAGTGACGGCCTTCGTGATGCACCACGCTGACCGGCACCGGCGCGGGTTCACAGGCGCCCAAGACGGCGACCAGGCGGCCATCGGCCAGATACGGCGCAGCCATGTAGGACAGCACGCGGGTCATGCCGAAGCCGGACAGCGCGGCACGCAAGGCGGCGTCGTTGCTGCTGCTGCTCATACGGGGATGGACCTTCACCGTCTGCGCCTTGCCGTCGCATTCGAAGCGCCAGTCGTTGGTGGCCGTGACGGCGGTCGCCGCGATCAAGTCATGGCCGGACAACTCCTGCGGCGTGGATGGCGTGCCGCGCGCAGCCAGATACTGCGGCGATGCGCACAGCACCTGCCTCACCTGCCCCACGCCAACCGCCTGGTAGCTCGAATCGGGCAGCACGCCGATGCGGATCGCAGCGTCCACGCCTTCGTCCATCATGTTGACCACGCGGTCGAGGAAGCGGCATTCAACGTCGGTTTCCGGATAGCGCCGCAGGTACTCGGTGACGATGGGCGTGACGTACATGGCGCCGAACATCACCGAGGCCGTGATCACCAAACGCCCGCGCGGCGCGCCGTGGGCGCCGGCGGCGGAGGTCTCGGTTTCCACCACGTCGGCCAGGATGCGGCGGCAGTCGGCGGCATAGCGCGCGCCGGTTTCGGTCAGCCGCACCACGCGCGTGGTGCGCAACAGCAGGCGCACGCCCATGCCCTCCTCCAGCTCCGTGACGGCGCGCGTGACCACCGGCGGCGATATCTTCAACTTGCGGGCGGCGGCGGCGAACCCGCCTTCGTCGACGACGGCCACGAAGATCGTCATGGCGGAGAGCTTGTCCATATTATTCCTGTTTTGGAAATAGTTCATTGCAGATTTAACGGATTCTCATTATCCCGCTTATCGATGAAACTGCAAGTGTTCGCTGAACAAACAACCCACAACCCAAAGGAGCAACACCATGACCCGTATCGCCACCATCGAAAACGCCACCGCCAACGCCGAACAAAAAGCCCTGCTGGACGCCATCCAGGGCCAGCTCGGCATGGTGCCCAACTTCCTGAAAGTGTTCGCCAATTCGCCGGTCGCCCTGCGCGCCTTCCTCGGCCTGCACGGCGTGGCCAACGACGGCTCGCTGAACGCCCTGACCCGCGAACGCATCGCCCTGGCGGTGGCGCAGCAGAACAGCTGCGAATACTGCGTGTCCGCGCACACCGCCATCGGCCGCAAGACTGGCCTGAGCGGCGACGAGATGAGCGCCGCCCGCAGCGGCACCAGCGCCGACGCGCAAGCCGCAGTGGCGGTGAAGTTCGCGCAAAGCCTGATGGAGAAAAAAGGCGAGATCAGCGCCATCGAACTGGCAGAGATCCGCAACGCCGGCTACAGCGAATCGGACATCGTGGAGATCATCACCCACGTCGCCATGAACTTCCTGACCAATATCCTGGCCAAGGCCAGCCGCGTCGAGATCGACTTCCCGAAAGTCGAACTGAAAATCGCCGCCTGATTCCAACCTGAACGAGGAGCCCATCATGGGACGTGCATATTCCGACATCACCTTCACGCCTGCGGTGCGTGAAGTGCAGGAGACCATGGGAAGCCGCGCCAAATATGGGTTCCTCGACCGGATGGAAGACCGGCAGGACAGCCTGGGGAAACGGGAAATCGCCTTCATCGAAGAGCGCGACCATTTTTTCCAGGCCACCGTCAACCAGGACGGATGGCCGTACGTGCAGCATCGCGGCGGGCCGGCGGGCTTCCTGCGCGCGATCGACGCGAAGACCCTGGCCTTCGCGGATTTTCGCGGCAACCTGCAATATCTCAGCGTCGGCAATCTGAAAACGGACGACCGCATCTCGATGATATTGGTCGACTACGCAGAGCAGGTGCGGCTAAAGGTGATCGGCCACGCACGCACCGTTGAAGCGGCGGAAGATCCGGAGTTGATGGAGCGGCTGCGCATGCCCGGCTACACGGGCCGCATCGAACGGGCCTTCATCATCACCGTGGAAGGCTACGACTGGAACTGCCCGCAGCACATCACGCCGCGATATACCGAGCAGGAAATTGGCGCCATGACGGCGCCGCTGTATGCGCAGATCAGGCGCTTGCAGGAGCAGTTGGCGGTGGTCACCGCGGCGAAAGCGGAGCCACCAGCGCCTTAAATTCCGGCGCAGCCGTCAGCAGACGTCCACCCACTGCCCTTGCGTGACGGTCGCCAGCAGCGCGGGTGTGATCCGCACCACGCTGCTGGTGGAGCCGCCGGCCGGCAGCACTTCATCGAAGTGGCTCAGCGAATGATCGAGATAAACCGGCAGCGCCTGCGCAAGGCCGAACGGACAAACGCCGCCGACAGGATGGCCGGTGACCTCCGCCACTTCGTCCGCCGGCAGCATCTTGCCTTTGCCGAAGGCTTCCTTGAACTTGCGGTTGTCGATGCGCGCCACGCCGCTGGCCACCAGCAAAATCACGCGCCCTTCGGCGACGCGGAACGCCAGCGTCTTGGCGATGCGGCCCGGCTCCACCCCGTGCGCCTCGGCCGCCAGCGCCACCGTGGCGGTGCTGACTTCCAGTTCCACGATGGGGAGATCAAGATCACGGGCAAGGAAGAATTCACGAACGGATTGCAGGCTCATAGACTTATGCTGGACAGTTTTTATCAGCCAGCAGTGTAGCAGCAGGTCAGGTCGGTGTGTCGACGTCGTCCCAATCGCGGTCTTCGAAATGCACCAGCCAGTTCAGCGCGTGGTGTCGTTCCTGCAGCACGCCATCGTTCAGCGCTGCGGGAGCGGCGGTTTTCTTCAGGATCGCCTGGCGCGTGGCCCAGTGCTGGCGGTAATGCAGGTCCAGCGCATCCAATATCTCCGCCGCCGGACGCATGGCCAGTTGCTTGCGCAAGCCTTCGGTGCCGCGCTCGATGACGGTGCGCGAGATAGCCGCCACATCGCAGATCGCGTCGGCGAACGGCAACCCATCTTGCAGGCCAAGCACCCATTGCAGCACAAGGATGGCTTCATAACGCCACAGGAACTGGGTGGTTTCGTGTTCCGTAGGCGTCTCCTGCGCGAGGTAGGCGCGCTCGGCGTCGGTCAGGCCGGCGAAGGCAGGTGGGAAGCGTTTTTTCAGATCCTCGACGGCGATGGCATGGCCGCCCGTCAGCGACTCGGCGCGGATCGCGACCACGAACAGCGCCAGCATCCGGCGCAGCACATCCTCCGGCGTGCGCAGGCGCAGTTCCGGTTCGGAGACCAGCGGCGGCAGCGTGGCCGGCACCGCGATCTTGCGGGCGGCAAGCAGTTCGTCGGAGCGCGCCTTGCGCTGCCAGGCCTGCGGTGGATAAGGAACCACGGCTTGCGGATCGCCGTCGTCGCCGGATGCGGGCAGCAGCACGCGGCCTTGCGGATCGCGCACGCTGCCGTCGGCCATGAAGACGATGGCGTTCGCAGCTTCCGCCCAGGCGGCAAAACCGTCCATCGCGCCCTCCTCGATGGACAGGCTGACATGCTGGCGCACTCGCTGCACATGGCGAATCACGTGATACCGCACCTGCGTCATCTGGCCCGCCCCGGCTTGGGCCAGATAGTTCATGAAGCCGTTGAGGTGGGGCTGCAATTCGGGATCGGACAGATCGCGCCGTGCATTGAGCACGTGCGGGAAGCCGGGCTTGGGAACCTCGGCCACCGTGCAGTAGGCGTTGATCAGGATGTGGTGACTGGTGTCTTTGGCGGAGAACAGTTGCTTGATTCGGTTTAGCATAATGTGCTGGACAGTTTGACTGCCCAGCAGTGTAGCAGAGGCCACCGCAAGGTCTTACATGGAGGCCGTCGCAAATTCATATTCGATCAGCGACTCATCGTCCCAGCTGGTGTCGGCCAGAGGGGGCGCGAACACGTTTTTCTTCTTTGCGATGAACGGCAACGTTTGACGTCGATCTCCGGAGACCAGCGTCACGCCGGTCGCGTTCAATGGCGCCTGATAATTCAGCTGTACACTCTTGATATGGCAAATACCGCCGCCCAGCGCGAGCCCGTTACGGATCAGGAAAGACAGTTCGTCCTTATTGACAGCCCAGGCGATCTCGCACTCCATGCGCAAATCGCCCAGGCGGCGCGCGTTGGCCGGCACGCCAGGCGTATGGATATCGCCGCGCCAGCGCACCAGGCTTTTCTTCTTGTTCGTGACCAGGTCGGCCTTGTCGTCGATCGCGGCCTGAATGCGCGGCAGGACGAAGGTGCCATCCGCTGCGACAGGAACGTTTTCTGACGTATTGTCGCCAGCGATGCGCAGCGTTACGCCATCCACCGATCCGCCGGGCGTGGCCGACACCAGCTTGAATTTCATCGGCGCGGCGGGCGCGTACTGACGGTGCTCCTCAAATGCGTCCACGCCTTTCAGCATGACCTTGTAGGATTTCAGTTCAGGGTTCTTTACACCGCCCACTTCAACCACTTGCGGCGCCTCGGCATCGGCCGCCGGGACTTCCTGTGCGCAGGCGCCGGCACAAGCCAGCAGCATGCTTAAACAAAGCAGTTCGTGTTTCATAGGTCCTTTTAACGCATGTCGAGCGCGCGGCTCCGGCGGGGTGGCGGAAATGCCCGATCCAGCGCGGCCAGATCCTGCGGGGAGAGTTTGATATCGGCGGCGGCGCGGTTGGCGCGCACGTGCACGGGATCGGTGGCCTTGGGGATGGCGATCACGCCGTCCTGGTGCAGCACCCAGGCCAGCGCGATCTGCGCGGGGGTGACGCTGTGGGCGTGGGCGACGGCATGCAGGCCGGGATTGTCCAGCAGCGCGGCCTGTTCGCGGCCGTGCGACTCCAGCGGCGAGTAAGCCATCAGCGGCATACCCTGCTGGCGGCACCACGGCAGCAAATCGAACTCGATGCCGCGCTTGCACAGGTTGTACAGCACCTGGTCGGTGGCGATGGCGCCGCAACCGACGGCGTCCTGCATGCTTTCGAGGTCGAAGTTGCTGACGCCGTAGTCCTTGATTTTTCCGGCTTTCTTGAGCGCCTCGAAGCCGTCGACGGTTTCGTCCAGCGCGAAGTGGCCCTGCCAGTGCAGCAGATAGAGATCGAGGCAATCGACCTTCAGCCGGCGCAGGCTGCGCTCGCACGCGGCCTGCGTGCCTTCGAAGCTGGCGTTGTGCGGATAGACTTTGCTGACCAGGTAGACCTCGTCGCGGCGGCCGGCGATCGCCTCGCCCACCACTTCCTCCGCGCCACCTTCGCCGTACATTTCGGCGGTGTCGATCAGCGTCATGCCGAGGTCCAGGCCCAGTTGCAGGGCGCGGACTTCATCGCGCTTGCGGGCGGCTTCCTCGCCCATGTTCCACGTGCCCTGTCCCAGCGCAGGTACGGTCGATTCCGAAGGGAACTTCACAGTTTTCATCGCGGCACCCGCCGTTAAAAAAATGTATGGTATCCCCAACCATGCTTTTTAAGCAAATGAGCAGGCCTATTTGAATTCGAATCGAACGTCCTTGATGATTTGAACTTTACCCCAGCGGAAGTTGCAAACGCGCGCGACTTCGATCTGGTCCTTGCTTTCGGGGACGCAGCCGCCGACGATACTGACCGGGTTGCCGCCCTGGCGCGACAAGGGGAATTCGATGGTCGGTCCATCGAGCAATTTATGCTCCAGTTGCACCGACTCGGCGTAGTCATCGACCAAGGCGGCGATC
>Ga0308157_10004452_pt1 | contig 18602 bp, 15 predicted proteins | sample PhyBR1_FD_201035 | JGI IMG/M metagenome (GOLD analysis project Ga0308157, IMG submission 201035) | Phyllosphere microbial communities from UC Gill Tract Community Farm, Albany, California, United States - DLSLB.R1 | ecosystem: Host-associated > Plants > Phyllosphere > Unclassified | place: USA...
ACAGCGTACCTTCACAGGTGAATGTATTGTGTCATGATGAATCAACAGGATCGGCAACAGCAGTAATATCGGGTGGTGTAGCTCCATACACATATGTTTGGAACAACGGAATTAATTCAACCACCAATGAAGCGACGAACCTTGCAGCAGGTACATATGAAGTAACGGTAACCGATGCAAACGGCTGTATCATCAAACAAAGTTTCACGATCATCGAACCATCGGCATTAAACAGCGTACCATCACAGGTAAACGTATTGTGTCACGGAGAATCAACAGGATCAGCAACTGCAGTGATATCGGGCGGAACAGCTCCGTACACGTATGTTTGGAACAACGGCATCACTTCAGCAACAAATGAAGCGACGAATCTGTCAGCCGGAACGTATGAAGTAACGGTAACCGATACAAACGGCTGTATCATCAAACAAAGTTTCACAATTACCGAACCAACGGCACTAAACAGCGTCCCAACGCAGGTAAACGTATTGTGTCACGGAGAATCAACAGGATCAGCAACGGCAGTAATATCAGGCGGTCTAGCTCCATACACGTATGTTTGGAACAACGGCATCACATTAACAACAAATGAAGCGACGAACCTTGCAGCAGGTACATATGAAGTAACGGTAACCGATGCAAACGGTTGTATCAATAAACAAAGTTTTACGATTACCGAACCATCGGCATTAAACAGCGTACCTTCACAGGTAAATGTATTGTGTCATGGTGAATTAACAGGATCTGCAACAGCAGTAATATCAGGCGGAGTAGCCCCATACAAGTATGTTTGGAACAACGGCATCACTTCAACCACCAACGAAGCAACGAATCTTTCAGCAGGAACTTATGAAGTAACGGCAACCGATGCGAACGGATGTATCATAAAGCAGAGTTTCACGATTACAGAACCAACGGCATTAAACAGCGCACCTTCACAGGTAGATGTATTGTGTAATGGAGAATCAACAGGCTCGGCAACAGCGGTAATATCAGGCGGCGTAGCTCCATACACTTACGTTTGGAACAACGGCGTTACTTCAACCACCAACGAAGCAACAAATCTTGCAGCAGGAACGTATGAAGTGACGGTAACCGATGCGAACGGCTGTATCATCAAACAAAGTTTTACGATCACCGAACCATCGGCATTAAACAGCGTACCTTCACAGGTAAACGTATTGTGTCACGGCAATGTAACAGGATCAGCAACGGCAGTGATATCGGGCGGGGTAGCTCCATACACATATGTTTGGAACAACGGCATCACTTCAACCACCAATGAAGCAACAAACCTTGCAGCAGGAACGTACGAAGTAACGGTAACTGATGCCAACGGCTGTATCATTAAACAGAGCTTTACGATCACCGAACCAACGGCACTAAACAGCGTACCTTCACAGGTAGACGTATTGTGTCATGGTGAATCAACAGGATCGGCAACAGCAGTAATATCGGGCGGAGTTTCTCCATATACTTATGTTTGGAACAACGGCATTACTTCAAACACCAACGAAGCAACAAATCTTTCAGCAGGAACGTACGAAGTAACGGTAACCGATGCAAACGGTTGTATCAATAAACAAAGTTTTACGATTACCGAACCACCATTGGTTTTAGCTCCATTTTCTCATAATCAGGAATTCTGTATTGGAGATGCTAAAACGGTAAATGATTTAGTGGCGGTTGGATCCAACTTAAGATGGTATCTTTCAAAATATGCTCAAATTCCTGTTCAACCTTCTACATTACTGACTAATGGAATGTATTACGGAACACAAACAGTTAACGGCTGCGAAAGTAAGTCAAGAATAGAAATTAAAGTTACTGTATACGATACACCTGCACCAACCGCTATAGCAATACAGTATTTCTGTGCGAATAAAACAGCGCTTATAGGCGATCTGTTGGTAATGGGAACAGATATATTATGGTATAATGCACCAACTGGAGGAAGTCCGCTGAATCCTCTAGCAAGCTTGTCCAACAATACAGTGTACTATGCTTCTCAAAGACTTAACGGATGTGAAAGTGTAACAAGAACAGCAGTTTCTGTGGTGATACATGCGGTTAATCCTATCATATCATCAGCAATTGCAGTATGCTCCGGTACTACTATTGGTAACATTACAATAGATAATTACAATGCGGGTCAGTTAAAATGGTACGATGCTGCAATTGGAGGAAATGAACTGAGTTCAGCAACTATGGTTGGTAACGGAACCTATTACGTAAGCACATTTACAAATAATGCCTGTATTTCCGATAGACAGCCGTTACAGGTGATAATACTCGCCCAGGTTGCCGTGCCTACAGTAGGAATGCAGGTTTTTTGTGGATCGGCACAAGTTAAAGATTTACCGGCACAGACAATTTATGGAGGCATATTGAAATGGTATTCTTCATCTGCGGCAACCTTACCACTTACTGCAAATACACCTTTGGCTAATGGTACCTACTATGTGGAACAGACAATAGGGCAGTGCAGTTCATTCAGAACACCTGTCGCAGTAAGGGTTGTTTCGCTTACGGCACCGATACTTAATAATGCGGTACTGTGCCATGGGGCAACGGTTGACGATATTCCTGCAAATCAGAATACTTCTGTAAAATATCTTTGGTTTGCAGATAATACTACCACGGTACCTTTGAATGGATCCGATGTACTTGCAACGGGACACTATTTTGCAGCGTTTACGCAGAATGGCTGTATTTCTAACAGAACAGGTGTTTATATAACTGTCAATCCGAAACCTGCAAAACCTACGGGAAGTATGGTTCAGACTTTTTCAGATTATGCAGTTGTGGCAGACTTAAAGATGAATGAAAAATCAGTTGTATGGTTCGATAACTATTCAGATGCCTTGAATGGAATAAATATACTTTCGCAAAATACCGTATTGCAGGATGGAAAAGATTATTATGCGGTACACGTAGGACCTAATGCTTGTTTAAGTGATCCAATAAGTGTAAAAGTTGCAATTGTTCTGGGTACTGAAGGTTTTGATTTAACTTCTTTAGAATACTATCCTAACCCGGTTGAACATGAATTGAACATTAAAAATGCAGATGCCATTAATACAGTGACGGTTTATGACGTTCAAGGTAAACAGATTATGCAGAAAGCATATAATACATCTGAATTAAAAATCGATTTTTCAAGTTATAGTGCAGGAACGTATATGGTACGTATAGAAACAGTAAAAGGTTCACAGTTTGTGAAAATTATTAAAAAGTAAATGTATTAAACAAAAGAAAGAGATTATAAGCTGCAGTGATAAAATTTAAAGCCTGTAATCTCTGCTTTTGGTTTAAAGTGTATACAGATGAAAAAGTAAAATAATTATACGTAGGTTGTTAAAATTAATTGTTATAAATTGTACAATTGCTTATCGACAACATGACAATAAAAACTACTGAATGTATCATATTCAATTCTCCATGCAAATTTATACGCTATCAAAATAAACGCATTTAGTATATCATATCAGGTGATAATCATTTAATCTGTGGTAAATAGAAAAAGTAATAAAGCCTGCATGCCGAAATTGAAAGCTAAAATCATATAAAGTTTGGATGATCTGTAAAATGAAAAACTGAATAAACCACAAACCCAGCAGTATGAGCTTTTTATCAGCCTTTCTCGGCCTTATTTGAGTTTTAAAACGGCTAAATAATGGTAAGCTTCTCGTATACAAGATCTCTGTACTGTAATCCTATTGGAATGTTTGCTCCCTTTGTCAGCTTCATTATATGTTGTTCAATAAACTGTACATGGTTCAGGTTTACGAAAAAAGATTTGTGTACACGTACTATTTTCTGATAATCTTTAAACGATGTTTCAAAATTGGTAAGTGTTTGGTGGACGGTTATTTTCTCTGTAAGGGTGTGTATGCATACATAATTCCGCATACCTTCAATAAAAACAAGTTCGTCAAAGTTAATTTTAACCAGTCTTTTTTCACTTTTTACATAAAAGCTTAACTCTTCTAAAGAAACGTCCTGAACTTTTTTAACGGATTCATTTACAAGTATTTGTTGTGCACGGTGTACCGCTTTTGAAAAACGTTCAAGCGAAACAGGTTTCATAAGGTAATCAACCGCATGTTGGTCAAAGGCTTCCAGTGCATATTGGTTGTAAGCAGTGGTGTAGATAATTGCCGGCGGATCTTTAAAGATGTTTACAAAATCGGTACCGTTAATCTCGGGCATTTTTATATCCAGAAAGATAAGGTCTATTTCTCTATCTTCATTTAAAAAACTTATAAGTTCAAAAACGTTGTTGCATACGCCTTTAAGTTCTAAAAAATCAAATTTTGAAACATGGTGCACCAGAACGTTCTGTGCCAGTTTTTCATCATCTGTAATAAGACATCTAATTTTTTTCATAACGAATAAATACTTCTGCTAATTTAGGTTTATTGATAGGTACACTTCAAAAATATTTCCCTTTTTTTCATAAGTGAACCTGTACTTGTTGGGGTATAGCAGGTGCAGCCTTCTTTGTATATTTTTTAATCCGATTCCTCCGGATGACGGGTTTTGGGCTTTTTCCTTAAAATTGTTCTTACATGTAAATATAAGTTGGTTGTTATCTACTTTTAACACAGCATCAATAAAAGTAGGTTCTATGGTAGAATCTGTTCCGTGCTTAAAGGCATTTTCAATTAAAGGCAGTAGGAGCAAAGGCGCAATTCCAACAAAGTTGTCGGCTTCATTGTGGTTGAATGTTACTGATGCTGTTTCTGGAATTCTGATTTTTTCAATAGCAATATAGCTTTCTATAATTTCGATATCGTTTTTTAAAGGAATTTCTTTTTTTTCCGATTGATAAAGTGTGTATCTTAAAATATCGGAAAGTTGCAGTACCACATCTGAGATCTGATCCGATTTTGACAATGATAATGAATAGATGCTGTTTAATACGTTGAATAGAAAATGCGGACTTACCTGTGATTTTAAAACGCTTAATTCTGCTTTTTCCTGTTCAATTTTGATGTGTTTTTCTTTTTGGATATCCAGAAAATATGCCTGTATTACAAAGCCAAAGGTTAGTGCGGTTGTAATAATAAGTATGTCTGGCAGTACGTCAAAATATACCTGATAATTACTTAAAAATTTTGGAGGTGATGATGTTATTGCCAAAGAGGTAAACCAGCCAATGTCACTTCCTTTGTAAGTTTGGGTAAGCTGTTCAAGGTAACTTCCTAATATTGTAATTCCTGCAGCAAGCGTAAAAAAAACTGCGACAAAGTATTGTAAAAAAAACTTTTTCTGGCGCAGTCGTGGCAGCAGCACAAATACATGCAGCCAGCCAGGCGCAAACATCAGCAGATGAAAAATAAAAAGGACTGTGTATGGCAGCTTGTAGTTATTACTTAAAGTAGTAAATATAAAAAACGCAAAAAACAACAGGTTAAGCAGCAGGCGTATACTTTTGTAAGTGGTAATTTTTGGCATTGTTCATTTTTTAATAATTCAAAAATAGTTACTAAATACATAAATTAGGTGCATAAATTAGGTGGTTTTTTGTGCAAACAACTGTATTCTGTATGCAAACAATACTGTAGGGAGTATAAAACTTTATGTCCCTGTAATGGGTGTTTTTGTCCTGAAGTAGTAAAACATCTGTAAATAATGAAGTTTATTTGCATTATAAACAATATATAATTTTTTAAAATGAGATTACCGCTTTTAATCACAGGTATTTTTTTTATGATATCAAACGCTTTTTATGCTCAAAAAACAACATTTAGAGATATGGATAACTATTTTGACCATTTGTCTGAAAATGGCAAAATGATGGGAAGTGTGTCCATCTTCTTTCAAGACAGCACACTATACAGTAAATCTATTGGTTATAGTGATATCGATACAAAAAACTTAATCAATTCCGATACAAAATTCCGAGTAGGATCTATAACCAAAACCTACACTGCTGCTTTGGTTCTAAAGGCTGTGGAAGAAGGAAAGCTGAAACTGACAGATAAGCTGAATAGTTTTTATCCGGAAGTAAAAAATGCAGAACGTATAACAATAGAACAATTGTTAAAACACCGTTCGGGTATTTTTAACTATACCGAAGTCGCTGGTCAGGACAGTTGGGAGCAGGAATATCATTCAGAAAAGGAATTTCTGGATTATTTTGTAAATCAGGAAAGTATTTTTGAACCAGGAACCGATTATGAATACAGCAATACCAATTATGCATTGCTTGGATTTATTCTTCAAAAGATCTACGGAATGGAGTTTGCCGATATTTTAAAAATGAAAATTGCAGATCCGCTACAACTTAAAAATACCCATTTTTCTAATAAAGTAGATTCTTCTAAAAATGAAGCATTGTCGTATAACATACAGAATAGGTTTATTCGTAATGCTCAAGTAAATTATGCGAATCATCGTTCAGGTGGAGGAATTACTTCAACTGCTACAGAAGTAAACAAATTTCTTACGGCACTTTTTAACGGACAGATTATTTCAAACGAAAGTCTAAAACTTATGCTGCCACAAGAACGTGAAGCTTACGGTATGGGGATTCAAATGCTTAACAGTGCCACTGATATTTATGAACACAGTGGCAGGGTAGAAAATTATATTTCGGACTATTGGTATTTTCCCAATGAGAAACTTGGTGTGGTAGTGCTTACCAATGCCATTAATATCGAAATAGGGAAGGTTGTTATGGAAATGGTTGGTTTTGCTTATGGTAATAAACCTGTTATACCTGACTTTAATGTGATTGATGGAATGAATTCCGATGATTTTCTAAAGCTAAAGGGAACCTATTCAAAGAATGACGGAGAAACTATTACGATTTCTTCAAACGGAAAAAACTTGGTTTTTCAAAGTTCCGAAATAGGACAAATGTTTGTTCCGTTCATAAATAAAGGTAATAACGTGTTTGAGTATGAAGATGTACGATTAACTTTTTATCCTAATGAAAACAAGGTGTTTTTTGAACAGAACGGGTTACAGGAATATTACAAAAAAATGTAATAAAGCTACATGATGGCAAAGGGAGGAAAAATAGAAACCCATCTTAACGACAGAGTAAATATTCTGACTGTAGCATAATTAAAAAACCGTTTTGGATGTCCAAAACGGTTTTTCTTTGAATAAAGTTGTTTGTTGTTGTATTGTGTTTAGTAAAATTCTATAAAAAGGATTTATGCAGTATAAAGCTGCTTATTCCAAACTAGTTCTTAACAATCTTGTCGTAACTGATGCTTCCGTCGGTCAATTCGTATTCTACTATGTACGTACCTTTAGCAAGTGTTGAAACATCGATGCTGCTTTTGCCTTCTGCTGATATTGTTTTTACATTTCTTCCCGTAGTATCGTAAAAAGATACTTTTCTGATTTTTCCGTTGTCGCCAAAGTGTAGCAAATCTGTAACAGGGTTAGGATATACTTTTATGTTCTGCTTGTCGAACTCTTCGTTTGAAAGACTTGCTTTCATTACCAATGTGCTGTAACCGCGGCTTGTTCCGTGGTTTGCCAGACTTAAACCCGTTCCTCTGGCATAGCTGATTGGAATGTTAGCAGCTGCATTTGCTATGGTAAAATCTTCTGTTCCGCCTGCAAGCGTTCGGGTTGCAACTATAGTTCTGATGCCCGATGCCACGGTATTGCTTGATACAGTCCAATGCTGTGTTGCATCTGCAACAGGGTTTGATCCCACACCGGCGAAAGTATAATCTAAACTGCTTTGTGAATTGTAGATAAATCCGTCTGATCCGTTGCCCATTCCCGCGCTTCCAAAACCTATCCCAAGGTATGAATTGCTGTTGCCGGTAAGAGTAATGGTTGCAGTTGTAGCATTGGTTTCTAGTTTTACAACCATTCCTGTGCTGCCAAGTGTTACGTTACCTGATGTAAATTGTGCATTTGCCGCCAAAATGGTTAGAAATGCTGTTAAAGTAAAGATTTTTCTCATTTTTTATTTTTTTAAAAGATTGATTATTGCCTGGTTTCTGCTTTCTATAGCGTATTCAAAAACAGTTTTCTCCTGATTGTCTTTTATCGTTGGGTCTGCCTTATGATCCAGAAGCAGGCGTACCAGTTCTTCATTACCACTTTTTACTGCCAGAAACAAAGGGGTTTCACCATTTTGGTCTGCCAGATTGGGATTGGCTCCTTTTTGCAGAAGTTTCAGTGTAAGGTCTTTGCTGTAATGTACTGTCATAGTTGCCAAAGCGGTTCCTTGTGCACTTACATGGTTGATATTGTCTGCATGATCGATCAGATGCATGGCTACCGGAATGTTACCGCGGTAGCAGGCAAGGATCAACGCTGTATATCCACGCGGATCGATTTCATTGATTGCCTTAGGATCCTTCTCGGTTAATGTGTTTAATTCTGCAAGTGATCCGTTTCGGGCAATATCGAAAACGTTCTTATCGCTGTTTTGTGCGTTGCTTGATATCGAACAGATGATAAGCAGCAGGGTGAATACTGTTTTTTTCATAATCTTACTGCTTTACCAGTGTAAAATTGTAGGTTACATCTACTTCTTCTGCAATTTTTTTGGTCATCATTTTTGGAATGGTAACTTTATAATCTGCCGGACGAGCCTTAAAAGAGCCTGTTACAGTAATTTTTCCGTCTTTTAAAGCAACAGTTGCCACAGATTTTACCGGTCGGTCTGTACCGTGAAAGTTCAGTGTACCCTCTATGGTATATTTTTTAGCGGTAGACGTAAGATCGCTAAGCTTAAAATTCACTATTTTTCCTTTAAAGGTTGTTTTAGGGTACTTGGCTGTTTCGGCGTAACTTTCGTTAAAATGTTCTTCCATTAGCTTCACGGTAAACTTAAAGTTGCTTACAGATGAGACCGATGCAATTGATCCCGTAGCGGCATCAAGAACCGTAACGTTGTTGCTGTCTTTGGCATTTACATCTTCAAAAAGCGGTACCGATGCTTCAAAAGCGAGTTTTCCGTTTTTGGTGCTGTATTTCTGTGCACAAGCAACCTGCGTGCATAATGCTGCTGTTAGTAATAATAAAACTTTTTTCATATTTTAATTTTCTAAAAGTCCGTCTTCTTTCCATTTTACAATGATGCTGATGTCGGCTGCAGACATGGTTCCTCCCTGAGGCATACGCAGCGGATCACCTGCCGGTCGTTGGATTCGGTCGATTATTTGGTTGATTGATCCGTTTACCTGTGCATAGGTGTTTAGTGGTCGTGACGATGCCGAACCGCCTGTGGAATGGCACGAAGTACATTTTGCCTCCATAATGCCTTTTACATGTTTGGTATAGGTGATTTTTTCTGTTGGAACCTCTGTGTCCGACACTTCGTCATAAGTGGAACTTTCGCATGATACCATTGCAATACCAAGTATAATTGCTGTAAATAAATTCTTTTTCATACTAAAAAACTCTGTAAAGGTTAAACCCGAAATAAATATTGCCTTTTCCCCAATCGCCGGTTGCATTCGTTAAATAACCGATATCTGAATTGACTTGTGAGTTGGAAAAAAGAAGCTGGAATACGTGTCCGCCTGTTTCGATATCTACACCAAGCGATGCCGGATTTTTATAAACGTCAGACTCTGAGAAATTAACGAAGTATTCCGCATTGATGGAAACTCGTTTTGAGATTTTGTATCTGCCGCCAAAACCTGCCAACATCTGGTCTTTTTCGTCTGTATTGGGCATGTACAGATTTTTGTGTACATAAGATGGCGATAACTGTAGCGAAAAACTTTCACTGAACCTTCTTGAAATCAGCAATTGCGAAAGATAGGATATGCGGTTGGAAAACTCCAATTTCGGAAAATCGTCTTTGTCTAATTCCGAATTCAATGCCACGGTATGGTAGCCAACTACTTCTACAGGAAATTTTTCAGATTGTTTGATAATTCGGTATTTAACTGCACCTTCATAAGTTTTCATGAAAGTTTCTCTTGAAAGGCTTAAAGACAGATTGTCGCTTAAACCGTAGATGAATCCGATTTTTGTAGCAGCATCATCCAATCCGAAAAAGTTGTCGAATCCTTCACTTACATCGCCAAAGCGGTGCGCAACCACAAAATAAAGGTCTCCTTTTGCAGCGAGTTTGGTAGATTGAGCCGTAACGATCTGTAGTCCTTTAAAGGCAGGTGGTACAAAATCGGAATTGGTACTTAGGGTGTCAATTTGTTTTAACAGGTCGTCTTCCTGGGCAAATAGAGCGGATGACGACAACAGTAAAAGCATGGTAACGCGTTTAATCATTTATTGTTTTGTTAAGAAGTTTTAACAAAATTATAAACCACGTTAAATCTAATTGGTGACTTTAGTCACTTCAACCGGGTTTTTACACTATTTTAAATGATTATAAGTAACGGTATGATTTTATGAGATAAGAAACACTCTTAAAGCAATCGTGTTTTTATATATATTTTTTACGGACTTACCTTTTTCTTGTTCAGTAGTTCAATTCCGTATTTGTGTTGCACAACATGACCTTCGTTAACAAGTTTTTTAAGTACTCTGCTTACCACTTCGCGTACGGTTCCCAGTCCGGCAGCTATTTCTTTGTGCGAAATCATTACCGGGTTAGTTCCGGTAAGTTCCACTTGTTTTTGAATGTAGTTAAATACCCTAATGTCTAGTTTGTGGTACACGGCATCATTTACCATGTCCATTAGCGCAGTAAACCGGGCATCGTATTCTTCGTAAAACACGGTGTTTATTAACGGATATTTTTTTACAAACCTTAAAAAATCAGGTACCGGGATTAAAGCGAATTTCGAATGTTCTTCGGCATAGGCATAAATACGGCTTATAGAATTCTGAAAGATCGATGCAACCGTCATAATACAGCTTTCTCCGGGTTTTATGTAGTAATACAGCAGTTCACGACCGTCGTTCAACGTATAAACCTTAACCGATCCGCTAAGCAGAATGGGAATGTTGTTAATGCGTTGCCCTGGAGCAATGATCTCGGTACGGGCTTTAACTTCCGCTATAACAGCACAATTATCAAGTTCCGCTAAAAATTCGGATCCCAGAAAAGCAAATTTTTCCGATAGATGTTTTTCGTTGCTCATTTCTAAATATGCATTAACTAAGTGAAAATTGTATGGTATTTTAAGTTAAGCAGGTGGCAAATTTAGAATTATTCAATAAGTATGCAATGTTTTTTTACTATTTTTAATTGTTAAAGTTTAGAAGGGAAATGTTCAGAAAGATGATTATTTTTAATAAATCTGTTTTTTACACCGAAAGTATCTAAATAACCTTGAGAAAGATTCCCAGTAAGCGGGTCTTCTGTACCAAATCGGGATTCAAATTTGTAATTTAAATTAGGTAACGTCAGATTGGTTGCTATATAAGGCTGAAAAGTAGCAGTTTGTCTGAAATTTTTTTTGTTCGGAATTTTAATAAAATATTTTTCTTTTAATCCCATACGGAAACCCTTCAGTCCCGAAAATCCTGTTATGTTAAATATCAGTTAAGTAGGCGGCAGAAACTTGAGTTTAAAAATTACCAGTCCTTCTTTCGTAACTCACTTCTAAACCGGGATTGATCAAATTAAATATTTTTGCGGGAGATAATTTAAGTTGTTTTTTGTAAATATCCGTATCATTTTGTGCATAGCCTTGAAGCGCAGATAGTATAAAGAAAAAGATTGTTAATAGAATGTGGTGTTTTTTATGGTTTATAGTAGTAATAACGGCTAAAGGCACAAAATTTATTGGATTACTATAATTTCTTCAACATTCAGCACATTCAAAATAACTGAAACAATACTATTGGTCCCTTGAAATGTTATTTCGGCATCAAAATCATAATATGGATTTTTCTGGTCGGGTATAAGGATGTTGGTTATTTTATAATTTGAAACAGATGCTTTTGGATATTTACTTTTTAACTGTTGCAAGATCATATCAAAATTGTTTTCTATATCCTTGTAATAAGCAGTTTGATAACCCGATGGTTCATTACCCTGAGTTGGAAATGTTAACACGATCTTTTTACCTATGGTACTGTTGATTATTCCTTCAAAACTTGAAGTTTCGTCGGTTTTATTATAAGTGAATTTTCCAATACTGTTAAAAATGATATGTTGTTTTTTATGTTTGGAAGATTTAAAATAGTTAAAGAAACTCATTGTTAGTTTTTGGGTTTGTTATAATATTTTTTTAAAAGGTTTTAATCGAAGATTACGCATAGCACAATGATTTATAATTTATAAAACCTTATCAATTCCCTTCAAAATTCTCATTAAACCATTTTAGCTGGTTGTAGCTGTTAATGAATTTCAAACGCAGATCCAGCAATTTTTGTTCGGCTTCTAATAGTTTATTTTCACGGGTGTTGATTAAAAAAAGTGAACTTTCACCGTTGCTGAACCTTATTTCTTCGGCATTTAATAAACGTTTGTAGTTTTCAATATTGTTTTGCATCAGGCTGATTTGCGACTGATAACTTATAACTTCATTCTTATATGCAGTGATTTTTGCATTCAGTTCCTGCTGTTTGTAATCGGCATCAAACTGGTTTTGTTCAATTTTATATTTGGCAATCTGATAATCGGCACGGGCTTGTCTTAAAAATATTGGAATTTCCAATTTTAAACCGTACTGGTAATTGTTTTCAAAAAGGGGCAGCAGTTCGGTTTCATAACTTTCTTTGTTGAAAAAGTTATAGGTAAAGTCTAATTTTGGTAACAAACTCTGTCTTTTCAGCCTGCGTTGACTTTCCAGAATATTGAATTTCTGCTGATAATATTGCAGTGCCGCATGTCGGTTAATATCCCGTTGATCAATCAATGCAAGCAACATACCGTAATTTTCATACGATTCTGCCTGTGTTATTTTTTGCGATGGAATTATCAACTGCTCCACATCATAAGGTTGCTGGTTTTCGGTCCATAAAAAAAGCGAAAGTTCTTGTGTTGCCTTTACAAATTTAAGGTAAGCGTCCTGCTTTTCTACTTCGTAACTCTGCAGTTGCGAAACCACTTCGGTGGTGTCAATGGCTGCACGTTCACCATATTCGTAGGTTTTTTTGGTAAGGATCAGCCGTTCTTCGTTTATAGAAACGGTACGACTTTGCAACAGATAATTTTCATATAAACGTACCCAGTTCCAATAGGCATTATCTGCGTTAAGCAGTAGCTCGTTTGTAAGCAGTTTTTGCTCTGCCTGCGTCAATTGTAAAGCAGATTTTGCCTGATCTAACAACGCCCTGCGGGTATCATACAAAAGGTTTTTAGCCAATGGAACGGTTACGCCAAACTGATACAAACCGCCTTTAGTATCGCTGTTGTTCAGTTTTTGTCCGTTAATGTAGTTGTAACTCCCGTTTAGTTCGATACCGTACCAGGTAGGAATTTCCAAACCCACATTGGTCTGCTTGTAATATTCTGTTCCGTCTATTGTTTTAGAACCGTTTTTGGCATCAATCAAAGGATCGAAATTTCCTCGGGCTTTTTGAATTTCGGCTTCTGCAATCTGATTTTGTAAACGGTAGTTGTAAGCCAGCGGATGATAACTCTTCACAATAGAAATAAATTCTTTGTGGCTCATGCGCAATGTATCCTGCCCAAACCCGGCAATGCTAACAAACATTAGTAAGGTAAAAACGATATTGCTGAACTTTATCATTTCTTCTGGGTAGATTTATCGGTTTTCACGGTATAATAATCAGCAGGGAAACCATTGATGTTTCGCCACAGTTCGTACCAGATCGGCACATCGTTTAAAATAGCGATTCCCTGAACACCGGCTCCGATTTTTATTTGGGGCGGCCATGGTTTTTTGCCTTTTTCTTCAACCACCAGTGCCTTGAAAAGTCCGTTAGTGGTTATATTGCTTTCAACAGCAATTACTTTTCCTGAAAAAATTCCATAGCTTGTGTTGGGCCAGCCCGAAAATACGATTGCAGGAAAACCATCGAAAATACACATAACGCGTTGCCCGGGTTTTATTAGCGGTAGATCTACCGGTTTTATGTAAATTTCAACAGCATAGTCTACATTTAATGGAACGATGGAACCGATGCTTTCGCCGTCTTTCAGTATTTCGCCGATACCCGATTTAGTCAGTTGAACGATTTGCCCGTCTTGCGATGCCAGAACAAAATACAATCCCTGACGAATTTTATAGTTGGACATTTGATTTTCCAGTTTGGCAATTTCGCCCGAACTGCTTTCGATCTGGCCCATGCTTGTAAAACGCTCGCCTTGAATTTTACTCAGTTTTTCGGTATAATCCTGCACGGTGGCATTTTGTTCAATGTTTACCGTGATAACTTCCTGACGTGTTTGTGCCAGTTTGTTTTCGGCTGCGGTTTTCTTGGCTAGCGCGTTTTGATACGATACACTGCGTTGTTGGAATTGCGTAAGTGACACCAAGCCTTCATCGTACATTTTTTGCTGGCGTTCGTATTGGTCTGCCGAAAGGTTCAGTTCGTTGTTTGCTGCTTTTAATTCGGCTTCTTCGGCAGCCAGTTTGTTGTTCAGTTGCTGAATTTTTACTTTTAGCTGTTGCAGTTTCAGTTCACGCGAGCTGTTCAATGCATCAAGCTGGGCATCGGTAGTTCCAATTTTGGCTTCGTAAAAATCACGCACCCCTTTTTTTGCTTCCACCTGATCTTCGGTACGCGAAAGAAGCAATGGATCCATATAATCTTCCTTAATTTCGGATAATTGCAGTATGGTATCGCCTTTTTTAACGAAGTCTCCGTTTTTTACATGCCATTTCGTAATTCTACCGGGAATGGGTGAATTAAGAAGTTGCGGACGTTGTTCCTGATAAAGCGTAGTTACTGTCCCCGTAGTTTTTATATTTTGTGTCCACGGCAGAAAAAGGGTAATAACAGCGAGTGCCATAATAATATAGAACCACCTTTTTACTCGTGAATTTCTGTGAACATGGTATATATTTTCAAACGATTTTGGTTTCATCGATGTTGTTTCTTTAATTTATTTAATATGGACAACGCTGCCATTTTGTACCGAAAAGATATGATCTGCCACATTGACTAATTCTTCGTTTTCTGAAACAATTACAATGGTTGTTTGCGATTTGATCTTTTTTAGATAAGCAGTCATTTTCTCTGCAAAATCATGATCCATACCGTCAACAGGATCTTCCAGCAACAATAGTCGTTTATTACCTAACATGGCACGCAGCAGCAATATTTTTTTTCGCGAGCTGAAAGAAAGTTCGGTATCGGTATCGCTTAATGGAGTTAATAAGCCTTGTGTAAACTGACTCGAAAAATCTTCGATACCCCATTCTTCGGCTAAATTCAATACATCTTGTGTCTGATAATTTTCTTTATCAAGCGTAATATTATCTAAAAGTGTTCCTTTAATAATGTGCATGTCTTCCAGATAAATACCGGTTTGTTCCCTGAAAGTAGCTTTGTTTATGTTGCTTAACGGTACTTTATCAAACAAAATAGTTCCGTTGGTAGGTTCGTAAAAACCAGCCATCATGTTCAACAACAACGATTTGCCCGATCCCAAATAACCTTTTATAACGGTTAGGCTGTTTTCGGGTATTTCAAAATTAATGTTGTTGATGATGGGTTTATGATCGTTAAAATGAATGCTTACATCTTTAAAAATGATTTCCATACCATCTTTGCTGTCAGGAATTTCAATGTTGGAATCGTTTTCCTCAGGCAATTCGGTTACTTTACTCAATTTGGTCAGCGATGTAATCACGTCATAATAACTTTCCAGACTTTTAATCAGTTTTTCAACGGCGGTAAGTATCGTTAACACAACAATTTCTGCCGCAACGAAAGCTCCGATATTCAGTTCTTGATTAATAAGCAGGTAGGTGCCAATGGAAAGCATCAGCAGCGTAATAAGTACCTTGAAAAGAACAATGGTCCAATATTGAAGCAGCAGTACTTTGAAGTGGCTGGTACGATGTGTAAGGTATGATACCACCCGGTTGTCTGTTCCTTTTAAATGCGTATCGCTTTTAGAATTGATTTTGAATGTTTTTACCGATCCGGCAATGTCTTCCAGCCAAGAAGCTACTTCGTATTTTTTATCGCTTTCTTTCAAGCTTGATTCGATACCCGAACTAGAGGTAAATTTGAAAATAACGATGACAAGGATAAATACCAACGCTCCGAAAACCAGAAACCACGGGTGATAGAAAGATAATAATATAATTCCGAATACGATTTGAATTAAGGCAGTAGGAATTTCAAGCAAGATTTTCGAAATACCTTTTTGCAGATTGGGAACATCAAAAAAACGATTGACCAATTCGGGCAGATAGTATTTTTTGGTTGTTGCCAGATTGGTTTTAGGTAGTTTTTCAGCAAATGCCAGCGAATATTCAACAAATAGTTTCTGTTGGATTTTTTCGATAATCTGCATAACACGAATACGGAAAAATCCTGCCAAGAAGGTTCCGAAAACCACAAAACCAATCAGAATATATAAAGAGGTAACCATGGTAGCACCCATAACGTAACTTACAATTGCCTGTATACCCAACGGTATGCTTAACTGTACCAAACCGCTTAAAATAGCATAGATATAGATACTTGCTACGTCTTTTTTCTCTTTTGTTATATAGGTAAACAGTTTTCTGCTGTTAAATTCTGTCTGTGTATTTTTTGCCATATAAAGCTTTTCCTTACGGGGTTTCACTAATCTTGATAGCTACTTGAACTATTTGATTATTGTAAAAATAAAAAAATATTATCGCATGATGCTACACGGTTGTAGGTTTTTTTAGTGTTGATTGTAGTTTTAAGAAGAGATAGAAATTATTTTGATTTCTAATCGAATTTTAATTTTTGCCGACGCTATTGTGAGTATTTTTGAAAATCTTAAATGTTTTAAATAAGGCATTTTCTTTAGCTCTAAGTCTGCAAGCAATTGCAGACTTTTTTGTTTTTAAATTTATAGAATAATAAATTTTGGTTGAATTTTTATACGTTAAATGTTCACTTCTTTATTAAATAATGGAAACACAAATCTTCTTTTTTTTCTATTGGTTACGGTTAATAAATGATGTTATTGAGAAGAATTTAATTAAATTTGGTAATAACCGTAATTTATAATACATGAAAAAGATTTTACTTATTTCTGCACTTTCAGTTATTGCAACAGCATGTGCCGACAAAAAAACAGAAGAAAATTCAGAAAATATAAAAGTAGAAACTACAGAAGTTACTTCAGATCCTAAAGAAATGTTTGGAAAAGAATGGCAGCTAAAAGAGTTGAACGGCGTGCAGGTTGTGTTAGATACCACGTTTGCAAAATATCCCTACATAAAGTTCGAAGATCTTAAAACAGCTACCGGAAACCTTGGTTGCAACGGTTTTGGTGCTAAAGTAGAATTTACAGGCAATAACAGTATTAAGGTATCTGAAATTACGTCTACAGAAATGGCATGCGGCAATTTGGAAACCGAAACACAGTTTAATAAAGCACTGCAAAGTACCACAAATTATGTTGTATCAGAAAATACACTTTACTTGAATAATAGCGAAAACACTACGGTTGCTACCTTGGAAGTTTCAGTAAATCCTTAATTTTTCATTTCTTTAGTAAGATCTGTTACAGATTTCTTATAAAAAAATCAAAAGACTGTCCTTTATGATGAGAACAGTCTTTTTTGATGGATCATACTAAAATAATCTGTTATGTAACGATCTTAATGTTTCAATTTTATAGGTTGATGGCACAAGTAGCGAAATGTTGTTTTCGCTTCCGCCATAAGAAATCATGCGGATTGGGATGTGCTTCACGGCTTCGGAAACTATGGTGGCATGTCCGTGATTGTTTTTCTTGAAATCACCCACGATGCAGATGATTGATTGATCGTTGTCTGTTTCAACCATTCCGAAAGATTCTAGTTCTGCTATTATTTCAGGCAGATATTCGGTTTGATCTATTGTAAGTGAAACAGCAACTTCTGAAGTGGTAATCATGTCAATCGGAGTTTTGTATCGTTCAAACACTTCGAAAACCTGTCTTAAAAAGCCATACGCCATTAGCATTCGCGACGATTGTATGCGGATCGCCGTAATACCGTCTTTTGCTGCAATGGCAACAATTTGGTTCTGGTTGGTTGTTTCGCCTGAGATTAAAGTACCCGACGCATTTAGGTTCATGGTATCTAGCAAACGCACGGGTACATTGAATTTGCGTGCCGGAAATACACTTTGAGGATGCAGAATTTTTGCGCCGAAGTACGAAAGTTCGGCAGCTTCATCAAAATTTAAATGAGCAATAGGCTTGGTATTCGGAACATATCGTGGATCATTGTTATGGAAACCGTCAATATCTGTCCAAATCTGAATTTCTTCTACCTGTAACGCAGCACCTAAAAGCGAAGCGGTGTAATCAGATCCTCCTCTACGTAAATTATCGGTTTCTCCTTGCGCATTTTTGCAGATGAATCCTTGGGTGATGAACATATTTTCATGAGGATATTTTTCCAATTCTTTGTTGGAATATTCTCTTATATAATCAATATCCGGTTCGTTTTCATGATCGATAAGCATAAAATCTAAAGCCGAAAGTAATACAGATGAAATTCCTTTTTCTTTTAAATGCAAGTGGAACAGGGTAGTGGAGATGATTTCACCTTGAGCCAATACAATTCGTTCTTCTCTTGTTG
>Ga0308157_10004454_pt1 | contig 18599 bp, 17 predicted proteins | sample PhyBR1_FD_201035 | JGI IMG/M metagenome (GOLD analysis project Ga0308157, IMG submission 201035) | Phyllosphere microbial communities from UC Gill Tract Community Farm, Albany, California, United States - DLSLB.R1 | ecosystem: Host-associated > Plants > Phyllosphere > Unclassified | place: USA...
TGGCTGCTGGACCACCCGCGCTTCGGCCCCGCCATCCGTGACTGGCAGGCGCACGGCGCGGTGAGCCGCAAGGGCAAGTGGATGGCCAGCCTGACCATGTTGGCTTGTGCCCTGATCACCTTGTGGTGCGTGCCCTTGGCTTGGGTGAAATGGACCTCGATCAGCATCATGGCCTGTGTCTGCCTGTGGTTGTGGCTGCGCCCGCTGCCGCCCGGAGAGCGCTGAACGGCGCGTCCTGCATCCGGCTTTCAGGTCCAGTGGCTATACTCGGGGCATGAACTCGACGTCTCGTTCCCTGATCCTCATCCCGGCGGCACTGATGCTGCTGGCCCTCTCTGCCTGTGGCAACAAAGGCCCATTGGTGATGCCGCAGAAGCCTGTGCCGATCGAAGAGCAGGAAGTGGTTCCCGCCGACGATGCCACCGAGCCGGCCACCGACGCGACCGAGGGCGCCGAAACCAAGCCGGCTGAAAGCACCGACGGCAGCAATGGTTAAGTCGGCAACAGGGCGCCTGCAGTTCAGCAAGATGCACGGCGCCGGCAATGATTTCGTGGTGTTGGACTTGCGCGATGGCAGCGCCCCGCCGGACGCGGCCCAGGCCGCGTTGCTGGCTGACCGCCACCTCGGTGTCGGTTGCGACCAGATCCTGACCATCGAGCCGCCGCGCAGCGAAGGCGCCGTGGCCTCCTACCGCATCTGGAACTCCGACGGCTCCACCTCGCAGCAATGCGGCAATGGCGCGCGTTGCGTCGCCGCCTGGCTGGTTCGCGATGGGGCAGTGCAGGGTGATGCCTTCAGCATCGACAGCCCCACCCGCAGCCATGCCGTGCAGCGTCTGGCCAATGGTGATTACGCCGTGGCCATGGGGCTGCCGGAGTTCGAGCCGGCACAGATCCCATTGCTGGGCTACCCGCGTGCACGCGATGAATACATGACCTCGCTGCAGGGTGAGAACGTGCGCTTCGGCGCTGTATCGATGGGCAACCCGCATGCCGTGCTTGAGGTTGGCTTGATCGATGCCGCTCCGGTGGAGCGGGTAGGGCCCTTGCTGCAGCAGAATCCCTCCTTCCCCGAGTCGGTGAACGTCGGCTTCGCGCAGGTGCTGGATGCCGGCCATGCGCGCCTGCGCGTGTACGAGCGCGGCGTTGGCGAAACCCTGGCCTGCGGCAGCGGTGCCTGCGCCGCCGCCGTGGTATTGATGCAACGTGGCCGGCTGCAGCGTGATGCGGTGATTTCGCTTCCCGGTGGCGACCTGCGCATTCAGTGGCCGTCGGACGATGCGCAGATCGTCATGTCCGGACCGGCAGCATTCGTATTCGACGGAGAGTTGATGGGATGAACGACATAGTCGAGAAAATCGGTGCCCATGAAGTCGCAGCCTGGCTGCGGCGTCATCCGACCTTCCTCAAGCAGTTCCCCGACCTGGCACTGACCATGGTGGTGCCGCGCGACGACGGCCCCACCGCCTCGCTGGCCAGCTACCAGCTGGAAGTGCTGCGTGACAAGAATCGCGAGCTGTCACGGCGCCTGGCCGACCTCGGTGCCAATGCGCAGATCAACGAACGCCTGGCCGTGCGTACCCACCAGCTGACTCTCGCGCTGATGCGCCAGACCAGTGCCGCCGACACCCTGCGCGCCATGGCCGCTTCGCTGGAAGAAGATTTCGCTGGCGACCTGGTGCGCATCGTCTCTTTCGACGACGTACCGGAGTTGGCCGAAGCGCCGTGGTTGCAGGTCATCGCCAAGGACGAGGCCAGTCTGGCGCCGTTCCACGACTGCCTGCAGGACGGCGAGCCCATCTGCGGCCGCCTGCAGCAGGAAAAGAACGACGTGCTGTACGGCGAGCGGGTCAATGAAGTGTCGTCCACCGCATTGTTGCCGCTGCCGGGCGTTGGCCTGATCGCGGTAGGCAGCTACGACCCCAACCGCTTCTACCCCGGCATGGGCACGTTGTTCCTGCGCATGATGGGCGAATCGCTGGTGGCAGGTCTGCAGCGCTTCCGTAGCGTTTGAGTTGGGGTGACGCGGCGATGAGTGCCGTCCAGGCATTCCTGTCCTACCTGCAGGTCGAGCGCCGCATGTCGGCGCATACGCTGGATGCCTACCAGCGCGACCTCGCCGCGCTCACGCAATGGTGCGAAGCGCAAGAAGTCGCCGATCCGCAAACCCTGCAAGGCGAGCAACTGCGCGAGTTCATCGCCAGCGAGCATCGCCGTGGGCTGTCGGCCAAAAGCCTGCAGCGCCGCCTGTCGGCCTGTCGCAGCTTCTATGCTTGGTTGCTGAAGAACAACGTCATCGACATCAGCCCCGCCGCTGGCCTGCGCGCACCCAAGGCACCGCGCAAATTGCCGCAGGTGCTTGACGCTGACGAAGCCGTGCAACTCGTCGAACTCCCCACCGACGCGCCGCTCGGCCTGCGCGATCGCGCGCTGCTGGAGCTGTTCTATTCCTCAGGCCTGCGCCTGAGCGAACTCTGCGCCATGCGCTGGCGCGATCTCGATACCGCAAGCGGCATCGTGCTGGTGCACGGCAAGGGCAATCGCGAGCGCACCGTGCCGGTCGGCTCGCATGCAATGAACGCCTTGCAGGAATGGCGCAAGGAAAGCGGCGGCACGGGCGAGAAACCGGTATTCCCGGGCCGCAGCGGCGGCCCCATCAGCCAGCGCGCCGTACAGATACGCATCAAGCAACTGGCGCAACGCCAGGGGCTGTTCAAGAACGTCCACCCGCATATGCTGCGGCACAGTTTCGCCAGCCATATCCTGGAGTCCTCAGGCGACCTGCGCGGTGTGCAGGAGCTGCTCGGGCATGCAGATATCGCGACCACGCAGATCTATACGCACCTGGATTTCCAGCATCTGGCCAAGGTTTATGATGCTGCGCATCCCAGGGCTAAGCGCAAGAGCTGAAGCCCGCTTTTCGGGTCGATCACTATCGACATGGGAGCCAGCCAGACCTTGTGTCCACGGTTGCAGGCAGTTGCTCCCGACTGTCGGAACCGGTTCGATCTCATGCTGGGTGCTTCAGTATCTTTTTCTGTTCATACTCGCGGAATGATCACAATCCGATCTCAGGGGGAGGAAGGATGAATGCAAAAGCCTTGGCCTTGCTGTTGACAGGAAGTCTTCTGGCATTCGGCGGAACCACGATGCATGCCAACCAGCTCTTCGCCAAACGATCATCTTCTCCAGACGAGTCCACTGGGCAGACCATTGAATTCAAAGTGAAGGGCTCCGACCGGGTTGTTTTCATCACCCGGCGCGATCAGGTCCAGCACTGGTCGATTCTAGGACTCGGGATTGTTCTATTCCTGCTTGGCGCAAAAGGCGGAGCGCTCAAGCGAAGCAGCCCTCCTCAACGCTAGGCAAAACCGGGGTCAGAGTCGGATTCCACAACGGCCTCGGACCGCTCCGTTCAGTCCGTGCCTCTGCATTTCGGGAAACGACTGCATCCCAGGAAGCCTTGTCCTGTGCGTCTGTTGATCCGCCGCACCAACGCGCCGCCACAGCGTGGACATGCGAGGGCTTCGGGAGTCGAACCCGCTGATATCGGTGGCATCGGTTCCACACGTTGACTGTTAGACGCAGCTGAGATCCCTGTCGGTGTCACCTTCTTGATCATCGCCAGCAACTGCTCGCCCCCGATCAGTTCGATCGGCTTTCCGCGGGCGAAGGCCTCCGCATCCAGAGTGAACGTGCCGAGACAGACAATCTTGACGGCCTGCGCCTGATGGTGGGCAAGAAGCCCTGCCATCTCACGCACCACGCTTACGCCGACCTGCTGGCGCTTCCACTGTTTGCATTGCACCAGCGTGCGCTGGCCATCCTTGCGCAGGATGAGGTCGATGCCGCCATCGGGGCCGCCCATCCCGGTCTCTTCCACGGCATGGCCCTGGCGACGGAATGCCTCGCCTACCAGTTGCTCGAACTGGCGCCAGCCGCCGGTGGCCAGGCTTTCGAGCGTGGTGCGCGTGTCCAGGAAGCGGCGGCGTCTGCGGGCATTGAGGAAGGAGGCCAGGGCGGCGATCCAGCAGATGCCGAACAGCATCCATGCCAGCGTTGCGAATACAGGACTGGATTGTTTGGCAAAACCTTGTGCCAGCATCCCGCCTTGATGGGAAAGGAACCACGGGATGCCGTAGTGCACCAGGATGAAGCCGATGATTCCGGCGAGGAAACCTGCTGGCCATGGCATGGTTGCCAATGCGTCGAAAGCGGATCGTTTCGTTCTGCGTCCCATGCGCCCCCCTGTCCAGATCACAACTTAACGATTGGACGGGGTGATGTCATCAGGTTGGGTTCCGGGGAGATTGGGTGTAGACACGGAGCTTGATGCTGCGCAGATGTTTCCAACTGTGTGCGCTGTTGGTGTTCCCGTGTCGCGACTTGCGCTGTGCGCTCGAGGTGATTGGAGGATTGCTGGAGAGTCCTTCCGGGCATGGCCCGGAGCGACGCCTGATTTGCTTGATTTACATCAAGGTGAGAGTCGCCTGGGTGGCGCATGGTGGCTCTCCTGGCGTGGAGGTTGGTGTGATGGCAAAGCCATTCCCTTTGAATCCCAAGCACCCCGAGCGGATCTGCTGGGGCTGTGACAAATACTGTGCCACCGACGCGTTGGCCTGCGGCAATGGTTCCGGACGAACGCAGCACCCGGTCGAGTTGCAGGGCGAGGATTGGTATGTGGGCTGGGGTATCGAGCCGGATCCTGGACGACCGGCGCAAGCGAAGAAGCGCTAGCGATTGCGTATGCGCCGAGAGGGTGCTGCGCTGCCGCGTGGCGTTGCTGTCGGCTGGCTGGCCGTCGTTCCGTAGTCATCAACATCACCGGTCCATCGGTTCGTACCGAATGGCAATCCAGCTGTCCCCGTTCCCCGCAGTCGCCAATGCGGCGTCTCACTTCACTGCCTTCCGCTAAACAATTCATCGCACTTCGGTGGCCACGTCCGGAGTGCATGTTTGGATAAGCCATAGGCAGTGAGTTGTTGTGATCTATCCGGTTAGGTCGCACAGATCGGGTGGCTTCGGTCAGGGGGGCGTGGTCCAGGCCTGCTGTGGGGTCAGTCAAGTCACCTACGCTTGGGGCGCGGCTCTTTCGCAGGGATTCGCAGCCGATATCGCAATGTTGGGAGGCCGGGTACTACGTACACTTGCGCACTTATCGCTGTCATGCCGGTGATGTATCCGATTTGGAAAAGAGGCATTTCCTTTTGCGCGCGTATTACGAGAATTGGGATGCTTGCAGCGGGGAATGGTGATTGCTGCGCTGGATTTCGGTGGGGTCATGCAGCGTGATCGAGATCCAGGTGGACGCGGATGCGCGAAGGGACGGACGGAGTGGGCTGCCCGCAATTCTGCATCCTGTGTGCGGTTTTTCCCTGAGGTTCTCCGTTGCCTCCGCCCATCACTTCCGATGGCGAAACTGTGCGTTGGCTCCTGAAATGTGGTGTTGTTCGGAGGGGGTAAATATCGGAGGGCTTCCAACGCGCCACCGTGCGGCAGGCAGAGCTGTCATGGCGTTCCGCTGGTTGATTGAAGACTCTGCCATGTCGATGATCCGTGGACTCTCAAAGGACTGAGTATGTTTTTTCGTATTCTTGTGTTTGTCGTGTTTTCGGTTCCGGCTCTCGCTGCCGCGCAGGGTATGCGTTACCCATGGGAGGAGTACGACAAACTCATCAAGCGTCACACCGAGGTATCTGCGATGAGCTCGGGAGTGTTTGGAGAAAGCTTGGATTTCTATACTGGCGGCATCGGATTCTCCGTCACTGACATCAGCCTTCCCGGAAACGGATTGCCCATCAATGTCTCTCGATCGTTGTCAGTTGCCAATCGCGCGGACTACCGGTTCGACGACCTGCCGATGGCGGACTGGAATATGGATCTGCCAAGGTTGTCGGGGACCTTCCTTGCCACTACCGGTTGGGCGAGTCCGTGCAATCATCAGGGTTTCGGAGGTCCGCCTGTGGTGACGGTCGGCGGGCGGAGGTTTTCTCACACGGATTACTGGCAAGGCAACCGCATGGTGTTACCCGGGCAGGGCAGTCAGGAAATGATGATTGCCGAGTCGAACAACCTGCCTCGCCCTTCTCAGAATGCCCCCTATCCGTGGTTGACCCAGGACTTCACCTGGTTTTCGTGCCTCGCGTCACGCATCAATGAGGTGGGTGACGCATTTGTCGGTCATCTGCCTGATGGCACACGTTACACCTTCAATTGGGTGGCTGCTTTCAATGAACCTGACCTTGCATCGCCAAGTCAGGTCAGCGTCGTCACCGTGGCTCGCCGGAGGGTGGAACTCTACGCAACCAGAGTTGAAGACCGGTTTGGCAATTGGCTTGCATACCGCTATAGCAATTCACCAACCTCACCGATACGTTTGGAGGAGATAACGTCGGGTGATGGGCGGGTGGTTCGCTTCACTTATAACGCGCGTGGTCATGTAGAGAGCATCAGTACCGGTGCGCGGACATGGCGTTATCGCTACGCTTACCCTGATCAGTATCGCGGCAGTCTTGTTGCAGTTGAGCTTCCCGATGGCAGCAGCTGGGCGATAGACGCGAGCGCAGCGAGCCATATTGAGTTTCAATACGAACGATCCACCGGGACAGGCGATATCCTGCGTTCCTGTGGCTATCCTGGGCTGCTGGTGAATGAGCCGGGGGCTATCGCACGGTTTGTCCATCCCTCGGGAGCGGTGGGTGAGTTCACTGTTGGCTATGGTCTGCGCGGACGCAGTAACGTACCGATGGTCTGCAACGGCTATACCCGGCCCTACAACGATCCCAATGATGATGTTGCGCGCTATCCACTTGCCTACCATGGCGTAGTACTCAGAAAAAAGCGTATCTCTGGGCCCGGTGTGAATCCGGCGGAATGGAACTACAGTTATGGTGGCAGCATCTCCTTTGCCGAGGGCACTGGCCCTGTTTGCACGAGCGGCGACTGTTCGCTCCCGCGGTGCCTGGAGGACGCTTGTTCCGGCACGTCGATAACGACGGTAGCGGGGCCTGGAAATACCTGGGAACGGCACACCTACGGCAACAGCTATCGCTACAACGAAGGAAAGCTGTTGAAGGTCGAGCAGGGAAGAAGTCCGGATTCCATTCTGCAGACAACCGTCTATCAGTATCTTTGGCCACTACCGGGTACCCAGTTCGCCACAAGGCTTGGGAATACGCAGCAACCACGTTCCGCTGGCTACACCGCTGAGTATCTTCGTCCATTGGTATCGACACGGATTGTGCGAAATGGTGTCTTGCATTCAAGCAGCAACACCGCATTTGATGGCTTCGGTCGTCCTTTGAGTACAGTCAGTGAAAGCGCTACGTTGCCACCAGCGCAACCGTAGCAAGTGGCGCGCGTGATCTGTGCTGGCCGCAGCGTAGCTGCGGCCCTGATGTAAGTGTGAGTGGCCAAGGAGATCACCGGTATTGCGGTCAACATGTCCGGATGAAACCGGTGCTCACCTGATCGTGGCCATCCGATGGAAGCGGCAGCCAGTTGCAGCAGGGTTCCACGGTCGGCTCGGTTATGACTTTTCACTGATTGCGGTGCTGCCTGGTTGGCTTGGTGACGGGCCGACGCCGGCCTTGTTCTCGCTGGCCGTTGTTTTGCCCGAGTACGCCAGGCCCTGCAGATGTCTGCATTGTCTGAACACAAGCTGTCGCTGGCAGGGGAGGGGGGAGGCTTGATCGCGGCGGTGACCGGCCCCATTACCGGAGAACAGTATCCCGGAGGCCGTATGGACCCCAGTCAGAACCCGAATGTTTTTCATGCCACCACCATCTGCTGCGTGCGTCGCGGCGAACATGTGGCGATTGCTGGCGATGGTCAGGTCACCCTGGGTCATACGGTGATGAAGGGCAATGCGCGCAAGGTGCGCCGGCTCGGCCGCGATGGCCAGGTGCTGGCCGGCTTTGCCGGAGCAGCTGCTGATGCATTCACCTTGTTTGAACTGTTTGAAGCCAAGCTTGAGAAGCACGGTCAATTGACCCGTGCGGCCGTGGAACTGGCCAAGGATTGGCGTACCGATCGCCGCTACGGCAAGCTCGAAGCGCTGCTGGCCGTGGCAGACCGCGAAACCTCGCTGATCATCAGCGGCACCGGCGATGTGATCGAGCCGGAAGACGGCATCATCGCGATTGGCTCGGGGGGTTCATACGCGCTCAGCGCGGCACGGGCACTGCTCAAGCACACCGATCTGGATGCACGTGGCGTGGCCACCGAGGCGATCAACATCGCCGGCGGTATCTGCATTTACACCAATACCAACGTCGTGGTGGAAGAGCTCTGAGCTCTCCGGCCATCAATCGCGAGTACCCCATGAGCCACAAGATCGAAGTTTCCTCCGCCACCATGACCCCGCGCGAAATCGTGCAGGAACTGGACCGCCATATCGTCGGCCAGCACGACGCCAAGCGCGCGGTCGCCATCGCCCTGCGTAACCGCTGGCGCCGCATGCAGCTGCCCGTCGAGTTGCGCAATGAAGTAATGCCGAAGAACATCCTGATGATCGGCCCGACCGGCGTCGGCAAGACCGAGATCGCACGCCGCTTGGCCACGCTGGCCAATGCACCGTTCGTGAAGGTGGAAGCCACGCGCTTCACCGAGGTTGGCTACGTCGGCAAGGACGTCGAGCAGATCATCCGTGACCTGGCTGATACCGCGGTCAAGCTGTACCGCGAGCAGGCCAAGGTGCGCGTGCGCACGCAGGCCGAAGAGAAGGCTGAAGATCGCATCCTGGATGCGTTGCTGCCGCGCCGCAGCGCCGGTATCGGTTTCGACCCGGAAATCGCCCGCAATGAGCCGTCGGCTGCGGACAATGAAACCCGCATCAAGTTCCGCCGCATGCTGCGCGCTGGCGAACTGGACGAGCGCGAGATCGAGCTGGATGTTGCGGCCAACGTCAGCATGGACATCATGACCCCGCCGGGCATGGAGGAAATGGGCCAGCAGCTGAAATCCATGTTCGCCAATCTCGGCACCGCCAAGTCGAACAAGCGGACGCTGAGCATCAAGGCTGCGCGTCCGCTGCTGATCGAGGAAGAGGCCGGCAAGCTGGTCAACGAAGACGACATCCGTGCCGCGGCGGTCGAGGCCTGCGAGCAGCACGGTATTGTCTTCATCGACGAAATCGACAAGGTTGCCAAGCGCAGTGACGCCGGTTCATCCGGCGGTGACGTGTCGCGCGAAGGCGTGCAGCGTGATCTGCTGCCGCTGGTCGAGGGCTCGAACGTATCGACCAAGTACGGCACGGTGAAGACCGACCACATCCTGTTTATTGCTTCCGGTGCGTTTCATCTGGCCAAGCCGAGTGATCTGATTCCCGAATTGCAGGGTCGCTTCCCGATCCGCGTGGAGTTGGGTGCGCTGAGCAAGAATGATTTCGTGCGGATTTTGACTGAGCCGAAGGCGGCGCTTACCAAGCAGTACGAAGCCTTGTTGGCGACTGAAGGCGTCAAGGTCAACTTCACTGCCGAAGCGGTTGACCGTCTGGCGGAAATCGCATTCCAGGTCAATGAGCGCCAGGAGAATATTGGTGCGCGTAGGCTGCACACGGTGCTGGAGCGCTTGCTGGATTCGTTGAGTTATGAAGCGCCGGATCGTGATGGCGACAGTATTGCGATTGACCCGGCCTATGTGGACAAGCACCTGGGTGAGCTGGTGAAGGACCCGGACTTGAGTCGCTATATTCTGTGATGGTTGGTTTGGGTTGGTGAGAAGCGGTGGCACTTTGGTGCCGCCGTTTTTTTTTGGTTGAAGGTGATGGCTGGGGTAGGGCGGGGGTGGAGCCGAGGGCAAAGGCAAAGGCAGAGTCAAAGGAAGAGTCAAAGGCAAAGGCAGAGTCAAAGGCAGAGTCAAAGGCAGAGTCAAAGGCAGAGCTGGAGCGATTCCCGCCTGCGCGGGAATGACGGCATAAAAGCTGGAGCAAGCCGAATCCGAAGCCAAAGCTAAAGCCAAAACCAAAACCAAAACCAAAGCCAAAACCAAAGCCAAAACATTGCCTTTGCCCCTGCTTTACGCCGTCATTCCCGCGCAGGCGGGAATCGCTCTGGCTCTGGCTTCGGCTGTTGGCATTGTCGGTAAGGCCTCTGCCGAGCATGGCTCGGCACTACAGGGGGGCGCTTAGTCTTCTTCCGGGTCTGGCGGTGGCAGCGGCGAGGGATCTGCGCCGGGTTCGAATACGCCGGGCTTCACGTAGTGCGCCATCAGTGCGTCCAGCATCTCGCGGCTGTCGCGTTGCAGGTCGAACTGGGTCGGTTCGAGCATGGCGCTGTACAGCACGCCGGTCAGGCCAGCGTGCAGGATGCGCGCGCTTGTGGCGGTATCCACTCCATCACGAAGCTGGCCCAGCTCGCGGGCGCGTTCGAAGGCGCGGCGGAAAATCGCCATCTCTTCCTCGACGCTGTCGTGCTGCAGCTGCTGCATTGCCACGCTTTCGGTGGACAGGTCGTTGCGCAGCATGATTTCCATCATGTCGCGCAACTGCGGGTCATTGGCCAGTTCGCTCAAGGACACCAGCATCGCCGAGCGCAGGTCCAGGATCGGTGTGTTGCGATGGGGCGAGTAGGTCTGGCGCAGGCGCTTGATGAAGGGCACGCGCTCGCGGTTGATCATCGCTTCCAGCACTTCGGTCTTGTTCTTGAAGTGCCAGTACACCGCGCCGCGCGAGTAACCGGCACGCTCGCCGATGGCCGCCAGCGAGGTGCCGGCAACGCCGTGTTCGTGGAAGCAGGCCAAGGCCGCATCGAGGATGCCTTCGCGGGTGGCCGCTGCCTCTTCTTTGGTTTTTCTGGCCATTGCGTTGCGCAGCTGCTGGATGAAACCGGCCTGAATTGTACCTGTTTACAAACATGCGTGTATGTATGTATATTTCCGCGGCTTGCCTGACAGGATGGCGGGGCTGTACGTGACAGTAGCAGGGGGTACGGTTGTAGCCGTAACGTATGCCCTACAGATTGCGTCGGCTTCTACGGCATCTTTTCCCGTCCTCGGGCGCTACTTTTCCTTATTGAGCCTCTCCCATGTCTCGAATCAGCAGCTGCCGTCTCGTCGCGCTTTCCCTCGCTCTAACCGTCGCGCTCGTTGCCTGCAAGGGCGGTGGTGAGCAGCCGCAGCAGGGCGGTCCCGGTCAGGTCACCGTGGTCACGCTGAAGCCGGAAACCGTCACCCTGACCCGCGAACTGGCAGGTCGTGCCAATGGCTACCAGGTCGCCGAAGTGCGCCCGCAGGTCAGTGGCATCGTCGCCAAGCGCCTGTTCACCGAAGGCAGCGTGGTCAAGGCCGGCGAGCCGCTGTACCAGTTGGACGACGCTGCTTACCGCGCCCAGGCCAACAGCGCCCGTGCGCAGCTGGCCCGCGCCGAAGCCACTGCCAGCGCTGCCCGTCTGGCGGCACGCCGCAGCGGCGAGCTGGTCAAGTCCAAGGTGATCAGCGTGCAGGACGATGAGACCGCGCAGGCCACCTGGAAGCAGGCCGAGGCCGACGTGCTGGCCGCCCGTGCATCGCTGGATGCGGCCAACGTGACGCTGGGCTACGCCCGCATTACCGCGCCGATCAGCGGCCAGATCGGCAAGTCCTCGGTCACCCAGGGCGCGCTGGTCAGCGCCGGCCAGGCCGATCCGCTGGCTACCATCAACCAGTTGGACCCGATCTACATCGACGTCACCCAGTCTTCTGCCGAGCTGCTGCAGCTGCGTCGCGAACTGGCCGCCGGCCGCCTTGAAGGCGCCGCCGAACTGCCGGTGGACATCGTGCTGGAAGACGGCAGCACCTTCGCCCACAAGGGCAAGCTGGAGTTCTCCGAAGTCAGCGTCGACCCGACCACCGGCAGCTACGCAATGCGCGTGCGCGTTGAAAACCCTGACCAGGTGCTGATGCCGGGCATGTTCGTGCGCGCGGTGCTGGGCAGTGGCGTGCGTCCCAACGCCTTGCTGGTGCCGATGCAGGGCGTTGCCCGCGATCCAAAGGGTGACACCTCGGCGATGGTGGTCGATGCCGAAGGCAAGGTCGCCGTGCGCCCGGTCAAGGTCAGCCGCACCATCGGCGACAAGTGGCTGGTCGAGGACGGCCTGAAGGCAGGCGACAAGGTCATTGTCGAAGGCCTGCAGAAGATTGGCCCGGGGATGCCGGTGCAGGCCACCGAGAAGGGTGCCGAAGCCGCCAAGCCAGCTGCCGCGCCCGCCGCGGCGCCGGCTGACAAGCAGTAAGCGGAGAAATTCATGGCTCGCTTCTTTATCGACAGGCCCATCTTCGCGTGGGTCATTGCCATCATCATCATGCTTGCCGGTGCGCTGGCCATGATCAAGCTGCCGATCTCGATGTATCCCGAGGTCGCGCCGCCTGCCGTGTCCATTTCCGCCAGCTACCCGGGTGCGTCGGCCAAGGTGGTCGAGGACTCGGTGACGCAGATCATCGAGCAGAACATGAAGGGCCTGGACGGCCTGATGTACTTCTCTTCCAACAGCTCCTCCAACGGCCAGGCCAGCATCACCCTCACCTTCGAGAGTGGTACCGACTCGGACATCGCCCAGGTGCAGGTGCAGAACAAGCTGCAGCTGGCGATGCCACTGCTGCCGCAGGAAGTGCAGCGCCAGGGCATCAACGTCGCCAAGTCCAGCTCGGGCTTCCTCAACGTGCTGGGCTTCGTCTCCGAAGACGGCAGCATGGATGAGAACGACATCTCCGACTACGTCGGCTCCAACATCGTCGACCCGCTGAGCCGCGTGCCGGGCGTGGGTTCGATCCAGGTGTTCGGTGGCAAGTACGCCATGCGCATCTGGCTGGACCCGACCAAGTTGCAGACCTACAAGGTGTCGGTCAGCGAGGTGACTGCGTCGATCCAGGCGCAGAATGCACAGGTTGCCGTGGGCCAGTTGGGTGGTGCACCGGCCATCAAGGGCCAGCAGCTCAACGCCACCATCAATGCGCAGGACCGCCTGCAGACGCCGGAACAGTTCCGCAACATCGTGGTGCGCACCGAAAGTGACGGCTCCACCTTGAAGCTGGGCGATGTTGCCCGCGTCGAGCTGGGCGCTGAAACCTACGACTTCGTTACCCGCTACAACGGCAAGCCGGCCTCCGGCCTGGCCATCACCCTGGCAACCGGCGCCAACGCGCTGGAAACCGCCGAAGGCGTGAGCAAGACCCTGGACGAACTGAAGGCCAACTTCCCGGCCGGCATGAAGGCGGTGATTCCGTACGACACCACCCCGTTCGTGCGCGTGTCGATCAAGGGCGTGGTCAAGACCCTGCTCGAGGCCATCGTGCTGGTGTTCGTGGTGATGTACCTGTTCCTGCAGAACTTCCGCGCCACCTTGATTCCGACCATCGCCGTGCCGGTGGTGTTGCTGGGTACCTTCGGCATCCTCTCGGTGCTGGGTTTCTCCATCAACATGCTGACCATGTTTGCGATGGTGCTGGCGATCGGTCTATTGGTCGATGACGCCATCGTGGTGGTGGAGAACGTCGAGCGCATCATGTCCGAGGAAGGGCTGTCGCCGCTGGAAGCCACCCGCAAGTCGATGAGCCAGATCACCGGCGCGCTGGTTGGTATCGGCCTGGTGTTGTCGGCGGTGTTCGTGCCGATGGCCTTCATGAGCGGTTCCACCGGCGTGATCTACCGGCAGTTCTCGGCGACGATCGTATCGGCGATGGCCTTGTCGGTGCTGGTCGCCATCGTGCTGACCCCGGCGCTGTGCGCCACCATGCTCAAGCCGCTCAAGAAGGGCGAGCACCACGTTGCCCACAAGGGCATCTCGGGCCGCTTCTTCAACTGGTTCAACAACGGCTTCGACCGCACCAGCGGTACCTACCAGCGCGGTGTGCGTGGCATCCTGCATCGTCCGGGCCGCTTCATGGCGGTGTTCCTGGCGTTGGCGGTGGTGATGGGCCTGCTGTTCGTGCGCCTGCCCAGCTCGTTCCTGCCCAATGAAGACCAGGGCATCCTGATGGCGCTGGTCAACGCACCGGTCGGCGCTACCCAGGAACGTACCCTGGAGTCGATCTACAAGCTGGAAGACCACTTCCTCAATAATGAGAAGGAGGCGGTTGAGTCGGTGTTCTCGGTGCAGGGCTTCAGCTTCTCCGGCATGGGCCAGAACTCGGGCATGGCCTTCGTCAAGCTCAAGGACTGGAGCGAGCGCAGCGCCGACCAGGGCGTAGGCCCGATTACCGGTCGTGCGATGGCCGCCCTTGGCCAGATCAAGGACGCCTTCATCTTCGCCTTCCCGCCGCCGGCCATGCCGGAATTGGGTATTGCTTCGGGTTACACCTTCTTCCTGAAGGACAACAGCGGCGCCGGCCATGATGCGCTGGTCAATGCGCGCAACCAGCTGCTGGGCATGGCCGGCGAAAGCAAGCTGCTGGCCAACGTCCGCCCGAACGGCCTGGACGATACCCCGCAGCTGCGTCTGGACATCGACGTGGCCAAGGCGGGTGCGCACGGTCTGTCGTTGGATGCCATCAACAGCACGCTGGCCACCGCCTGGGGCTCGAGCTACATCGATGATTTCATCGATCGTGGCCGCGTGAAGCGCGTCTACGTGCAGGCCGATGATGGCTTCCGTATGAATCCGGAAGACTTCAACCTGTGGACGGTGAAGAACACCGCCGGTGAAATGGTGCCGTTCTCGGCCTTCGCCAGCCAGCGCTGGGATTACGGCTCGCCGCGCCTGGAACGCTACAACGGTGTCTCGGCGCTGGAAATCCAGGGTGAAGCGGCGCCGGGCGTGGCCTCGGGTGACGCGATGCTGGAAGTTGAGAAGCTTGCCAAGCAGTTGCCGGCCGGCTTCAGCATCGAGTGGACCGCCGTGTCCTACCAGGAGCGCGAGGCCGGTTCGCAGACGCCGCTGCTGTACACGCTGTCGCTGCTGATCGTGTTCCTGTGCCTGGCCGCACTGTATGAAAGCTGGAGCGTGCCGACCGCGGTGTTGATGGTTGCACCGCTGGGTATTCTCGGTGCGGTGCTGGCCAACACCATGCGCGGCATGGAGCGTGACGTGTACTTCCAGGTGGCGATGTTGACCACCGTGGGTTTGACGTCGAAGAACGCGATCCTGATTGTTGAGTTCGCCAAGGAGCACCTGGAGAAGGGCGCGGGTGTGATCGAAGCGACGATGCATGCGGTCCGCGACCGTCTGCGTCCGATCATCATGACCTCGCTGGCCTTCGGCCTGGGCGTGTTGCCGCTGGCGATCGCCTCCGGTGCGGGTTCGGGTGCGCAGCGCGCCATCGGTACTGGTGTGCTGGGCGGCATGCTGGTCGGCACCTTGCTTGGCCTGTTCTTCATCCCGTTGTTCTTCGTGGTGGTGCAGCGCTTGTTCAACCGCAAGCAGCTGGCCCGGAACGGCGACCTGCCGCAGCAGTAAGGGGCAGGTCGGTGGGACAGCAAAAGGCGCCGGAAGGCGCCTTTTGCTTTAGCCCTCTCCGCTCTGCGGCAGGGCGGCTGGGCGAAACGCTTGGCCGAAGGAAAGTGCGTAGTGCCGAGCCATGCCCGGCCGCGGCTTTTCAGGCAGGCACAGGCCGCGAGGCCAGCGGAGCATCAGATGGCATGTGTACAAGTGGTTTTTCAAGCACCAACTTCGTGGTTGTGCCGGCCCTGCAGGCCTGATGGGCGTCGGCAGTGTCCTGCCGAGCATGGCCCGGCACTACCAGAAGCAAGGCAAGAAAAAACCGGGCCGGGCCCGGTTTCCCTTAAACCTCGTCTTCCGCCAGCTCCAGTAACTGGGCTTTTTCGACGGCGCCCAAGCGCTGGGCAAATACCGCCAGACGGTCGCACAACTCGGCTTGCTGTTCGGGGAAGGCGGCTACCAATTCACATTGGATCTGTTGGTAGGCATCCCAGAACGGGGCCGAGCAGCGGTGACGTTCGTAGTGCTGTCGCAGCTGCTCTCCAGCATGCTGGAGCGAACGGCGACTGCGACTTGGGTTGGGCGTGATGTACATCGCTTCACCTCGATTGCAGTGCCCCTGTACCCCAGAGCATAGCCCTTCTGTATTGCAATGCGGAGACGCCTGTTCACTTTTCTGACGCTCAGCGTCACAAAATGACGTCAACGTTGGGGCTCATTCGCCGATATCTTCGTTCCAAATGTCCGGATTTTCGGCGATATATCGGCCCATCATCTCAATACAGTCGGCATCGTTCAGGTCGATCACCTTGACCCCATTCTCGCGCAACCAGTCGATGCCACCCGGGAAACTGACCGATTCACCGACCACCACGGTGCCGATATTGAACTGGCGCACCAGGCCGCTGCAGTACCAGCACGGGGCCAGGGTGGTGACCATGATGGTGTTGCGGTAGCCGCGCTGGCGGCCGGCCTTGCGGAAGGCATCGGTTTCGCCGTGGATGGATGGATCGCCTTCCTGGATGCGGCGATTGTGGCCACAGCCGAGCAGGCGACCATCGTTGTGGTACAGCGCTGCGCCGATCGGTATGCCGCCTTCGGCCAGGCCCTGGCGGGCTTCGGCGATGGCGGTTTCAAGCAGGGCGCGGTAATCCGGGGTGGTGATCATGCAAGGTCCTCATGGTGCTGTGCTGGCCATGATAACGGGCGGATTCAGCCTGCCGCCGCCGCAATCGGGCTGTCGGTGCGATAATCGCGGACATGAGCGAATCCCCCTACAAGACCGGCACCACCCACTTCGGCTTCCGCGATGTACCGGCCAAGGACAAGCAGAAGCTTGTCGGCCAGGTGTTCACCTCCGTGGCCGACAACTACGACGTGATGAACGACCTGATGAGCCTGGGCATTCATCGGCTGTGGAAGCGCTACTTCGTGGCTACCGCACAGGTGAAGCCGGGCGACCGGGTGTTGGATCTGGCGGGTGGCACCGGCGATATCGCGGTGCTGCTGAAAGAGCGCATCGGTGCCGAAGGCAGCGTGGTGCTGGGCGACATCAATGCCGGCATGCTGTCGGTTGGCCGTGATCGTCTGACCAATCGCGGCCAGGTATCGGGCTTCGAGTGGGTGCAGCTCAATGCAGAAGCACTGCCGTTCCCGGATCAGAGCTTCGATCTGGTGACCATTTCCTTCGGCCTGCGCAACGTCACCGACAAGGAAGCAGCGCTGCGCGAGATGTACCGCGTGCTGAAGGTGGGAGGTCAGGCACGCGTGCTGGAGTTCTCGGAAGTGACCGTGGACTGGTTCAAGCCGATCTACGATTTCCACTCGTTCAAGGTGCTGCCGAAGCTGGGCAAGCTGTTCGCCCGCGGTGATGCCGACAGTTACCAGTACCTGGCCGAGAGCATCCGCAAGCACCCGCCGCAGGAAGAGCTGAAGGCGATGATGAGCGAGGCCGGGTTTGGCCGCTGCCATTACAAGAACCTGAGTGCGGGGATTGTTTCGATCCACTCCGGTTACAAGCTTTGAGGCTTGGTTGCCGGGTGGATTGAGGAAAGGGCGGCCATTGGCCGCCTTTTTCGTAGGTGGGGTGATGCTGTTGGTCTTTGTCTTGGCCTTTGTCAGTAAGACCCCTGCCGAGCGTGGCTCGGCACTACATGGGTCAGCCGGTCTTGCTTCTGCGTTAGCCCTTCTCCCGCTTGCGGGAGAAGGGTTGGGATGAGGGGTGCCTTTCGATCTTGCTGGCAAGGCCCCTGCCGAGCATGGCTCGGCACTACAGGAGCCGGCCGGTCTTGCTTTTGCGTTAGCCCTTCTCCCGCTTGCGGGAGAAGGGTTGGGATGAGGGGCGCTTTTGATCTTGCCGGGAAAGCCCCTTGCCGAGCGTGGCTCGGCACTACCGTGGCCCGTGAGCGCGAGCTGATTCATGCATTCCGGCAGCTTCCGCAAAGCCAGCTGGGGTGCCGCTTGCCGCACCGCCGCATCCGTTACGGCCTTTCGGGTTTAAAATCGGTGGTTATCCCCTGAACCGGTTCCAGATCAATGCGTTCTTCGTTCCTGATGCTGCCCCTGGCCGTGGCGCTTGTCGCCGGCTGTGCCAAAGAACCCGCAGCCCCCACCGTCGATCCCGTCGCCCAGAAGCCCGCCGCCGCCGTGAATACCGTCAGCCGCAGCCACGATGAAAGTTCCTACGCTGAACCGGACAAGGTCGCCATCAAGGACCTGGCGCTGGACCTGAAGGTCGATTTCGACGCCAAGCAGATCGGCGGCACCGCCACCTATACGTTGGAGTGGAAGGACAAGGCGGCCAAGCAGCTGCTGCTGGACACTCGCGAGCTGAGCGTCGAGAAGGTCGAGGCTGTTGCTGCCGACGGCGCAGCCAGCCCGCTGCAGTTCGCGCTGGCACCCGCCGACAAGGTGTTCGGCAGCAAGCTGAGCATCGAAACCCCGGCTCAGCCGACCTCGGTACGTATCACCTACCACACCGCACCGACCGCTTCCGGCCTGCAGTGGCTGGAGCCGTCGATGACCGAGGGCAAGAAGCTGCCCTTCATGTTCAGCCAGTCGCAGGCGATCCACGCACGTTCGTGGGTGCCGTTGCAGGACACCCCGAGCGTCCGCTTCACCTATAGCGCGCATGTCACCAGCCGCCCTGACGTGATGGTGCTGATGAGCGCCGACAACGACCCGAAGGCCGCGCGTGATGGCGATTACGCCTTCAAGATGCCGCAGCCGATCCCGTCCTACCTGCTGGCC
>Ga0308157_10004455_pt1 | contig 18598 bp, 24 predicted proteins | sample PhyBR1_FD_201035 | JGI IMG/M metagenome (GOLD analysis project Ga0308157, IMG submission 201035) | Phyllosphere microbial communities from UC Gill Tract Community Farm, Albany, California, United States - DLSLB.R1 | ecosystem: Host-associated > Plants > Phyllosphere > Unclassified | place: USA...
AGGTAACGCAGGAAGACAGAAGCAACGCTTAACATAATATTCACGCTGCGGACATTCGTCCTGGGTCCGGCATTCGCCGGCCACCCGACATACGTCGGGTCGTGAATACAGGAACGTTAGACGAAAGTTTAAATATCAAATGAAAAGGGGGAGTAGAAAATGTTCACAAAATACATTTTAGTTCAGAGACTAAACGAGAATAGACGATTTGAACAGTATTTTTCAGGAGTAGGGGAATATGTTTGGCATCATATAACTAGAAAAGAAATTGATTCAGATGATACGCGTATTTTCCCGATTAGTATTTCTGGAAATTATAATTTTCAAAGTGTACCTCAAGGCAGAGAAACAACATATATAGTTGATCCAAATAGAAAAACCTTTAAATATACAGAAAATTATAGTGTACAAGAAGGTTTCATGATTGCAGTTAGAATGCCTAAAGGTTATATCCCCTTAACATTAGGGTTTGGTGAAAGAGTTAAACTTCCATTTGGTGATGAAAAGTCAGTATCTCCAGGGTACATTGAAGTTTTATACAATCAGATTGAAAAAATATGTACCGTTGTTTTTACAATAAATAATCAGACGAATTTTCAGTTCAATTGTACAGGATGTGTATGCGAAGGGAATTATCCAACATCGTTAAACAATTATAGTGGAACTCCAATAAATGCAGTAATAAAAGCACATACTAATGATGTGAAAGCAATAACAAACAAGGATTTAGAGATTTTTTCTGAATATTTCTTAGAAAATACAGATTTTGAGGATACTGCTTTATTAATAAATAATATAAAAGGAATCCTAGATGAAGAGAATCATATAGATGAAGAGAAAGTACATAATTACTTAAATAAGTTATTAGGAGTGATTAATACTTCTTCAAGTTTTGTTACACTAATTGATTCATATAATTCAGGTAATTCAGCGCATAAATTAATAGCAGCAATATTACTAGGCTTACAAAACATGGGCTAGTAATATTTAAACCTTCGTCTAACATAATATTCACGCTGCGGACATTCGTCCTTGATCCGGCATTCGCCGGACACTCGACATGCGTCGAGTCGTGAATACGGTAACGTTATAGGAAATCAGCTGAAATCATATAAACTTTTTAAAGAAAGAGGGAGACTTTATGGCAAGAAGTAATTTATTAAAAGATTTAGTGAGCGGCAGTACAAGTATCGAGAATATTTTATTAAGGTTAAAAGTGATTTTATCTGACCTTGAAGATGAATCGATAATGAACTGGATCGATGGCGAGTTACAAGGATATAAGGAGAATAAAGATGTTCCAAATTATAGAATTTTAAAAGGAAATCCAACTGGGACATTTATAATAAACTATCTAACTAAATATACTAATGCTTCTGTTCCACTAGAGCATTTGTTAAAAAAGGAAGAGATAGATAAGCTAATCACCTTAAATATTACTGATAGTGTTGCAGTAATTCAAACTTTATTAAAAAGCGAAAATCGTGAAAATTATGCAAAAGTGATTCCTACATCTTTCTGTCATGTGATTTCAACTGAAGAAATTCAAATTGTAGCGATGAAAATTGCATTCTACTCGAATCAATTGGATGGAATTGTTTCATTCGTTAAATCAAAATTGGTTGAGGTTATTATGGAATTAGAAAAACAATTTGAAAACTTAGATGATTTAGACATTAAATCGCAAGTGGATACAGATGAAAAGAAAAAAGAACAAGTTATCTATAACATAGAGCAAATAATTTATGAAGGTTCAATCGAGATAGGAGATAAAAATAAGATTACTAAATCAAGATTAGGACATTTATTTGGAGGGAAAAATGAAAATTAAAATTGGGAACAATAATAAGATAAACAAATCAAATATAGGTCACCAAATGCAACCAGACAAAAACAAAAAAGACGATTCTAAAAAAAGCTTTATAGAAAAGCATCCAGTGCTTATTTCGGCCAGTGTATCTTTTGCAATTGGATTTATTTTGTTGTTTTCTTTTTGGAAAGATGTAGTCAATTGGTTAGAGGCAATTTTTAAATGAAATTTAATTCGATAAGAGATTAAAGCCGTTAGTGACTCAAAGTAGAAGCTGACATCCTATAACATAATATTCACGCTGCGGACATTCGTCCTTGGCCCGGCAGTCGCCGGACACTCGACATGCGTCGAGTCGTGAATACAGGAACGTTATACGTAATACCGGAAAGACATATTTAAAAGCTCGATTAGAGAAAGGGTTAAGTACCTTGAAGTTTTGAGTTATACTATAAAGTAAGAATAGGAGGCGATCCATAGTGAGTCTGGAACAGAAATTGATCAACGACTTTTTGTCTTTGCCCCAAGAAAAACAAATGGAAGTCATTGATTTTGTAGAATTTTTAAAGACAAGAAATATATCCAAAACAGAGTCTATGATGGACGACATTATTAATGAAAATTTAGAAGCACTTAAAGAACTAGCCAAATGAAAATCATCACGATTGACCAGTTACTGATCTATCATCAAAAGATCATGGAAGCAACGGGTGGAGCGAACGGAGTCAGAAATCAAGGCTTGATAGAAAGTGCATTGGGTAAAGGTAAACAAACCTTTGATGGTAAAGAACTGTATCCAGGACTTACTAGGAAAGTTTCTGTCGTAACGTTCTCCCTAATCAAAAACCATGGATTTGTGGATGGAAATAAACGTATTGGAGTAGCCGTTATGCTGCTTTTACTTCGATTGAACGGCTATTCCATTCGATATAGTCAAGAGGAACTGGTTCAACTAGGATTGGGAACAGCAGAAGGGAAATTAACTGAACAAGATATTGAAGAATGGATTGTAAGGCATCGGGAATAAAGCTCGGTGCCTTATTTATATTTTTTAGTCTTTTCAAAGAAGACCGGGACTACGTATAACATAATATTCACGCTGCGGACATTCGTCCTTGGTCCGGCATACGCCGGACACCCGACATGCGTCGGGTCGTGAATACAGGAACGTTATATGCAATCCTAATGAATAAAATTATAAGTGGAGAGAGCCTATGGACATAATTGAACCAGAAACAATAAATTCATTTGTAACTCTTGTTGCCTTAATTATTTCTATAACTGCAATGATTTATACAGTAAAGGCTTATTTATTAAAGTCAGGGGAAAAAATTAGATGTAGTTACTCAACTAGAAGTAGCGTTGACTGCGATGATACGTACGTCGGAAATATAACATTAGAAAATCTAAAAGATAGGTCAGTAGTTATTTTTGGGATTTACATGAGGATTGGAGAAAATTATTTTTTGGAATTAGAAAATTTTGAGAATAGTCCACTAATTTTAAAGCCATTTGAAGCTTATAACCAAAACTTTGATGCTATCCTTTTTTACTCAGTCAATATGAGAAAAATCGATTTAAATACATTGTTAGATGATGAGAAAATTAAGAAAACAATTATGTTATCAACGTCTAACGGTAAATACGAAGTAAAGGCCAATATGAAACGATGGAATCCGATTTTAGATTTCTTCAAAAACCATATGACAGCGATAATTCAACCAAGAAGGTTATCTTATAAAGGAAAAAGTTATGGCTCAAACATAAAGTATTTAATTGAATTTAAATACTATGATAATAGTGAAGACATCATACCGATAAGGAGTGGTGATGAAAGGCTGAAAATATTCGCGAATTTTCAATTAACGAAAGAGTCATTAGAAAGTAAAAAGAGTCTGGAACTTTTTTTGAGAAATCAAAAGAAAAAGGGCAATATTAAATTTTCTAAAGTAGAGGTTATGGATTTTTCGAAGGGAGTAGAAAGAGTATTTACTGATTATGATTCTGACAAAATAGAGGCTAAATATTATGGAAAAATCAAATATAAAGTATTTGGAAAACTTTATACTGCCTATGATAGCTACAAATTAAAGAAAGCAAATGGAAAAATCAGAAATTGATTCATTTAAAAAACGGACAGCATATAACATAATATTCACGCTGCGGACATTCGTCCTTGGTCCGGCATTCGCCGGACACTCAACATGCGTTGAGTCGTGAATACAGGAACGTTATGCGAAATTCCGAAAACATTTTTCTTTAAATTTTAAATTAATTCCAATTGTTGATATATAGGATTGAAAAGATATATAATGGTAAGTAAATTGGTCTTTGGAGGGATAGCATTGAGTAAAATAGAAATTCCGAAAGATAACTCAGCAGGGCGCTTATACCATATCGTAAATGTCATAAAAGAGAATCATAGCGGTAGCAATAATCGCCCATTTACTGTATTGGCACAAGCATTTAACGTTGCAGCAGCAGACAAGGCAACAATTATAGAAAAGTATGCTGAATTGTTTGAGTTAGTCAAGATTGTTAAAGAGGACATCGCTACAGTAGAAGGTATTAATCATGAAAGATATTTACAACCTGTTAACACATTACTCGAAGCTTTATCAAGTATTGAGTTTAATAGTACTAATGGACTGTATCAGTTCATACAAATAATGAATGAAAATGTAATGACCCGTTTAGAATTTAGTTCAGATATGCTTTCCCAAAAAATTAAAGAAGATGTTATTAATGAAGATGAATTAAATAAATTACTAATAGATGTAAATAATCTTATCAAATCAGTAAGTGAGATGAAAATCAATATAGAATTGAAAGCTTCATTTTTGAAAAATTTAACTAACATAAGAGCAGCGATCGAAAATTATAGTCTATGGGGAAGCCGTGGTTTACAATCAGTAATTGAGTCTAGTTTAGGTTCTATATTATTAAGAAATGAACTTATAACTTCAGAAGAAGAAGTAAAGACTAGAAAGAAGCTAGTTGAATATATTCTTGAATTTAACGGTATAATTAGTGCTGGAAAAAAAGTATACGATACTTTAGAACCAGCAATCAGGTTTTTTATTGGAACAGGAAAGGATGAGTAATTATAATTAAATAAAAAAAGCCAACTACAAATTAGTTGGTTTTTTTTATATTTAATTGTATTGATTGGAATATGGAAAATCGCATAACATAGTATTCACGCTTCGGACATTCGTCCTTGGTCTGGCAGTTGCCAGACACTCAGCATACGCTGAGTCGTGAATACAGGAACGTTATGTGAAATACCCAAAATCAAGAACATAAATTGAGGGATGTAAAACTTATGACCCGTGATGATTTTGATTACTACACCGATCAAGATTTTGAATGGACTGGGGTTTTGAACCTATACACCGGTTCAGGATTTTCCAATAAGAGAGGTACCGTTTTTAGAATAGATGTATTAATTGCAGAGGACATTGAAGAATCAGAATTGCCTCTTTTGAAATCGTTTGGACAGTTGTGGACATGGGGAGAAAATCGTCGAATAAAAGCCTTTGAGCTATTGGATTTTCAATACATAGATAAAAGGCTGGTTTTTGATTTTAGAACGATTAGAAAGAGCCGAAGATATGATGAGATTAAATACTTCTTATTTGATTTAGGATCAGGAATTGAAATCGGAGGGAACAAGATCAAGGAAATTCAAGTCAGAGAGCTGAAGTGATGATTTTAAACCAGGGTACATCACATAACATAATATTCACGCGGCGGGCATACGCCCTGGGTCCGACAGTCGTCGGACACTCGACATACGTCGAGTCGTGAATACGGGAACGTTATATGCAACCTGAAAGTCTGAGAAACGATAAGCCATATTGAAACACAAAAGCTCTGAATGGCATATCGTTTTTTTTGTTTGGATTTTAAAAAGGAAAGAAACCTCAAAGCTAAAAAGATAATTCCAAGAGGAGATTAAGATTCAAAATAATAAGCACAAAGTCGCTTCAGATTAGATCAATAAGAAGGAAATATAAATACTTAATTGGTAAAAAATTAAAAATATATTTAATAGATGGAAATAAAACATATAATATAAGAAAGAAATAAAAAGGTTTAAGAATATTCATAAGGATTCAGGTAGCATACAACACAGTATTCATACTATGACCATAAATTATTGACTAGCTCTAAATTATAAAGTAAATAGTAAGAATATAGAAGAGTTGCATGCTACCTGAATATGAAATTATTAGAAGTTAACAACATTTGTACGATGCGAGTGTAAGGAAAGGTAAAATACAGTATTTATTAAGTTTTTTATTTTTAAATATCATTCTAAATTATCTTCGTCAATTATAGGAGCTATTATTAAAGGTTGGTCCATCATTCTATCTGTTAAGAATGCGGTTAAATAACTTATTTCATTAGCTAAGGGACTTAAAATAACTGAAATATGTTTTCTGAAATCTGATTCTTTTATAGGCTCTTTCAATCTGAATTCTAACTCATAATCTAAATTGATATCATAAATGGCTTGAGGCTCAAAATATAAATGCGCATTAAACTTAATTCTCAACAACTCTTCTGTATTTTCTAAAATTGTATACTTATATTTGGAAATTTGAGAAATCTCAACTTCTTCTTTTTTTCTTGATTCAAATAGGTTTTCCAACTTAAGGTTTAAAAGAACGAATTTTTTTCCTTTAATTTTTCTCAGTATATCCATTTTATCATTCATATTGATTTTCCCTTCAAACTAAATTGTCTGATTTTTTTCATTAAATAAGACAGACTTACAGATAACGTTCCTGTATTCACGACTCGACGTATGTCACGTGTCCGGTGAATGCCGGACCAAGGACGTATGCCCGCAGTGTGAATATTATGTTATATGTCGTAAAATCGACGGGCTTCTCTGCTTTCTCCCGCAAACTTACATCCAGTCTGCTTCCGTATGGAAGCGCACCTTATCTTTTAATCAAACTGCATTCCCTTACATTGATCAGTTTCCGCCTGGAAACGTTTCTCATCCGCTCTGCGCTTGTTCTCCAAAGTCTAGATTGGTATAAAATAGGTTGCTTATTTTCTTTGCTCTTCATTTATCCCTGTATTCCCATCGAATTTCGTCTTCTTATAACGTTCCTGTATTCACGACTCAGCGTATGCTGAGTGTCCAGCACTGCCGGATCCAGGGCGAACGCCCGCAGCGTGAATATTATGTTATAAGTAAAACTAAAACAGTTTTTAGAATATTTCAGAGTCGTGCATAGAAAGAGTGCTAACCAAAGAATTTCTTTTGAATTTATTGCGATCAAAAGCATCCCATTGTTTGGAAATAGCCTGAAAAGCTACGTCTTTTTGATTTTGTATATGATGCTCAAAAATCGATTTTAAACCTTGATCATATCCCGTACCAAATGAGATGTAAGATTGTATTAACTGATTAATGCTAACGTCCTCTTCTTGAGATTTTTCAGCTAGTTTTTTATGAAGGTATTTTGGAATTCTAAGTGATAGTTTCCCACTATACTCATTAACCTGTTTATACTCTCCATCAAATTCTGGTATAGAACGCCCTAATTCTTGTGCTGTTTCAATCCATGCTTTTATTGCATCTTGAACATTTTCTAATGCTTCTACAGGTGTTTCACCATCACTCATGCAACCGGGCAAACTTGGGACAGTGGCGAGAAAACCGCCACCATCCTCTAACGTAAGTGCTTGAATTTCAATTTTGTAATTTGGGAAAGCCATGTATATATTTCCCTCCTAAAAATTAATTATTAAGTTCATCAATAACAGCTTCAAGTGCTTTAATAGCTTTTTTTACGTAAATTATTTTTAAAGGTCTTTCTTTCGGTATTGTTAATATTTCAAATAGGTCTGGATGACTGTAAGTGTAATGACTAGATCCAGAGCGCGGCGTCCTCCTTTCAAACCCCCCAAATTTTTGAAGAAGCTTATCCAAATCTTCAAAACGTACATTTTTGGGGTTGTTTTTAATTTCAAAGTAAAGATCTTGATAATGCCCCATTGAATTGCCTCCATCGTTATTCCGTCTTATGGAGAAACTTTTTAGTATCAAATACGGTATCACTTAAATGAATGATATCGTATTTGATACTAGTATTCAAGCTATCAATTATTACTAATAGCTTATTTTAATTAGAATATATATCCAAATAAAAGCGTGTATGTAACAGAATAAAAGTATTTAAACAACAAATTAACAAAGATAAAAATTATAATTTAAAAATATAAAGAGAAATCGTAGGATTAACAGAGAAAAGATTCAATCAAGAGTAATAAAATTCTTAAGATCGCAGGCAGCATATAACATAATATTCACGCATCGGACATTCGTCCTGGGTCTGGCATTCGCCAGACACCCGACATACGTCGGGTCGTGAATACAGGAACGTTATCGGAAATTCCCAAGAGATAAGGAGAATTTAAACATGGCGATTTACTTGCCCCCTTATTTTTGTGGGGAGGATGCCCAATTAAAATTAAAAATAGATTTGATTTGGCAGGACTTACACATACCTTGCGGAGAACTTTGTCGAGTCGAAGATCTTATCGGATATACCTACGTGATTAGCCCTATATCAAGCCAGAGTAAAATCAAACATCGAATGAAGAATAGTATCATGGCTAATTATTTTGAAATTATAGATAAGGGAAATGAACCTTGGAATGAAGAGAACAAAATCGCCATTCAGAAAGGTGCTCCAAAAAGCAAAATGGTAAAAGACATGAAGATCTATATAAGTAGAGACGAAGTCATCATGATAGACAAAGGGAAAACTTATTATTGTTTAAAAAAAGAAAATGATCGAGAAATATATTGGGAATTGATTGAAGAAAACACTTTTGAAACCACACTAAAAGTCAAGGATAAAGAATATAGAAAATATTTTAGTGAATGTTAGCCTAGCCTTGAAGATTGGGAACATCCGATAACATAATATTCACGCTGCGGACATTCGTCCTTGGCCCGGCATGCGCCGGACACTTAGCATACGCTGAGTCGTGAATACAGGAACGTTATCAGAAATTTTAAAAACGGAGGGATAATTTTGAGCAAACTAATTAAAGAAGATTTTTTGAAAGAATACCATTTGAATGAACAAATGCTTGCTGAAAACAATATATCTTGGGAGATGCTAAAGGATATTCATTCTCATTTTGTAGAAACTAGAGAAGCACTAATCACACAAGCAGATTTTATTGCAAATACATTAAGATCAAATAATCATATTCATACTGTTAGATCTAGAGTTAAAGATCCAGAACATTTAATTGCAAAGCTAATTAGAAAAACTGCTACGAGAAAAGAGACTAAAGGAAATGATTTTCAGTTTACTGTAGATAATTATCAAGATGAAATAACTGATTTGATTGGAGTAAGAGCAATTCACATTTTTAAGGAAGAATGGGAATCGATTCACCAATTTATAACAAGTACTTGGAAGGTGATTGAAACAACAGCGAATGTTAGAGAAGGCGATGATACAAGAAAATTCAATGAACTTAATATTACTATTGATTCTCGTAATACAGGGTATCGTTCAGTACATTATTTAATAGAATTTCACCCAACAAATAAACGAGTAGTTGCAGAAATACAAGTAAGAACTATTTTTGAAGAAGGATATGGGGAGATAGATCACCAGTTAAGATATCCTCATGGTCAGGTTCCAGAAGTACTTGCATTGAACTTACTTCTTTTTAATCGAATTGTGGGAAGTGCAGATGAAATGGCTTCTTTCATTAACATATTGAAAAAGAATTGGACGGCTACGGAAGAGAGATATGAATCTATAATTAAAGATAAGAATGATGAAATTGAGAAATTAAAAAGCAAAGTACGAAAAGCAAATATGAAGGCAGGAGATAAGCAAGTCATAATGTCTGGTTTGGATGGAATTATCACGAATAATAATTCTATTATAGGAATAGGAAATCCTAAAGTTAACTTCGCTGGATATGATAGCTTGGTTAAAAGTATTAGCGGAGAAATTACAGGAAGTGTATTCAATACGTCTAACTATAACAATGTTATTTCTAGCGTGATAAATCCAGAGTATTTCAAAAATGCTTCTATTACAGGAGCACAAATAAAAGTGAATGATCCAAAAGACTCTAAGAAAAAATAAAACTTCTGATAACATAATATTCATGCTGCGGACATTCGTCCTTGGCCCGGCATTCGCCGGACACTCGACATACGTCGAGTCGTGAATACAGGAACGTTATCAGAAATCTCAAAGGAAGGTGCAATAAATTGAGTATTATAAAGATTTCAGAATTAGAACATAAGATGGTACATGATGCTTCCAAAGATTATGGAGAGTATTGGGTCTATGCAAATGAAGCAATTCATTTACTACAAAATTTTGTTGACGGTGTCGCTATAGAAGCACAAGCTTTTTCGATTTTCCTTTCTCAAATCCAAAAGTCTTCTACTCTTGCGGTTTTATCGACTCTCAGAAGACATGATGTACAAGCGTTAATCATGATTAGACATTTAAGTGAATCTACAGTTTTGGCGGCATATTCTTTAGTTGAATATGAGCTGAATAAGTATATTTATACTAGTAAGAATGGTTATGCAATGGAGAAAAAAGATATTAAAAAGCGTGCATATAAATGGATTGAAAAGGAATATCCAGATATATCAAAACGAATAAAACTTGCTAAAGACCAAATTAATGATTTGTATGCACATGCAAACTTACTTTCTGCTTTTACAAACTATAAAATTTCTGAAGAGAATAATATTGTTCTTGAATTTTTTGATAAAAAAGATGATGTATTTACGAAACAAAGGCTGTGGTGGATAGGGAATATTTCCTTTGGAATCATAGATCTTATAACAAAGGTCAATAGAAAACATTCTTTAATATCTACGAAAGATATATCTAACAATATGCTTAGACTAATGATGCTTAACAATAAATTGCAAGAAGAGTTAATGAAGCTACCAAATTTCTCAGCACATATAGGAAAGACGTTGGAGTAATAATAAAACAAATGAGACTTCTGATAACATAATATTCACGCTACGGGCATACGCCCTTGATCCGGCATTCGCCGGATACTCGACATACGTCGAGTCGTGAATACAGGAACGTTATCAGAAATTCTAAAAAGTAGGTTGCAAAAACAGATTTTAAAATCAAGCTCATACATAAAGGAGATGAAAAAATGTTTAAAAAATTAACTATCAATAATTGGAGACAATTCGAAAATATTGAAATCGACTTTCATAAGCAACTTACCATATTAACTGGCGCTAATGGGGCGGGGAAAACATCGATTTTAAATATTTTGAATAATCATTTTGGATGGCAATCAAGTTTTATAAGTACTCCTATAAGAGATCAAAAAAGTGGGGTATTAAAATATTTAACTGGTGTTAAACGTATTTTTAAGTTGTTTGACTTTTTTAAAGAAGTACATCCAAGTGAGCAACACAAAATTGGAGAAATTATTTATTCTAACAATGCTAGTAGTACTTTAGTTGTACCGGATATAGCAGGAACAAACTATCAAATACAGAGACAAAATCATCAAGAAATTAAAGGGCTCCATATCCCCTCACATAGACAGATATATAGTTATCAACAAGTTCAATCAATTCCTACTCAAGCCAAAAATAGAGAAGATATTTATAATAATTATTGGAATTCACTTAATAATGCTTATTTTTCTTCTTATCAAAATCAAAGACCCAATTTTATAATTAAAGAAACCTTGATATCACTTGCTACTTTTGGTTACGGGAATGAAGTAGTAGTATCTAATGCAGAATCAAAAAAAATATTTGAAGAATTTCAAGAAATTTTAAAAATTGTTTTACCTAAAAAAATTGGATTCAAAAAAATATCAATACAAATGCCTGAAGTAGTGCTTGAGACAGAATCAGGAGTTTTTTCGTTAGATTCAGTGTCTGGTGGAATAGCTTCGATAATAGATCTATCTTGGCAGATATATATGTATCCGTATGGAGAAGGAGGGTTTGTAGTAACTATAGACGAACCAGAAAACCACTTACACCCAGAGCTCCAAAAAACGTTGTTACCTAATCTGATGCAGGCATTTCCTAATGTGCAATTCATTGTTGCTACTCATAACCCTTTTATCATTAGTTCAACACCAAATTCTCATGTTTATGTAATGAACTATAATGATGAACATCAAGTGTTTAGTACATATTTGGATATGATAAATAAAGCAGGATCTTCTAACGATATTCTAAGAGAAGTTTTGGGAATTGAATCTACAATTCCAATATGGGTAGAAGAAAAACTAGATAAAATTATTAATAAATATGCTGCTCAAGAGTTAAGTTCGGAAAATATAAACAGAATGAGAAATGAGATGGAAGAGATAGGATTTGACAAGCTTATCCCCTCTTCGATTGCTCGAATCATCGATGAAGGGGAGAAGAAATAATGATTAAACTATTTAAAATCGATGAGCCAGATATATTGCAAGCAAATAAACAAGAATGGACAGAAAGATATTTAAAATTATTAAAAGAAGGAGAGGAAATCCCGACTAGCCTGAAAACAAAATACAAGTTAAAAGAAATTAAGAGTCAAATAGTCAAAGAGACTAAGGGTAAGTGTGCTTATTGTGAAAGTTTTATTTCTCACATTAGTCCAGGTGATATTGAACATATTCTTCCAAAGTCACGCAGACCTGACTTGATCTTCGAATGGAACAATTTAACGTTAGCGTGTGAAGAATGTAATCGTACAAGAAAAAATGATTACTACAATCCAAGTGATCCATTAGTGAATCCTTATGAAGACAATCCAAGCGATCATATATTTGCGGCTGGCCCAATAATTTTTAGTGTTCCGGCCAATCGTAAAGGAGATATCACTATTTCAATACTTGATTTAAACAGAGCAGGATTATTAGAGAAAAGAATAGAGAGATTAATGCAAATAAAAATTTTGGTGGATAAATGGGCTCAAGAAGAAAATCCAACTGTAAAAGAAATTATCAAAGAACAACTTTTACAAGAATCAGACAGTCAAAAAGAATATTCATTTTTTCTTAACGCTTTCTATAAGAATGCAAAAGTAATCAGTTGATTTGAAGTTATTGGTGGTGATAATTCTGAGTTTAGTGATAACTGAGGTGCGGACGAACTTCTGATAACATAATATTCAAGCTACGGGCATACGCCCTTGGTCTGGCATTCGCCAGACACCCGACATGCGTCGGGTCGTGAATACAGGAACGTTATGTGAAACTCCCCAAAGATTTTATGAATATAAAGGATGAAGCCTATTGAACCGACTTCCTGTTTTTTCAGTACATTCAATATTGTCTATGTCTAATACTATGATAAGAGTACGAGGCAGAGCGCTCGATACGATTAAGATAAAAACTAAAGTATTTGATCTGAATTCTAATTTGAGTAGTATTGAAGAAATCAGTATAGGCAATGAAGAATCTTCCGAACTTGGCATTATGTGTGAAGGAATCATAACCATAAAGATCGATAATGAGAGCTTTGATGTAGAAGAACTATTGTATGGAGAGCAAGCCAGTGATTACAGACAAACCATAACCTTTGAACAGGCAAAAAATATGGCAGAGAAGTTCAGTCGTGAAGATTTATTGGATTATATTAAAGATCCTGAGGTAACTTTTTTGCATGAAGTCACTTTAGAAGCAGAATACTGTTGGTTCTTTTTCTATAATCCGAATATTATCATTCCAGAAGAGAAATGGTCGCTAAAGATGCTCGGGGCTTATGCAATTTCAAAGAAAGGTGAAGCTTGTCACACCTATAACTACTTAGAGGACCCTATAAAAGTAAAAGATTATTTAATAGCAATGTCAGGATACTTTAATAAGAAAGGACTCTGATAGAGCTGTAGTAGTGAGAGCATTTTCAAAGAAGATGGGAGCATCACATAACATAGTATTCACGCGGCAGGCATACGCCTTGGGTCCGGCGTTCGCCGGACACTCGACATGCGTCGAGTCGCGAATACAGGAACGTTATATGACAGAGCCAAAGATAATTTAAGGCTATTAAGGAGAAGATTTAATGACTAATTTCCAAAGAGTCGGAGCCTTGAGTAATGCTCATGTAGGAAGCTCGTTTGAAGAATTAGCAGAGAAATATTTTATCAGTCTTAACTTTGACGTAACCGCAAAATATCCTTTTGCTCTAGGATTTCAAACTAAAAAGGTTCATAAATTTGATTTTGGAGGAAGAGACGACAAAGGAAATGATGTACTCATTGAATGCAAAAGTCATAAATGGACGTTAGGAAACAATGTTCCAAGTGCTAAACTAACAGTTTGGAATGAAGTAATGTTGTACTTCTCACTTGCACCAGAAAATACAAGAAAAATATTATTCGTTCTTAAAGATTATTCAGTAAAAAGAAATGAGACATTAGCAGAATATTATAAAAGGACATATGGGCATCTGATACCTCAATATGTAGAAATTTTAGAGTGCGATTTGATCAACAATACGGTTAAGTTGATTTAAAACTCCATTCCTTGTGTTGATTCGAAGAAGTGACTCCGTCATATAACATAATATTTACGCTGCGGACATACGTCCTTGGTCCGGCGTTCGCCGGACACTCGACATACGTCGAGTCGTAAATACAGGAACGTTATCCGAAATACCTGAAGATATTAATATCAAAATTAAATGAATTTAGTTGGTGAAACCATTGAAGTTGAATAAACACTATACAAGAATAGCTAAAAAACTAAAACTAAAAGCAAAACCAAGACTTCTTCTTGGGGACGAAGCAAGCTCATATATTAAAAAACATAAAAAAGATGAAAAACCTCAGAACGGAGGTTATCTTTTTTGGACAAATACAGTAGCGATAATAAATAAAAAGAGAATTGGGACGCTGGCTCATGAAATGCGACATGCATATCAATATGAACATAGAATGCGAAAAGGATATGAATTTTCAAGAGACACAAAAGCAATTAACAATAGATGTGATGAGATAATATATTTGGCATCACGTAAAGAAAGAGATGCTAATTGGTACGCACTTAGATATTTGATTTTTAATACCTTAGCCTACAAACAAATTATAGAATACATCTATAAAGTTCTTGAAGGATACATATGTCTATTATTAGCTCCATTTATAAAGAAAATAAAATATTGAATGAAATTTAAAGATGTCAGGTGCATCGGATAACACTGTATTCATGCTACGGGCATACGCCCTTGGTCCGACGTGCGTCGAGTCGTGAATACAGGAACGTTCATATGAAATTACCAAATGCAAATATAGGAAAGGAATCACGACATGAATCCATTCCCGGAAGAATACGAATTGATTTCATTGTTTGAATCCGAACCAGAGCTATTAGACAGAGATATCCCTTGGTTTTATAATACTTTACGCTTCAATATACAAAGAGAGTCTGATCATTTATCTTGTACAATTAGCCCAGCTTATCGATCATTTTCTATAGAACTGACAATCAACGAAAGAAAGATTTATTCGCTAGGATTTAGCCATGTAGAAGGACTTACTATAGAAAAAAATAAAGATGTAGAAAGGCTTATTGTTGAAATGAATGACGAAAGTGCATTTGTAACTCTAATCATTCAAACCAGACCTCTGATTAGAATAATGACTACACACGATACTAATTTTAGAAAGTAACTCAAGTGAGAAGTAACGTCATATGAAATCCCCGAGTTCAAATATTTCTATGTAAACCTATTTGTTGTAAGATGGAAGCAATCCATTATGGAAGCGAGGTCATAACTTGATACCTCCTTATGTTATAGATCTCTAGGTACGTTACTCTGTACCTTAACAGGTAAATATAAAAGTAAGTACCGGGGATCTTATTGTTCGATAACGATGAAGTTGAAGCATGGGAATTGGAACAGCTTAACAAGTATCTGGATGCTCAAATCAGGTACAAAAGAGATTTCGACCCTCGAATCAAGAAGCTCAATGAGTTTCGAAATCACAGAAGAACGAAGTGTTTTTATAATCACGAAGTTAAATCGATTCGAAAGCTCACTCAAAGAAGATTTAGAATGAAATTTAAGAACAACATTGACAATGAAGTCTATTTTAAGCCAGTACCTCACGATTATCGAACCAATGGATGGTTGTCTTTTTAAGAAGGGAAGGAGAGAAGAAATTCTCTCTTTCTTTTTTTTGAAAATTGATTACAACTCAGGCAGTGAGGGATCAGATAACGCTGTATTCACCCTGCGAGGCTAAGCGGCACAGCCACCCAGCGACTGCTTCGCCTTAAGCCTCTCGTGTTCATGAATGAATACGGGAACGTTATAGGGGATCCATGCAAAGTCAATTTAGGAGGGAATAAAGAAGATGAATAAGAAACTATTAGACCAATTTGAACGTTTCAATGAATTTGTAAAATCGATAGATGATGTGACTTGGCAAAAGCCGATCGCTGCTGGAAAGTGGACGGTGAAGGAAGTCGTGACGCATTTATGGAATTGGGATACATACACGTTAAATACAATGCTTCCGCACATAAAAGATCAAGCGAAACTCCCGGGGTTCGTCGATCATGATACTCATAACTTAAAAGCGATAGAGAAGGCTAAAGAATTCACAGACAGAGAAAGCATGATCAAAACCTTTATTGAAACTCGAACCCGCTTAGTCAACCGATTCCGTGAGGTAGAACATTCAGAAATTCACTTTTTTATAGGCAATGATAAACGACCTTATACCTATGAAAGATATCTAAAAATATTCGTGCACCATGATGAACATCATAAGAAGCAAATCGAAAACCTATTAGCGTAATTCATAGAAGATGTGGACTGCGTATAACCTAATATTCACGCTTCGGGCATACTCTTGTGGTTCGGCATGAGCGGGGTATTAAATATAAGAGCATCATAGGAAATAAGCAAAAAAAACGGGAGGAATATTCAATGCATATACATATCGCCGTGCATTCTGATTATGATTTTATTGTAGATCGAGACAAGCACGTTAAAAAAGAATTAGTAAAAAGAAAGATTGAGGAAGAAGAAATTTATATTCTGCAAGAATCAGATCGGAAAATCGGATGGATGAGATTTAATTACTTTTGGGATCATACGCCGTTTATGAATATGTTATGGATTGATGATGAATATCGAGGAAGGGGTTACGGCAAAAAAGTAGTTTGTTATTGGGAAGAAGAAATGAAGAAAAAAGGATTTGAAAGTATAATGACCTCCACGCAATCGGATGAAGGAGCTCAACATTTTTATAGAAAACTGGGATATAAAGATGCTGGATGTTTACTGCAAGAAGGCGAACCTTTAGAAATGATTATGGTAAAGAAACTTTAATACCTCTAGGAATATCAAAGAAGAAGCGGACATCCGAAGAACTTACTTTGCGGCTAATCAATGGTGCAAGGTCGAGCAAGTAGATTTTCTATGTTATGGGGGAAAAGATATGGGCGGTTCGAAACAATGGGATGCAGACTGGGAAGTATCGGAAGAATTAGCGCATCAATTAATAAGCAATCAGTTTCCTCAGTTGGCTTCAAAACGCATACAAAAACTAGGCCACGGTTGGGACAATACGGTTTATCTTGTCGGGGCCGAATACGTATTCCGATTTCCGAGAAGAGAAGTTGCGATTCATTCGTTAACGATAGAGAAAAACATACTGCCCAAGCTTAAAGACTATTGTTCGATTGAATATTCGCTGCCTTTATTTTTTGGGGAGGGTAAATATGGTTATCCGGCACCCTTTTTGGGCTACTCTTATTTATCCGGCGAATTTCCAATCGGATTGACGGACGAGCAGCGTGCTGTTTCGGCGACCAAGCTTGCTGTATTTCTAAAAAACTTACATGCATTCCCCGTGCAGATTGCCGAAGAAAACGGAGTTCGACATGATCATCGAAATCTGACCGATATTGCGCTGCGCAAAGAAAAGATGCATCAATTCCTTTCGAACATTTCCTCTCATTTAAGCGAAGAAGAGTACTTGGCTTTATTGAATTATCTAAAACAACTTATAACCAAAAAAGTGAAGCAAAAACATACATTCCTTCATGGCGATCTTCATTTCAAAAATATGCTGGTGGATAAGAGCGGAACAGTTTCCGGCATTATCGACTGGGGAGACATTAACATCGGCCATCCGGCTTGCGACTTGAATGTCGTGTACAGCTTTTTGCCTCCGAATGCGCGCTCAACCTTTTTCGGCGTATATGGGGAAGTCGATGAAGAAACGAAACTATTAGCACGATTGATGGCTATATATATCCCCATTTTGATCATGATGCAGGCGATTGATCTTAATGATCTAAGGTCGATCGATGAAGCAAAAGCAACCATAAAACGTGCGCTCGCTGACTAAGATGTGGAATCCGAATTAAAAGAACTATGGGAAGAGAGCGGAGAGTATCAGAAATGGGAACGTACAATAAAAGATTTGGAAACCAGAATCGAAGAACTGAAATAAATGTGGAGGAGAACTAATGAAAAACGGTGTACTGGTTTTTGCATCAGTTTTAATTATTTCTTTAGCCGGATGTAGTATGTCAAAGCCTTATGATGTTGAAGCAGCTATTAGGCAGGGAGAGATTGTAGATTTGCACGGACAAGTATCGAATGCTCAAAGGAGATCCGATATTCTATGATATTCAATTCGATGGTAAAGAAATTAAATTCAGATCTGACCATTCGAAAGATAAACATGGAACAGGTAAAAGACAATCTACAGCGTGTGAGTCATTTTTGACCAGAGAGACCCGGAATGGTATTGAATATAGTTTTGA
>Ga0308157_10004457_pt1 | contig 18587 bp, 12 predicted proteins | sample PhyBR1_FD_201035 | JGI IMG/M metagenome (GOLD analysis project Ga0308157, IMG submission 201035) | Phyllosphere microbial communities from UC Gill Tract Community Farm, Albany, California, United States - DLSLB.R1 | ecosystem: Host-associated > Plants > Phyllosphere > Unclassified | place: USA...
GGCGTCATAGCCCAGCGAGGCGCGGTCCTCGATCTGCAGCTTGAAGCCCCCGGTCGTGCCCAGGCCGGCCACCGGTGGCGGCGGGAACATGGCGATGAAGGCTTCCTGGATGCTGCCGAAGGCCTGGTTGAGCTGGCCCGCCACTGCGCCGCCGCTCTGGTCGGCGCGTGTGCGCTCGGCAAAGGGCTTGAGTGTGACGAACACGATGCCCGAGTTCGAGCTGTTGGTGAAGCCGTTGATGGACAGGCCCGGGAAGGCAATGGCATCTTCCACATTCGGGTTCTGCTTGACGATCTCGCCCATGCGGCGGATCACGTCTTCCGTGCGGTCCAGGGTGGCGCCATCGGGCAACTGGGCAAAACCCACCAGATACTGCTTGTCCTGGGCCGGCACAAAGCCGCCGGGAACCAGCTTGAACAACCCCCAGGTCGCCCCCACCAGAACGGCGTAGATAACCAGCATCAGCGCCTTGCGGCCGATGACACGCTGCACGCCGCCGCTGTAGGCATCGGAGCCACGGTGGAACAGGGCATTGAAGCGGCGGAAGAACCCACCCAGCACGCGATCCATGCCGCGTGTCAGCGCATCCTTGGGCTCGTGGTGGCCCTTGAGCAGCAGCGCGCTGAGCGCCGGCGACAGGGTCAGCGAGTTGATGGCGGAGATCACCGTCGAGATGGCGATGGTCACCGCAAACTGGCGGTAGAACTGGCCGGTGAGGCCGCTGATGAAGGCCAGGGGCACAAACACGGCCACCAGCACCAGGGCGATGGCGATAATGGGGCCGCTCACCTCCTGCATGGCACGGTAGGTGGCCTCGCGCGGCGACAGGCCGGCTTCGATGTTGCGCTCCACGTTTTCCACCACCACGATGGCGTCATCCACCACGATGCCGATGGCCAGCACCAGGCCGAAGAGCGACAGCGCGTTGATCGAAAAGCCCAGCAGGTGCAGCACGGCGAACGTACCCACCACCGACACCGGCACGGCCAGCAGCGGGATGATGGAGGCGCGCCAGGTCTGCAGGAACAGGATCACCACCACCACCACCAGGGCCACGGCTTCCAGCAGGGTGTGGATCACGGACTTGATGGAGGCACGCACGAACTGCGTGGGGTCGTAGGCGATGCGGAATTCCACGCCTTCGGGCATGTGCTTTTGCAGCTCGGCCATGGTGGCGCGCACATTGGCCGAGATGTCCAGGGCGTTGGAGCCCGGGGCCTGGAACACGCCCATGCCCACGGCGGGGTCGTTGTTGAGCAGGGAGCGCAGCGAATAGTCGGCCGCACCCAGCTCCAGGCGGGCCACGTCGCGCAGCCGCGTCACGGCACCGTCCGCGCCGGTCTTGACGATGATGTCGCCGAATTCCTCTTCGGTCTGCAGGCGCCCCTGGGCATTGATGGACAGCTGCATGTCCACACCCGGCAGGCCGGGCGAAGCACCCACCACACCGGCCGCGGCCTGCACGTTCTGGCCCCGGATGGCACTCACCACGTCGGCGGCCGAGAGACCGCGCTGCGCGACCTTCTGCGGGTCCAGCCAGGCGCGCATGGAATAGTCGCCGCCGCCGAAGATCTGCACCTGGCCCACGCCGGGAATGCGTGCCAAGCGGTCCTTGACGTTGAGCACCGCGTAGTTGCGCAGATAGTCGATGTCATAGCGGCCATTGGGCGAGACCATGTGCACGACCATGGTCAGGTCGGGGGCACTCTTCACCGTGGTGATGCCCAGGCGGCGCACTTCCTCGGGCAGGCGCGGTTCGGCCTGGGACACGCGGTTCTGCACCAGTTGCTGGGCCTTGTCCGGGTCGGTGCCCAGGGCAAAGGTCACGGTCAGCGTCATCACACCATCGGTGGTGGCCTGACTGCCCATGTAGAGCATGCCTTCCACACCGTTGATGGATTCTTCCAGTGGCGTGGCCACGGTCTCGGCGATCACCTTGGGGTTGGCACCGGGATACTGGGCGCGCACCACCACCGAGGGGGGGGCGACTTCCGGGTATTCCGAGATCGGCAGCACGCGCAGGGCGATCAGGCCGGCCAGGAAGATGAGCACCGACAGCACCCCGGCAAAGATGGGGCGGTCGATGAAAAAGCGGGAGAGATTCATGTGCGGGTCTTTCTTGCCGGACGCATTCAGGCGATAGGCTGCTTGGCGGCGGCCTTGGCAGCCGGTGCGCGCTCACCCTGCAGTTCGGCCTTGGCGGCCATGGGCACTTCCTGGGGCGCAATCACCGCGCCGGGGCGCACGCGCTGCAGGCCGTTGACGACGATGCGTTCCCCGGCCTTGAGGCCAGAAGTCACCACACGCAGACCGTCCACCGGTGCGCCCAGCTGCACTTCGCGGTACTCGGCCTTGTCGCCTTCGCCCACGACCATGACGAACTTCTTGTTCTGGTCCGTGCCCACGGCGCGCTCGTTGATAAGCACGGCCGAAGTGCTCTGCGCCTGGCCCATGCGGATGCGCGCGAACTGGCCCGGCATCAGGCTGCCATCGGCGTTGTCGAACACGGCGCGCACGCGCACCGTGCCGCTGCGCGCATCGACCTGGTTGTCGATGAGCTGCAGGTGGCCGCTGAAGGGGGTGCTGCCGGCCGTGCCGGTCCCCATCTGCACCGGAATGTGCTCGATGCGTGCACGCCCGCCCTGGGTGCCCTTGCCGCCGTCCAGCCCGTCGATGGCGCGTGCCACGACCTGTTCGTCGGTGTCGAAGCTGGCGTAGATCGGGCTGACCGAGACCAGGGTGGTCAGCACCGGGGCGCTGGCACCGGCACTGACCAGATTGCCCACGGTCACTTCGATGCGGCCCACACGGCCGGCCACGGGGGCGCGCACCTGGGTGTAGGAGAGGTTCAGCCGGGCGGTCTGCAGCGCAGCCTGGGCGGCACGCAGGTTGGCATCCGCTTCGCGCTGGGCGTTCACACGTTCGTCGTGCTCACGCTGGGCGATGGCGCTTTCCTGCAGCAGGCGGGCGGCACGCTCCATCTCGCTGCGGGTGTAGGACAGGCGGGCCTGGGCGGCCACCACCTGGGCTTCGGCGCGGTCCACTTCCGCCACATAGGGCGCGGGGTCCACGGTGACCAGCAGATCACCTTGCTTGACCAGGGCACCTTCGCGGAAATGCACGGCCTGCACGGCACCGGCCACGCGCGGGCGGATGTCCACGCGCTGCACGGCTTCCAGGCGGCCCGAGAATTCATCCCACAGGGACACGTCCTGCAGCACCACGGCGGCCACGGAGACGGGGATGGCAGGCGGTGCGGCCTGGGCCGGCGCCTCGGCATGCGATGCCTGCAGGCCCAGGGCCGCCCCCCCGGCGGCGACGACCACGGTGGCCAGGCCGATGGCGGTCCACCAGCGGCGCGAGGAAGAGGAAACAGGGGAAAGCGGTGCGTTCATGGCAGTTCCTAAAAGATGGTGCGCCCGCCCCGAGGGGCAGGACGCTGAAAATCCGGGCAAAGCGGTGCCCTCCGGCAGATCACGCCGGAAAAAACCGAACAACAGGAGGACCTGCCCCGGCGGGTGCCGGTCAGGGGATACCGTGGCTATGCTCCAACGGTCTGGAGCTCAGGCAGCGGTCACAGGCAAAGATTCAGTGGCAGTGGTGGAGCGTCCGTCACGGCGAGGGCCGACATCGGCTGTCTGCAAAGAAGCGGCGAAACTGCTCCTGCACCTCGTCCGCACAGGGACAGGCGCGGGTGCCGGGCTGCAGCAGGGCATCGGGCCATTGCTGCGCCTGGTTGAACATGTGGCGGGTCACAGACAGACCCGCGGCCTCAAGCCGGGCCGCATAGGCCAGGGCTTCGTCGTGCATGGGGTCGTCGCTGCCCACCAGCACCAGGGTAGGCGGCAGGCCTGCCAGGCGCTGGGCGGCACCGGGCACGGCATAAGGGTGCTCGGCATCGCGCGTGCACCCCAGGAACTTGAGCCAGCCATCGGCCCATTTGCAGGCGGTGGCGGTCCCTGTGGCCGCGCGCAGCGAGGGCGTGCCCACACAGGGATCCAGCATGGGCGACAACAGAATCTGTCCTGCCAGCGGCGGATGCGACTGGTCACGCGCCATCAGGGCCACACCGGCCGCCAGATTGCCACCGGCCTCTTCACCGGCCAGGTACACCTGGGCACCGGCACCGGCCAGACGCGTGCGCTGCTTGTAGGCCCACTGCAACACGGCATACCCGGTTTCCAGCGGTTGGGGAAACGGCGAGAGCGGGTAGGCCACCGAAACCACACGGGCGCCAGCGCCTTCCAGCAGGCTGGCCACGGTGCAGCCATTGTCCAAATCACCCGAGACAAAAGCACCCCCATGGAAATGCACCACCAGAGGGAGCACCTGGCCCGCCGGCTTGCTGCCGTAGACGCGCACGGCCACCTCCTGCCCGGCCACGGTGAGGGTGGAATCAGTGCAGACGGACGGTGGCGAGGGGACAGCAGAGGTGGTGGACATGGTGGTGGGGCCGAACGGGATCGGGCAAGACCTGACAGAACCAAACAGGACCGGACAAAACCGGATGAGGGCAAATGTAGCGCGGCAAAGGACCCCGATAAACCGGGCAATTGCCACCGCAGTGTTTCCAATTCCCGAACAATGGCGCAGGGAACTGCGTGTGAGAATTCTTCTGCCCCTTTCGGGGCAGAGAAGGAAAAAGGGAGAGTCCATGGACCAGATCCAGGCCATGCGCCTGTTTGCGCGCGTGGTCGAAGCCGGCACGTTCACGCGCGCGGCCGATTCACTGCAATTGCCCAAGGGCACGGTGACCAAGCACGTCCAGGCCCTGGAGGCGCGCTTGCGCGTCAAGCTGCTCAACCGCACGACCCGCCGGGTCACGGTCACGGCCGATGGCGCGGCCTACTACGACCGTGTCGTGCGGCTGCTGGCCGACTTTGACGATATGGAAGCCAGCCTCAGCCAGGCGCGTGCCGCGCCGCGCGGGCGCCTGCGCGTGGATGTGGGCACCTCCATGGCACGCCTGCTCATCATTCCGCGGCTGGCCGAGTTCCAGGCGCGCTACCCCGACATCCAGATCGACCTGGGCGTCAGCGACCGCACGGTGGACCTGATCGGTGACAACGTGGACTGCGTGATCCGTGGTGGCGAGCTGTCCGAGCAGTCCCTGGTGGCGCGGCGTATCGGCAACCTCGAATTCGTGACCGTGGCCGCACCCGGTTATCTGGCCCAGTACGGCACGCCCCAGCACCCGCTGGATCTGGAGAACGGCCACCTCAACGTGATCTATTTCTCGCCGGTTTCCATGCGCCGCTACCCGCTGGAATTCCACCGCGGCGGGGAAGTGCTGGAGATCGGCAGCCCGGCCCAGCTGGCCGTGAACGAGGCCAATGCCTATGTGGCGGCCATCGTTGCGGGCCGGGGCGTGGGCCAGATCACCACCTTCCAGGCCCAGAGCCATCTGGACTCCGGCGAACTGGTGCAGCTGCTGCCCGACTGGACCCAGCCGCTGCTGCCCGTCTATGTGGTCTACCCGCCCAACCGCCACCTGAGCGCCAAGGTGCGTGCCTTTGTGGACTGGGCGGCCGAGCTGTTTGTGCAGAACCCGCATCTGCAGCGCAGCGCCGCCTGAGATGAAGGCATGCGCTTCGCAGCGCATGCTTCCAAGGGCGCGCGGATACCGCAGCCCAGTGGAGCTGGCTGGTCGCTGCAGACAGCCGCCTCAAGAGGCCGGTAGTTCTGGCGCCGTCTGCAGCGACCAGCCGCCCCCCAGCGCCTTGTACAAGGCCACATGCCCTTGCAGGCGATCGTTCTGCAACTGGACCGCCTGGTCCTGGGCTGCATAGAGGGTGCGCTGGGTCTCCAGCAGCGCCAGCAGGCTTTCAGCCCCTGCGCGGTAACGCACCTCGGCCAGCGCCAGCGCACGGCGCGCCTGCTCCAGCTCCTGGGTGTGCGCCAGGATTTGCGCATCCACTCCTGCCAGCGTATGCAGCGCCGTCTGCACATCGCCCAGGGCCTGGACGATGGTTTGCCGGTAGACCGCCAGAAGCTCTGCTTGCCGGGCCTGGGCCAGCTCATGGCCCGCGGCCAGCCTGCCAGCGTCGAACACCGGTGCGACCAGCCCCGCAGCCAGCGTATACAAGGGGTTGTCGAACATGCCGCCCAGCCGGTCATCGCCGATGCCCAGGCTGCTGGTCAGTGTCAGGCGCGGCAGCATGGCCGCACGGGCCACCGCCACATCGGCATGGGCGGCGGCCAGCTGCGCCTCGGCCCGCGCCACGTCCGGGCGGCGAAGCAGCAGTTCCGATGGCAGGCCCGCATCCAGCGCTGGGGCACGCAGGGCCATCACGCTGCGCTCTGCCATGGGCGCAGCCGGTGTCTGTCCCAGCAGTATCTCCATGGAAGTCTGGGTCAGGGCCACCTGCTGCTCCAGCAGGGCCAGGCTGCGCTGCTGCGCTGCCACCAGCCCGCGCTGCTGCGCCAGGTCCAGCGGAGACGCCGCACCGGCGCGCACCCGGGAGTCGATGAGCTGCAGCAGCCGCTCGGCGCTGCGCAGATTGGAGTGCGCAATCTCGGCGCGTTCGCGCAAGGCAACGCCTTGCAGCCATGCACTGGCCACCCCTGCGGTCACAGTCAGTCGCACGGTATCACGGTCATAGGCGCTGGCGCGCACGCTGGCCTGGGCGCCCTCCAGTGCAGACCGGTTCCGTCCCCAGAAATCCAGCTCATAGCTGGCCGACAGCGCGGCGCCATAGCGGGTCCCGCTGACGGTGGCCTGCCCACCAAACCGGCCTTGCCGGCCGGCATCTACATTGGCCGTCACCACCGGCAGCAACGAAGCGCCCGCCTGGCGTGCACTGGCTGCGGCCTGGTCCACACGGGCCGTTGCTGCGGCAATGTCCCAGCTGCCGTGGTGGGCCTGCGCCACCAGGGTATCCAGCTCGGCACTGCCCAGGCTGCGCCACCAATCCTGGTTCACGGGCAGCAAATCCCCCTGCGTCGCCTGCTGCCACTGGGTCGGCAGGGCCGGCGCCCATGCGGCGGGTTGCACCGATGGTGCCGCGCACCCCATTAACGCCAACAGGGCCGCGCATGCCCCGGCGATTGCAAATACCTGCATTCCTACTCTCCAGCCAATGCCCGTACCGGGTCCAGACGCGCAGCGGTCTGGGCCGGCTTGTAGCCAAAGATCAGCCCGGTGATCACGGCACAGGCAAATGCGCCCAGCATGGCCCGCACCGAAAACACCACGGCGACCTCGGCGGCGATCAGCACCGCTCCCACCGCCAGCCCGACCAGCAGACCCACGCTGCCGCCAACCAGGGTCACCAGACTGGCTTCGGTCAGGAACTGCCGCAGGATGTCGCGCTGGCGCGCGCCCACGGCCATGCGGATGCCGATTTCCCGTGTACGTTCCTTGACCGTCATCAGCATCACATTCATCACCCCGATCCCGCCGACCACCAGCGAGACCGCCGCAATCAGGCCCAGCATCATGGCCATGCTCTTGCGGGTGGCGGCTTCCGCCTGGATGCGTGCCGCGGCGTTGCCGATGCCAAAGTCCTCCCGCCCGCCATGGCGGGCGATCAGCAGCTGGCGCATGGCGGTTTCTGCCGCATGGACCTGGGTGGAGGACATGGCCTCCACCACCACATAGTCCGGCTGGGTCTGGCTTTGGTAGACGCGGGCCCGGCCGGCGTTGTAGGGGATGAACACCATGTCGTCATAGTCCTGGGCACCGGAATCTGCCCCGCGCTCGCTCATGACGCCAATCACCTCGAAGGCCGAGTTGCCGATGATGAGCTGCTTGCCCAGCGGATTCGTGGTATCGGGGAAAAAGTGCTTCCAGGCCTTGTGCCCCAGCACCACCAGGGGTGCCAGGTCATGGTCTTCCGCCTGGGTGTAGAAACGCCCCTGGGCCACCGACCAATGGTGAACGGCCGGCATTTCCTCGCTGGCGGCAAACACATAGAGCTGCTTGTCCGCGCTGCCGTAGCGCACGGTGACCGGGTCTCCGATGACCGGCAGCACGCGGCGGATTTCCGGCAGCTCGCGCACGGCCTGCAAATCCTCCTCGGTCAGCTGCCCAGCCGGCCCTCCGGTGGCAGGCGGCTTGCTCCCCATGTAGAGAATGGCCGTCCCCATGGTGCCCATGCGCTCCATCACCTGGCGGCGCGCCCCCTCCCCGATGGCCAGCATCACGATCACCGAAGCCACGCCAATCACGATGCCCAGCAAGGTCAGGCTGGTACGCACCCGGTTCACGACCATGCCGCGCCAGGCGCTGCGGGCCGCTTCCAGCAGATCGGCCCACCAGGAAGCCGTGGCCGTCTGGTGCGGCGCATCTTTTGCCGTCGGGATGGTCAGCGGCTGTGCCGGTGCCGCATCCTGGTCCGCCGTGTGCCGGCTCTGGCTGTCGCTCACGATGCGGCCATCGTGGATTTCAATCACGCGCCGCGCCTGGGCCGCCACGGACCGGTCGTGCGTGATCAGCAGGATGGTGTGCCCGGCATCGGCCAGCTCGTTCAGCAAGGCCATGACTTCGGCCCCGCTCTGGGAGTCCAGCGCGCCGGTCGGCTCGTCGGCCAGGATCACGCTGCCGCCATTCATCAATGCCCGGGCGATCGACACCCGCTGCTGCTGCCCGCCGGAAAGCTGGTGGGGCCGGTTGTGCAGCCTGGTGCTCAAACCCAGGCGGGTCAGCAGGCTCTGCGCCCTTTGCATCCGCGCTTCCTTGGAGACGCCGGCATAGATGGCGGGCATCTCCACGTTCTCCTGGGCAGTTTCGCTGGCAATCAGGTGGTAGCCCTGGAACACAAAGCCAAAGGCTTCCCGCCGCAGCCATGCCAGCGCATCCGCATCCAGCTGGCCCACATCCTGCCCCTGGAAGTGGTAGCTGCCCTGGCTGGGACGGTCCAGGCAGCCCAGGATGTTCATCAGCGTGGACTTGCCCGAGCCCGAGCTGCCGACCACCGCGACAAATTCGCCGGCATGGATGTCCAGATCAATGCCGCGCAAGACCGTGACTTCCGGCTGGCCGCCACTGCCGCCGTAGTGCTTGCAGATGCCGCGCAGCGCAATCAAGGGCACGGAACGGTCTGTGGATACCGAGGAAGGCGCCGATTCCGTGCTCACCATTGCAGCCACCGCAGCCCGCCCGCACTGGTGGTTTCACCCGTGACCACCTGCTCGCCCTCTTCCAGCCCCTGCAGCACGGCCACCTGGTGGCGGCTGCGCACACCGGTTTGCACGGCGCGGGATTCCGGCTGGCCGCGGGCGTTCAAGACACGCACCACCTGGCCGTCGCCCTTGGCATCCGGCTGCAGCGCCACCAGGGGCACCGTCAAGGCCTGGGGAGCCCGTTCCGCGACAAAGACCACCTGCGCCGTCATCTGCGGCATCAGCTCGGCATCCAGGTTGTCCACATCGAACAGCACCGTGTAGGCCACCGCCTTGGTGGCTGCTGCAGGCGCATTGGCCGCGTTGCCGGCCGGCGCCACGCTGGCGGAAGGTGCCGGCAAGACCTGGCGCACTTCGCCGCTCCAGCGGCGCGGCTTGTCCTGGCCTGCACTGCCCAGGGTGGTGAAGTACACCGGCATGCCTGGCTTGACCCGGCGCACATCGGCCTCCGAGACATCGGTCCAGACGGTCATGGCCGTCAGATCCGCGATGCGCAGGATATTGGGGGTCTGGTAGGTGGCGTTGAGCGTCTGCCCTTCGCGTGCCTCGACCGTGACCACGGTGCCGGCCATGGGGGCATAGATGCGGGTGTAGCCCAGGCGGGCCTCATCGGCCTTGAGGGTGGCCTGGGTCTGCTCGATCTGCGCCTTGAGATGCTCGATGCGTGCCGCAGCGCCTGCCAGCTGCGCCTGGGCGGACTGCACATCCTCTTCGCGCGTGGCCCCCTCCCGGGCCATCTGCTGCTGGCGCTCCCACTGCTGCTGGGCCAGCCGGTGCTGCGCCTGCTGTTCGGCCAGCTGCGCGCGCAAGCCTGCCAGCGATGCACGCCCGGCATCGACCGTGGCGCGTTGCACGCTGGGATCAATCTCGACCAGCAATGCGCCCTTTTCCACCGTGGTGCCGGGCGCCACCAGCAAGCGCGTGATCTGCCCTGAGACCTGCGCCCCCACATCCACATAGCGGCGCGGCTGCAAGCTGCCGATGGCCGTCACCGTGGCCTCCACATCCCCGCGGGCCACCGCCTCCGTCTGGTAGGCCGTATAGGGCCGGCTGGCCCACCACAGAACACCAACTATTCCACTTGCGGCCGCCAGGGCCACGACCGTCCAACGCCTCAATCCACCAACCTGCATCAAAGGAGCACTTTCAAAAAACAATAACAACCGCCTTGCGCCAGCGACATTCCCATTCCGGCCTCACCACCGCATCGCCGGCAGCAGCGGGAGCACGCAGCCGCTCACCCCCAGCAGCGCCGCCACCGCACCGGTGCGTGCCGTCCAGCGTGGGGACCAGGATATTCCTCCCGCCGACAGCAACGCGCCCAGCGACCAGAAGCCGATGGCCGCCACCGTGCCCACGGTGGCATTCCAGCCCGCTACGCAGGGGACCCAGACGCACGCCAGCAGCAGCACGCCCACGCAGCGCAGCAGCCCACGCAACGCCACCGCCATGCGCAGCACCAGCCCCATGCCGGGATGGCGATCGAGGTGCCGGCTCATGCGCCCTGCCCGATCAGAATCGGCCCTTCAGGGTGACCGTCACCGTGCGCTTTTCACCATAGAAGTTGCCATAACCGGCGTAGCCCACGGTGCTGTAGTAGGTCTTGTCGAACAGATTGCCCACGTTCATGGCCACGCTCCAGTCCGGATTGATGGCGTAGCCCAGACGCGCAGACCAGACGGCCTGGCCAGGCGAGGTGAACCGGTACGGCGTCCATGCGCCGTCATAACGGCCCGTGACCGGGTTGTAGGCACTGATGCCCCCGGAGCGGAAGTTCGAGCTCTGCGCCACCACGCCCGCCCCCAGGCTCCAGCCGCGCATGGCGCCGGTCATGCGGTAGTCCGCCCAGGCCTTGAACAGATGGCGCGGCGTGATCGTGCTGAACTGGGCATCGTCCTGGCGCTTGTTTTCGTTGTCGTTGTAGGTGTAACCCACCGCCAGTTGCAAATTGGGCGTGATGCGCCCCATCAGCTCCAGGTCGATGCCCTGGCTTAGCAGGTAGCCGTCCCGGAAATAGCAGCAACCGCCACGCCAGTTGGTTTGCGGGTAAGCGGGGTCATAGGCTGCCTCGCCCTTTTTTTCCGTGCGGAACAGCGCGGCGCTGGCGATCAGGTCCTTGCCCCATTGGTTCTTGATGCCCAGCTCGTAAGTCCGGCCACGGACCGGATCCAGCGGCGCGCCTGGCAAGGGGGCGGAGAATTTGCCGGCCTGGGACTGGTAGATCTCTGCCGTGCTGGCGTACAGGCTGGTGGTGGCGGACCAGTCGTAGACCACGCCGGCATAGGGCACGAAGACCCCGTTTTCCCGGCTGCGGGAGTTGAGTGCCCCGCTCATGTCGTACTGGGTGTTGCTGTCCCGCAAGGTGTAGCGCCCCCCCAGCACCACGGCCCAGTCCTTGACAGGGCGCAGGCGCAAAGAACCATACAGGCCGGACTTCTGGGTGCTGGTTTGCGAACCGCTGTCCCATGCCCCCAGCGGATAGCCGGGGTTGACCGGCGGTATGCGGTTGAACACGTCGGCAGGGCCGATCATCGGCCAGAGGCTGCGAACGGTATCGCTGGTGCGCTGCATGTCCCAACCCACAATCACATCGTGGCGTTGACCGAAGGCATCGAAGCCACCCTGGACGTTCACATCCAGGCTGGTTTCACGCGAACGTGTCTTGCTTTGGTGAATCCACCAATCCGCGCCTTCCAGGGTGATCGGGTCTGGTGCACTTTCGATTTCCGCGCCATTCACGCCTTCATGGAAGCGCGTGTGCCGCACCTGCGCCTTCACTTGCCAATCGGAAGAGAGCTGGTGCTCCAGCTTGGCAAACACCGTCTTGTTCTCACGCTCGATCCAGTTCCAGGGCGCCCCCATATTGGTGTCACGGGGCAGGCCGATGTCGCTGCCGTCTGCGTAACGTGGCAGGCTGGCGTTGAAGCCGGTATTGCGGTCTTTTTGGTAGCTGGCGCCCAGCATCAGCAGGGTGCTGGCGCTCAGGTCCATTTCCAGGGCGCCATACAGCATCTGCCGCTTCAGGCGCGACGGATCCGCCATTTCACGGCGATCGTGGTTGACCGCCACAAAGCGGCCGCGAACGCTACCAGTGGCGTTGAGTGCCCCCGTGGTATCCAGCTCGGCCCGGTAGTTGTTCAGCGTACCGCCGGACAGCAGCACCTGCGTCTGGCGCTGTACCTGGGGCCGCTTGTAGGTGAAGTTGATGACACCACCGGCCTCGCCAGCACCGAACATGCCGTCGGCACCGCGCAGTAGGCTGACGTTGTCGAACTGCGCCATGTCCAGGCTGCGGCTGCCGGATCGTGTCGAATTGGCCGCGCCGCCGTCATAGCGGATGTTCTTGATCTCCAGACCGCGCGACAGGTAGGTGGTGTCCAGCCAGGTCTCTTCACGGGTGACCCCCGTGGTCTGGTTCATCACATCGTCCAGCGTACGCAGTGCCTGGTCGTCCATGCGCTGGCGTGTGACGACGGTGACGGACTGCGGAATCTCCCGCAGCGATTGCGCCGCCTTGCCCACTTCCACCCCCTGGGGAGCATAGGAATTCTGGGCCTCGCTGTACACACTGGGCGCCGACTTCTCCGTGACGGTCACTTCGCCCAGGGCTGTGGTGTTGGCAGTGGCCGCAGCGCTTTGCGCCCAGCAGGCATCGAGGAGAACAAACAATGAGGCTGCGGCCAGGGCGCAGGCGCGCACAGCGCCGGGTGCGGCATGGCGGCCGGAAGAGAACAAGCGAGCGGACATGAACGACTCAAAGTGCGGAAACCACGGAATACCCCATGGGAACAGCACGATGCGCTCCGCCACGGGCAAGCAGAAGTGCTGTGGCTAAGACGGAGACCGTAGGCTGGCAGCTTGATAACCAAGAATCATTCTTAGTTTCATTAATAATTGTAAAGTACGCGCAAATTTTTGCGAACTGCATTGGCGCAAAAAATACAGCGACGCATCGTCCGCAGTGGTCGCTGATGGCGACAGCGGTTCAAAGGGCGGGAATGGCTGCAGTGCAATGCCCCGGACCATAACCGCCAGTGGAGCGGCACAAGGGAGGCAGCCCAGAGTGAAAAAGGCGCAGCAATGCACACGCCGGTCGTTCCCTGGCGCCCAGCGAAAGCGCCCAGGCCCCGGCATGTGCCTCACCACCAGAGATCCATGGTGCGGCGCGACCGCGCACACCCGGCACCGCCGTCGCCGGGATGCCGCCGCTCAGTCCAGCAGCAGCTGGCGCACCAGCGCCGTGGTCGAGGCATCCACCCCTTGCCAGTCCTTGCGGGCAATGCGGTCCTGCAGGTCCTTGGCCAGCAGCTTGCCCAACTCCACCCCCCACTGGTCGAAGCTGTTGATGCCCCAGATCACGCCCGAGCAGAACACGCGGTGCTCATACAGCGCCACCAGGGCACCGAACGAGGCCGGATCCAGCCGCTCCAGCAGCAGAAAGGTGCTGGGCCGGTTGCCTGGGCAATGCTGTTCGGGCCGGCCATCGTGGCGCCCCATCAGCAGGGCCTGGGCCTGGGCCACCGCGTTCACCACCAGGCTGCGGTGGTGGGCCCCCAGGTGCTTGCCGCCGTCGCGCAGAGCGATGAATTCCACCGGCACCACATCCTGGCCCTGGTGCAGCATCTGGAAGAACGCGTGCTGGCCGTTGGTGCCGGGCTCGCCCCAGACCACGGCCGAGGTCTGCACCCGGACGGGCCGACCGTCGCGGTCCACGCTCTTGCCGTTGCTTTCCATTTCCAGCTGCTGCAAATAGGCCGGCAGGCGGCGCAGGCCATGGCTGTAGGCAGCCATGCAGCGGCTGCCATAGCCCATGAAGTTGCGATACCAGACGTCCAGCAGCGCCAGACGGACCGGCAGGTTCTGCTCCAGCGGCGCCTGCACGAAATGCGCATCCATGGCGTGGGCGCCGGCCAGCATCTCGCGAAAGCGCTCCGCTCCCACCGCAATCGCCACCGGCAGGCCGATGGCGGACCACTGCGAATAGCGCCCCCCCACCCAGTCCCAGAACGGCAAGGTGGTGTGGATGCCGAAATCTGCCGCAGCAGCCGTGTTGGTGGTCAGCGCGACAAAGTGGCGTGCCACGGCCTGGGCCTGTTCTTCGGCAGACAGTGCGGCCGTCTGCGCCATGAACCATGCCCGTGCCGAACGGGCATTGAGCATGGTTTCCGCCGTGGTGAAAGACTTGGAAGCCACGATGAACAGCGTGTGCCGGACATCCACCTTGTCCAGCACATGGCCCAGTTCGTGGCCATCGACATTGGAGACAAAGTGAAAGCGCTTGCCGGTGGTCACCCAGTCTTCGAGGGCATTCACCGCCACCTCCGGCCCCAGGTGGGAGCCGCCAATGCCGATGTTGACCACATCGGTGATGAGCGCGTCGCCCCGCACCCGCTCGGCCAGCGCCAGCATGGCGTCCAGCGTCTGGTGCACATCGCGCAAGGGCTGCTGCAATGCAGTATTACCGGACAGGGCTGCCGCCAGTTCACCGCCATCGGCCGGCATACGCAGCAGCCAGTGCATGGCCGCACGGTGCTCGGAGGTGTTGATGACCTCCCCCCCAAACAAGGCCGTGCGCCAGGACTCCAGGCGGCGCTCGCGCGCCAGGGCCATCAGCGTGGCTTCCACCTGCGCATCCCAGGCGTTTTTGGACAGGTCCGCAAACACATGGGGGGCCTGCAGGCTGAAATCCGTCAGCCGCCGCGCATCGCTGGCAAATGCACCCCGAATGTCCCAGTCCTGGGTCTGTTGGCTACGCAGCAGCGCCAAGGACTGCCATGCGGACGTCTGATCACAACCCATTCACTGTGTCTCTTCGTTGTTCGGATACCCGGTTCAAACCGCCGCTGCCTGCATCAGTTGCTCCAGCTTCACCGCATCGGCCACAAAGGCGCGGATGCCTTCGGCCAGTTTTTCCGTGGCCATGGCGTCCGCGTTCAGGGCAAAGCGGAAACCGGCTTCGTCATAGTGCACACGCTCCAACACCATGTCCTGCGCAACCGCCGCATTCAGCTTGTGCGGCACGTCACCGGAAGCGGCCTGCAACTGTGCCAGCAGATCGGGTGCAATGGTCAGCAGGTCACAGCCGGCCAAGGCCAGAATCTGCCCCACATTGCGAAAGCTGGCACCCATCACCTCGGTGCGAATGCCAAAATGCTTGTAGTAATCAAAGATGCTGCGCACCGACTGCACGCCGGGGTCGTTGTCACCGGCCATGGCCGCCTCGTCCCAGCCCGCGCCGGCCTGCTTTTTGTACCAGTCGTAGATGCGCCCCACAAAGGGCGAAATCAGCTGCACCCCGGCATCGCCACAGGCAATGGCCTGGCAGCGCGAGAACAGCAGCGTCAGATTGGTGTGAATGCCTTCCCGCTCCAGCTGGCCGGCGGCCTGGATGCCTTCCCAGGTAGCTGCGACCTTGATCAGCACCCGCGAAGCCGTATCCACCCCCTGCGCCCGGTACAGGGCCACAATGCGCTGCGCCCGCGCCACGGTGGCGGCCGCATCGAACGACAGGCGGGCATCCACCTCCGTGGACACGCGCCCCGGCACCTTGGTCAGGATCTCGCACCCGAAGCGCACGATCAACTGGTCCATCAGCGCAGAAATCTCCGCCCCTTTACCCTGCGCAACCACCTGTTGCAGCAATGGGGCATATTCCGGTTTCTGCACGGCTTTCAAAATCAGCGACGGATTGGTGGTGGCGTCCTGGGGACGAAACTGTTCCATCTGCTGAAAATCACCGGTGTCTGCGACCACCGTCGTCCAGCGCTTGAGCGCTTCGAGCTGGTTCATACTTCTGATCCTGATGTGAAAGCCTGACAGTTGCATCGGCCGGCAAAAGCTCCGGCTGCTGGGGCGTAAGTGTATGCGCCTGCGCTGTGTGCCTTTTTTTGAATAACGCAAGTGTTTGTCATGCTGGACCGGATAGCTGCCTCCCTCCCCTCCCTCGCCCCCGCCGAACAGCGTGTGGGCGAACTGGTTCTGCACGACCCCAAGGCATTCGCCCATCTGCCGGTGCGCGAACTGGCCGAACGCGCCCATGTCAGCAAACCCACGGTGGTGCGCTTTTGCCGCAGCATGGGCTATGACGGCCTGGCGGACTTCAAGCTGAAACTGGCCGGCCATGCCAACGAAGGCGTGCCCTTCATCCACCGCAGTGTCGATACGGACGACAAGCCGGCCGATGTTCTGGTCAAGGTCATCGACAACTCCGTCGCCGCATTTTTGCAGTACCGCAATGCAGCCTCCCCGGCTCAGCTGGAGCAGGCCGGTCTGGCCATCTTGCGCACCTGGAAACAAGGCCAGCGGCTGGAGTTTTACGGCGCCGGCAATTCCGGCATCGTGGCCCAGGACGGCCAGCACAAGTTCTTTCGCCTGGGCATCACCTGCCTGTCCAGCAGCGACGGACATATCCAGGTGCTGAGTGCCACCATGCTGCGTCCGGGCGACTGCGCGGTCATCGTGTCCAATTCCGGTCGCACCCGGGATCTGCTGGACGCTGCGGAAATTGCCAAGGCCAACGGCGCCACCGTGATTGCCATCACCGCCAGCCATTCCCCTCTGGCCAGTCTGTGCGACATCCATCTGGCAGCCGACCACCCGGAAGGCTATGACGTCTACAGCCCCATGGTCTCCCGCCTGCTGCATTTGCTGATCATCGATGTGCTCGCCACCCACGTCGCCCTGCAGATGGGGCCCGAGCTGCAAAACCAGCTGCAGCAATTGCGCACCAACCTCCAGTCCAAGCGCCACAGCCCGGAACAATGAAAAAACCGGCCCATGGCCGGTTTTTTGCAAGCTGCGCAGCTTCAGAAACGATGGCGCAGACCCGCAGTAATACCCGTGCGGGTACGTGCGTGGCTGGCCACATCGATTTCCATGCCGGCACCCCCGCTGATGCGCGTATGGTCCACGGCGAAATAGGCATCCGTGCGCTTGCTGAACGCGTAATCCACGGCAGCGATCATGAAATTGGCCTTGCCGTTGTACAGACCCGAAGCCCCGCCCGATTGCTTGGCATGGAAGTAATGCAGGCCTGCATTGATCTGCGGGGTGATCTGGTAGCCAAAGCCCACCTTCACCATCTGGCGCTTGTTGGCATCACCCGGCTGGAAGCCGCCATTGGTCTGACCCGACCACATGCTGCCCACGATCGCCAGATCGGTCGCATTACGAATAAGGCCAGCAATATCACCCGATGCAGCGCGATCGATCTTGATCTTGTTCAAGCCATAGCCCAAGTTCACATACAGAGGACCGGAGCGATAAGAGCCTCCCAGCGTCCAGGCATCCAGGTCGGAACCGCCTGGCAGCGAGGTGCGCAGATAACCACCGCCCAGCGAAATGCCGTTTTCCGAGTAACGCAGGAAACCACCCACCTGCTTCAACGCACCTGCCGCCACGCTCGGGATATTGGCTTGGGCGTAGGTATTCACGGCCGCCGCTCCCGCCGCTTGCCCTGCTGCCGCAGCCTGGGCGGCCACATATGCCGGCACATTGGCCGCGCCACCTGCCGCAGCGGTGGTGCTCGCTATGTTCGCTGCAGAGGTCAAGGCCGCTGCTCTTGCAGCAGCGGCGGATGCGCCTGCTGTCGCAGCGGCGCTTTGAGCACCTCGTGCCAAAGCATCGGTATTGTTACCTTCCGCAAACGAATACTGCAGCGTACCCACCCAGTTGCGCGACGGCGTGGCCAGGGTGTATTTGAGCGAATTGCTGGAACGCGCACCGGCCGCCATGCCCAGCTCCGGCTTGTAGGCATCCATATAGGGCGAATAAGGGAAGGATGCGTAGGTGGAAGTCACCACATCAAACAGCACATTCCACTGGCGGCCCATGGTCAGCTTGCCATAAGGCCCTTGCAGACCCACATAGGACAATTGGAAATAAGGCGCCGTCGCATCCTTCTCACCGGTATCCGCATTGAAACGGTGCTCCACGTGCGCCAGGGCCTTGGAGCCACCGCCCAGGTCTTCCTCGACATTCAGGCCCCAACGGCTTTGGGACATGCCTCCGCCAATCATCTTGGTCAGGCCGTCCTTGCCGGCGCCTTCGTTGTTGGTGTGGCGCACGCCGACGTCCACAATGCCCCACAACTCCACCTTGCTCTGCGCCTGGGCGGCCAGTGAGCCTCCCAGGCCCACCAAAGCGATTGCCACGCTCACCGCGGTCTTTGTATGCATCAGCTGTCTCCTTCGTGAATATGTGTAATTGGCTGTGTGCAATTTCATTCTAGAAGGGGCAGGACGACAAAAGTGCACTCGCGTGCTTTTTTGCCACAGGCAGAAACCCTAAACGAAAAAACCAGCCCGAAGGCTGGTTTTTTGGTCTTGCTAACCGAAGCAGGCTTGCGCCTGCATTCCATTAGAAAGCGTGACGGATACCGACTTGCAGACCGTGCTGCGAGCCGTTGTCCTTCAGGGTACCACCGGTGGTGCCGTTCAGGTTGATGCCCAGAGCGCCGTCATCCT
>Ga0308157_10004461_pt1 | contig 18575 bp, 16 predicted proteins | sample PhyBR1_FD_201035 | JGI IMG/M metagenome (GOLD analysis project Ga0308157, IMG submission 201035) | Phyllosphere microbial communities from UC Gill Tract Community Farm, Albany, California, United States - DLSLB.R1 | ecosystem: Host-associated > Plants > Phyllosphere > Unclassified | place: USA...
GGATCATGCCCATCATGCCGATGACGCCGGCCGTCAGGAACAGCACCTGCGGGTTGGCAAAGAGCTGGCCGGTGAGCTGGCCGCCCACGTCCTCGTCGGTGGTCACGCGCGAGACGATCACGCCGGCGGCCGTCGAGATGACCAGCGCCGGAATCTGCCCGACCAGGCCGTCGCCGATGGCCAGCAGCGTGTAGGTGGTGCCGGCGTCGGCAAACGACAGGCCGTGCTGGGCCACGCCGACGATCAGCCCGCCGATGATGTTGATCACCAAGATGAGCAGGCCGGCGACCGCGTCGCCGCGCACGAACTTGCTCGCGCCGTCCATGGAGCCGTAGAAGTCGGCCTCCTGGGCCACCTCGGCGCGGCGCTTGCGCGCCACGTCCTCGCCGATCAGGCCGGCGTTCAGGTCGGCGTCGATGGCCATCTGCTTGCCCGGCATGGCGTCCAGCGTGAAGCGCGCGCCGACCTCGGCGATGCGCCCGGCGCCCTTGGTGATGACCATGAAGTTGATGACCACCAGGATGATGAAGACCATCACGCCGACGGCGAAGTTGCCGCCGACCAGGAAATGGCCGAAGGCCTCGATCACCTTGCCGGCCGCGTCCGGCCCGGTGTGGCCTTCCATCAAGACGACGCGGGTCGAGGCCACGTTGAGCGACAGGCGCAAGAGCGTGGTGAACAGCAGGACCGCCGGAAAGGCGGCAAAGTCCAGCGCCTTCTGGGTGTACATGCTCACCAGGAGCACCATGATCGACAGCGCGATGTTGAAGGTGAACAGCAGGTCGAGCAGGAAGGCCGGCAGCGGCAGCACCATCATGCTCAGGATGAGGATGATGAGCACCGGGCCGGCCAGCCCTTTGCCCTTGCCGCCGGCCATCATGTCCTTGGGCAGGCGCATCAGCGCGTCCATCGCGCTCATGCCGCAGCCGCCTTCGCATCGAGCGACTCAGGCACCGGCAGGTCGCGCGGCGCCGTGGGCACGTCGCCGCCTTCGGTGAGCTGGCGCTGCAGCTGGTAGGCCCAGGCCAGCACCTCGGCCACGGCGGCGTAGAGCGCCACCGGAATCTCCGCGTCGAGCCGGGTGTGGCGGTAGAGCGCGCGTGTGAGCGGCGGGGCTTCCAGGACCGGAATCTTGTGCGCCTGGGCCAGCTCGCGGATGCGCAGGGCCACCAGGTCGGTGCCCTTGGCAATCACGCGCGGGGCGCGCTCGTGGTCGCTGTACTTCAGCGCCACGGCGAAATGCGTCGGGTTGGTCACGATGATGTCGGCCTTGGGCACCTGCGACATCATGCGGCGCTTGGCCACCTGCTGCTGCTGGCGGCGGATCTGCGCCTTGACCTGCGGGTCGCCGTCGCTTTCCTTTTGCTCCTGGCGCAGGTCCTCGCGCGACATGCGCAGCTTGTGCGCATGGCTCCAGAGCTGGTAGGGCACGTCGATGGCGGCCACCAGGAGCAGCGCGCCGACGATCAGGGCGCAGGCGCCCACCACCACCTGAAGGGTGTGCGACATCGCCTCGTGCACCGGCTCGCCCAGCAGCGCCATGATGGCCGGCAGCCGGCCGGAGATGACCCACCAGGCCACGCCACCGATCAAGAGCGACTTGACCACCGTCTTGACCAGCTCGACCAGCGTCTCGGTGGAGAACATGCGGCCGATGCCGGGAAGGGGGTTGAGCTTGGAGAAGTTGGGCGCCAGCGATTTGGTCGACAGCAGCCAGCCGCCCAGCAGCATGGGCGCCACCAGCGCGGCCACCCCCATGGCCGCCAGCAGCGGCATGAGCGCCTGCAGGGCGTGCACCACGGCGGCGGCGGCCTGCAGCATCATGTGCGAGGTGTCAAAGGCCGCGGCGCGCTCGAACTGCAGGCCGCTGCGCAGCGCGCTGCCCAGGTGGCCGGCCATCATGTCGCCCGAGGCCCACAGGCAGGCCAGCCCGGTGGACAGCATGACAAACGTCACCAGTTCCCGGGACCGCGCAACCTGGCCTTCCTCGCGCGCCTTGTCAAGGCGCTGGGGCGAGGCCGGTTCGGTTTTTTCGAGATCACTTTCTTCCGCCATCAATGCTCCGAAGCCTCGGACGCACACGGTCCGACTTCAAGAATTATTGAGGCAAGCGCCCTGGGCTAATCGGCCAAACAAGCCACCGATCAAGCTGCATCTTGGGCAATCAGCAGCCGGCGATCGGGGCGGCGCCGGTCCTCAGAAGCCCAGGCTGGCCAGCAGGTCGTCCACTTGGTCCTGGTCGTTGACCGCATCGACCAGCCCCGTCTTCACCTCGGGGCCGTGGAGCTGGTTGCCGGCCGGGGCCGTGTCCGCCGCAAGTGCGGGCGCGGGCGCGGGTTCGTGCTTTTTTTCCAGGCTGGGCGCGTTGTCCAGCAGCAGCTGCAGCAGCTGCGTGTCCACGTCCTGGATGACCTGCACCATCTTCTTGATGACCTGGCCCGTCAGGTCCTGGAAGTCCTGCGCCATCATGATTTCCATCAGCTGCGCGTTGGTGGCGCTCACCTGCTGGGGCACCGACTTCAGGTAGGCGCGGTTGTCCATCACCAGCTGGCGTGCCTCGTCGAGCTCGACCGGGTTGGCAAACCAGGCGTCCCAGCGCTGGCTGAGCCCTTTGGCCTCCTTGGCCAGCGCGTCCTGGATGGGCTGGGCGGCATCGACGGCGTTGAGCGCCCGCTCGGCGGCCCGCTCGGTCATCTGGGCGATGTAGCCCAGCCGGTCGCGCGCATCGGGAATGGCCTCGGCCACCTTGGCCACGCTGGTCTCCAGCCCCAGCTCGCGGATGCTCTCGCGCATCTGGCGCGTGAGGTGGCCGATGCGCTGCAGCAGCTGCTCGGCCGAGTCGGGCAGCAAACTGCCGGAGGCGCTGGCGCCCAGAGGATTTTGCTGCACCATATCAAGCCCCCTCCTTGGCGATCTTTTCAAAGATCTTGGTGATCTTTTCTTCGAGGGTGACGGCGGTGAAGGGCTTGACGACATAGCCGTTGGCGCCGGCCTGGGCCGCGGCGATGATGTTTTCCTTCTTCGCCTCGGCCGTCACCATCAGCACCGGCATCTTGGCCATGGCCGGGTCGGCGCGGATGGCCTGCAGCATGGCCAGGCCGTCCATGTTGGGCATGTTCCAGTCCGAGACGACGAAGCCGTACTGGCCGGCCTTGAGCTTTTCCAGGCCCATGGCGCCGTCCTCGGCTTCATCGACGTTGACGAATTCCAGCTCTTTGAGCAGGTTGCGAATGATCCGGCGCATGGTCGGGAAATCGTCCACCACCAGGATTTTGATGCTCTTGTCCAACACGTTCACTCCAAAAATTTGACTACCACCCCACGCCGTGCAGCGCACGCGTGCTCTTTTTTCAATACCGGCCCGCAGGCCATCGACCGTTTCAGACCCGGTTGGCCTGTTTTCCAAAGGAGCGCAGCTGCGTCATGACGCGCTGGCCCATCTCATGCAGGGGCACCACCTCGTGGGCCGCGCCCAGGGCGATGGCCTCGCGCGGCATGCCGAAGACCACGCAGCTGGCCTCGTCCTGGGCCAGCGTGAAGCTGCCGGCCTGGCGCATGCGCAGCAGGCCCTCGGCGCCGTCGCGCCCCATGCCGGTCAGGATCACGCCGATGGCGTTCTTGCCGGCGTGGCGCGCCGCCGAATCGAAGAGCACATCGACCGACGGGCGGTGGCGGTTGACCGGCGGCGCCTGGTCCACCTGCGCGACGTAGTTGGCGCCGCTGCGCCCGAGCGAGAGGTGAAAACCGCCGGGCGCGAGGTAGGCATGGCCGGGCAGGATGCGCTGACCGTGCACCGCCTCGGACACCGAGATGCGGCACAGGCTGCTCAGCCGCTCGGCAAACGAGCGGGTGAAGCCGCCGGGCATGTGCTGGGCGATCAGGATGCCGGGGCTGTCGGGCGGCAGCGGCTGCAGCACCTCGCGGATGGCCTCGGTGCCGCCCGTGGAGGCGCCGATGATGATGAGTTTTTCGGTGCTCAGCAGCGGGCTGCGCAGCAGCGCTGCCTCGCCCGTGGCCGCCGGCCGGCTGGCCGGGAGCAGGCGGCTGGCCGGCAGCCGGGCGCTGGCGGCAATGCGGATCTTGCCGGCGATCAGGTCCGTGTAGGCCAGCAGGCCCTCGCGCAGCCCCAGGCGCGGCTTGGTCACGAAGTCGATGGCGCCCAGCTCGAGCGCCCGCAGCGCCGCCTCCGAGCCGCGCTCGGTCAGCGAGGAAACCATGACCACCGGCATGGGCCGCAGGCGCATGAGCTTTTCCAGGAACTCCAGCCCGTCCATGCGCGGCATCTCCACGTCCAGCGTCATGACGTCCGGGTTGTGCTGCTTGACCAGGTCGCGCGCGATCAAGGGGTCCGAGGCGGTGGCCACCACGACCATGTCGGGCTGGCTGTTGATGATCTCGGTCATCAGGCTGCGGATGAGGGCCGAGTCGTCCACGCACAGGACGGTGATTTTCTTCTGGGTCATGGCGCTGCGCCGCTGCGTTGTTTCCAGGGGCGCGCCGCGCCCCCGGGGTGGTCGAAGGATTCGAGCTTGGCAAAGGCCGACGGCGTGAACAGCGCCTGCTCCTGGCGCTGCACCAGGAGGGCATCGTCCTGCTGGCGCAGCTTGCGCACCGTCACCCGGCCGCTGAAGGGAAAGAAATTGATGCGCCGCGCCAGCTTGCCGCACAGGTCCTGCGCGCTGATGCGGATGCGCTCGGCCTGCAGGTGGCGCAGCGCAAACGCGGCATTGCGCTCGCCGATGTTGAGCAGCGTCATGTTGGCCAGCACGGCGCCGCCGCCAAAGACCTTGGCCTCCAGCCGCTCGCGCCGCGCGCCCTGGCGCAGCACCTCGTGCAGCAGCACCCTGATCGCGTGGCCGCCGTAGCGCATGGCCGTGCTCTCGCCGCACGGCGGGTCGGCCTCGTCGGGCAGCATGAAGTGGTTCATGCCGCCGATGCCCGAGGTGCTGTCGCGCACGCAGACCGCCACGCACGAGCCCAGCACGGTGGTGAGCACCATGTTCTCGCCGGTGACGTAGTACTCGGCCGGCAGCAGCTTGACCGCCGGCAGGCCGAACTCGCGGTCAAAGTAATGCCGCGTGGCCCGCTGCCCGGCCTCGGGCGCGCTCACGGCGCGCCTTTCGGCGCGCCGTGGACCAGCTCGTAGATGGTCTGGCCGCGCAGGCGTAGCGACTGGTGGGCAAAGGAAAAATTCTCCGAATGCCCGGCAAACAGCAGGCCGTGCGGCTTCATCAGCGGCACGAAGCGCTGCAGTATCTTGGCCTGCGTCGGCTTGTCGAAGTAGATCATCACGTTGCGGCAGAAGATCGCGTCGAAGGCGCTCTTGAGCGCCCAGCTGGGCTCGAGCAGGTTGAGCTGCGAGAACTTCACCATCGCCGCCACCTCGGGCCGGATGCGCACCTTGCCGGCGTGCGCACCCGAGCCCTTGAGGAAAAAACGCTTGAGCCGCTCGGGCGAGAGCTTGCTCACCTGCTCGAGCGTGAAGATGCCCTCCTTGCCCTTGGCCAGCACCTGCGTGTCGATGTCGGTGGCCACCACGCTGGCCGTGCTGGCGCGGCTGCCCAGCGCCTCGATCAGCGTCATGGCGATGGAGTACGGCTCCTCGCCGGTGGAGGCGGCCGAGCACCAGATGCTCACCGGCTGCGGGCAGGCGCGCGCGTGCTCGGCCAGCACCGGGAAATGGTGCGCCTCGCGGAAAAACGAGGTCAGGTTGGTGGTCAGCGCGTTGGTGAACAGCTCCCACTCCCCGCTGCGCGGGCTGGCCTCGAGCATGCCCAGGTAGGCCGAGAACTCGCGCATGCCCAGCTCGCGCAGGCGCCGCGACAGCCGGCTGTAGACCATCTGGCGCTTTTGCGCGCTCAGGGCAATGCCGGCGCGCTCGTGGATGAGGACGCGGATCCTTGCAAAATCCGCATCGGTCAGGAGAAAGTCAGGGCCTGGCGAGGCAAGCGCAGCGACGCGGTTTGGTGGGTACATTGCAGGCTTGTGGGGTCCATGGGTCTTCTGTTTAGCCATTGCACCTCAGACTCAGGCAATGAACAGCTGCCAATGTACCCAGCAACCCACGGGGGCGATGCCCTGAAAAACGCGCCAAATCGGGGTTACTTTTCTGCATGGAGCCGCCCGGGCGGCCCGGCGCGCGGGCGGGGTCGGCGGCGCGCGCCGCCTCAGGCGCTCAAAGGCCGATGTTTTGCGCCCACACCAGGGCCGCCCAGTGCGCCTGGTTGACATCGGCGGGCGTCATGAAGAGCGCCTCGGCGCGCTCGGCGGCGCCGCCATCGCCCCGCTCGCAGGCCTGCGCCAGCGCCAGGAACGGCCCGTACACCCCTTCGTGCGAAGCCAGCGCCTGCACCACCGACTCGGACAGCGCCACCTGGCGCAGCACCTGCGCCATCGGCATGCCCAGCAGCTGGTCGAGCAGCGAGAACAACCCCACCACGAACAGGTTGCCCGCCTCGCTGCCCGAGAGCATCTTCAGCCCCAGCAGCTCGACAAAGCGCCCGCGCACGATGGCCGCGTTCAGCAGCGCCGGCGAGAACCCGCTGGGGCTGCTGCGCGCCAGCAGCATGGAGAGCCAGCGGTACAGCGGCGCGTAGCCCAGCATCGTCACCGCCTGGTGCAGCGATTCGACCTGCAGGGCGAAGTTGGCCGAGTTGATGTGGCGCAGCAGGTTGTAGGACAGCGTGGCGTCGCGCTGCAGCACCTTTTCCAGCTCGCGGATGCCGGCATTGGCCTGCACCATCTGCATCAGCTGCAGGATCAGGGCCGACTGCGTGCTGAGCTGGGCCGAGGGCGAGGGCTGGCGCGGCGCGGTGCACAGGTTCTCGAAAAAGACCGGCAGGCCCAGCGCCGCGCAGGCCTGGAACGCCGGCCAGTCGGGCGCCTGCCCGACCAGCAGCGACAGCGCGGGCTGCGCCTGGCGGGACAGGCGCGCCATGGCGGCCAGGGCCGGGCCGGCGTCGTCGGCCAGCACGTAGCGCACGAGCGAGAGCAGGTCGTCCCCCGAGGCGAGGAAGGCAGCGTCCACGCCGCGCAGCGCCAGGGAGAAGCCCTGCGCGTGCAGCGCCATGAGCTGGCCGATGGCGCCGGGGGTGGTGAGGTCGGCCAGGTCGAACACCGGCACGAAGCGCTCGGGGCTGAGCTGCTGCACCGTCTCGACCGACAGTGCCGCAGGCTGCACCGCCATGAAGAACAAGCCGCCGTTGGGCGCCTGGCGGTGCTCGTTCACAAGCCGGGACAGCTGCGGCAGGCTTGCCCCGGCAGGCACCGTGGTGCGGCCGCGCTGCCATGCCAGCAGGTAGCCCATGGCATGCTGCTCGGCGTCGAGCAGCGGGATTCGCTGGAGGTAGTGTGCGCAATTCATCGTGCGGCAGTTTAAAACAAGCCCGGGCCGGCCGGCCTGCGCAGGGGCCTGCGCTTGCTGCTTTTTTCAGGACCCGAGAAACTCGCCGATGGGTTTGAGGTCCTCGACCCGGTCGCACACGGATTTGACGATCATCAGGATCGGGATGCCCAGCAGCAGGCCCCACACGCCCCAGAGCCAGCCCCAGGCGAGCAGGCCGATGAACACCGCCACCGGGCTGAGCCGGCTGGCCCGGCTGGTCAGCCAGGGCGTGAGCAGGTTGCCCACCAGCGTGTGGATCACCACCGAGGCGCCGCCCACGGCCAGCGCCATGTTGACCGAGCCGAACTGCAAAAAGGCCACCAGCGCCGAGGCGGCCGCGGTGATGAGCGAGCCGATGTAGGGCACCAGGTTGAGCACGCCGGCCACCACGCCCCAGGCGCCGGCGCTCTCCAGCCCCAGCAACGCCAGCGACACGCCGGTGAGCACGCCCACCAGGGCGCTGGTGAGCAGCTGCACCTGCAGGTAGCGCTGGATCTGCCCGGCGATCTCGTGCAGCGCCTGCAGCGTGATCTTTTTCTTCGTCAGGCTCGGGCCGGCCAGCTTGACCAGCTTGCGCCGGAAGGTGTCGCCCGAGAGCATCAGGAAGTAGGTGAGAAAGACCACCACCGTGAACTGCCCGACCAGCGCCATCAGCCCGACCGTGCCGGTCCACAGGTAATCCTGCACGTTAAAGCGCGAAGGCTCGACCACCACGCGCGTGGCGCCGCGGTTGGCCGCGGTCGTGGCCGCGCTCTCGCGCGCGGCCTGCTCGATCTGGGCGGCGGCCTTTTGCACCGTCTCCAGCGCGCTTTCGGACTTGCCGCTGCGCGTCTTGATGGCGCGGCCGAGCTTTTGCGCCGCCGCCGGCAGCGACTCGATGAGCTGCGCGGCCTCCAGGCGCAGCGAATAGGCGCCCCAGCCCATCGCGCCCAGCATGCCCAGCAGCAGCACCGCCGCGCTCAGCCAGCGCGGCACGTGCCGGGTGTGCAGCGCGTTGACCAGCGGCGACAGGGCGTAGCTCAGCAGCACGCTGAGCATCACCGGGATGAACACGGCGCGCGCCCACTGCAGCACGAACAGCCCGGCCAGGATGGCGATGACCACCAGCGAGAGGTTGCGCACATCGACCGGCATGTGCAGCAGCACGCGCTCGGGTTCGGGCAGGTCCGAGGCTTCCTCGGCCTGGACAGCGGGCGCATTGGGCGCGCCGGGCACGGCATCTTCAGTCATCCTCATCCTCGTTCCCCTTGGGAGTGGCCAGCCCGGCGCGCGGGTGCGCGTTTGCGTTTGCGTTTGCGTTTGCGTTTGCGTTTGCGTTTGCGCTTGTCGGCGCCGCGTCGGGAACACCTGAATATTGAACACGCAATCGGCGCGCAAAGCCATAGGACGCGCCCGCTCAAGCGCGGCAGTCGCCGGCCTGCGCGCGTGCAGGCCGGCGCCCCGCCCAGGGGCCGCGGCGCGTCAGCGGCCCAGGGCCTCGCGCACGGCGGCGACCTGGCGGCGCGAGACGGCCAGCAGCTCGTCGATGCCGCTCAGCCGCAGCGCCCAGCCTTCCCCCTCCTCCGGGTCGAAGTGCTTTTCCAGCGCGCGCATGGCGCTGCGGGCGATGAGCGCGTTGCGGTGGATGCGCATGAACCGGGCGCCGTGGCGCGCCTCCAGTTCGCCCAGCGAGCCGTCCAGGATGTAGCTGCGGCGCAGCGTGCGCACGGTGATGTACTTGAGCTCGGCCTTGAAGTAGAGCACCTCCGACAGCGGCAGCCGCTCGGTGCGGCCCCGGTCCTGGATGAGCAGGGCTTCCTCGTTTTTTTCAGCCTTTTCGGGCTGCAGCCCAAGCTGGGCCTGGGCTGCGCGCTCTACTTTTTGTAGCGCCTGCTGCAGCCGCTCCAGCCGCACCGGCTTGGTCAGGTAGTCCACCGCGTCCAGTTCGAAGGCCTGCAGCGCATGGCCGGCGTGCGCGGTGACGAACACCACCGCCGGCGCCCTAGGCAGCGCGCCGATCCGCCCGGCCAGCGCCAGGCCGTCGGCCCCGGGCATGTGAATGTCCAGCAGCACCGCGTCGAACGCCTGGCGCGCCAGCGCCTGCAGCGCCTCCTGCGCGTCGGCCGCTTCGCCGGCCACCACGGCCGGCGGCACGCTGCAGTCCCCGAGCAAGGTGCGCAGGCGCGCGCGCGCCAGCGCCTCGTCGTCCACCACCAGAATGTTCAAGGGTTTCACAAGGGAATCTCCAGTCTGACTTGAAAAAGGCCATTCTTGCGCGCCGTGCTGAACTGCGCCTGCACGTCGTGCAGCAAGAACAGCCGCTCGCGCACGTTGGCCAGCGCCAGCCCGTGGCCCGGCGGCCCGCTGCCCGCCGGCGCCGAGTTGGTGACCTTGACGACCACGCTGGCGCCGCGCCGCTGGGTCGAAATGCGCAGCCGCGCGCCGCTGGCGCTGGGCTCGACGCCGTGGCGCACGGCATTTTCCACCAGCGGCTGCAAGAGCAGCGGCGGCAGCCGGGCCGCGTCCGCGTCGGCGTCCAGGCGCCAGCGCACCCGCAACCGCTCGCCAAAGCGCACGTGCTCGATCTCCAGGTAGCGCCGCGCCAGCGCGATCTCCTGCGCCAGCGTCACCGACTCGGCCGGGTCGGCCAGCGCGCTGCGGAACAGCTCGCTCAGGTCTTCGAGCACCGCCTCGGCCTTGGCCGGCTCGGCGCGCACCAGGGCGATGGCGCTGTTGAGCGTGTTGAACAGAAAGTGCGGCCGGATGCGCGACTGCAGCTCGGCCAGGCGCGCGGCCGTGGCCGCCGGCGTGCGTGCCTTGGCGCGCCAGAGCAGCCCGGCCAGCACCAGGCTGGCCAGCAGCGCGCCGGCCGCAGCGCTGGCCCACCAGGCCGGCGGGAAAAGCCCCATCAGCGCCAGCAGGCCGCAGCCGTAGCTGCCCGCCAGCGCGCCCAGCCCCAGGCCGGCCCCCCACTGCCCGGCCAGCGGCAGCCGGCCGAGCCAGCGCTTGCAGGCGCACACCGCAATCAGCCAGCCCAGGGTCGCCGGCAGCACGCCGCCGGTCAGCAGCGCAAAGCGCAGCAGCCAGTCCATCGCACCGGACGCGGCGAACATCACGCCCACGCCGGCCATCGCCTGGGCCAGCAGCACCACGCGCAGCACCACGCCGACATGGCAGGCGTCAAACAGCTGCGCGGGCGGCGCAGGCACCCGGGCCGCGCCGGCCGGGCCGTCCGGCGGCAGGCTGGACGGCGCGATGGAATCCTCAGGCGGGGGCGGGGCGGCGGTGGGGTTCATGCGAAAAAAAGGTGGGTTGGGGCGCCAAGGGCGCGCAGATAAAATTGCCCGGATGAGTATTGCACCGCGCGCGGCCTCCCAGGCAACGCGCCAGCCACTATTTCACCCCCCGGCCGCCCACCCTGCCCTTTGCCCGCCCTTTTCCTTCTTGCCTGCCGCCGGCGCCGCGCCGGCCAACCCCACCACCCGCCATGAACCAATTCGACAAAAAATCCCAAGCCTGGTCCGCCCTGTTTTCCGAGCCAATGAGCGACCTGGTCAAGCGCTACACCTCCAGCGTGTTCTTCGACAAGCGGCTTGCTCAAGCCGACATCGCCGGCTCCCTGGCGCATGCCGACATGCTCGCCGCCCAGGGCATCATCGCCGGCGCCGACCATGAGGCCATCCAAACCGGGATGGCGCAGATCACCTCGGAAATCGAGTCCGGCGCGTTCGAGTGGAAGCTCGACCTCGAAGACGTGCACCTGAACATCGAGGCGCGCCTGACCCAGCTCGTGGGCGACGCCGGCAAGCGCCTGCACACCGGCCGTTCGCGCAACGACCAGGTCGCCACCGACGTGCGGCTGTGGCTGCGCGGCGAGATCGACCTGATTGGCGGGCTGCTGAACGACCTGCAAAAAGCCCTGGTGGACATCGCCGAGCAGAACGCCGAGGTGATCCTGCCCGGCTTCACCCACCTGCAGGTCGCCCAGCCGGTGAGCTTTGGCCACCACATGCTGGCCTACGTCGAGATGTTCTCTAGAGACGCCGAGCGCATGAACGAGGTGCGCCGCCGCGTCAACCGCCTGCCGCTGGGCGCCGCCGCGCTGGCCGGCACCAGCTACCCGCTGGACCGCGAGCGCGTCGCCACCACGCTGGGCATGGTCGATGAGAGCGGCCAGCCCCAGGTCTGCCAGAACAGCCTGGACGCGGTGAGCGACCGCGACTTTGCCATCGAGTTCACCGCTGCGGCCTCGCTGGCGATGGTGCACATCAGCCGCTTCAGCGAAGAATTGATTCTGTGGATGAGCCAGAACTTCGGCTTCATCCACATCGCCGACCGCTTCACCACCGGCTCGTCGATCATGCCGCAGAAGAAAAACCCGGACGTGCCGGAGCTCGCGCGTGGCAAGACCGGCCGCGTCGTCGGCCACCTGATGGGCCTCATCACCCTGATGAAGGGCCAGCCGCTGGCCTACAACAAGGACAACCAGGAAGACAAGGAGCCGCTCTTTGACACCGTGGACACGCTGAAAGACACGCTGCGCATCTTTGCCGAGATGGTCGGCGGCATCACCGTCAAGCCCGAGGCGATGGAGCGCGCCGCCCTCAAGGGCTACGCCACCGCCACCGACCTGGCCGACTACCTGGTGAAAAAAGGCCTGCCGTTTCGCGACGCCCACGAAACCGTCGCCCACGCGGTCAAGGCCGCGACGACGCACCAGGTCGATCTGTCGGAGCTGCCGCTGGCCGTGCTGCAGCAGTTCAACCCGTCGATCGAGAAGGACGTGTACGACGTGCTGAGCCTGCGCGGCTCGCTCAACGCGCGCAACATCCTGGGCGGCACGGCGCCGGCGCAGGTGCGGGCGCAGGTGGCGCGCCACCGGGCGCGGCTGGGCTGAGCGCATTTCCCCATGCTGCACCACCTGACCGTTCCCGTCACCGCCTTCCAGCAAAACTGCTCGCTCCTCTGGTGCGACCAGACCCTGCGCGCCGCCGTCATCGACCCCGGCGGCGATCTGCCGCGCATCCTGGCCGAGGTCACCCGCCTGGGCGTCCAGCTCGAACAGATCTGGCTCACGCACGCGCACATCGACCACGCGGGCGGCGCGGGCGAGCTGGCGCAAACGCTCGGCCTGCCCATCACCGGCCCGCACCCGGGCGACCAGTTCTGGATCGACGGCCTGGCGCTGCAAAGCCGCCAGTTCGGCTTTCCGCCGGCGCAGCCCTTTGCGCCCACGCGCTGGCTGCACGACGGCGACACGGTGCAAATCGGGCAGGAAACGCTGCATGTGCGCCACTGCCCGGGCCACACGCCGGGCCATGTGGTGTTCCACGCGCCCCAGATCGACCGGGCTTTTGTGGGCGACGTGCTGTTTGCCGGCAGCATCGGCCGCACGGATTTTCCGCAGGGCGACGCGGGCCAGCTCATTGCCAGCATCACGCAGCGCCTGTGGCCGATGGGCAACCAGACGGTGTTCATTCCGGGCCACGGGCCCGAGAGCAGCTTTGGCGCCGAGCGGCGCAGCAACCCGTACGTGCGCGGCACCTGAGGGCGCGCAGGCGGCCCGCGCGCCACTTGCTATCAAAACCATAGCTGCCAGCCCATGCCCGCCTTGGGCCAGGGCCCGTTTTGATTGAAAAAACGGCCTTGGCCGGCCGGCCCTGCGGCCGGTGCTTTTTTTAAGCCCGGTCTAAGCTGTGGCCGCCACACTCCCGGCAACTTCAAGGAACCCCTTCATGCGCCTCTTGCTGGTGGAAGACGACACGATGATCGGCGAGGCGCTCCTGCAGGTGCTGCGCGCCGAGCCCTACGCCGTGGACTGGGTGCGCGACGGCCTGGTGGCCGACGCGGCGCTCAGGAGCGAGCGCTACGACCTGGTGCTGCTCGACCTGGGCCTGCCCGGGCGCGACGGCCTGCAGGTGCTGCACGCGCTGCGCCAGCGGCGCGACCCGGTGCCGGTGCTGGTGGCCACCGCGCGCGACGGCGTGGCCGAGCGCATCGCCGGGCTGGACGCCGGCGCCGACGACTACGTGCTCAAGCCCTTCGACATCGACGAGCTGCTGGCGCGCATCCGCGCCCTGCTGCGCCGCAGCGCCGGGCGCGGCGAGCCGGTGTTCGAGCACAAGGGCGTGCGCCTGAACCCGGCCACCCACGAGGCCACGCTGCACGGCCAGCCGGTGGGGCTCTCGGCGCGCGAGTGGGCGGTGCTCGAGCCGCTCATCGCCCGGCCCGGCGCGGTGCTCTCGCGCGCGCAGCTCGAGGAAAAGCTCTTCAGCTGGAAGGACGACGTGAGCAGCAACGCGGTCGAGGTGTACATCCACGGCGTGCGCAAGAAGCTGGGCAACGAGCTCATCCAGACGGTGCGCGGCCTGGGCTACGTGGTGCCGCGCGAATGACCGGCGCGCATTCCTTGCGCAAAAGGCTGCTGGGCTTCGTGCTGGTGGCGATTTTGCTGGCGGCCGTGCTGCAGGCGGTCACGGCCTACCGCGGCGCGCTGCGCCAGGCCGACGCGCTGTTCGACGACCACCTGCAGCAGATGGCGCGCTCGCTGCGCGGCGGCATTCCGCTCGGGCTGGCGCCGCCCGGCGCCGAGGGCGAGGACGCCGGCTACGACCTGTACGTGCAGATCTGGGGCCAGGACGGCACGCAGATTTTCCGCTCGACCCGCTCGGCGCTGCCGCCACGCGCGGTGCTCGGGTTTTCCGATGTCGAGGCGCACGGCAACCGCTACCGCGTCTACACGCTGCAGACGCCGCTGCAGACGGTGCAGATCGCGCAGGACCTGGGCGCGCGCACAGCGCGGGCGCGGGCGCTGGCGCTGCGCGCGGTGCTGCCCTTTGCCGGGCTCACGCCGCTCTTGATGCTGGCGGTGTGGGCAATCATCAGCCGCTCGCTGGCGCCCGTCGAGCGGGTGCGGCACACGGTGGCTGCGCGCGCGGCCGACGACTTTTCACCGCTCGAAGGCGCCGGCCTGCCCGACGAGGTGCGCCCGCTGGTCGAGGAGCTGAACCTGCTCTTTGGCCGGGTGCGCGGCGCTTTCGAGGCGCAGCAGCATTTCGTCGCCGACGCCGCGCACGAGCTGCGCTCGCCGCTGACGGCGCTCAAGCTGCAGGCGCAAAGCCTGCGCCGCCCGGCCGCCGACCCGGCCGCGCACGCGGCGGCCGTGGCCCGGCTGAACCAGGGCATCGACCGCGCCATCCGGCTGGTCGAGCAGCTCTTGCTGCTGGCGCGCGAGGAAGCCGGCAGCAGCCCGGCCGCGGCCCCGCCCGAGCCGGTCGATCTGCAGGACGTGGTGCGGCTGGCGATTGCGGACGTGCTGCCGCTGGCCGGCGCCAAGGGCATCGACCTGGGCCAGGCCGGCGCACCGATCGAGGCGCCCGAGGTGCCGGTGCGCGTGATGGGCCAGCCGCAGGCGCTGCGCATCCTGCTGCGCAACCTGCTGGAGAACGCCGTCAAGTACACGCCCGCCGGCGGCCAGGTGAACGTGTCGCTGGCCGTGGAAAGCGGCGGCGCGGCCGTGCTGGCGGTCGAGGACGGCGGCCCGGGCATCGCGCCCGAGGACCGCGGGCGGGTGTTCGACCGCTTCTTTCGCGCCAGCGCCGCCGCGCCCGAGACCGGCAGCGGCCTGGGGCTGGCGATCGTGAAGGCGATTGCCGATCGCCACGGCGCCGCGCTGGCGCTGGACACGTCGGTGCGCCTGGGCGGGCTGCGCGTGGCGGTGCGCTTTGGGCAGGCCGCGCCCGCGTGAAGTGCTGGAGCGCTGGAGCGCTGGAGCGCTGCGGTTTAAGTTTCGTCTAAGGCGGCGTCCCCATAGTTGACTGCATCGGCACCCTGGCGTGCCTTTCTGCTTAGCAAGGAATCTTCTCATGACCTCTTCCGCCTTGACCAACACCCGCCTGGTTGCCGCCCTGCTGGCCGCCGGGGCCATCGGCGGCGCCGGCGTGGGCGCCTTCAACGCCCTGCACACCCCGGCCGGTGCGGCCCCCACGCCCGTCGCCATGGTGGCCGCCGCGCCGGGCGCCACGCCCATGGCGCTGCCCGACTTTTCGCAGATCACCGAGCGCTACGGCCCGTCCGTGGTCAACATCAGCGTCACCGGCACGACGAAAGTCGCCAACGACGCGCCGCTGGCCCAGGGCGACGACGGCGAGGACGACCCGCTGGGCGGCCCGCTGGGCGAGCTGCTGCGCCGTTTCCAGCAGGGCCAGGGCCGCCCGGGTGCGGGCCGGGGCGCGCCGGGCATGCAGGAGCTGCCCACGCGCGGCCAGGGCTCGGGCTTCATCGTCAGCGCCGACGGCGTCATCCTGACCAACGCCCATGTGGTCAAGGGCGCCAAGGAGGTCAGCGTCCGGCTGACCGACCGGCGCGAGTTCCGCGCCAAGGTGCTGGGCGCGGACGCGCGCACCGACATCGCCGTGCTCAAGATCGACGCCAGCAACCTGCCCGTGGCCACACTGGGCCGAACCAGCGACCTGAAGGTGGGCGAGTGGGTGCTGGCGATTGGCTCGCCCTTCGGCTTTGAGAACACCGTGACCGCCGGCGTCGTCAGCGCCAAGGGCCGCTCGCTGCCCGACGACAGCGCCGTGCCCTTCATCCAGACCGACGTGGCCATCAACCCGGGCAACTCGGGCGGGCCGCTGTTCAACACGCGCGGCGAGGTGGTGGGCATCAACTCGCAGATCTACTCGCGCAGCGGCGGCTACCAAGGCGTGTCGTTCGCCATTCCGATCGACGTGGCCAACAAGGTCAAGAACCAGATCGTGGCCACCGGCAAGGTCGAGCATGCGCGCCTGGGCGTGGCGGTGCAGGAGGTGAACCAGGCGTTTGCCGACTCCTTCAAGCTGGACAAGCCCGAGGGCGCGCTGGTGTCGATGGTGGAAAAAGGCAGCCCGGCCGACAAGGCCGGCCTGCAGTCGGGCGACGTGATCCGCGAGGTCAACGGCCAGCCCATCGTCTCCTCGGGCGACCTGCCGGCGGTGATCGGCCTGGCCGCGCCCGGCGACAGCGTGCGCTTAAGCATCTGGCGCCAGGGCGCGGCCAAGGAGCTCACCGCCCGGCTGGCCAGCGCCGACGAGAAAACCGCGCAGGCCGCCGCCGGCAAGAAGGAAGCGCCCGCCCAGGGCAAGCTCGGCCTGGCGCTGCGCCCGCTGCAGCCGGGCGAGCAGCAGGAAGCCGGCGTGGACAGCGGCCTGGTGGTGCAACAGGCCAGCGGCCCGGCGGCGCTGGCGGGCGTGCAGTCCGGCGACGTGCTGCTGTCAATCAACGGCGTGCCGGTCACGAGCATCGAGCAGGTGCGCAGCACCGTGGCCAAGGCGCAAAAGTCGGTGGCGCTCTTGATCCTGCGCGGCGACAGCCGGATTTTTGTGCCGGTGACCCTGGGCTGACGCGCCGGGCGTGCAGCCGCCTGTGGCCCGGCCGCCACACGCGCGCCGCCCGCGCCGGGCCAGGCCGGCGCGGCGCGGCGAAACGGCTTGAAGCCAAGCCGCGCGCTCGGTATGATTTCCTTTCCTCTTTTCGCCCGGTTGGCGGGGTGAAAAGACATGCCGCCCGCGCGCCCTGCCGACCGCGCACCGCCCGCAGCTTGAAGGCAGCATGGCCCCTTCGCCAATTCCCCTTTCCCGACCTCCTGCCGCCCTGGCCTGCCCATGAAACCTGTTTTGCGCACCCCCTTTTGTTGCCGCACACTTGCCGCGCCCCGTTCACTGGCCCTGCTGGCGTTGGCCGGCGCGGCCGCACTGGGCGGCGCGCAGGCGCAGACGCTGGCGCCCAGCGTGCAGGCGGTGGCCGCCCGCGCCGCCGAGGTCTCGCCCGTCCATGCCCGCTGGCAAAGCACGCTGGACGCCTTTGCCCAGACCGACCGGGCGCAGCACCCGGCCGACGACGGCGTGCTGTTCGTGGGCAGCTCGACGATCCGGCTGTGGTCCAGCCTGTCGCAGGATTTCCGCCAGGTGCCGGTCATCATCAACCGGGGCTTCGGCGGCTCGACCATGCGCGACTGCAACGCGCTGGTGCGCGAGCTGGTGCTGCAGTACAAGCCCCGGCAGGTGATGGTCTATGCCGGCGACAACGACCTGGCCGAGGGCCGTGCGCCCGAGGACGTGCTGGCGAGCCTGCAGCAGTTCGTGCGCCAGGTGCGCGCCGAGCTGCCGGGCACGCGCATCAGCTACATCTCGATCAAGCCCAGCCCCGAGCGCGCCGCCCTGCTGCCCAAGGTCCGGCAGGCCAACGCCCTGATCGCCGGCTACGTCCAGAGCGTGCCGGCAATGCGCTACATCGACATCTTCACCCCGATGCTCGACGCCCAGGGCCAGCCGCGGGCCGAGCTGTTCGGCGCCGACCGGCTGCACCTCAACGAAGCGGGCTACCGCCTGTGGCAGTCGGTGATTGCGGCCGACCTGTCGTCGGCGCCGGCCCTGCCGCCAGCGCCGGCGCAGCCGCCGCCGCAGTCGCCGCCCCAGCAGGTGCTGGCCGGGCACCTGTAGGCGCTTGCGGGCCCCGGCCGGGCCGGGCCACCCAGGCCGACAGGCGCGCCACCCCATAGAGCATGGCAAAGCTGCCAGCCACCAGCAGGGCGTCGAGCCAGGCCGGGCGCAGCAGCGGGTTGCCACCGAAGAACGCCAGCACCAGCAGCACCAGCACCAGCTGCATGCAAAACACCGGCAGCGAGGCCGCGCCCAGCGTCTCCAGCGCGCGCAGGCGCGGCAGGCGCGACACCAAGCGGGGGCCGAAGTGCAGCGCCAGGATCATCAGTGCAAACAGGTCGAGCATGCGCATGGGCGCCAGGCGCCACTTGTCGAACAGCAGGTTCAGGCTTTCGTTGGCGCCAAAGGGCGACTGCCCGACCGCGTGGCGCCAGACGAACCCGGCCAGCGCCACCGCGCCGGCCAGCACCACCGCCCAGCGCGCAAACACCATCGGCCGGGGCGACGCGCCAGTGCGGCTGGCGCCCATCCACAGGCCCAGCATCCACAGGAACTGCCAGGCGAAGGTCGAAAACGCGCCGGTGTCCTGAAACGGCACGCCCAGGCCGGTGAGGCGCACGGCCGCGCTGTAGAGCCACAGGTCCAGGCCGAACTGCGCCAGCGCCCACAGGCCCACGCTCAGGCCGATCACCGCCGCCCAGCCCCGGCGCAGCCCGTGCGCCAGCACCCAGGGGCTGGCCAGCAGAAAGAGGATGTACATCGGCAGGATGTCCAGTAGCGGCGGCTTGTAC
>Ga0308157_10004462_pt1 | contig 18573 bp, 13 predicted proteins | sample PhyBR1_FD_201035 | JGI IMG/M metagenome (GOLD analysis project Ga0308157, IMG submission 201035) | Phyllosphere microbial communities from UC Gill Tract Community Farm, Albany, California, United States - DLSLB.R1 | ecosystem: Host-associated > Plants > Phyllosphere > Unclassified | place: USA...
CCTCGACCCTCTGGATCCGGTCGAGCATCGCACGCAGATTCGCTCGGGTGTCGTACTCGCCGCCGAGCAGCCGATCGCCCGCCAACAGGTGTGTGTCGCTGATGTGGATGAGCGTGTGGTGCGCGGGTTCGTGCTGACCGAACTTCATGCCACCAACGGTAACGTGGACATGGTGACTGCACCGATTGCCCCGCGCGTTCCGACTGTACGAATCCACCACGGTCGAGAGTTCTCGGATCCGTACGAGTGGCTGCGCGACAAGGACTCGCCCCAAGTCATCGAGCACCTCGAGGCCGAGAACGCACACACCGACGAGCAGCTCGCTCACCTCGAACCGCTTCGCGACCGGATCTTCAACGAGATCAAGGGCCGAGTGCGCGAGACCGACCTCTCCGTGCCGCTGCGGCGCGGTGACTGGTGGTACTACGGCCGCTCCATCGCAGGCAAGGAGTACGGCGTGCAGTGCCGGGCGCCGATCACGGATCCGGACGACTGGACGCCGCCGACGCTGAGCACGGACGACGACGTGCCGGGCGAGGAGATCCTGCTCGACGCGAACATCGAGGCGGGCGGCAACGAGTTCTTCTCGCTCGGCGCGTTCGGCGTGACGCTCGACGGATCCCGCATGCTGTGGGGCGTCGATCTCGCGGGCGACGAGCGCTACTCGGTGCGGGTGCGCGACATCGCCACGGGCGAGGTGCTGCCCGATCTGCTCGAGGACATCTCCTCCGGCGCATCGTTCACGCCCGACGGGCAGTTCATCCTGTACTCGACCGTCGACGAGGCGTGGCGTCCGGATCAGGTGTGGCTGCACCGCGTCGGCGAGCCCGGCCGCGAGAACGACGTCATGCTGTTCCACGAGACGGACGAGGCGTTCTGGGTCGGCGCGGGCTTCACCCGCAGCCACGAGTTCTTCATGATCGTCTCCGGATCCAACACCACGAGCGACGTCTCGCTCTTCCGCGCCGCCGATGTCGAGCGGCTCTACGCCGGCGAGGAGGTCGAGTCGTACTCGGTGTTCGCGCGCGAGGACGGCGTGGAGTACTCGGTCGATCACGCCGTCGTCGACGGCCGCGACTGGTTCTACGTGCTGCACAACCAGGACGCCGAGGACTTCGCCCTCGTGCGCCTGCCCGTCGATGACCCAGCCGCAGCGCCCGAGACGGTGATCCCGCACCGCCCCGGCGTGCGCCTCGAAGACGCCGACTGCCTGCGCGACTTCGCGATCGTCGAATACCGCTCCGGCGGAATCGCGCGCATCGCGATCCTTCACTACCCGGGTCACGACGTGCGCGAGATCTCGTTCGACGAGCCGCTGTTCACGGCGGGAGCGTCGGGCAATCCCGAATGGGCGCAGCCCGTCGTGCGGCTGAACTACGACTCGTTCACCTCGCCCAGCACGGTGTTCAATTATCACGTCGCGACGGGCGAGCTGACGGCGCTGAAGCGCGCGGAGATCCTCGGCGGGTACGACCGCGACGAGTACGGCCAGGAGCGCGTGTGGGCGCCCGCCGCCGACGGCACGCAGATCCCGGTCTCGCTCGTATGGAAGCGCTCGTTCGGGGCGCCGGGCGAATCCGTGCGGCCCGTGCACCTGTACGGCTACGGGGCGTACGAGCACTCGATCGACGCCCACTTCTCGATCGCGCGGCTGTCGATGCTCGACCGCGGCGTCGTCTACGCGATCGCTCACGTGCGCGGCGGCGGCGAGATGGGCCGCGCCTGGTACGAGAACGGCAAGCTCGAGCACAAGCGCAACAGCTTCACCGACTTCGTCGACGTCGCGCGCCACTTGGTCTCAGACGGCATCACGACGGCCGACAAGATCGTCGCGGAAGGCGGATCCGCGGGCGGCCTCCTGATGGGCGCGGTCGCGAACATCGCCCCGGACGCGTTCGGCGGCATCCTCGCGGACGTGCCGTTCGTCGACGCTCTCACGACGATCCTCGATCCGTCGTTGCCCCTCACGGTGATCGAGTGGGAGGAGTGGGGCGACCCGCTGCACGACGAGGCGTTCTACGACCTGATGGCGTCGTACTCGCCGTACGAGAACGTGCGCGAGAACGCGACGTACCCGCGGATCCTCGCGATGACGTCGCTCAACGACACTCGTGTGTTCTACGTCGAGCCCGCGAAGTGGGTGGCGCGCCTGCGCGAGGTCGGCACCGACGTGCTGTTCAAGTGCGAGATGGTGGCCGGCCACGGCGGCGTCTCGGGCCGCTACAACTCCTGGCACGAACGCGCCTACCAGCTCGCCTGGATCCTCGACGTGATGGGGATCTCAGAGTAGAAGGTGCGGGCCTCGCCTTTCAGCTCCCTGCCGCGTCCCAGGGTCAGCCGAAGAGGGCGGAGGCCTCTTCGTAGCGGGCGTAGGGGACCTCGTTGAGCTCGCCCAGCGCGTCCTCGAACGTTACGCGCTCGATGTCCGTGCCCTTCATGGCGACCATCTCGCCCCAGGCTCCGTCGACGACCCCGTCAGCGGCGTGCAGGCCGAGACGGGTGGCGAGGACGCGGTCGAACGCGGACGGGGATCCGCCGCGCTGAATGTGGCCGAGCACCGTCGAGCGCGTCTCGATGCCGGTCGCCTTCTCGATCAGCGGAGCAAGGACCTCGCTGATGCCGCCGAGGCGCGGGCGGTTGAAGGCATCGAGCCCCTTGTCGGAGTATGCCTCTTCCTGGCCCTTGATCTTGAAGCCCTCGGCGACGACGACGAGCGGCGCGCGCCCGCGCTCGGAGGCCGAGGCGACCTGCTCGCAGATGTCGTCGAGCGTCAGCGGCACCTCGGGGATGCAGATGATGTGCGCACCCGCGGCCATGCCCGAATGCAGCGCGATCCAGCCGACGTGACGACCCATGACCTCCGCGACCATGCACCGCTGGTGCGAATCGCCCGTCGTGCGCAGGCGGTCCATCGCCTCGGTGGCGATGTTGACGGCGGTGTCGAAGCCGAACGAGTAGTCGGTGGCCCGAAGGTCGTTGTCGATCGTCTTCGGCACGCCGAGCACCGGAACGCCGTCGTTCCAGAGACGGTTGGCCGCCGCCAGTGTGCCCTCGCCGCCGATCGCGATGATGCCGTCGATCTTGTGCCCGTACATCGTCTTCTTGATGTTCTCGGCGCCCCCGCGATCACCCTCGTACGGGTTCGTGCGGCTGGTGCCGAGGATCGTGCCGCCGACCTTCGACAGGCCCTTCACCTCGGTGCGCTGCAGCGGGAAGAAGTCGGCGTCGACGAGACCGCGCCACCCATCGCGAATGCCGACGAATTCGATGCCGTACTTCCGCGAGCCCTTCAGCACGGCTCCGCGAATGACAGCGTTCAGTCCGGGGCAGTCTCCGCCCGACGTGAGGATCCCGATCTTCATACTCCGAGACTATTGCCTGACGCCGACATCCGCATCGCGATCGCCCCGCGCGCGTCGCCGATTCGGGTTAGATTGACGGATCCCCTCGCTTTCGACGAACGGATCACCGCCATGACCGACACCGCCCACGCCTCCCTCGTCATCGGCGAGGCCCTGATCGACGAGGTGGCGCTGCCGGACGGATCCGTCTCGCGCACGCCCGGCGGCAGTCCCTTCAACGTCGCGATCGGGCTGTCGAGACTCGGGGTGAACACCGGTTTACTCGCGCACATGGGCGACGACGACGACGGATCCGTACTCGCCGCCCGCCTCGCGTCTGACGACGTGACTGAGATCGGGGCTCGGCACGGATCCACCTCCGTCGCGCACGCGACGATCGCAGACGACGGCTCTGCGGCGTACGACTTCCGCGTCGCGTGGGATCCGCGCCCGACGTCGGACTGGCTCGAGCGCCAGTGGACGCACGTTCACGTCGGATCGTTCTCCGCCTACCGCGATGGAACGAGGCGGCTGCTCGAGCGCGCGCTCGACCGACCCGAGGCGCCGCTCGTCACGTTCGATCCGAACATCCGAGCCTCGCTGATCGGCTCGCGCGACGAGGTGCGGGCGCGCGCTCAGGAGCTCGCACGCCGGTCGCAGGTCGTGAAGCTGAGCGACGAGGATGCCGACTGGCTCTCCCCCGGTGTCGCGCTCGACGACGCCGCCGACCGCCTGCTCGCGATGGGACCCCGTGTGGTCGCCATCACCCGGGGCGGCGACGGATCCGTGCTGGCGACGCCCGATGCTCGGGTCTCGCTCGGCGCGCCGCGCACCGAGGTCACCGACACGATCGGCGCCGGAGACAGCTACATGGCCGCGCTGATCGCGCACCTGCTCGCCCACGGCCTGCCGGTGACCGCCGCCGAGCTCGAAGCCGCGGGATCCTACGCGCAGCGCGCGGCGGCGATCACCGTCTCGCGACGGGGCGCGAATCCGCCCACCGCGGCCGAGATCGCCTGAAACGACGCTGCGGGGCCCGCCTCACAAGAGCGAGCCCCGCAGCATGATCCGTCTACGCGCCGAGCGCGTCCCGCAGAATCGACTTGAGCGCCGACAGCTGCACCGACTCGACATCGCCATCCGGCACCTGAGCGCCGTCGAGGGCCCGCGCCGCGAGACCCTCCTTGCTGTCGATCAGCTCGGCGATCTTCTGGTCGATCGTGTGCGCGGCGATGATGCGCCACGCCGTGACCGGCTCGTCCTGCCCGATGCGGTGCACGCGGTCGATCGCCTGCGTCTGCTCGGCAGCGGTCCAGCTGAGCTCTGCGAGCACGACGTTCGACGCCGCCTGCAGGTTCACACCGACGCCGGCCGCCGTGAGCGAACACACGGCGACGCCGACCTCGGGATCGTCGTTGAACGCGTCGATCGCCTGCTGGCGCGCCGTCGCCGACTGCTCGCCGCGGATCGAGACCGACTTGATCCCGTCCTCCTTGAACTGGCGCTCGGCCTGATCCATGACGTCGACGTGCTTCGCGAAGAACACGACCTTGCCGACGGAGCGCTGCAGCTGAGCCGCATACTCCGCAGCGAGCGGGGCCTTGCCCTGACCGATGCGGCGGACCATCGAGAACACATTCGTGCCGTCGGTCCCGGCGGCGCGCGACTCTTCCAGCTCACCGTTCGCCACGAGGTTCACGATGTCTTCATCGATCTCGCCTTCGGCGAGGCCGCGGTCGCCGCGCGCCTCGATGATGCGGCGGTACCGGTCGGCCAGGCGGCGCGCGAGCTCGCGCTCGGCCTGCGCGATCGAACGGCCGAACTCGTCGTCGAGCTGCACCGGCATGTCGGCGATGAGCTTGTCCGGCAGATCCTTCGCGACGTCCTTCTTGCGACGGCGAACGATTCCCAGATCGATCACTGCCTGGCGCGCGGCCGGGTAGAAGCCCTTATCGGCCGGCGTGAAACCGGCCTCATCGAGGCGCTCCATCAGCTCGGGGCCGGGCTTGGTGCCGTCCGTCCACCCGAGGAAGCGCCAGATCGCGTCGAAGTCTTCGACGTCGTTGATGAGCGGCGTTCCCGTCAGCGCCATGAGCAGGGGGTCCCCGCCCGGCGCCGTCTCGATCACGCGCTGCGCGAGCGCCAGCACGTTCTGCGAGCGCTGCGACGACAGGTTCTTGATGAAGTGCGCCTCGTCGACGACCATGCCCCTGAGGCCGACCTCGCTCAGCCAACCGAGGTGGCGATCGAGGATCTCGTAGTTGACGATGAACACGTCGGCGAAGGCATCGACGTCCTTACCGTCGCCCATGATCACGCTCGCGCGGCGCTGCGGCGTCCACCGCTCGACCTCGCGCGCCCAGTTCATCTTCACGACGTTCGGGACGACGACGAGCAGCGGGTACGCACCGGCGACCGAGGCCGCCAGCACCGACTGCGCCGTCTTGCCGAGGCCCGGCTCATCGGCGAGGAGGAACCGGCGATGGCCCTCGCGGACCGACTCGAGGAAGCGCGACTGGTGCTTCATGACCTCGAGGCCCTTGGGCGAGAGGCGATCGAACTCAGGAAGCTCGGGAAGCGGCATCGTCGCGGATCCGCCGCCCGCGCCCTGCGCGAACGCCTTGTACAGCGGCCCCATCAGCTCCCAGCTGTCGAGCTGACGACGGGGCTGATCGGCGTCGTGGATGCGCGTGGCATCGGGCGCGAGGAATGGGTTCGACTCGATCCGTGCGTCGACCTGCACGGGACGCACGGCGCGCTCCGTCGCAACGGCCGGCACGATCGGCGCGCTCGCGACCTGAGGGGCGTCGTCGATCACGAGCTCCTCGGGCGACAGATCCACCCCCGCGTCGAGCAGCCAATCACGACGCATGCGCCGCGCCACCGGGCTCGTCGCCTGGTCGGCCTCGAGCAGCTGGATCAGCGACGTGTCGCGGGCAGCGGTCTTCGCGAGGATCGTGGCCACGCCGTCGAGCCGCTTCAGCAGCTCGGCGCGCGAGCTGTCGCTGAGCGCCGTATCGGCCTTCACGCGCGCGCGCTCTTCGCGCACGAGGAAGGCGATGACCTGGAACTTCACCCGGTTCGTCGGTCCGAGCTTGTTCTTCTGGGCCTTCGCCTCGATCTCACGCACTTTGCGCGCAAGGATCGGAATGATCGGCGCCCCATCATCGCGTCGAGCGGACGAGGTCTTCTTGCGCTGTCGCGCGGGTGCCGTAGTCGGCATGCTCCTCCTGAGCCAAATCACCGCTGACGAGAGGCCAACGGCCGTGAGATCGTGCGTCGCGGGTCGTGGTGGCGAACCGAACCGGTGCGGGCGAATCGCCCTGCGCACCCGCCCCCGCGGATAACGAGCACTATTCTACGGCATCAACCCGCGAATCGCGCGTGGACGTGATCTGAGAAGCGACCACGCGGTCTCGACATCGTTCTGCATCTGCGCCTTGAGCGGCTCCATGCCGTCGAACGCGACCATTCCGCGGATCCGATACGAGAAGCTCACGTCGACCGTGCGATCGTAGAGATCGAGGTCATAGCGCCCGAGAACGTGAGCCTCGACGACCCGCTCCGGCACATCGTCGAACGTCGGATTCGTTCCCACGGAGATCGCCGCGGGGAACTGCGCCCCGATCGCGAGGTCGCCATCGGGCGGCATGACGGCCACCCACCCCGCATATACGCCGTCGGCCGGGACGAAGCCCGTGAGGTCGGGCGCGAGGTTCGCGGTCGGAAAGCCCAGTTCGCGCCCGCGCTGCAACCCGCGCACGACGCGCCCGCGGACCGCGTGGGCATGGCCGAGGATCTTCGCCGCGCGCTCGACGTCGCCCTCGGCAAGAAGCTCGCGGATCCACGTGGACGACACGCGCCGCCCCGTCGCCTGGTCGCCGCTCGCGACGTCGGCGATGACCGCGACCGTGAACCCGTGCTCCTTGCCCATCTCGGCGAGCATGTCGGGGTTGCCCTTGCCGCCCTGCCCGAACCGGAAGTCTTCCCCCACGAGCACGCGCGTCGCACGCAGCCCGTCGACGAGGTAGCGCCGCACGAACTCCTCCGCGGGAACGGCCGCGAGGCGCTGATCGAACTCGAGCACGAGCGTCGCATCGAGCCCCGTCGCCGCGAGCAGGTCGATCTTCTGGCCGACGCCGACGACGGGCTCGGGGCAGTGCTCGGGGGCGATCGTCGCGAGCGGGTTGCGGTCGAAGGTCACGGCCACGGTGCGCGCGTCGCACGAGGCGGCATCGATCAGCAGGTGGTCGATGATCGTGCGGTGCCCCGCGTGCACGCCGTCGAACTTGCCGATGGCCACGACAGTGTCGCCGAAGTCGCTCGGCAGCTCTGATGGGTCGCCGACGACGATCATCGCGTCTCCTTCTTCCGCTGTGAAGCCAGGTACCAGATGCCGAACAGCGGCAGTACGAGCGGGATCCACACGTAGCCGCTGCCATAGTTCGACCAGACAGTCGCGTCGGCGTGGAACACGTCGGGCAGCACGATGCTCAGCGTTCCCACGATGACGACGCCGGCGAGTTCGAACAGCACCGCGAACCACGCCGTGCGGTACCAGCCGCGGCTGCGCGAGAGCAGCAGGGCGATCGTCGCGAGGATGTAGACCACCGCAGCGGCGGCGCTCAGCAGGTACGGCACCGGCGCCTGCTCGAAGCGGCCGGCGATCTGCACGAACGAACGACCGGTCGCGGCAAGCGCCATCACGGCGTAGACGAATGTCAGGACCGTGCCGATCCCGGTGATGCGGCGCGACGAGCGGGTGTCAGTCATATCAGTCACAGTTTATGGCGTCACGCGAGCGGCATCGTCCAGATGACGTGCATGCGGTACGTCATCACGGCGACGGCGAGCGCGAGAACGCCCATCACGACGACGCTCCACTTGCCGCGATCGACGAACGCCCAGATGATGCCGGCGATCGGCAGCACCGCGGCCGAGACGAGATAGGTCCAGAACTCGAGCAGGCTCCCGGTCGGCGCGTTGCCGACGAACGGCGCCACGATCGCCACCACGACCTGCGCGATCAGCAGCAGCTGGACGATGACCATCGATCCGATCGATACGTCGCCCGGGCGGCGTCCGGCGAGCCCGATCACGAGGCAGAGCGCGCCCGCGACCACCGCGACCGCGATCTGCGCGATCGTGAACCACAGGATCATCGTTCGACCTGCGGCATGTTCATGGTGCTCTTCATCGCGGATCCGCGTCGCTCGACGACGCCGACCAGCGCGCCCGACGGATCGATCGCCGCGCGCAGGCCATCGAAGCGCTCGGGCGCGTCGATGCGCTTCCCGTGCCGCAGGTCGCGCGCCTCGTCGGCGCTCACGTCGAGGGATCCGAGCACGCGCGACGCGACCTCGGCGGGCGCGACGAGCGACGCGTCCTCGAGATCCTCGACGGAGAACGCTCCGTCGACCGCGAACTCCCCGATGCGGGTGCGGCGCAGGCGTGTGAGGTGCCCGCCCGTGCCGAGCGCGGATCCGAGGTCGCGCGCGAGCGCGCGGATGTAGGTGCCCGACGTGCAGTCGACCTCGACGTCGACGTCGATGTGGTCCGCCTCCCGCGTGATCGAGACGATCTCGAACCGCGAGATGGTGACCTCGCGCGACTTCAGTTCGACGTCTTCCCCGGCGCGCACGAGGTCGTAGGCGCGGCGCCCGTCGACCTTGATCGCAGAGACCGCGCTCGGCACCTGAGAGATCGTGCCGGTGAGCGCGGCGACGCCGTCGCGGATCCGTTCTTCCGTCGCCTCCGCGACGGATTCCGCGGACGCCCGCACGTCGATGTCGCCGTCCGCGTCGTCGGTCGTGGTCGTCTGACCGAGCCTGATGGTCGCGAGATACGTCTTGTCGAGGCCGACGATGAAGGTCAGCAGCCGGGTCGCGTGCTCGACGCCGACGACGAGCAGGCCGGTCGCCATGGGGTCGAGCGTGCCCGCGTGCCCGACTTTGCGCGTGCCGCGCGCGCGGCGCGTTCGGGCGACGACGTCATGACTGGTGATGCCCGACGGCTTGTCGACGAGCAGGATCCCGGGTTCCGCCATGTTCGCCACCTTATTCTGGTCAGATGCCCGAAACCTCCGAGCCCCCCGTCTCGTCCGCACCGCTGGGCCAGTTGGACCCCGTCACGCTGTACGGAATCCTGCGGTTGCGCGCCGACGTCTTCGTCGTCGAGCAGGAGTGCCCTTATCCCGATCTCGACGGCCGAGACCTCGAGGACGGGGCGCTGCAGCTCTGGATCGAGGAGGACGGCAGGGTGCTGGCGACGGCTCGTCTGCTCTCCGAGGGCGACGACCGGCGGATCGGCCGCGTCGTCACGAGTCGGGACGCGCGCCGGTCCGGCTACGCCGCGCAGGTCCTCGCCGAGGCGATGCGCCTGGCTGAGGGGCGCGCGATCCGGATCGACGCGCAGTCGCACCTCGAGTTCTGGTACGCGCGCTTCGGGTTCGTCGTCACCGGGCCCGAGTTCCTCGAGGACGGCATTCCGCACGTGCCGATGACCCGCTCGGCGCTCTGACGCCGGTCAGGCGCAAGGTTCGTACGACGGCTGTTTGCCGGTGAGCGTGGAGACCGCGACCGCCCCGTCGTACCCATCGCGATATGTGAACACGAGCTTGCTCGTCTCGTCGTCGATGACGACGTAGGAGTTGTCGGCGATGTCGGACGGCTGCTCGGTCGCCTTCTCGTATGCGCCGAGCACCTGTGCCTTCGTCGAGCCGAGGCCGAGATCCTCTTCCGTGCGCGGCCCGACTCCCATGGTGTCGCCGATCCAGCCGACGCTGACCTCGACGACGTCGTCAGTGCCCTTGAACCGATCCTTGATCACGATCACGTCGTATGCGTTGTCCTCGGCCACGCCGTATGCGACGCCGTCGCATGTGTCGAGGGTGCCGATGCCGCTCGGTTTGATCTCGTCGAGCACGTCGGGGAAGTCGTCTCCGACGTTCACGGGGCCGATTCCGCTGTCCGTGATCACCCACGAGTCCGGATCCGCCGGGTCGTCGGGGTCGATCTCTTCCGGCGTGGGCGTCGGCGAGGTCGTGAACGGCGATGTCCCGACCGAGGCCGACGGCGACGATTCCTCCGGGACGGTGGGGGCCGTGCGCGAGCACCCGGCGAACGCCGTGATCCCCATGACGAGCGCAACGGCCGCTGCCGCGATGCGGCGCGCTCCGACGTTCGTCATAAATATCTCCGGGGGTTTCGATGTGTCGCGTTCCAACCCTCGACGTTACGCGCCAAAAGACACAGCACGGTTACGAATGCGCCCGGTTTGGCAACCGTTCCATCACGATCCGCTCTCCGTAGACTGTGAGGATGCGCGCGAACGATCTGTCCGAGGCTCTCGTGCCCTGGTATCGCGCCACGGCGCGGGATCTGCCCTGGCGACGGCCCGGATTCGGCGCGTGGGGCACCCTCGTGAGCGAGTTCATGCTGCAGCAGACTCCGGTCGCGCGCGTGATCCCGCTGCTCGAGACCTGGCTCGAACGCTGGCCGACGCCGACAGATCTCGCCGACGCCTCCCCCGCGGAGGCCGTAACCCGCTGGGCGAACCTCGGCTATCCGCGCCGTGCGCTTTGGCTGCACCGCGCGGCCACCGAGATCCGCGATGTTCACGAGGGCATCGTTCCGCGCGACGTCGACCAGCTGCTCGCGCTGACCGGGATCGGCGACTACACGGCGCGCGCCGTCGCGGTCTTCGCGTACGGCGATCGGCATCCGGTCGTGGACACGAACACGCGCCGGGTGATCGCGCGCGCGATCGACGCGAAAGCGCTTCCCGGCCCGGCGCACCGGCGCGACCTCGAGCACATGGCGGATCTCCTGCCCTCTTCACGCACGGATGCGGCGATCATGAACGCCGCCATGATGGAGCTCGGGCAGGTCGTGTGCACCGCGCGGTCGCCGAAGTGCGGTGCGTGCCCGATCCGCGCGTCGTGCGCGTGGGTCCAGGCAGGATCCCCCGTCACGCCTGACACCCGTCGCAAACAGGCGAAGTACGAGGGCAGCGATCGTCAGGCGCGCGGCGCCCTGCTGAAGGCGCTCCGCGACGCGGCGCCGGATCCTCTCCCCCGCGCCGGCCTTCTCGTCGACTGGCACGACCCCGAGCAGCGGGAACGCGCGCTGATCTCGCTCGAGAATGACGGGCTGATCGAGCCCGACGGCGAGCTGGTGGGTTTGCCGACGCGCTGAGAAATCGCCGAGGCCCTGACGAAATCTTAAGAATCGTCAGGGCCTCGGCGAAAAGTCAGGCGCTCGGCAAACGGCTACGCCTCGTCGTCGTCCTTATACGGATCCTCATCGCCCGCGTACGAAGCATTCTCGGCGAGGGAATGCACCTGCGCGTCGCGCTCGCGCGCCTCGCGCAGCAGCTCGCTGAGGTGCGAGGCCTCCTCCGGGAGGCCATCGGGAATGAACTCGAGCGTCGGAGTGAGGCGCGTGTTGAGCTGTCGCCCCACCTCGCTGCGCAGCAGGCCCGTCGCGGCCTTGAGCGCGGCGGCGGTGCCCTCGCGCTCCTCGTCCGTGCCGTAGACCGTGTAGAACACGCTCGCCATCTGCAGGTCGCCCGTGACGCGTACGTCGGTGATCGTCACGAAGCCGAGGCGCGGATCGCGCAGCCCCTTCTGCAGGCGCTCTGACAGCACAACGCGGATGCGATCCGCGACGCGCGCCTGCCGTTCGAAACCGGCCATTTCTGTTCCCCTTCCGGAACCAAGATGCCGGGTGGCCCAGAAGGACCACCCGGCATCCAGCGTATGCGATCAGCCGCGGGGCTTCTCGATCATTTCGATCGTCTCGATCTCGTCACCGATCTGGATGTCGTTGTACTTGCCGAGGCCGATACCGGCCTCGAAGTCGGTCTTCACCTCGGTCACGTCATCCTTGAAACGACGCAGCGACTCGATGGCCAGGCCGTCGGCCAGCACGACACCCTCGCGGATGATGCGGGCCTTCGCGTTGCGCGTGATGGTGCCGCTCTTGACGAGCACACCGGCGATGTTTCCGACCTTGGAGGAGCGGAACACCTCGCGCACCTCGGCGAGACCGGCCTGCGCCTCCTCGAACTCCGGCTTGAGCATGCCCTTGAGCGATGCCTCCACGTCGTCGATCGCGTTGTAGATGACGTTGTAGAACCGGATGTCGACGCCCTCGCGAGCGGCGGCCTCGCGGGCCTTCATGTCCGGACGGACGTTGAAGCCCAGCACGATCGCGTTATCGATCGTGGCGAGGTTGATGTCGCTCTCGGTGACCGCACCCACACCGCGGTGGATGATGCGCAGCTGCACGCTGTCGTCGACCTCGATCTTCATCAGCGACTCCTCGAGCGCCTCAACGGCACCCGAAACGTCACCCTTGATGATGAGGTTGAGCGACTCGACCTTGCCCTCCTCGAGCGCCTTCGTGAAGTCCTCGAGCGACATGCGCTTGCGGGCCTTCGCCAGGGCGGCGTTGCGCTCGACAGCCTCGCGCTTCTCGGCGATCTGACGGGCGGTGCGGTCGTCCTCAGGCACGAGGAACAGGTCGCCGGCTCGGGGAACCGAGTTGAGGCCCTGCACCTGGACGGGGCGCGAGGGCGCCGCTTCCTGAATGCGATCGCCGTGCTCGTTGATCATGGCGCGAACGCGGCCGTATGCCGTGCCCGCGACGATCGGGTCGCCGACGCGCAGCGTTCCGCCCTGCACGAGGACCGTGGCGATGGATCCGCGGCCCTTGTCGAGCTTCGCCTCGATCGCGATGCCGCGCGCTTCCTTGTTGGGGTTCGCGCGCAGGTCGAGACCGGCGTCGGCGGTGAGGAGCACGGCGTCCAGGAGATCCTGGATGCCCGTTCCCTGACGCGCCGACACGTCGACGAACATGACCTCTCCGCCGTACTCTTCGGCGACCAGGCCGTACTCGGTGAGCTGCTGGCGCACCTTGCCGGGGTTGGCCTCGGGCTTGTCGACCTTGTTGACCGCGACGACGACCGGAACACCGGCTGCCTGCGCGTGGTTCAGCGCCTCGACCGTCTGCGGCATGATGCCGTCGTCGGCCGCGACCACGAGGATCGCGATGTCGGTGACGTCAGCACCGCGGGCGCGCATGGCCGTGAAGGCCTCGTGACCCGGGGTGTCGATGAACGTGATCGCGCGATCGTGGCCCTCGTGCTCGGTCCAGATCTGGTACGCACCGATGTGCTGGGTGATGCCACCGGCCTCGCCCTCGATCACGGTCGTGTTGCGGATCGCGTCGAGGAGCCTCGTCTTACCGTGGTCGACGTGACCCATGACGGTCACGACCGGCGGACGGATCTCAAGATCCTCGTCATCCTCATCGAGCTCTTCCTGCTCGAGGTTGAGACCGAAGCTCTCGAGGAGCTCCTTGTCCTCGTCCTCGGGCGAGACGACCTCGACCTTGTAGCCGATCTCGGAACCCAGTACCTCGAACGTCGACTCGTCGAGCGACTCGGTCGCCGTCGCCATCTCACCGAGGTGGAACAGCACCGTCACAAGGTTGCTCGGGGGTACCGAGACGCCGTGCATGACCTCGAGCTTCTCAGCGAAGTCGGCGATCGATGCGCCGCGGCGCATGCGGATAACGGTGTCGCCGTTGCCGCGCGGAACCTTGACTCCGCCGACAACCGGCGCCTGCCGCATTTCGAATTCCTGGCGCTTCGCCCGACGCGACTTGCGCTGACGCGACTTGCCGCCGCCCTTACCGAACGCACCAGCGGTGCCGCCACGGCGACCACCGGGACCCGGACGACCGGCGAAACCGCCACCGGGACGGAAACCGCCACCGGCACCGGGGGGGCCTCCGCCGCCCGGACGCTGCTGGAACGGAGCACCGCCGCCCGGACGACCGCCGCCGGCACCGCCGGGACGACCGCGACCGGGGCCGCCGGGGCGACCGCCCGGCTTCGGCGCGCCGGGGCGCGGAGCCTGGGGCTTCGGGGGGCGCGGGATGTTGCCGGGCGTCGGGCGCTGGCCCATGCCCTGCGACGACGCGAACGGGTTGTTGCCCGGGCGCGGGCCGCCGGCGGGGCGCTGGCCCATGCCCTGCGACGACGCGAACGGGTTGTTGCCCGGGCGCGCGCCGGGCTTCGGCGCGCTCGAGTCACCGGCGGCAGGCTTCGCTGCTCCCGGCTTGGCCGCACCCGGCGACGGGGCGGACGACTTCGCGGCGGGCTTCGGTGCGTCGGCGCCGGGCTTCGGCGCGTCGGAAGCTGCCTTCGGTGCCTCCGCGGCAGGCGTCGGCGCGGCCTTCGGAGCCTCTGCGGGCTTCGGGGCTGCCTTCGGCTTCGCGGGGCCGGGCTTCGGTCCGCCCGGCTTGGGGGCGCCCGACTTCGGCGCGGCGGCCTTGGCGGCCGGCGCCTTCTCGGCGGATCCCTCAACGCCCTCGAACGCCGCGCGCAGCTTGCGCGCGACGGGCGGCTCGATCGTCGACGACGGGCTCTTCACGAACTCGCCGAGCTCCTTGAGCTTTGCGAGAGCGGTCTTGCTATCGACGCCGATTTCGGCCGCGATCTCATGTACGCGTGGTTTTGCCACAATTCTCCTGTCTGAGCGGTCTACCCAGACAGGGCAGACCTCTTAACGGCGGACGGGTCTCATTTCGAGCCGTTCACTTGATTTCCATAGCTATTCAGCCGATCTGTGAGAGTCTGCGTGTCGAGTGGCCCCGGCACACGGAATGCTCGTACGAATGCTCGTCGCTGGATGGCCAGCTCCATACATTTGCGGGCCGGATGGACCCATGCGCCCCTCCCCGGCATCGAAGCATGCTCGTCGATGACGAGCCGATCTTCGGTGGCGATGACCCGCTGAAGCACGGATCTGGAGTCACGCGTGCGGCATCCGACGCACGTTCGTACAGCGTCCATCCTACACGGTCTCCCCGTACGCGAAGCTGTCGACGTGTCGCAGCGCGTCAGTCCTCGTCAAGGATGCTGTCGGGCTGGATGTCGATCTTCGCGCCGGTGAGCTTCGCGGCGAGGCGGGCGTTCTGGCCCTCCTTGCCGATCGCGAGAGAAAGCTGATAATCGGGCACGAGAGCGCGCACCGCGCGCGTCTTCTCGTCGATCACGAAGCTCGAGGACACCTTCGCGGGGCTCAGCGCGTGCGCGACGAACGTCGCGAGGTCAGGGTCGTAGTCGACGATGTCGATCTTCTCGTTGCCGAGCTCGTCCTGCACGGCGCGCACGCGTCGGCCGAGCTCGCCGATGCATGCACCCTTGGCGTTGATCGACGGGTCTTCCGCAATGACGGCCATCTTCGTGCGGTGGCCGGCCTCTCGTGCGAGCGAGGTGATCTCGACGAGGCCCGACGCGATCTCGGGCACCTCGAGGGCGAACAGCTTCCGGACGAGTCCGGGGTGGGTGCGCGAGACCGTGATGGCCGGCCCCTTGTTGCCGCGGGCGACGCTCGTGACGTAGACGCGGATGCGCGAGCCGTGCGTGTAGTCCTCGCCGGGAACCTGCTCCTCAGGGGGCAGGATCCCCTCGACCGTGCCGAGATTGACGTGGATCATGCGCGGGTTCGTACCCTGCTGCACGACGCCGGCGACGATGTCGCCCTCCTTGCCGCGGAACTCTCCGAGCACGGCGTCGTCGGCGATGTCGCGCAGGCGCTGGCTGATGACCTGCTTCGCGGCGTAGGCGGCGACCCGACCGAAGTCTTCGGGGTTCTGCTCCTCTTCGCCGACGACGGCGCCCTCGTCGTCGGTCACGGGCGTCATCACCGCGACGTGGCCGGTCTTGTGGTCGAGCTCGGCGCGGGCGCCAGCGGGCAGCTCGCCGGTCTGGGACGTGTGCTTCGCGTAGGCGGTCAGCACCGCCTGCTCGATGATCCCCACCAGTTCCGTGAACGGAATCTCTTTCTCACGCTCGATCGAACGCAACAGAGCAAGATCAATCTCCACAGCAGCCTCCCTATTCAGCTCTCCCACCTGACGACATGCGCGTCGGTGCCCATCGACGATACCCGATGAGATGCCGAAGGAGCCTGGGCGTTCGCGTCCGCGCGCGCCCAGGCTCCCGATCGTGCCGGATCAGCAGGTGCCGAGAGACTCCCACGGGCCCCACGGCGTCGACGGAGCCTGGTTCCGCGTCCACCACTTCGCCTCGAACACCTCGCCGCCGGAGACGACGTGCTCGCCTCCGGTGTAGACCTGCGAGCTCGTCCACGTGCTCACGTCGCCCTCGGCGCACGCGACCGTCGCGCCCTGCTCCATCCAGGATCCCCAGGGCGACGACCCCGGGCGCTCGGTCGTCCACCACTGCGCGACGTAGGTCGTGCCGTCGAGCGAGACGACATCACCGCTGTCGTACACCTGACCCTGCTGCCACTCGTCTTCGGCGGGCGGCTCTTCCGCGCCCGCCGCAGCGATACCGACGAGGATCGGGTTGTGGTCGCTCGCGCGGAACACGCTGTCGTCGTACAGCTGGGTCGCGTTGTAGTTGTAGCGGCTGTACTCGTACCCGACCTGTTCCTGGCCGTTGATCTGCCAGACGTCGACGCCCGTGACGAGGTCGAGCGCGGCGGAGTTGGCGAACACGTGATCGAGCGAGCCGTCCATGCCGTCGAAGTTGTACGTCGCCTCGCCGCCGTTTAGCGCGTAGTTGAGGTTGGTGAAGCCGGCCGCCTCGATCTTTCGCGCGGGATCCTCTGCCGCGTACGCGTTGAAGTCGCCGGCCAGGAACACCGGCTCGATGCCGGTCGTCTCCTGCACGTCGGCGCTGAAGGCGACGAGCGCCTCGGCCTGGCGCACGCGATCGGGGTTAGCGTTGCCCTGCCCAGTGCCGTCGTCGACGCCCGACCCCTTCGACTTGAGGTGGTTGGCCGCGACGAGGAAGGCCTCGCCGTCTGCGGCGCCGTCGGCCTTGAAGCCCTGGAACAGCGGCTCGCGCGCGTTGTCGAAGGCAGGGTCGTCGACGAGGATGTGCGATTCGCCGACGAGATCGACGTCGCCCGCGCGGAAGATGAAGGCGTTGCGGATGACGTCCTCATCCGAGGGAAGCGCCTCGGGGCTCGCGGCGTAGTCCCATGCACCGGATCCGTCGGCCGCATTCAGCGCGTCGACGAGCGCCTTCACAGCGAAGTCGCGATCCTTGCCGAAGTGCGCGGAGTTCTCGATCTCCTCGAGCGAGACGATCGACGCGCCCGAGGCGCTGATCGCCTTCACAATCTTCGCCTGCTGCCGCTCGAGGCTCTCGCTCGTCGCCGCGCCGCGCGGGCCGTTGGGCTCGCACCGGTTCGCCGCGATGGGCTCGCGGTCGCGGTCGGTGTAGAACGAGCACGTTCCGAGGCCCGAAGCGACGAACTCCTCGGCCGTGGTCGGGAAGTAGTTCAGCACGTTGAACGTCGCGATGCTGAGGTCTCCCCCGACCTCCTGCGGACGCTCGTTCGCCGCGCGCTCGTCGGAGAAGGTGACGGCTTCGGATCCGTCGCCCGTGATCGGCGTGAGAGGCTGCAGGGCCCAGCCGCCGAAACGGTAGTCGAGCACGAACGGGCGCTCGAAGGTGACGTGCGATCCGACGCGCACGGGGTTGTCGGCCGTGAGGTAGGACAGCGGTGTGTCCTTCTGGCTGTTGAAGTTGGTGCTGCGCGCGTCATCGAGCGTGATCGACTTCGCCGCGTTCTCGGCCACGCGCGCGGCGATCGCCTCGGTGTCGTGCGGGTCGATGTCGGACGTCGGCTGCCGCAGGGTCTCGTCGCCGAGCGCGAGCCCGAACGAGCCGTAGAAGTTCGCGTCGTAGTTGTCGGTGACGGTGAAGGGCGCGTCGAAGTGGACGAGCTCGCTCTCGTGCGCGCGCTTGCCCTCGTCCGTCGCCACCGCCTCCCAGTCCGTGAGCGGAACGATCTCGCCCAGGGCCGCAGGCAGCACCTCGATCGCGTCGACCGTGATCTCGGTGAGGCCCTCGTACTCGCTGACCTCGCCCGTCACGGCCACGCTCTGGCCGATCTCGGCGCGCGCCTTATCGCCCCAGATGAACACGGCATCGGACGCGCCGTCTTCCGGGTCGCCCGCCGGATCCTGCATCGTGAAGCCGTTGAAGCCGCCGTCGCGCCAGTCTGCCGTGACGACGCCCTGCACCGTGACGGTCTGCCCGGCCATCGGCGATGCGTCGCCCTCGCCCTGGACCTCGGCGATCGTCGCGTCGACGGCTTCGCCCGGCTCGGGCTCCTCGGGCGTCGATCCGCCCGACTCACCGGCCGCGTTCACGGGCGTCGGCGCGCCCACGGCGAAGTCGG
>Ga0308157_10004463_pt1 | contig 18573 bp, 15 predicted proteins | sample PhyBR1_FD_201035 | JGI IMG/M metagenome (GOLD analysis project Ga0308157, IMG submission 201035) | Phyllosphere microbial communities from UC Gill Tract Community Farm, Albany, California, United States - DLSLB.R1 | ecosystem: Host-associated > Plants > Phyllosphere > Unclassified | place: USA...
GGCCGCCACGTCTTCGGCCGGGTAGATGGTCTTGTCGTCACGGATGGCCGGATCGACCAGCGAGGTGGCGCTCTTCACCGGATTGGCGTAGTGGGTCACGTTGGTGTTGTTGGCAGCCACCTGCGGCTCAAGCAGGTAGTTGATGAACGCATAGGCGTTGCCCGGGTGCTTGGCATCCTTGGGGATGGCCAGCATGTCGAACCACTGCGGAGCGCCTTCCTTCGGGATCGAGTAGGCCACTTCCACGTTGTTCTTGGCTTCCTCGGCGCGGTCACGGGCCTGGATGATGTCACCCGACCAACCGACCACCAGGCAGGTGCTGCCATTGGCCAGCGAACCCACGTACTGCGAGGAGTGGAAGTTCTGCACGTACGGACGGATCGACTTGAGCAGCACCGCAGCCTTCTGGATCACCGCCGGATCCGCACTGTGCGGGTCCTCGCCCAGGTAATGCAGCGCCACCGGGATCATGTCGGCCGGAGTGTCGAGCAAGGTGACACCACAATCCTTCATCTTGGCGATGTTTTCCGGCTTGAACACCAGGTCCCAGCTGTTGGCGATGTCGGTGCTGCCACCGAAGCGCTCCTTCAGCTTGGCCACGTTGTAGCCGATGCCGGTGGTGCCCATCATGTACGGCACACCGAAGCGGTTGTCCGGGTCCTGACCTGCGATGCGCTGCATCACGGCCGGGTCCAGGTTGGCCAGGTTCGGGATCTTGCTCTTGTCCAGCGGCAGGAACACACCAGCCTGAATCTGGCGACCGAAGAAGTTCAGGGTCGGCACAACGATGTCGTAGCCGCTGTCACCGGTCAGCAACTTGGTCTCGACCATCTCGTCACTGTCGAACACGTCGTAGGTGACCTTGATACCCGTCGTCTTCTCGAAGTTGGGGATGGTGTCTTCGGCGATGTAATCCGAATAGTTGTAAACGTTGAGGACCTTGGCCTCGCCGCCTGCAGCGGGCGTGGCGCCGGGTTCCTTGCCACCGCAGGCGGCAAGCAGTGAGACGGCGACACCAATGGTGAGAGTGCGAAATTTCATGGGTTCTCCAGTGACGATCCGGGAGCGGTATGGGGGGACCGGCCAAGCCGGGAGGTGACATATTGTCCCATCTGCTGTGCCCCTGTGTGTAGAAGACAGTGATGGGACGCGGTGGTAGTGGCGTAGTCCGCGAAGCCCGCAGCGCCTCAGCGCCAAAGACACCCGCAAGTTGACTGCCGACGAGTTTCCCGGCCTACGCCGCTGCCGCGATGCCTTGCGGGTCAGACATTCAGCAGCAGGAACTCGCGCTCCCAGGAGCTGATCACGCGGAAGAAGGTTTCATACTCCTTGCGCTTGACCGAGATGTACGCGCGGCAGAAGCGGCGGCCCAGCAGCTCCTGCAGTGCATCGCAGGCTTCCAGCGCATCCAGCGACTCGCCCAGCGAGCGCGGCAGTTCATAGCCCAGCTCCTTGGCGTTACCGCTGATCGGGGTGGTCGGCGTGAGCTGCTCGCGGATGCCGAGCAGGCCGCAGGCCAGGGTCGCCGCCATGGCCAGATAGGGGTTGGCGTCGGAGCCGGCGAAGCGGCTTTCGACGCGGTTGTTCTCCAGGCTGTCCATCGGCACGCGCAGGCCGCAGGTGCGGTTGTCGAAGCCCCATTCCACGTTGCTAGGGGACACCTCGCCGAATACCAGCCGGCGGTAGGAATTCACGTTCGGCGCGAAGAAGGCCATCGCAGCGGGCACGTACTTCTGCAACCCGGCCAGGTAATTGTCGAAGGTTTCGCTGTACTCGCCTTCCGCGTGACCGGCGAACACATTGCGGCCATCGGCCATGCGTATGAGGCTCTGGTGGATGTGCATGGCACTTCCGGGCTCGGTCTCCATCGGCTTGGCCAGGAAGGTGGCATAGATGCCATGCCGCAGTGCTGCCTCGCGCATGGTGCGCTTGAACAGGAACACCTGGTCAGCCAGCGACATCGCATCGTCGTGGGTGAAATTGACCTCGAGCTGAGCGGCGCCGGATTCGTGGATCAAGGTATCCACGTCCAGCTTCATCGCGTCGCAGTAGTCGTACATCAGGTCGAGGATGGGGTCGAATTCGTTGACCGCGTCGATCGAGTACGACTGGCGCGCGGTCTCTGGCCGGCCTGAGCGGCCAGCCGGTGGCAGCAGCGGGAAATCCGGATCGGTGTTCTTCTGCACCAGGAAGAACTCAAGCTCCGGCGCCACCACCGGCTTGAGCCCCAGCTCGGCATAGGCCGCCAACACCCGCCGCAGGACATTGCGCGGCGCCAACTCGTGCGGCTCACCGCCCTTTGTATAGCAGTCGTGGATGATCTGCGCGGTCGGATCCGTGGCCCACGGCACCATGCGCACGGTGTCAGGATCCGGGCGCAGGATCATGTCCGCGTCGGCCGGCGAAGTGAGCTCGTAATAGTCGTCCGGGTATTCGCCGGTCACCGTGGTGGCGAATACGCCTTCAGGCAGGCGGGTACCGTAGTCGTGCGAGAACTTGTCGGCCGGGATGATCTTGCCGCGCGCGTTGCCGGTGATATCCGGAACCAGGCATTCGACCTCGGTGATGTGCCGCTCCTTGAGCCAGCGCAGCAGCAGGCTTTCTTCCTGTACGGCGGTGGCGGTCTTGCGGCTGCGGGTGCGGGGGCGCGAAGTCATGGGGAACCAACTTGTCTTTGTAACCGGTAGCGGCGACAGGCCTCGCCGAAGGCTTGGAAAATGCCCAGATAGAACGGATTTTCGACAACCCGCCACTCCGGATGGAACTGCACGCCCAGTAGAAACGATGGGCCATTGCCGCGAAACGCCTCGATCAAGCCATCCGGAGCATGGGCCTCGACCTGCAGACCCGCACCCAGCCGGGCGATTCCCTGCCCGTGCACCGAGTTGACCATCACCTCGCGGTCGCCGGCGATCTCCGCCAGCAAGCCGCCGGAGGTCAATACCAACCCATGTGCGGGACCATATTGCACGTCCAACGGTGACGCTGGGTTTTCACGGTGGTCGGCCAGCCCGGGCACCTCATGCACTTTGGCGTGCAAGCTGCCGCCCAGGGCGACATTGACCTCCTGGAAACCGCGGCAGATGGCCAGTATCGGCATACCCAGCGCCAGCGCCTGCGGGATCAGCCCGAACACGTTCGCATCGCGCGCTGGATCGTGCGGATTGCCCGGCCAGCTGTCGCCGCCTGCGTAGTGATGCGGCTCGATGTTGCTGGTCGCGCCCGTCAGCAGCAGGCCATCCAGCGTCGCCAGCCAAGCCTCGGCAGGCAGCGGCGGCTGCAGCAGGGGCAGCACCAGCGGCGTTGCCTGCGCGCCGTCGACAACGGCCCGCACATACTTTTCACCGACGACAAGGAAGGGATGGGGCCCGATCGGTTTGCTGTCGGTAGGCAAGCCGACCAGCGGCAGGCTGGCCATGGGTGAAGCTCGAGAGACGTGCCTGCACGCTACCCCTGCCCTGCGGTTTAGGCAACCAAGCGCCATCTCTCATTCAAACGCCGGCAGGCACACTTGGCAGGTGATTCACCGGCCTGCGCACGCTACACACGCTGGTGTCGTTACACTCCCCACCCCCGATCCGGCCTGATGTCCGTGGACGCTGCTGCATCCGTTTATCCCCCGAGCTGGTATGCCGCCAGCCAGCCCGAACTTCCGCTTCGCGCGCCGCTGCGCGGGCAGGCGCGCGCAGACGTGGCCGTGCTCGGCGCCGGCTATACCGGCCTGAGCGCGGCTCTGGCGCTGGCGGAAAAGGGGTACAAAGTCACTGTACTGGAAGCCGAACGCATCGGCTGGGGCGCATCAGGCCGCAATGGCGGCCAGGCCATCGTCGGTTACGGCTGCGAGCAGGACACACTCGAAACCCTGGTCGGCGATGCCGACGCGCGCCTGCTGTTCGACTTCTCACGCGATGGCATGCACATGCTCAAGCAACGCATCGCCAGGCACGGCATCGACTGCGATTGGCGCGACGGCCACGCCAGCGTGCCGATCCAACCGCGCCAGGAACGCGCCTTGCGTAGCGACATCGAGCGCATGGCCCGGCTTTACGACTATCCGCTGGAATGGTGGGACGGCCAGCGACTGCAACAGGAACTGGCCAGCGAGCGGTATCTGGGCGCCATGTACGACGCCGCCAGCGGGCACCTGCACCCACTGGCCTATGCGCAGGGGCTGGCCCGGGCGGCGGAGGCTGCAGGGGTCACCATCCACGAGCAGTCACCGGCCATCCGGCTGGAACGCGGCACGCGACCGGCGTTGATCACCAGCCACGGCCGGGTCGACGCCGATTTCGTCGTGTTGGCCGGCAATGCCTGGCTGCAGGACATCGCGCCCGAACTGGAAACCCGGATGATGCCGGTCGGCACCTATATCGGCGCCACCCAGCCACTGGGCGCCGAGCGCGCCAGGGCGCTGATCCGCAACGACATGGCCGTGGCCGACGTGAACTGGGCGCTGGATTACTTCCGGCTGAGCCGCGACCACCGCCTGCTGTTCGGTGGTCAGGCCAACTATTCGGCGCTGCCCCCGCCCGGCCTGCGCGCCAGCATGACCCGTCGCATGCGGCGGGTGTTTCCGCAGTTGGCCGACGTGGAGATGGAGTACGTCTGGGGTGGCTACATCGACATCACCCGCAACCGTGCCCCGCATTGGGGCCGGCTCACCCCCAACGTGTACTTCGCACAGGGGTTCTCCGGCCACGGCGTTGCCAGCACTGGACTGGCCGGTGAAGTGATCGCCGCGGCGATCGCCGGGCAGGCGCAGCGACTGGATGTGTTCGAGCGGATCCCACATGGCGTGTTCCCTGGCGGTAAAGCCCTGCGCATGCCGATGCTGGTGGCGGCGATGTCCTGGTACAAGCTGCGCGACATGCTCTGGTAATGCCTGCAAGTAAAGAATGGGCAACGACAGTGCATCCTGCAGCCTCGATTCCACATGACCACTCAAGTTATGCCGCGCGCCGCCGCTACCCCGTCTTGATACCCCCGGATTCCTCGCCCATGGCTGCGCCGCCACATACCGGTTTCGACAGCCGGCCAATCGCTCCCCTGCCACAACGCATCCTGCTGGTCGAGAACTCGCGCACGTTCACCACGATGCTGCGCGAAGCCATCGAGCAACGACTGGAATTGCCGGTCAGCGTTGCCTCCAGCCTGGCCGAGGCCGGTGAGCTGCTCGACAGTGAGGATGGCTGGTTCCTGGTGCTTACCGGCTTGGTGCTGGCCGATGGCGACCGCGACCAGGTGGTGCAGTACTTCGTTGACCGCGGCCTGCCCACCATCGTCGTCAGCGGCGTCTATGACGAAGACCTGCGCAAGCGCGTGCTGCAGCAGCAGATCATCGATTACGTCCTGAAGAACACCCCGGGCAGCATCGACTACCTCGTCTGGCTGGTGCAGCGCATGGAGCGCAACCGGCGCATCGCTGCACTGGTGGTGGATGACTCGCCATCGGCCCGTGCCTACGCATCGGCGCTGCTGTCGATGTACGGCTACCAGGTGATCGAAGCCGGCGATGGCGCCAGCGCATTGCGCGCGGTGGAGGCAGACCCGTCCATCCGGCTGGTCATCGTCGACGAGGAAATGCCTGGCATGCAGGGCGTCGAACTGACCCGCCGGCTGCGCGCCCTGCGTGCCCGCGACAAGGTCGCGGTGATCGGCATTTCCGGCAACTCCGACCCCTCGCTGATCCCGCGTTTCCTCAAGAACGGCGCCAATGATTTCCTGCGCAAGCCATTCTCACGCGAGGAATTCTTCTGCCGCGTCTCGCAGAACGTGGACCAGCTCGAGCTGATCGGTACCTTGCAGGACCTCGCCACCCGCGATTTCCTCACCGGCCTGCCCAACCGCCGCAGTTTCCTCGAACGCAGCCAGCGCCAGTTGGCCGCAGCCGGCCCGGGCGAGGTCTCGGTGGCCATGGTCGACATCGATCATTTCAAGCACATCAATGACAGCCTCGGCCATGAAGCCGGCGATCAGGCAATCCGTGCGGTGGCCGGCGTGCTGCAGGCCCACACCCGTCCACACGACATCAGCGCCCGCTTTGGTGGTGAAGAGTTCTGCCTGATGGTGGCCGGCATGGACGATGCCGAAAGCAGCAGTCACTTCGAGCTGCTGCGCGCGGAAGTGGCGGCACTGCGCCTGCCGATAGGCGATGAAAGCCTGCGCATGACCGTCAGCATCGGCGTCTGCCGCATGCCACTGCGGGCCGGCAGCCTGCACCAGCTCATCACCGAGGCCGACCGCCAGCTGTACCTGGCCAAAGCTGATGGTCGCAACCGGGTCTGCACCATGCAGATGGACGCGCAGGCTGCGCTTAACTGAACCGCAGCGACGCGCCCGTGACCGCTTTGATCCAGATCAACGCGCACCGGACCACCCCTGCCTAGAGTGCAAGCCAGACACTCAGAGGGGACATGCCGGTGGCACTACTGGTTTGGCAGGACGATCTCAATACGGGCGTGGAGGTCATAGACCACCAGCACATGCGCATCGTGGAGATGCTCAACCATCTGCACGTCGCGCAGAAGAGCCTGGAGCGCGTGGCTGTGGCCGAAGTGATCGACGAACTGGTGGACTACACCATGTCGCACTTCGCCTTTGAAGAAGAATTGATGGAAGAAGCCGGCTACCCCTTCTGTGCAGCCCATAAGCGGGTGCATGAAGTGTTCGGCAAACGTGTGTCCGAGTACCGGATGCGCTTCCAGGCCGGCGAGGACGTCACCGATGAACTGCGCAACATGCTGTCGCGCTGGCTGTTCAACCACATCCGTGGCGACGACAAGGCCTATGCGGAACAGGTCAAGCGGCACCTCAACCAGTTTGCGAAGGACCACCAGCAGGGCAGCTGGCTGGGCCGCACGCTGAAACGCCTGTTCAACTGATCCGCTTGTCCGGGAACGGCCTGGCTGCGCGAGGCGCGTGCGATGATGCAGCCTCGCGCCCCGGCGTCCAATGCTGCAGGAACGCCGCAAGGCGCACACATCGCTGATCTTGTGTGGGGTCCGGCGACAGTCGCGACTTACGGCGTCCCTGCGGCAACCCGATGCGGCCAGCGCTTGATCGCCAGCAAGGCCAAGCCCGTCAATACCGCGGTTGCGCACAGATAGCCGCCGACCGCGCCGATGCCGAACTTGCCGGCCAGCCAAGTCGCCGCGTACGGCGCCGGGGCCGCACCAAGAATGCCAGCCAGGTTGAACGACAACGAGGCACCGGTATAACGCACCTGCACCGGATACAGGCTGGCAAGCATGGTGCCGCAAGGCCCGTACGTCAGCCCCATCAGGAACAGCCCCAAGGACAGGAACAACAGCACCTGCAGCGGATGTCCAGCCTGGAACAGCGGTTGGAACAGCAGCCCGAACAGCGCGATGCCCGCAGTAGCCCACAGCATCGCGGTGACCGTGCCGCGGCGATCACCGTACAACGCCGCCAACGGAATACCCGCAGCGAAGAACAGGATGCCGACCATCTGCAGCAACAGGAAATCCTCGCGCGCATAACCCAGCACCGCAGTGCCATGGCCCAAGGTAAATACCGTCATCAGGTAGAACAGTACAAACGTGGCGAACGCCGCCAAGGTCCCCACCACCACCGCGAACCCATGCGTGAGCAGCACATCGCGCATCGGCAGGCGCACACGCTGCCCCCGATCCACCGCCTTCTGGAAATCCGGTGTCTCACGGATGTTCAGGCGCACCCACAGCCCGACGATCACCAACAGGGCGCTGGCCACGAACGGCACGCGCCAGCCCCACGACAGAAACGCCGCTTCGTCCATCACCCTGCCCAGCAGCAGGAAGGTACCGGCGGACAACAGGAAGCCCAGGGGCGCACCGAGCTGCGGGAACATGCCGTACCAAGCGCGCTTGTGCGGTGGCGCGTTCTCGGTCGCCAGCAACACCGCCCCACCCCACTCGCCGCCCAGCCCCAGCCCTTGTCCAAACCGGCACAGCGCCAGCAGCACAGGGGCGAGCAGACCGATATCCGCATGCGTCGGCAGCAGGCCGATCGCGACCGTGGACAAGCCCATCGTCAGCAGAGCCGCAACCAGCGTGGCCTTGCGCCCGATCCGGTCGCCGTAGTGCCCGAATACCGCCGAGCCCACCGGCCGCGCGATGAACGCTACCGCGAAGGTCGCCAAGGACTGCAGCAGCGCAGCGTCATTACTGCTCTCCGGGAAGAACAGCTTGGGGAATACCAGCACCGCCGCCGTCGCGTAGATGTAGAAGTCGAAGAATTCGATGGTGGTGCCGATCAGGCTGGCAGCCAATACGCGGCGCGGGGAATTCAGAGGGGCGGAGCTGGCGGCGGTCGACATGGTCGTAGCAGAAGAAATAATGGCCGCAGTCTGCCATGCAGCGCCGCAGCGGCCGTGATTTGGTTGCAGCCGACACCGTCGCTTGACGACGGAGCCGCTTTCACAATGAAAGCAGGAAACTATTGGCGCCGGTGGCGGTCACAGCGTCGCCCCCCGCATGGATGCATTGCCGATGGCGAAGACTTCCGGACGCTTCCGGCACCCGCTCGCCCACCTGAGCGCGGTCGTCACCGTCGTAGCAGTCCATGCAGCCCTTGCGCTGTGGCTGCTGCAGCCGCGCCCGCCAGGCCCACCCGACACCGGACCGCGCACCAGCCTGCGCTGGTTGCCGCGCCCTCCGGCCGTACCACCTTCCATGCAAGCCCCGCACAGGTTGACGCCAGCGAGCGGCGCCAGGGTGTCGACAGGATCCCGTTCGCGGCGAGTGTCCGATCAGCCACTGCTCACGGCCTCGCCGCAAACGGACACTCCAGCCCCGGCACCGCTGAATCTGACCCTTGCCGAAGACGCTGTCGGCGGCGACCCATCGACCGCCGACTTTTTCGCCCAGCAGCCATTTCGACGCCTCAACCAGGACCCTGCGTTCCGGCATGCTCCCCGCTACTTCCGGCTGAAGCCGCAGATGAGCCCAAAGCAGGTGATCCAGGGCGTGGCGGGCTTCCTCGGGTTCTGGCCGCCCGGCTACGAAGTCGACCCCTGCAAGCTGAGTCGGCGCGACGTCAACTACTTCCAGAACGCGGTGAGCGCGCGCGACCGCGACGCATTGCGCACAGCGCTGCTGCAGGAAAGCGCGCATTGCCGCCGCTGACCACCGCCTTTGCTCACGCACGATCACATCCGGCAATGCCGGCGATTTACGGATATGTAACCCATCCGGGCCGAACGCTGTTTAGGCTCGGATGGTTCGTTGTGCACTCCCCCACCGATTGGAGAACCTCATGACTGAATCCAGCCCGCGTTTCGAGCACGAAGCCGATGCTACCGCCCGCTATTGGCACAACACCCCGCTCAATACGCTGCCGCCACCTGACATGATCGGCAACTACCAACGCTTCAAGCCACTGCCCACCAAGGGGATCCAAACGCGCAAGGCATGGATCGTCGGTGGTGGCATTGCCGGCATGGCGGCGGCGTTCTACCTGATCCGCGACGGCCATATGCCGGGCGAGAACATCACCATCATCGAAGGCGCCGGCATCGAGGGCGGCTCGCTGGACGGTGCAGGAAACCCCGAGGACGGTTACATCGTGCGCGGTGGCCGTGAGATGAACTGGAACTACGACAATCTCTGGGACATGTTCCAGGACGTGCCGGCATTGGAGCTGCCGGAAGGCTTCAGCGTGCTCGACGAATACCGGCTGGCCAACGACGCCGACCCGAACTGGTCCAAGTCGCGGCTGATGCACAAGCAGGGCCAAGTGCTGTCCGACTTCACCCGCTTTGGACTGAGCCGCAAGCAGCAATGGGAAGTGGTGAGCCTGCTGCTCAAGCGCAAGGACCAGCTCGATGACCTGACCATCGAGGATCATTTCAGCGAAGGCTTCCTTGCCAGCAATTTCTGGTTCCTGTTCCGTTCGATGTTCGCCTTCGAGAACTGGCACAGCCTGCTGGAGATGAAGCTCTACATGCATCGTTTCCTCGATGCCATCGATGGCTTCGGCGACATGTCCACGCTGGTGTTTCCAAAGTTCAACCAGTACGACACCTTCGTCACCCCATTGATCAAGCTGCTGCGCGAGAAGGGCGTGCAGGTCAAGCTCGGCACACAGGTGCTGGACATTGACTTCGACATACAAGGCGATCAGCGCACGGTCACCGCCCTGCATACGCGCGGCAGCGATGGAGAAAGCCGCCTTGCGGTGGCGCCGCGTGACCTGGTGATCGCGCTGACCGGCTCAATGACCGAAGACACTGCCTACGGCGACCTGGACACCGTTCCAGTGCTGAAGAAGCGCCATGGTGGACCGGCCGAAGGCAGTAGCTGGGGCCTGTGGCGTAACCTCGCCAGCCATTCACCGGTGTTCGGCAAGCCTGACAAATTCTGTGGTGACATCGACCGCTCGATGTGGGAATCGGCGACGCTTACCTGCAAACCATCACCACTGTTAGACAAGCTGCGTGAGCTTTCGGTCAACGACCCCACGTCGGGGCGGACCGCAACCGGCGGCATCATCACGTTCACCGATTCCAACTGGGTGTTGAGCGTCACCATCAACCGCCAGCCGCATTTCCCCGGCCAGCCGAAGGACACGGTGGTGATGTGGGTATATGCGCTGCTGATGGACCAGCCAGGCAACTTCATCAAGAAGACGATGCCCGAATGTACGGGACGCGAGATAGTGGCTGAGCTCTGCCACCACCTCGGCATTGCCGATCAGCTCGATGCCATCATCCCGCACACCAAGGTCCGTCTGGCCCTGATGCCGTACATCACCGCCCAGTTCATGCCACGCGCAGCAGGTGACCGTCCGCGCGTGGTGCCAGCCGGTTGCACCAACCTGGCGCTGGTCGGCCAGTTCGTTGAAACCGCCAACGACGTGGTATTCACCATGGAAAGCTCGGTGCGCACCGCCCGCATCGCGGTCTACAGCCTGCTCGACCTGCCGAAACAGGTTCCCGACCTCAGCCCAACCCAGTACGACATCCGCAACCTGCTCAAGGGTGCACGTGCATTGAACAACGGCGAACCCTTCATCGGCGAACGGTTGCTGCACAAGTTCCTCGGCGACACCTACTTCGCCCATATCCTGCCACCGCTGCCCGGCAATGAAGGCGAGTCCACCCGCCGCGAACGGCTTGAAGCCGAGCTGGCCGGACTCAAGGACAAGGGGGGCGCTGTACTGCAGGGCTTCGCGCAGTGGCTGGATCGCTTTGCAGGGCAGTTGCGCAAGCGCGGCGATGATTAAGCACTGATGAAACGTTGCCGGGCACTCCAGTGCCCGGCAACGTCTGCATAGCCCGAAGAAGCCGTGCAGGAGCGGCGCAAGCCGCGAAGCGTGCTTCAAATCAGAAACATGCATTGCTGCGATCAGGCCGTGTGTCGGCCTCGCGACTGACGTCGCTCCTGCAAACCTGCACACTGGCAGTCCCTGGGCGAGCCCCTTGCCGAGCGTGGATCGTAACTACGCTGCCTGTTTGCGCACTGGCGCAAGCGTCCTCCGCTGACGCAGTAAACACTCCGAGAACACTTTCTTGCCATCGCTTGCACATCGATTAACCGCGTCCGATTGCCGTGCATTGAATGCATGACAATTCACGGATCGATACAGGTTGGCGCCGTTAGGGTTGGTTCCGCGCCAGAAGCGCGATGAACCAGAAGGAGCAGACCAATGAACAACCGACCGCTACGTACCGCCTTGATTGCAGCCGCGCTGACATTGGCCGGCAGCGGCATTGCCCAGGCCCAGGATGCCTTGACCGCGCCGCAGGTTCGCGCGCACCTGGAATCGCAGGGCTACACCGATATCAAGGACGTCAAATTCGAAGACGGGATGTGGGAAGCCGATGCGACCAGCGCCGATGGCAAGAAGGTCGACGTGAAGCTTGACCCTCGCAATGGCACCGTTTATCCGGACAAGGCCGTCTCACAGTTGGGCGAAGCCGATATCCGTGCCCAGCTTTCCAGCGCCGGGTACACCGGCGTCAGCGATGTAAAGCTGGATGACGGCATGTGGAAGGCGAAGGGCCGGACCGCCGGCGGAGAGAAGGTCGAAGTGCGCCTTGACCCGGCAACCGGTGCCGTGGTCGCCCAGGAAAAGGACTGAGGCTTCATGGAGGTGTCGCATCTGGCGGCACCTCCACACCTTGATCAGGAAAACGCGTCCATCAACAGGAAGGTGCCTGGCTGACGCTGGAACTTGTCGATCATCGGCACCAGTCGCTGGAAGTGCGCGGTTGCACAATGCGCGTCCAGCGCTGCGCGATCGGGCCATTGCTCGATGAAGATGAAATGCCCCGGGTCCTTCTGATCGATGAAAAGCTCATAGGCGATGCATCCCGGTTCGAGCAGGGTCTCCTGTACCAGTTCGCGGTACAGGGGAAGTACGTCAGCGACGTGCTCTGGCTTGATGAAATCCTGGGCAATGACTTTCAGCATTTCTGGAAGGCGACAGATAGATGGACAGCAACTCTGCAGGCAGCTGCGGTCATTGGCAAGGCGATCCCGGACGAACAACATGCCCCGCCACCTCATCACGACCACAACAGGCAAGCACGCATCCAGGTAACAGGCGTGCTCTCAGCCCTCCAGATTGATCCAGGTAGCCTTCATCTCGGTGTACTTATCGAAGGCATGCAATGACTTGTCGCGCCCATTGCCCGACTGCTTGTAACCGCCGAACGGCGCGGTCATGTCGCCGCCATCCCAATAGTTCACCCATACACTGCCCGCGCGCAGGCCACGTGCGACCCGGTGCGCACGTGAAACATCGCGTGTCCACACGCCCGCAGCCAAACCGTACTCGGTGTCATTGGCCAGCTGCAGGGCGTGCTGCTCGCCATCGAATGCGATCACCGACAGCACCGGACCGAAGATTTCCTCACGGGCGATGCTCTGTTGCGGGCTGACCTCATCAAACACCGTTGGTTCGATGTAACACCCCCCGGCAACCACATCCGAACGTTTGCCGCCCAGCAACAGCCGTGCGCCTTCCACCGTACCCTTGTCCACATAGCCAAGCACACGCTGGGTCTGGGCCTCATCCACCATCGCACCCATCGCCGCCTTCGGCTCGAACGGATGTGCAGGCTGCATATGCCGGCCGTGCTCGATGACCTTGGCCACGAATGCATCCTTGATCGAGCGCTCCACCAGCAGGCGTGAGCCGGCCGTGCACACCTCACCCTGGTTGTAGAAGATCGCGCTCGCTGCCGCTTCGGCCGCCTTGTCCAGATCATGCGCATCGGCAAACACGATGTTCGGGCTCTTGCCGCCGCACTCCATGTAAGCGCGTTTCATGTTCGACAGGCCTGCACATTGCAGCAAGCGCTTGCCGACCGCTGTGGAGCCGGTGAACACCAATCCATCCACATCCATGTGCAGCGCCAAGGGCTCCCCCGCCCCCTTGCCGTTGCCGGGCACAACGTTGAAAACACCGTCCGGCACACCCGCTTCACTGACCAGCTCGGCAAAACGCAGCGCGCTCAGTGGCGATTTCTCGGAAGGCTTGAGCACCACCGAATTGCCGGCCGCCAATGCCGGTGCGACTTTCCACGCCGCCATCAACAGCGGAAAATTCCACGGCACGATCGCACCGATAACGCCCAATGGCTCGCGGGTGATCAAGCCCAACTCGTTCGCGCCGGTCGGTGCTACTTCGCCGTAGAGCTTGTCCACTGCCTCCGCCGTCCACTGGATGCAGCGGACCACACCACCGATATCGACCTGCCGCGCCTGCGCCACCGGCTTGCCCATGTCCAGGGTTTCCAGCAAGGCCAGCTCATCGGCGTTCGCCTCCACCAGGGCCGCCAGCTTCAGCAGCACCTGCTTGCGCTTGGCCGGCTTCAACCCAGCCCAATGCCCGGCAGTGAAACTGCGTCGCGCCGCCGCTACGGCATGATCAATGTCGATCTGGCCGCCATCAGCAATCTGCCCAAGCACACGCCCGTCAATCGGGCTGACGCAGTCAAACGTTGCCCCTGATGCCGCATCCACGTACTGGCCATTTATGAACGCGCGGGTGCGCAGCGACAGACTGTCGGCAAGCGTCTGCCACTGTTCACGGATCTGGGGACTGTTCATGTGTTTCTCCCGGTGACGAAGGCTTTGCTACTGGGCGTCATGGTACGCCGGCCACCGTATGGCGCTGACACGGACCTGTTATTTTCGACAAATACAAGGGTTGGCCGCGGCCCCTGCGGGCTTCACAATGCCGCTCCACGTTTTCGGCAGCGCTCATGGACATCATCGTCAACGAAGAACTCAAGGCCTATATCGATCCGCTCACGCAGGACGAGCACGATGCGCTGGAGCGCAGTCTGCTGGCCGAGGGCTGTCGCGACGCGCTGGTGCTGTGGGGCGATGTGCTGATCGACGGCCACAACCGTTACGGCATCTGTTCCAAGCACGGGATCCCGTTCAACACTGTGCAGAACACTCGTTTCAAGTCGATGGACGACGTTCATCTGTGGATGATCGAGCAGCACCTGGGCCGTCGCAGCGTGTCCGACTACCAGCGTGGCGTGCTCGCCCTGCGCAAGCGCGACATCCTCGAAACCCGTCGCCGCGCCGAGCAGGAACAACTGCGCCGCGAGAGCGAAGGTGAGGCAGCGCCGAGCGCTACCGCCGACAACGACAGTCCGCCGTGGGACCCGGCGCCCAAGCTGTCCAAGGCCGACCTGGCCCGCGAAGCCAAGCTCAGCCCCAGCCAGGTGACGATGATCGAGAAGATCCACGACCATGCCACCGCCGAGGTGATCGAGGCGATGCGCGTAGGCGCAATCTCGCTCAGCGCCGCCGCCACCGTGGCCAGCCTGCCTGAAGACGAGCAGCGCGCAGCGGCACGCGGCGGCAAGGACGAGCTGAAACAAGCCGCCAAGCGCGTGCGCGATGCCAAGCGCAAGCCCAAGCCGGCGCGCGAGGATGCAGATGACGAGGCACAGCCGCTTAACATGGCCGAAGCCGATGGCCTGGACGGGAACGTCGACAGCGCCGAAGTGCAGGCCCTGCGCCAGCGCGTGGCTTCGCTCACCGCCGAGAACCAGGCCCTGCGCATGGAGCTGGATGCCCTCCGCGCACGCATGCTGGCCGCCCAGGCAGAAGAACCCATCGACGCTTGATTGCACTGAGCCGGCCGCCTAGGCTGCGGTCATCCCTGCAAGGAGCATGTGATGGCCTCGGCCTCCCCCGAACTTGAAGTTTTTGTCCGCGACGCCTTGATGCGCGGGCATAGCCGCCAGCAGGTCAGCAGCGCATTGCTGGCCGCAGGCTGGAGCGAACAGCAGATCAGCGGCGTACTCGACGGCTGGGCCGATGTGGATTTCCCGCTGCCGGTGCCGCGCCCACGCGCCTCGTTGTCGGCACGCGAAGCCTTCGCCTATCTGGTGCTGTTCAGCACGCTGTATTTCTTTGCCTGGAACCTGGGCAGCCTGCTGTTCCAGTTGATCCAATATGCCCTGCCCGATCCGGCCGACCCCGATTGGCAGCTGGTGCGGCTAAGTGGCGGCATCCGCTGGGCGATCTCGGCGCTGGTGATCGCCTTCCCGGTGTTCGTTTTCGCCGCCCATCGCGTCAGCCGTGATGTGGACAGGCATCCAATCAAACGGCTGTCGCCGGTGCGCCGCTGGTTGACCTATCTGACCCTGTTCGTGGCGGCCACCGTGTTGATCGGCGACCTGACTGCGTTGGTCTTCAATCTGCTCGGAGGCGACCTTAGTCTGCGCTTCGTGCTGAAGGTGCTGGTGGTTGGTGTCATTGCCGGCACCGTGTTCGGTTACTACCTGTGGGACCTGCGCCAAGAGGAGGTCGAAGCATGAGCCGCACTGCTTGGGGCACCCGCGTACTCTGGGCGACCGGCATCGTCACTGCAGCTGCAATAGCAGCCGGTGTATGGGTCATCGACTCGCCGTCGCAGCAACGACTCAAGCGACTCGACGATGCACGCGTGTCGCATCTGCGCACGCTGGAGATCGCAGCCGGCAATTACTGGCGCGAGAACGACGCCTTGCCCCCCAACATCCTCGCCCTCGCCGCGCAGCCAGGCATGATCCTGACCTACAAGGATCCCGCGGGCGGCCCGGACTACAGCTACCGCAGTTTGGACGCCACCCATTACGAGTTGTGCGCGCAGTTCGACACCAGCACTGCGGACGGTCCCCAACGCGGCAATGCCGGCGAATGGGCACATCCTGCGGGCAACCATTGCTTCCGCCGGGCGGTTAGCGCCAAGGACAGCGAGTAAGCCGTGGCCCCGCAGGACGATCCGCGCCGCGCGCAGTTGCGCCGCCTCAAGCTGTACGCGGTGGCAATGCTGCTGGCGATGCTGGCAGGTTTCGTCGTCAGCCACATCAACGGCGAACGCGGCATCTGGGCGTGGGTCGGCGCGTTCTGTGAGGCTGCTACGGTTGGCGCGCTCGCCGACTGGTTTGCGGTGGTCGCGCTGTTCCGGCGGCCACTGAACCTGCCGATTCCGCATACCGCCATCATCCCGCGCAACAAGGAGCGCATCGCCGACAGTCTGGCGATATTCGTCCGCGATCACTTCCTGGAACCGGAAGCGCTGCTGGCGAAGCTGAAAGTGTTCGATCCGGCCACCCGTCTGGGCGAATGGCTGGCGCAACCCGCTCAGGCCAGGATGCTCGCCGGCATGGCACGTGGCTGGGCAGTTCAGGCACTGGACCTGCTCGACGAAGCTGCCGTGCGCCGTTCCATCCAAGGCTTCGTCGTGGCCCAGTTGCGGCAGTGGAATGCGGCCGCTACCGCCGGCGAACTGCTCGGGCTGCTCACCGCCGACAACCGCCATCAGCGCGTGCTCGATGAAGGCCTCACCCGCGTCGCCCACTGGCTGGACAACGACAAGGTACGGCAACAGGCTTCGGCCTTGATCGTGCGCTACATCCGCAAGGAATGGCCGAAGCTGGCCAGCACCGTGGACTGGGTCAAGCCCATCGATGAGATCGGCGATTCACTTGCCGACAGGCTTGCACGTGCGGGGCTGGAAGAACTGCAGGAAATCCTCTCGCAGCCAGAGCACCCGCTGCGCCAGGACTACGCGCAATGGCTGGGCGACTACATCCGGCGCCTGCGCGAAAATCCGGCCCTGGCTGCGAAGGTCGATGCCTTGAAGCAGCAGGTGATCGATCACCCGGCAGTGCAGGAGTATGTGCAGGGCCTATGGCAGCGCGTGCACGACTACCTGCGCACCGACCTTTCACGCGAGGATTCGGTGCTGGCTGGCCACCTGGAGCGCAGCCTTGGCAAGCTGGGCACCACCATCGGCAGCGATCCTGCGCTGCGTGACGCACTGAATCAACACATGCTGGCAGGCGCTGAAAAGCTGACCAATCGCCTGCGCAGCGGCGTCACCAGCCACATCGCGCAGACCGTGAAGGCCTGGGATGAAAAGAAGTTGGTCGAACAACTGGAACTCAGCGTCGGCCGCGACCTGCAGTACATCCGCTACAACGGCACACTGGTAGGCGGCCTGATCGGCCTGTTGTTGCATGCACTGACCGGCTGGCTGAAGTTCTGATCCAGCCACGATGGGGCGGGCAACGCTTGTGGGAGCGGCGTAAGTCGCGAAGCTGGCACCGCATGAGGCCGATGTAGGTCCTGCAATCCGCACAAACCAAGCGCTTTTCCGGATCGCAATCGAAGCAGTGATTTGACGGCTCGTGAGCTTCGCGGCTGACGCCGCTCCTACAAGAGCCGCAGAATGCTTGTGGGAGCGGCGTCAGCCGCGAAACTGGCACTCCATCGGTTCGATGTACCTCCGCAATCAAACGGACGACTCTACAGTTGGTCAGCTTCGCGGCTTACGCCGCTCCCACAAACACCCTATGACCAGCTTTTTAAGCACTCTCACGATGCCCAGTACCATCCATGGCATCAAGAGAGCACTTTCTTTACGGAAACATCGCACTGCAGAAAGTTCAACAGTTTCAAAAGACAATTTAGCTTGCCCTCACAAATAAGAATGGTTATCGTTACGAACTAGGCCGTACGCCCAGCCCCTCGCGGCAGCGATGCACAGCATCCACCCGCCAAGCCCCGTGTACCCCCGATAGATACCAAGCCGCGCGACGCCAATGAGCGGACGCGCTGCGCATGCGGGCAGCACGCGGGAAACCTCTTCCGGCACCTCACACGCCAGTCGTGTGGCGGCGCCGTGGGCACTCCTCTGTTGGTCGCACCACTTTCGCCACTCAGGAAACGCCGATGCATCGCCCCCGTGCAACCACTCCGCTTTCGCTTTCACTGCTATCGACCGCCCTGGCCGTCGCCCTTGCTGGCAATCCCGCTTCCGCGCGCGCAGAAGCACCGGCCGACAACGCAACCACGCTGGATGCAGTGAAGGTCGTCGCCGAAGGCGAGCTGCCCAACTCCTATACCGTGAAGCACGCCAGCACCGCGACCAAGCTGGATCTTTCGCTGCGCCAGACGCCGCAGTCGGTGACGGTCATCACCCGCCAACGCCTGGACGACATGGGCCTGTTCTCGCTGTCCGACGTGATGGGCCAGGTCACCGGCGTGCATGTCTCGGTCACCGACAGCGAGCGCATCAACTATGTCTCGCGCGGCTACAACATCACCAATTTCC
>Ga0308157_10004465_pt1 | contig 18567 bp, 16 predicted proteins | sample PhyBR1_FD_201035 | JGI IMG/M metagenome (GOLD analysis project Ga0308157, IMG submission 201035) | Phyllosphere microbial communities from UC Gill Tract Community Farm, Albany, California, United States - DLSLB.R1 | ecosystem: Host-associated > Plants > Phyllosphere > Unclassified | place: USA...
GGTAGGAACGATGACGGCCACGCGCCAGGCCCCGGTGGGTGCCGACGTGACGTACTCGCTGGTGAGCGATGTGAAAGTGAATTTCTTGCTCTATCACCTCAAGATTTACTACCAGGTAACCAATCGCTTCCGCAACGGTCAGCTACTGCTCTCGACGGTGGAGGCGCATACTAATCAGGGCGATTTTGCCTCGCGCGCCGAGTGGAAGGGCGACCACTACGACATCGTGGCTAGCCAGTACAAGCACCACTACCGGGCCACCGAACCGACGCCCATTCGCTACGCCGTGACTAATATGTTTTTTGGCGAGCCGCCGGCGGGCCAGACGCGGGCGTTTGCCGAGTACTTCGGCGATTACTTCGCCCTGAGCCGGGGCAAAGCCGGCAGCTGGCGAGCCATGCGTGACGGGCGCGAGGATGAGTACCAATACGCCAATGGCCAGCTAGTTACCATTATCAAAAAGAATCCGCTCAAGAATTTTATCATTCGCCTGTTGCCGGAGTAAATTGGTAATCAGGCGTATACTAGTGAGCGTAGTAGTTCGGCCACCTAGTATACCCGTTGGCCGTGCTGAAGCCAGATGCCCCAAGTGCGCGAGTAGGCGTGCACGCGGTCGGTGGGCTCATTAGCCGCTTTTACGACCGGCTGGCCCTCGTTCACCCATTCAAAAATGCCGCCGTAGAGGTTGCGCACATTGGTAAAGCCGGCTTGCTGAAGCTGCGCGCCGATTTTCTCGCTACGCGCGCCCACCGAGCAGTACACTACGATGGGCGCGTCTTTGGGTACGTCCTGCACCGCCGCCAGCGAAAAGGTATCGTAGCCCACCAGCCGCGCCCCGCGCAAGTGGCTAACGGCAAACTCCGGGGCCTCGCGGGTATCGAGCAGCACCGGGCCGGGCAGCTGCCGCAGTTGCGCCACGCTCACGAACGGCACCGACTCGCGGAGCAGCCCGCGCAGCATGGCCGAATACAGGGGGTTGGTGGTCGGGGGGGCGTCGGGCTGGCGATAGTGCCAAGCCACTACTAGGCCCGTTACTAATAGCCCGGCCCCCAGCCACCGCCCCAAGGAAGAGAAAGTCATATTCCAGATACGCAGCTAACCTATCGGTGGCTGCACTAGCCTCTACCGCCCGCGCCAGGCGTAGCCAGCGAGCGTGCCAAAGCCTGCCAGCAGCAGCAAGTGAAACGGGAGCAGGCCGTAGCTGCCGAAATAGAAGTCGGCCGCTAGCCCGGCCACAAAGTAGAGTGTCAGCACCACCTCCGCTAGGGGAAGCGGACCCGTTTCGCGCACGCCCAAGCCGGGCGCGGCTGGTGCGGAGGCGCTGCTCGCCCCCAGTTTGGGCGTGCGGACGAAAGGCGAGGCCCGCCGCAGCCAGCCCTGCCCCACGGCCCGGGCATTGTGCAGCGCCAGGCCCATAGACAGCGCAATAAAGAGCACGAACGTGGGCGCAAACCACCGCCCCGCCGGCGGGGCGCTCCGCCGCCAAGCGCTATAATAATAAGCGGTTAGCGGCAGCAGCGTGAGCACAAAAACCGAGGCTAGCCGAAACACCGGCTGGAACTCGGGGCGGTGGGCTCGCACCAGCACCAGCGGCACACTCAGCAGCGCCATCAGCAGGATAACCGCAAACACCGAGCTGTTGAGCAGGTGAAAAGTAGCGTGCCACTTGGTGGCCAGGGGTAGGCCAGGCGCGCGCCACACCCGGCCGAGGTGCTTGCGGGCGGTTTCGGCGGCGCCCTTGTTCCAGCGGTACTGCTGCGATTTGAGTGCCCCCAAGTGGGCCGGCAGCTCGGCCGGAACCACCACCTGCGGCAGGTACCGAAAGCGCCAGCCGCGCAGCTGGGCGCGGTAGCTCAGGTCGAGGTCTTCAGTGAGGGTGTCGGCGTGCCAGCCGCCGGCATCCTCGATGCAGGCGCGCCGCCACACGCCGCCCGTGCCGTTGAAGTTGAGGAAGTGCCCGCCCGCCTGGCGGCCCACCTGCTCTACCAAAAAATGCGCGTTCAGCCCGAAGGCTTGCAGGCGCGTGAGCAGCGAAGCGTCTTCGTTGAGGTGGCCCCAGCGGGTTTGCACCATCCCGATATCGGGGCTAGTGAAGTAGGGGATAACACGATGTAGAAAGTCCGGCTCAGGCACGAAGTCGGCATCGAAAATGGCAATGCACTCGCTGTCGGTCTGGGTTAGGCCATAGGCTAGCGCGCCGGCCTTGTAGCCCTGGCGCGTGGGGCGGCGCACGTGGCTGATGCGCAGGCCGCGCGCCTGGTAATGCGCCACGCGGGCCGCAGCCAGGGCCACCGTATCGTCGGTCGAATCGTCGAGCACTTGAATAAGCAGGCGGTCGGCCGGGTAGTCGAGGGCAGCCGCGGCATCGAGCAGGCGCGTTACCACATGGGGCTCATCATACACGGGTAGCTGCACCGTTACGAGCGGCCACTCGGCGGGCGCGGGTGGGGTGGGCAAGGGGCTAGCCCAGCGCGCCACCCACGTGAGTTGCCACTGCGTGAGGCTGAAGCCGAGCATAAAGACCAGACACAGGCCGTACACGACGACCAGGCCGGTTTCGAGAAAGAGCATGAAGACGTAAGACTCGTTCTAAAATCAGAAACGGTAAAATTTGGTCGTCAGGCTGAGCTTGTCGAAGCATCTCTACCGCACCGCTTAGTGGCCCGGTCAAGATGCTCCGACAAGCTCAGCCTGACAACTCTATTTACTTTAACTACTTCAGAAACAGGCTAGTATTTCTGAGTCAAAAGACCAGTTCGCATCCTATAAAATTCGCAATGAATCGGCGTGGATGAATGCGGAACCGGCTAGGCGGCCTTCGCGGGGGCCATTTTCCAGGTTGAGCACGCCGCGGGGGCAGGCGGTGGCGCAGAGGCCGCAGCCCACGCAGGCCGCCCGCACGATGGGCTCGCCGCGCTGGGCGTACTGCTTTACGTCGATGCCCATCTCGCAGGCGTTGGAGCAGTTGCCGCACGAGATGCACTGCCCGCCGTTGGTGCTGATGCGAAAGCGCGAAAAGTGCTTTTGCAGCAAACCCAGGTAGGCGGCCATCGGGCAGCCGAAGCGGCACCATACCCGCGAGCCCATGAGCGGGTAAAAACCCACCCCAACCACCCCCGAAAACACGCTGCCAATCACGAATCCGTAGAACTGGCCCAGCGGCCCCGTGACCACGCCCAGCGCCGGCACCGCGCCCGAGGCCCCCAGCCAGAGCAGCGCCGTGAGCAGCGTTATCAGCCCCAAAATGGGGTAGATGAGGCGCACTTCCCAGCGCCAGGCCTGCCGGCTTTTGTCGGAGAGGTGGCGGTAGGCATCGCCGGCGGTTTCGGCCAGGCCGCCGCAGCCGCACACCCAGGCGCAGTACCAGCGTTTACCGAAGAAATAGGTGAGCACCGGCGTGGCCACGAAGGCCATCACCACGCCCCAAAACACCATAAACACCCCTAGCCCGCCGCCGTGCAGTAGTTGGCCCACGGTGCCGGGAAACAGGTAGTCGTATTTCAGCGGCCAGAAGTAGGTGAAGTAGTACTCGGGCTGCTGCAAGGCCAGCAGCAGGCCCGGCAGCAAAAAGCTGAACCCTAGCTGAAAGAACATGACCGACGCGGTGCGCGCCAAGTGGTAGCGCGAAAACCGGTATTTCCACAGCGCCCGGCCGCCCAGCACCAGCACCGCCAGCGTGTAGAACGTGCCGTAGAGAAACCACTGGTCGGCCGCCCGGTGCCGCAGCGCCTGGCTGAACGGGTCGAGCGCCCGAATGAGGTTTTCGAGCAGCCACGGAAACCAATACAATACCACGTAGAAGCCCGTGAGCGCCAGCCCCGTAGCCCAGGCCACGGCCCCGCGGCTGGTGCTGACTTGCCGCCACAGGTCGTGTGGGTGCCAGCCGGCCTCGGTGCGCCCAAAGGCCAGCCAGGCCCAGCCCAGCGCGCCGCCGCTCAGCAGCGCCAGCGCGCAACACAAGCTCAGCCGGGCCCGGCTAGGGTCGGCATCGGCCGTGGCGGCGAGTAGCGCTAGCAAGCCCAGGGCCACGGCCGCTAGGGGCAGTTTCTCGCCGGCGGGTGCGGCGGCGGGTGGGGGCTGCGCCAGGGCTAAGGAAGGAGTATTGGACATGTGAATAAGGCTGAAAAATTATTGCTGCCCTAGCGGGGCGCCTCACGAGCCCCGCTAAGGCAACTTATTGCGTATAAAAAGCAACATTCTTAAAACTGTGGCCGAGTTACCACCACCCCTTCCAGCGCGGTTTCCCCACTTCAATAGCGGGGAACTGCCGGGCAAACTCGTGCCGAATGGCCGGCTCGTGCTGCCGCGCAAACTCGGGGTCAAAGTTGGCCGCCGCCAGCTGGGTAAGCACGGTGCCAATAGGAGTTTTGTCGCGCAGCCAGCGCTCCCACACATCTTGGCGCTGGCGCAAACCCAGCGCATTAACGCCCGTCACGGCCTGGTCGGCTTCTTGGAAGTTGAGACGTAGCAGGTGCTTGCCGTTGGGATGCTGCCAGCAGAAGCTGGCGGTGCCGGCTGCGGGTTGGGCGGGCACGCGGCCGTAGGTCTGGTATTCGAGGTTGAAGAACTTGGCTGAGTTGAACCACTGGCCGCGCCGGTAGGGCGTGGGCTGGCCGCAGAGGGTGTGGGCCACGGTTTCGCCCTGCATGCGGCCGGTGTACCAAAGCTGCTCCACGGCCACCTCGCCGGGGGCAGGCTGGCGGTGCTGGGCGCAGTCGCCGGCCGCGTACACGCCGGGCACGCTGGTTTCGAGCAGCGCATCGACCAGGATGCCGCGGTCGGTTTCGAGGCCAGCGGCGCGGGCCAGCGTGAGGTTGGGCTGCACGCCGATGGCCAGGCCCACCCACTCGGCGGGCAGTTCCTGACCGGTAGTGGTAAGCACGGCCCGCACTCGACCTTGGCCGTCGCCCAGCACTTCGCGTAGCTCGGTGTTTTCTTGAAAATCAATGCCGTGTTGGCGGATGTGCGTCACTAGCAGGGTCGATTCTTCGGGCGGCAGCACCGACCGCCAGTAGCGGGCCTCGCGCACCAGCCACGTGACATGGATGCCGCGCGAGTGCAGCATTTCGGCCAGTTCCACGCCGATGAGGCCGCCGCCCACCACCACGGCGCGGCGGATGCCCTGCGTATCGCGGCTCATGTTTTCTAAATCGGGCAAGCCGATGAACCCCTGCACGCCGCGCAGCTGCTGGCCGGGCCAGCCGGCCGTGCGCCCCACCGAGCCCGTGGCCAGCAGCAGCTTATCGTAGGCCAGCGACTGGCCGGTGGCCAGCTGCACCGTGCGTGCGGTGGCATCCAGGCCGGTAGCTTCGGCGTGCATCAGCTGCAGGCGGTTTTCGGCCCAGAACCAGTCTTCGTAGGGCTTCACGTCGGCATAACGCAACTGGCCCAGGTACAGGTACATCAGGGCCGGGCGCGAGTAGTGGTGGGCGCTCTCGGCCGAAACCAGGGTAATGCGCGCCTCAGCATTCAGCCGCCGCGCCGTGATGGCGGCCGTGACGCCCGCAATACCGTTGCCGATGATAACGAAGTGCATAAGTCGCAAATGAACGCCAAAAAGCGTCGGTAACCCGCCCGCTAGGCCCGGTACTTACGTAGCTACCCCGGCCCGCCGATTGCGGGGCCCATTTCTTTCTTCGCACTCCTTACTTTCTTCTCTTCTGCTATTGATTACTCCCTCGCGCATCGGCGTGCTCATTCCGGCCCACAACGAGGGGCGCTCCATCGGGCTGGTGCTAGGCGAAATTCCGGCCGGCCTGGCGCAGGAAGTGGTGGTGGTTGACAATGCCTCGACCGACGACACGGCCGCCGCCGCCCGCGCCGCCGGGGCCACGGTGGTGGCCGAGCCACGCCCCGGCTACGGGCAGGCCTGCCTGGCCGGGCTGGCCTACTACGCCGCCCAGCCCACCGGCCGCGCCCCCGAAATCATCGTGTTTCTCGACGGCGACCACTCCGATTTTCCCGAAGAACTGCCTGCCCTGCTAGCCCCCATTCTGCGGGGGGAGGCCGAGTTGGTGATTGGCTCGCGGGCGCTGGGCCAGCGCGAGCGCGGCGCCTTGCTGCCGCAACAGCGCTTCGGCAACTGGCTGGCGGCGCGCTTATTGCGCCTGCGCTACGGCGGCACTACCACCGACCTAGGCCCCTTCCGGGCCATCCGAGCCGATGCACTGGCCCGCCTGGGCATGGCCGATACCAACTACGGCTGGACGGTAGAGATGCAGGTGAAAGCCGCCCGGCTGGGTGTGCGCGTGGTGGAGGTGCCCGTGCGCTACCGCCGCCGCATCGGCGTAAGCAAGGTATCGGGCACGGTGCGCGGTACGCTGGGGGCGGGCTACAAAATTCTATGGACTATTTTCAAATACTGGTAATCTTCGCGCGCTACCGCTGGTGCCTACTCCTTCCTATTCTGTCCCCTGGCTCCGGGTCAGCCAGCTCGCAGCCCTCCTGCTTTCGGGGGCCGCCTACGGGGGGCTGGCCTACGCTACGCCGCGCCCGCAGTTTGGGCAGTTGCTCGGGCTGTTTGCGGTAGCCGGTGCGGCCTATGCGTGGCTGCTGCACACCCGGCTGCCATTGCGCTGGGGGCTGGGGGCCGCGCTCGTATTCCGGCTGCTGTGGCTGCCGGCCACGCCCGCGCTGAGCGACGATTTTTACCGCTTTCGCTGGGACGGGTTGCTGGTGAGCCACGGGCATAATCCGTTTGCCGAAACGCCTCAGCAGCTTTTGGCTTTGCCACCCGCCGATTCGGCTACGCTGCCACTAGCCGAGTTGCACCGCCTGCTGCCACACCTCAATTCGCCGGCCTACTTTTCCGTGTATCCGCCGGTGTGCCAGGCCCTGTACGGGGCGGCAGCGGGGGCTTTTCCTGCCTCCCAAGCCGGTTTTCTGCTGGTGGTGCGCCTAGCCCTGCTGCTAGCCGATGCGGGCGCGGCGGCCTTGCTGCTGTGGCTGCTGCCGCTGGCCGGCTGGCCCGCCCGCCGCGTCCTGGCCTACCTGCTGCACCCGCTGGTGGTGGTCGAGGTGATGGGCAACGTGCACATGGAGGGCGTGGTCGTGTGCTTTTTGCTGCTGACTGGCGCGCTGCTGGTGCGCCGCCGCTTTAGGCTGGCTGCCGGGGCGCTAGCCCTGGCTGTCGCCACCAAGCTGCTGCCGCTGTTGGCGCTGCCGCTGCTGGCCCAGCAGCTAGGGTGGCGGCGTTTTCGCTGGTTTTTGGGGGTGCTGGTGGGTAGCCTGGCAGCACTGTTTCTGCCCTTTTTGTCGTGGGGCTTGCTGCGGCACATTGGTCTTAGCCTGGACTTATACTTTCAGCGCTTCGAGTTCAATGCCAGCGTGTTTTACCTGCTGCTGGCGCTGGGCAAGTGGCTGATAGGCTACGACTTGGTGGGTATGCTAGGGCCTGTGCTGGGGCTAGGCGCGGCTGGCCTCACGCTGGGGCTGGCGCGGCGGGCGGGGCGGCCGGCCCTGGCCACACTGCCGCACTGGCTGCTGCTCACGCTCAGCGGCTACTTTGCGCTGGCCACGGTGGTGCACCCCTGGTACCTGGTGCCGCTGGTAGGGCTGAGCTGCTTTTCGCCGCTGCGCTACGCCCGGGTGTGGGCGGCCCTGGCGGTACTTTCCTACTCGGCTTACCGCACGTCGGCCTACACCGAAAGCAGCCCACTGCTAGCCCTCGAATACGGGGTAGTGCTGGCCTGGGCTACGGTCGAATATTACTTGGGGCGATTTCGGAATGGGGTACCTAGCCGCGTGGCCTGAGCAGCTCCACCCCCAAATTGCTTTGAGTAAGTCCCTGGCCGGGGCCGCGCCCTACTGCCCTGCGCCCGGCCCATGGTGCCCGCGCCAGGTAGCCAGGTCCTGGGCCGAGTCTACGTCGTGCAGGGTGGGTAGGTGGGCCACGCGCAAGCCCAAGCGAGCGGCGTCGGCCAGGGTGTCGGGCAGCACGGTGGCGGTACTCCAGGCTTTGTCGGCGAACAGCTCGGTATGCAACTTATTCATACCCAGCAGGTAGTAGCCACCGTCATCGGCCGGCCCCACCACCAGCTCGTGGCTCAGCAGCTGGTCAAAGGCCTGCCGCAGCAAGTCGGCGCTCAGGCCGGGGCAGTCGGTGCCAATGATGACAACCCGGCCGGCGCCCGCCGCAAAGGCCTCGCCGAAGGCTTGCGCCATGCGCGCACCCAGTGCGCCCGCGGCCGGCTGCACGCGCCAGGGCAGGCCGGGCCACTCGGGCCGGGCCTGCCCTGGGTCAAACGCTGCCGGTGCCTCGGCCAGCCACACGGTGGCTGGTACCTGGGCTGCTGCCACGGCCGCGGCCGTCAGGGCCAGCAGCTCGCGGTACACGGCCAGGGCCGCTTCTGCCCCAATACCCGCGGCCAGGCGGGTTTTGACGCGCCCTAGCACCGGCTCGCGGGCAAAGACCAACAGGTGCGGAGTGGGCAGGGCAGTGGCATTCATACGGGCTAGGGGTGCGGTTTGCTCGAAAGTACAGGCGGCAAGCTACGGTGCCGCCTGCTAAAACCTGGCCGGCCGCTACAGCTTTCCCTGGCGGATGAGCCAGCGGTAAAGCTGCACCAGGCGGCGCTGCGACACGCCTAGCTTATACAGCACCACGAGGAGTGCAAAAATCCCTTGGAGCCGAAAAACGCCGTTTACCAGGTACTTGCGCGCCGAGGTAGTCACGGCGCGGGGCAGCAGTTGAAACGGGGCCTGCGCCCGCAGGCGGGCCACGATTTCCTGGTCTTCCATCACCAACAAATCTTCGCGGTAGCCCCCGAGGCGGGCAAACAAGTCGCGCCGCACAAACAAGCTTTGGTCGCCGAAGCGCACCATCGTGAACGGCAGGCGGGTGCACCAGGCGCTAAACCGCAAAAACCAGTGCGGATGGTCAAAGACCAGCCGGTAGCAGCCCGCCCCGTAGCCTTGCCTCACGGCCCGTCGCACATCGGCCAGAAAGCCGGGTGGCGGGTAGGAGTCGGCGTGCAGGAAGTATACAATCTCGCCCTGCGCCTGCTGCGCGCCGTGGTTGAGCTGCGCGGCGCGGCCCTTTCGCGGACTGGCCAGCACCGTAGCCCCGGCCTGCCGGGCCAGCTGCACGGTGGCGTCGGGGCTACCCCCATCCACAACCAGAATTTCCAGGGCCGGGTCATCGGCCGTGGCCTGGCTTAGGTAGCCTAGCAGGTCCGTAATAGCTTCGGCCTCGTTGTAAGTCGGAATAATGATGCTGACTGTCATTCCAGTAGCCGGTGGCTGGCTCCGACTGGTTATCGTGCTGGTCAGCATCAAGGGAAAAAACATACGTATACCCGCTAGCCCCGGCGACAATGATAGCCCGCCCGCTACCAGTAGGTACGCCGGGGCCGGGGGGGTGTTGCGAAAGCAGGCGTTCCAACCACCACTTACCCGCTGTCTTTTTTTACGCACGTACCTAGCTCCCATGCCGATTTTTCCGGTTTCGCATCCGTTTCTTAAGCGCTTTGACCGCTGGGCTGCGCCGGCCCTGGCCCTGATGGGCCTGGGGTTGCTGCTGCTCGAAACCCGCCATCCGTTGCGGCGGCGCACCCGCCCCCGCCCGGAGCGCTGGCGGCGCAATGCCTTGTTGGCGGCCCCCTCGCTGCCCGCCGCCCGCCTCACGCTGCTGCCCGCGATGGTGGGCCTGGCGCAGCTGGCGGCCCCACGCTACCCCGCCCGGCAACTGGCCCGCCTGCCGGCCCCCGTGCGTCTGGTCCTGGAAGTGTTGGTGCTTGATTACTTAGGCTATAGCTGGCACCGGCTACTGCACTCACCGCTGCTGTGGCGGCTGCACCGCATACACCACAACGACCTTGACATGGATATTACCACGGCTTGGCGCTTTCACTTTGGCGAGATGCTGGCCAGCATCCCGTACCGGGCGGGGCTGCCGGCGCTGCTGGGCATCCGGCCGGCTACGGTGCTAACCTACGAGGCCGTATTCGAGGCCGGCACGGCCTTCCACCACAGCAACTGGCGGCTGCCGCTGGCTGTGGAGCGCTGGCTGGTACGGCTAATTGTGACTCCGCGCGCCCACGGCATCCACCATTCGGTGGTGCACCGCGAGTCGCAAAGTAACTTCGGCGTCGTGCTCACCCTCTGGGACCGCCTGCACCGCACCCTGCGCCTGAATGTGCCGCAGCTAGCCCTCACCATCGGCGTGCCCGCCTACCCTGACCCGGCCCGCCAGACCGTAGCTCAGCTCCTGACCTTGCCCCTGGCCCCGCTCGAGCCTTGGGCTCGCCCCAATGGCACGATACCCGAGCGGCCCGTTCTGCCTGGGTCATTACGGGAGCTAGACGCCTAGCTTCGCCGTAGCCAGCAAATCGACTTAAGTAGCTAAACCAGGCAACAAGTAGCTGCCTGCTACCGCTTGGCGGCTAGCCACCAGCCAGTGTTACTCCACCATGAGGCGCAGGGCCTGGGTGCCGGTGCGCACCACGTACACACCGCTGGCTAGCCCCTGCTCTTGCCGGTGGCGGCGTAGTAGCGGGCCCAGGCGGCGTGCAGTTGGCAGTGCCTCGCGAAGGAAAACGGGGGTACCTGCTGGGAATCAGCAATGTGCTGCGCTTGCCGCAGCATCGGGCGCGCGGCCGCCGTTCGGCCCGGGGCCAGCAGCACCTGGCTTTGCTGCACCAGCCTCAGGGCTTGTTCGATGGTAGTCAGCGGCGGGTCGGTGGGCGTGCGCGGGTGCAGGGCTCGCTCGGCGTGGCGCAGCGCCTGGGCATACTGTCTTTGCCGCAGGTAAACGCGGGCCAGGGTCCGGTTCAGCGACCGCCAGTTGAGCGGCCCCATGCGCGGCTAGGCAACGGCTTTTTGCAGGTAGGGCAGGGCGCGGGCATCGTTGCCCCAATCGGCATATGAGGTGCCAATGCCGCCGAGCGTGGTGTAGTAGTGCCGGGTAGAGAAGGTGCGGAACAGCTCCGCGGCCTATATGCCCATGCTGATGCCCTGGTTGTAGTCGCGCTGCCAGCGGTAGTAGCCGTGCAGGATGTGGTAGCAGAAGGCGGCATTCCCCAGGCTTTGCGCCGCTGGTAGTACGCCAGCCGCCGCGTAAAAAAGCCCCGCTGGCCGGCCACTGATTTAGCGCGATGTTGATATTTCTAATCCAGAACAAGATGTATACCTGCGGTCGGTCGCACAGGGCTTCGAAGGCCCGCAAGGCCGCGAGTAGGCTGTCGCGCTGGGCTAGCATGTAAGGAGGCCGGCCCAGGCCCAGCTAGGTGGCCGCCACCACTAGGCGCAGGGACACCCGTTCAGGGTAGCCAAGGCCTCCCAGTGCTCCCGCGCAATAACGGGGTCCGCGTTCTGAAACGTGTTGGTCGTGTCGAACAAGTGCAGCAGCGTTTGCAGGCGCAGCGTATCGGTGCGCTGCCCGGCCAGCACGCGCCGCAGCGAGTCATGGGGGGCTGCCCAGTAGCGGTAGTCGAACTTTGTGGTCCGCAGCTGGCGCTGGTAAATACCCTGCGCCTGCGCTGGCAAGCACACTACCAGCAGCAAGCGCAACCACCTGCCCAACGTAAGCCCCGGCCGCAACAGCAGTAACGCGCCGAATAGCCGGCGAGTCAGCCCTGGTCGGCTAGATAGCCGCGTTCTCCTTCTAAAGCTCAGCGAAACAGCGGTTCGAATCAGCTCCGGATAATTTTTCCTTAAGAATGGGGTGTGACTCGCCACCCAAACTGTTTTACCCCAAATCAAAAACGCCCTGTAAGCGCTTGGCTTACAGGGCGTTTTATTGGTAATCTGTGGTCGTATAAGGAGTCGAACCTTAAACCTTCTGATTCGTAGTCAGATGCTCTATCCAATTGAGCTATACAACCGTTGTCCCGTGTTGGGAGTGCAAAGGTAGGACGAAAAATTTCGGCTGTGCAAACCTGTGCGGAAATTTTCTGCGGAAAAAAGCTGATTACAACCCCAAAAGCGTCATAATCAGCCTGAAAAAATCAAGCGCTAGGGGTGCGCCGGCGCAGTGCGCGCTGCAAAGCCTGGTTGAACACCACGTACAGGCCGAAGAGCGAAGCCATTACCAGCGCCAGCAGTACCAGCTTGCTCAGCGTGCCCTCGTCGGGGTTGCTCAGCAAGGCCCACACATCCGATGCTTTGGTGCCGAGCCAGTAAAAAAACAGGCTGCGCGGCAGCATCCCCAGCACTGAGGCCGCCAGAAACAGGCGGCGCGGCACGCCCACGATGGCCAGCACGAAGGTCATGAGCGCAAACGGCAGCACCGGCGAAAGCCGCGTGAGGATGATGAGCGGCCAACTCTGGGTTTGCAGCTCGGCCAGCACGGCATCGGCCTTTGGGAAGCGGTGCAGAAAGCCGCGGAGCTTGTCCTGGTCGAGGCGGCGGGCCAGCTCGTAGCCCAGCGCAGCGGCTAGGGCATAGGCGGCAATCATGCCCGGCAGGCCGGCCCAGCCCAGGAAATAGCCCGTCACGATAACCACAAAGGTGCTGTTGGTGAGGGCCACAGCCATGGTCAGGCCCATAAGCGCGAAGTACAGCACCAGTTGCGGCGGGGTGAGATTATGCAGCAAATTCTGGTGCTTGCTCAGCACAATAACCAAGGACGACGAGCCCACTAGTGGCACCAGCACCAGCAGGCCCATGGTGAGCAGGGTCGAAAAGTTCTTTTGAAAAAGCTCGCGCAGAAAAGCCATTGAGTCGTTGTTCGGATTTTGTTGTTCGTTGTTCGCCGCAGAACGGTTTGCCAGTCGCTACCGCAATTGGCTCCCCAATGCTAACGAACAACGAACAACAAAGAGCGAAAAACGCCGCTACTCTTGCTCTTTGGCCCCGAAGCCGAAGAAGCGCTTGAGGCCCGCCCACGCCCCGCCCAGCGCCAGAATGGCTACTTTCCAAAACTTGAGAATGATGGCGAAGAAACCCACCTTAGCCAGCACCTTGCCCGCCACCAGGCCGCCAATGCCGTAGGCAGCTACCTCGTCGATACCCGCGCTGAAGTCATTGTACTGCTGGCCCTTCACGAACGAAACATTGGCTAGCAGGTCGGGAATGCTGGCCTTAATTTCGGGCAGTTGCTTGGGCACGGCAATGGCGTTGAAGATGAGCACACCCTTGCGGCCCAGGATGCGCACGTTGTAGTTCAGCGTTTCGTCGAGGCCGTCGCCAAAGCGTAAGAGCTTGGCCCAGTGCAGTGTATGCTGGGCTTTGTCGTAGTAGGGCGGCGCCCCCCAGCCAATGAGGTGCACCGCCTCGTAGCCCTGCGCGGTTCGCTCCTGGTTTTGCTCCTCGGTATCTTGCTGCATTTCCTCCAGCAGGTCGTCGTACTTAATGTCGTCGGCATCATCATCTTTCACGTGGCCCATGGGGTCAAACTTGATGAGGTAGGCCCAGCTGTTGTCAGTTACGGGGCCCTGGTCGGCAGGAAAGAGCATGCCCAGGCTTTCCTGCGGCGGGTTTTGCCAAAGCTTGTGCATCACGTAGGCCGCCTGGGCCGAGTCGAGGTAGCGAAAGCCCTTGGGCACGGTAAGCTCGCCCACCCCGCCGGGCAGCACAATATGGCCCTGCTGGTAGTGAAAGGTATTGTTGATAGAGTCGATAACCGCCCGGTAGCGCGCGGCCGAATCGACGGCCGCCGGCTTGGCCTTAGGTTTGGGCGGGGCAGCCTGGGTGCTGAAAGACAGCGCAATGCAGCTGCCGAATACGAGTAGGAGTTTCTTCATTTGTCAGAAAAAAGGTAGACTGGAATATCGCCGCTAATATAAGCATGGCCCTCGCCTGCCACCATTTGCCTAACCGGTTCCCCACCACCCAATTCGTACTTTTACCCCGCCCACCCACCCCCGGCAGCCCGCCCGCGTAGCGGGCGTATCTCTGAAATCCGTTAAATCCGTTAAATCCGCGATGAAGTTTGCCACCAAAGCCATCCACGCCGGCGTGCACCCCGACCCCACCACCGGGGCCATCATGACGCCCATCTACCAGACCTCGACCTACGCCCAGCGCTCGCCGGGCGATAACAAGGGCTACGAGTACTCGCGTACCCACAACCCCACCCGCACCCAGCTGCAAGATGCCCTGGCCGCCCTCGACGGCGGCGAGCACGGGCTAGCCTTCGCCTCGGGCATGGCGGCCATCGACTGCGTGCTGCGCCTGCTGAAGCCCGGCGACGAGGTTATCTCGACCGACGACCTCTACGGCGGCTCCTACCGCATCATGACCAAGGTGTACGAGCCACTAGGCATCAATTTTCACTTCGTGCCGATGGGCGACCTGGCCGCCGTGCGCGAAAAGATTTCGCCCAAAACCAAGCTCATTTGGGTCGAAACGCCCACCAACCCGCTGCTCAATATCATTGACATTGCCGCCACCGCGGCCCTGGCCAAGGAAGCGGGCGCGCTGCTGGCCGTTGACAACACGTTCTCAACGCCTTACCTGCAAGAGCCGCTGGCGCTAGGGGCCGATATTGTGGTGTACTCGCTCACCAAGTACATGGGCGGCCACTCCGATGTGGTGATGGGGGCGCTGGTGTTCAACGGCGAGCAACTGCTGAAAGACCTCAGCTTTTACCAAAACGCCTGCGGCGGCACGCCCGGCCCTCAGGACTGCTTCCTGGTGCTGCGCGGCCTCAAAACGCTGCACCTGCGCATGCAGCGCCACTGCGAAAACGGCCGCGCCGTGGCCGAGTACCTGCGCCAGCACCCCAAGGTGGAAAAAGTGTACTGGCCCGGCTTCGAAAATCACCCCAACCACGCCGTAGCTGCCAAGCAGATGCGTGACTTCGGGGGCATGATTTCCTTTGTGCTCAAGGGCGATAAGCAGGCAGACGCCATCGCGGTACTCGAAAAATTCCAGCTCTTTACCCTGGCCGAAAGCCTGGGCGGTGTCGAAAGCCTGAGCGGCCACCCTGCCACCATGACGCACGCCAGCATCCCGGCCGAGCAGCGCCGCAAGGCTGGCCTCTCCGACTCGCTCATCCGCCTGAGCGTGGGCATCGAAGATGCCGAAGATTTGATTGAGGACCTGGCCCAGGCTATTGGCTAGGGCTGCTGCGCAACCCAACCCCTTAGCCAGCCGCGTAAGTAGGCGGGCGGCGCACCAACTGCGCCGCCCGCTTTTTTGTATGCCTCGTTTTCTATTGCTGATTTTTGCCGTGCTGGCGGCCTGCGCTCCGCCGCGGGCCGTGGCCCCCACTGTCATGTCGAACTCTCCTGCCCCAACTGCCCCGGCCATCGCTTACCTCGCCCTCGGCGACTCCTACACCATCGGCGAAGGCGCCCCGGCGGCCGAGCGCTGGCCGGTGCAGCTGGCCGCGCTAGCCCGCGCCCAGGGCCTGCCCCTGGCTAGCCCCGACATCATCGCCCGCACTGGCTGGACCACCGCCGAATTGCAGGCTGCCATTGCGGCCAGCGGCAACCACCGCACCGACTACGGCCTGGTGTCGCTGCTCATCGGTGTCAACAACCAGTATCGCGGCCAAAACGCGGAGCTATACCGCCGCGAGTTCCGGCAGCTGCTGGCCACGGCCGTGGCCTACGCGGGCGGCCGGGTCGGGCGCGTGGTGGTGCTCAGCATTCCCGACTGGGGCCAGACGCCCTTCGCCCACGACCGCGACGCGGGGCAAATAGCCCGCGGCATCGACCAGTTCAACGCCGTGGCGCAAGCCGAGTGCCAGGCGGCGGGTATTGCCTTCGTCGACATCACCGACTACACGCGCCGCGCCGCCGGCGACCCTAGCCAGTTTACCAGCGATGGCCTGCACTACACCGGCCCGCAAATGCGCCAGTGGGCTAGCCGTGCGCTGCCCGTGGTGCAGGGCCTGCTAAAGTAAAGTTGTGCGTTGTTCGTTAGTAGCTGTTCGCTGGTTGTTTTTCGTCGTTCGCCGCTTGTTAGTGGCTGCGCCCTGCTGAAAGCAAACAACGAAAAACCAACAACAAACAGCGTTTCATGCAGCTTCAGCCCCGCCGCTCCGGCACCAAATACTACAACGTGCTGCCCACCAGCGTAAGCCCACCCTCGGGCTATGGCCAGCTGCTGCGTCGCTACCTGCTTGAGAAAGCCGAGCGCGCGCCCGCCCAGCCGCTAGGCCCCTTCGCAGTTGATGCCGCCGCCCTGGCCGCCCCCGTGCCCGCCGAGGCGCTGCGCGTAACCTGGCTAGGCCACAGCACCACGCTCATCGAGGTCGATGGCCGCCGCTTTCTCACCGACCCGGTGTGGAGCCAACGCGCCTCGCCCTCGCAGCTGGTGGGGCCAAAACGGTTTTTTGCGCCGCCGCTGCCGCTAGCCCAGCTGCCGCCGCTCGATGGCATTATCCTTTCGCACGACCACTACGACCACCTCGACGAGGCCGCTATTCGGGCGCTGGCCGGGCGGGGCGAGCGGTTCTTTTGCCCGCTAGGGGTGGGGGCGCACCTGCGCCGCTGGGGCGTGGCCCCCGGCCGCATCACGGAGGCGACGTGGTGGGATAGTATTGCGCTAGCCCCCGATTTTAAGCTGATTGCCACGCCTGCCCGGCACTTCTCGGGCCGCGGCCTGCTCAACCGCGACAGTACGCTCTGGGCCTCGTGGGTGCTGAAGGGGCCGCAACACTGCGTGTTCTTCGGCGGCGACTCGGGGCCGTTCGATGAGGCTTTTCGGCAGATTGGGGCGGCCTACGGACCATTTGATTTGGTGATGCTCGAAATCGGCGCCGCCGACCCCGAATGGGCCGATATCCACCTGGGGCCCGATAATGCCCTGGCCGCGCACCGGCTGCTGGGCGGTGGGCCGCTGCTGCCGCTGCACTGGGGCACGTTCAACCTGGCTTTGCACGCGTGGCGGCAGCCAGTACAGCGCCTCCTCGAAGCTGCTGCGGCCAACACGACTTTGCTGTTGCCGGCGCCCGGCCAGCGCGTGGACGTAGCCGCGGGCGCGCTCAACGCGCGGTGGTGGGAATAAAAAATAATGAAATAAAATTAGCTGAATTACAACTAGATAAACAATAATCGCCAGCTTTTACCGGCGGGCGGGCCGAACAAAGCCCGCCGTCGGAGGTTCGCTTTTTCCTCCTCCGAGGCGTTTGTTTAATTGCCCATGTACCCCGCCGCCACCTGTTGTTTGTGTTGTTGCTGTTCTCCTGGCGGGGGCACTTGTTGCGCGTAGCCTAGCCGCTGCGGCTTTCCCTTTTAACATTTCGTGGGCTGTTTGCCCGGCTCAGGCCGGCAACGTGGGCTGCATCTCCAGTTGGGGCTAGCCCTGCACTTGCGCCGCTACGCCACCAGCCGCGAGGTTTACTTACTTATTTCTACCTATCTCAATCATTATGAGAAAAGCCCTACTAACGCCCCTGCTCGTGGTGACGGCCCTAGCCGCCCACGCCCAAAAAATAACCGTGACGGGCCGGGTACTTAGCGCCAGCGGCGAGGCCCAGCCGGGCGCCACCGTGCTGGAGCGCGGCACTACCAACGGCACCACGGCCAACGCCAGCGGCGAGTTTTCGCTGGCCGTGGCGCCCACCGCTACGCTCACTATCTCGGCCATCGGCTTCGCTACCCAAGAGGTGGCGGTGCAGGGCCGCACCCGCCTCGATGTGCGCCTGGTGGCCGCCGCCACTGGCCTGGGCGATGTGGTGGTGACGGGCTCACGCGCCGCTGTGGGTCGCTCCAACGTGCTGACTACCGCCCCGGTAGACGTAATTGGGGCCCGCGAGATAAAGGCCTTTGCCCAAACCGATATCAGCCAGGTGCTCACGTACTCGGCGCCCTCGTTTCAGTCGTCGCGCCAGGCCGTGGCCGATGGCACCGACTTTGTGGACCCCGCCAGCCTGCGCGGGTTAGGCCCCGACCAGGTGCTGGTGCTGGTGAACGGCAAGCGCCGCCACACATCCTCGCTCGTCAACATCAATGGCACGGTGGGCCGTGGCTCGGTGGGTACCGACCTGAACGTGATTCCGGCGGCTAGCATCAAGCGCATCGAGGTGCTGCGCGAAGGCGCGGCGGCGCTCTACGGCTCCGATGCCATTGCGGGCGTTATCAACATTCAGCTCAAGGATGACTCGACGGGCGTGCAAACCAGCGGCACCTACGGCCAAACCGTGGAGAACGATGGCCGCACCGAGCAGGCCGACATCAACATCGGCATCGGGCTGAATAGCCGCGGCTTCCTGGATGTGAGCGGGCAGTTTCAGAACCGGGGCTATACCAACCGGGCGTTTGCCGACACGGCACCGCTCATTTACCTGGGCAACAACGGCGGCAATTACCCCGCCTCAGCCACTACCGAGGAGGCGCGCCGCGAGCTGAAAGCCGCCGACGATGCCTTGGTAGCCCAAAACGGCTTCAACCGCGTTGATTTGCGGGTGGGCCAGTCGGCCACGCGCAACTTTGGGGGCTTCCTCAACGGCGCGTACCGGCTGGGCCGGGGCTACGAGGTGTACCTCTCGGGCGGGGCGGCGTACCGCACCGGGCGCGGCGCGGGCTTCAACCGCCTGCCCAACCAGGCCGCGCAAAACAACCTGGACATCTACGGCAACGGCTACCTACCCTTCATCAACACCATTATTTACGACCAGTCGGCCATCGTGGGCCTGCGCCGCACGTTTGGCGGCTTCGCGGCCGACCTGAGCAATAC
>Ga0308157_10004469_pt1 | contig 18555 bp, 18 predicted proteins | sample PhyBR1_FD_201035 | JGI IMG/M metagenome (GOLD analysis project Ga0308157, IMG submission 201035) | Phyllosphere microbial communities from UC Gill Tract Community Farm, Albany, California, United States - DLSLB.R1 | ecosystem: Host-associated > Plants > Phyllosphere > Unclassified | place: USA...
CCGGATCGCATTATAAATCCTACAGTTATTTGTAGGATTTTTTGTTGATATGTTTTGCGTTTATATTCTATACTCTCCATCCAGAAATGTTTATTACAAGGGTTTTTCAGAAGATGTTGAAAAACGCTTGGGATATCATTTAAATTCCAGGGACCATGAACAAAAGTTGGGGACTATGCAAAAAGTTGAGCGAGTCTGAACAGGAAAAATGCTTTGTCTTTTACTCCTCGAAGCTGCAATCTGAAGTTTTTAATTTTAGCATTAAAAGATTCTGCTGAAGCGTTGGTACTTCTTCTGTCGAAAAAGTTTAAGATGTCGCTGTAATGATTCATTATTGTTTTCCTTAACACTGACAATAATTTAAAACCTGATGTTTCAACCTCTCTGAACCAATGCGCTAACTTTTGTCATCGCAATAGATTTGGGAATATTCTGATGTCATTCTTAACTTATCTTAGGTCTTTCTTTTGCGGTTTTGCACATGCTAAAAACACGTCGTTTATACCATAGAACAATTATCACCGATTACCAAGAAATTAATATCTGCATTTAATTATTTTTTACGAAAGGATTCTGCCATTGGTCGTAATGATAACTTGGAAAAGTCTATTTCCCACAGGTGCTCATTTTCACTAATTACACGAAGGGTTGTATCATCCAAATCAAATTCTTTCACAAAACAAAAGTAAAGCAACCGTAAAAGCATTCTTCTATTTACAACCCTTTTTATCCGTTGGTTAAAATACAGTTTGGGATATTTATCATGCGTTGCAAGGAGAGAAACAATCTGATCTTCTCCAAAAAAGAGAATACCGGATCCCCATCCGCTCAGCCTCTTTACTCTCCCTTTGTTTGAAATAGCATATTTACCTTCTACACCAGGTAGTGGTTTCCAATGTTCATCTGGTAGATCCTCTAAAGATAAGTCGAAAATAGCAGGTGGGTTCTTTTTATCAATCTTGGGTTTACCTAATTTTTCCCAGAGAGAATGATTGAATATTTCTTTAGAATTAAAAACAGTCCTTACTTGGGTAGCAAGCTTTTTATTTCTTTCACCAAGCATTTTAGTAGAAGATTCTAAGGTCAGTTTCGCAATATCTATATCCCAGTGAGGATCACTTTCGTTTGTGATCAGCAGATTTCTGTTTTTAATATCGAATTCTTTAACAAAACAATAGTAAAGCATTCGGGTAATTGCTATATTATAGACTTTCCCATTACAGCTTAACCTGGTACGAAGAAAATATTTTTTATTATCAGACTTGTATGCAGAGAGCGAGATAATTTGCTCTTGCCAGAAAGTCTTGCTTGTATTCTGCGTCCAGGCATTCAGTCTCTTTATTCTTCCTTTATTGGAAATAAGATAATTTTCTTCGAGATCAGGTAATGGTTTCCACGTTTCACCGGGAAGATCCTGCAGTGATAAATTCATGCAGGCCGGTGGATTATTTTCATCAATTTCCGGCATCTCTAGTGTTTCCCAAAGTTTTGTATTGAGTATTTTTTCGGACTTATTTTTTCGTTTCGGTATAAAATCTTTTTCGGTTGGTTTATATCCTTTCTCAAACCATAAAAACTTTCCTGAAGTAATCTTTTTTTTGTTGAGTACCGATAGAATATGCGGGGGATAAATTCCCAAAGCTTCACTTGCTTCATAAATATTTTTATAAGAAGCTACAAATTTTCCATCGTCGGTATATTGACTGACCGCCTGCTTATAATTCCCTTTCTTACCTCTGCCGGTATTCAGTGTCTTAGAATGAAGTTTGCCCACGGTTAGCTTTTCCAGATTGCTGAAATGCACATTAAAACGGTTGTCATCTTTAAAAGAGATAAGAAAAGAAAGATCATCCATATCAAATTTTTCAACAAAATGATAATACACCAGGCGCGCTACTGATTTGCCATATGATTTTCCTTCGGAAAAAAGACCGCATTTCACAGCATAGAAGTGAGACTTCAAATAGTTGTTATAATACCGGTTAGTCTGCAGTTTCATAATTCTTTCGGGAAGTAGAGTTTCTCTTCCATAGGAATTTATAACAGCTCGCTCCAGGCTTTTTACGCGGCCATAATTCGAAATTGCATAATTTTCAAAATCTTTAATCAGTTCCCACTCTTCATCCGGCAGATCTATCAGAAGAGTATTGGAAAGAACATTGTTGATGTATTCATCTCCTAATTCAGTAGGTAATTTCATAAGATAGGAACATTCAAATATATTATTTTGATATAAACTGGGAACTAATTTAAAACGAAATTTTATAAGATCAAAATATCTCTGACGGCTACATGACAGAATGCAATATGATACGGATACAAATATCACATGGCAAACGTAAATCCAATTTTATTTAGGGGTAACCTATTTAAAGTAAGCTGATTTATTTGTTGAAGTTCGTTTTAAACATTAAAAAATTAGATATTGAATGATTGTAAAGGGAATAACAATTTTCACGCAGAAATTCCAGTTAATTTTTCCTTTATCATATGATTGCCGTAAAAATAAAAAGAAGGTGTATCACAACTAAACGATGTGGGTTGAGAATCGTTTAAACGAAAACCCTGCTTGTATAGGGATACAGGAAAATTTCATAAAAAAGGCCGTTTTCACGAGTTGTGAGACGGCCTCTTAAGGATCTGATCTATGTTAAAAGTTATTCATGGTCAGGTATAATGATTACCTATATTTACTTGTGTTATTTTATATGCTAAAAGTACGGAGGTTATATTTTGCAGCCACTACACTTTAGTGTAGTTTTTATAATAATATTATCCTGATTGAACCGGCATCCGTTTTTTTACGGTATTTTAAGCAATGATTTTTATTATCCGGTTTTAGGTCTGATATTTGTATTGAGTAGCAAAAATAGCTGAACCATTCAATTTTATGAAAAACATATCTGTGAAAAAAGCATTTCTATCGACCTTACTATTCTCCATACTTTTAGTTTCCTGTAAAAAAGAAATTGAAAAAATAAGTGATACGTTAAAAGATACCACCACCCCGACGAATGAAACTGCAGTAGTGGAGCAGGACTCTATAAAAAAAGATTCGGTAGTACAAAAAGAATCCATGCCGCCGGCGATGCAGGAGGATGGTTTTTACAATGCATTCATCTTCCCTAAAGACAAAAAACTTAAAGATTCCCTGTTTTCTATATTTAATAAAAAATATACGGAAAAAGAGCGTTATGCTATTTTGGCGCTGAACAGACTTGATTCAAAAAATAAAAGGAATGCCGATACGTTGGTAGTCCCGGCTAAAATAGATACTACCCTCATGGAATATTCACCGTTTCCAATGCAGCTGGATGTATTAAGCGGAGTAAAAAAGTTTGTGATTTTTTCATATCCTATTCAGGCATACGGAGTATATTCTAATGGCAGCCTGGTCAAATGGGGTCCAACCAGTATGGGTAAGAAGACTGCAAAGACAAAAACAGGCTTAACATTTGCCAACTGGAAAAAGCAATTGGCTATTTCCACAGTAAGCAGCGAATGGAAGCTTCCGTACAATTTTAATATCTTCAATTTAGAAGGAATCGGATGGCATCAGTATGATCTTCCGGGATACCCTGCCTCACATTCTTGTTTAAGGTTATTGAAAAATGATGCAAAATGGCTCTATTCTTATGCCGATACCTGGGTTCTGAATCCGGGAGGTGCCACCACGAAGGCGAGAGGTACTGCAGTAATGGTATTTGGAGATTATAAATGGGGAGGGAGAAAACCCTGGCGAAAATTACTGGATGATCCCAACTCAAACAATATCTCAGTAGAGGAAATGACAAAAATGATCGAACCCAATATTGAGAAAATACTGAAGGAGCAGGACAACAGAGAAAAGGTAGTGGATTCGATTAAGGCTGCCAAAGCCCAGATAGAACAAATGCCACAAACTGCAAAGACCGTAGCCCCCTGATCAATCATCATTCTTTTCAAAATGTAAAGTAGATTCTTCTGCAAATTTCCGTAGTTTAAGCATTTCATCCTTTCCTTTATGCTGTCCGAACCTTGCCGCTGCGTAGGTTAGTACAATACAAAAAAGCATTGCGAAAGAAGCATTTAGTGCCCATGGAAATTCAGTGCTTTTAATTTGTTTTTCTACATAATACATTGAAAAGAAAGTCATCCATAAAATAGAAAAAGAGAAATAGAGAAACATAAAGAATGTCCAGACTGCTGAAGTAGGTCCAAAAATACCTCTTACAGCAGTTTTTTCATCTTCCGTTTCTATTCTTAAAGATAATTGGGGCTTCCAGTAATGATCATATTCTGTTTTTACACATATAGTAGCCACTTCATGATTAATATTTCCGGAAAATTCCTCCTGGTGTTCATTGAGATAATTTTTCAGATGCTCGGCATATTCTTCTTTGCTCACCTCCGTGAACATTTTAAATCGGGGTCTTGATCTTATTTTATCGACCGTTGTTTCTTCTGTATTCATATTATTCCTGATAAGGTATTGGATCTTCCAGCTGAAATTTTACCGTCAGCTGCTGTGTTTTTCTCTGTACGATCATGGTAATACTCCTTCCTTCGTAAGATTTCATTATTTCCATAATTTTTGCTAAACTCATATCTGCAGTTTTGGTGCCATTAATAAAAATAATCTGATCATCTTTCTTTAAGCCTGCTTTGTCAGCTGGAGAATCTTTACGGACTCCGGAAATTGAAAATACCGGTTTGAGCACAAACTTATACTGAAACCTCTCAGCAGCAGTAGAAAATTCACTAGTGGCCTTGTTTGCTTTTACGGTCTCTATCTTAACCAGATCTTCCTGCCATTGCATTCCGTCCTGCTTAAAATCCAGACCACTCATATTAAAATGAAACGGGTCATCAAAATTCCGATTAGGTCTAAGGTATAGCATTCCCCCGTAATAATCAAATACTACGGTAAAACGGCGCATAATCTCGCCTCCGACAGAACCTTTTCTCCCTTCTACCAGGTGTACATGCTGAATAGAAAATTCATCGGGCATAGCAGTCAGAGGTTTTTCGAATCTAAAATCTCCAATATAAAAATGGTGAATTCTGCTCCTTTTGCCATAGATGTCGCCGTTGAACCCTCTTCCCAGGAAGTCTTCGATATTCGGACGGTTATAAACGAAATCTTTAATTAATACGGGAAATAACCATATCGCATCACTGTTTCCAAGGTCTATTAGTAATTTTGAACTCTTTTTTTCATTGGTCATTTCGACGTCACCATAGAGGTAAGGCTTACCCTTTTCTATACTCACAGGAAGCTCACGAAATTTTTTCGTTCTTCGCTTCAACAGTTCCCGGTCATTATAAATGGTAATCTTTTCAGAAGAATAGTCGATAGAAACAGGATGATTTTTGAACAGATGATAGCCAATCACTCCATTCACAGGAATGCCTACATGAGAAGAAATATTGAATTCCTGGTCCAGGATAAGGAAAACAGTCATAGAATTATTGATCATGTGCTCTCCGATCTTTCCTACGTTATTTTCAGATTTAAATCCGTCAATACTTAAATCTCCTCCCAGTCCGGAAAATTTTATCTTTTCCACATCACTTAGTTTCACTTCCTGATTGTCTAAACTGAAAAGTAAAGTTTCTGCCACGCCCGTATCTAATAAAAACGTAAGGTTAACTCCATTGATATTAACCGGAATAAAGATTAAATTATTAATTAACTTAAAAGGAATAACAGTTTTCTTTACATCTTTTATTTCAAATGAATTTTGCGCACTGGTGAAAATGCTCAGAAAAAAAAATAATATAAAATGTAATGATTTCATTTACTGAATTTAGTTAATTTATTGATATGTAAAATAAAAAACATTCTCTGAGCGGAGAATGTCTATATAATTGATAATGATTTGAAAGAAATGCTATTTTATAGGAATTTATTTTGAAAAGAAATCCATAAGGTCCATATAATTTTTCTGGTTGACGCCATGTCCGCTCATGTATTCTCTAAAGGTGAAATAGCAGCTCAGATCATAAAGAAGATCAGCTGCTTTTCTTCCCCATTCCATTGGAATTACTGCATCATCAGTACCATGAGATACAAAAAAACGGAGTCTTTCCAGTTTTTTCTTATCTTTTACAATATCCTGTAGGATTTTCTCTTCAGGATAGGCGCTTAGGCAGGCTATATAATTAAACATTTCAGGATGTTTTAAAGCCAGTGCATAGCACAGAATTCCCCCCTGGCTAAAGCCGCACAGGTGAGTCTTTGCTTCGGTCAGCCCATAATGATTTACTATTTTCAGTATATTTTCCAGAACCGCATCCACAGATTCATTAGCCTGGCTGATATTCATGAAATTTTCGGGGTCATTGAAATCAATATCATACCATGAAAAACCCTCGAACTGAGTTTCTTTCGGAGCTCTGAAGCTCACGATGATCCAGTCTGCCGGAAGCGTTTCTCTAAAGCTGAAAAGGTCTTGTTCATTGCTTCCGTAGCCGTGAAGCATAAACAGAATAGTGGTTCGGGAAGTAATATTCTCAGGTTCTCTTACGATGTAATCTAAATTCATAAGACAAAGATAAATAATAAATCATTTGGTGAATCTCACATAGTGCTTTAAACTTAAATAACAGATGATATGCGGTCAAAAAAAAAGATTAATTTACCTTAGCGACTTCAGAAGGTCGTCGATTTTTCACAGCCAATATTTTGTAGATTTGATATTATTTGGAAATCTTTATTGGAAAATTTTCATAAAAGTTATTTTTATATTGATAAAAAAGCTATATTTGAAACATTAAAAAATCTATTTGGAGAAATGAAGCAATTTTACAAATCAAAAAGTTTATCTAAACTTTCTTTTTTATTCATCGTCTTATTTTCAGTAGTTTCAGTAGCTCATTCTTGTAAAGATGATGACGATGAGGATGAATTTCAGGATCATATCGTAAAGTTTGAAGTGAAAGGGACTACCGGGGTAGAATTTAAAACTATTGTAACACAGGTGGGAACCAGTCAGAATCAGATTTTTGATCAGCCGGGAATTTCCTGGAATAGTGGTGAGATGTTTGTAAATTCCAGTCAGTCTCAATTGAATCTTTCAGCAAATGCACTCCTTCCTGATGCCAACGCAAAGCTTATCCTTAATATTTGGGTTGATGGTGAAGTGGCAGAAACGGATACGATTAAGAATCTTTCAGGGATTCAGAGTTCATCTATTGCTCACAGTTTCTTAGAATTGTAAAAATAACATTACTTAATCATATAAAACCGTCGATCTGCCGGTTTTTTTATTCTTCAATCATACGGTGCTGCAGTGCAATAGTGATAAGTTCTGAGGAATTTTTTGCCTGAAATTTCTGGAGCAGATTTTTTCTGTGGGTATCTACGGTTAACGGACTCAGGAATAATTCATCAGCAATTACGCTGCTTGTTTTTCCCTGAGCAACCAGCTGCAGGATTTGCTTTTCCCGCTTCGTTAATCTGGGAATTGTCAGTTCATTTTGAGAGGGCTTACTGATGATGTGTTTTGTTTCATTACAAAATACAATATTACCCGAAAGAACTCCACGTACGCATTCTATCAGTTCTTCGATGGATGTGTTTTTAAGAAGATATCCGCTTGCACCATTTTGAACGGATTGCGTAATGACACTCCTTTCAGAGCGATTGCTGAACATAATTACGGATGTATCGGGAGATATTTTTTTGATCTCTTTACAAAGTTCAATACCGTTGGCATCGGGAAGCGTGATATCTAATAGGATAATATCAACTTCATTAGATTTCACAAAGTTCACAATCTCTGAGCCTAATGTAAAACTTTCCAGAACATTGAAAAATGACTGGTTCTTAAGCATGGTTTTCAATCCTTCGATAACGATAGGATGATCATCTACAATAACAATATTTATTTTGTCAGACTGCATGGGTATTAAGTTCAATATTTATGGTTGTTCCTTCATGATCGGAGCTGATCTCCATTTTTCCTTTTAGGTAGTTAACACGGTTTTTAAGATTTCTGAGCCCCATACTCTTGGTTGTTTTTTCAATGTCTTTTCCGAAGCCTCTTCCATTGTCTTCAATGGTGATAAAGAAATTTTCATCAGATTGGGAACATTGTAATAAAATGCCTGAAGCCTGGGAGTGTTTTACAGCATTAGCTAAAAGTTCCTGGACAATTCTGTAAATATTCAACTGAATGGTAAGAGCAAGGTCTTTACGAAGACTGATCGCTTGAAAATCTATGCTGAGATCTTTCCTGATGTAAAATTCACAGAGGTCTTGCAGTGCGGTTTCCAGTCCGAAATTGAGAAGTGATTCAGGCATCAGGTTTCTGGCGACATGTCTTAACTCATTTACCGAATGATCAAGCTGCCCCAGGATTTTATTAAACTCCCGATCCGTTGAACCAAAATGAGTGGAAGACCATGTTGAAAAATTGATTTTAACACCGGCCAGCATTCCTCCGAGACCGTCGTGCAGATCTTTGGCAATACGTTCTCTTTCCCGTTCCTCACTTTCAAGAATTGCTTTGGTGATATTCAATTCTTCTCTCTGCTGAATCTCTTTTAATTTTTGCTGAAGGTTTATCTTCCTTTGCTTTGCCAGTTTTTTGGTATAGAAATAAATAAAAATGACTAAAATCATTAAAAATACGGAGGCAAAACCCAGCAGCCACAGATATTGGTTTTTTCGGTTTATTTCAAGCTGTTTCTGGGCTTTTTCAGTATCCAGATTCGCTATTTTTCTTTCTTTTTCTGCCGCATTATATTTGGCTTCAAGTTTATTGATTTCAAGTTTTGTAGTTTCGGTACTCAGACTGTCATTAAGGCTGGAATACTTTTTTTCCCACGTCAGTGCTTCCCTGGAATTTCCCATTTCTTCATTGAGTACAGAAAGCTGTTTATATATTGTTTTCCTGTTATTGAGATCAAGAACCAGAGATTTTTCTGTCAGGATATCTTCCAGTACAGCTTTTGCTTCCGGATACCTCTTTAATTTTTTTAAAATGTCGAACTTGTTAAAGTAAAACATCTGAGCTAAGAGGTTTTGATTAAATTTTTTAGTATAAAACAATCCTTTGTCAATAATAGGCAGAGCTTCTTCGTTTTTCTGTCTGGTGATGAATAAAAGGGTCTTCCCGTAATAAAAAAAAGCATTGGATGAAGAATCCGGGTATGGAAGGATCAGTTTTTCTGCCTTATTCAGAAATTTTTCTGCATCATCACCTTTAGCCTGATAACAGTAGTTACTGGCTGTATTCAGATAAGCATAAAACAACTCTGCTGAAGCAGGATAATTTTTTTCAAGAATTTTCAGTGCTTTTTTATTATAATTTCCTGCTTTTTCAAATTCTGCATTATAGGTCAGAATAAGGGCAAGCTGGGAATATAGAAATCCTAAATTTCTGTTGGTTTCATATTTTTCTACTAAAGGAATGCTTTTTTCAAGAATAGTTTTAACCAAAAAAGGATATCCTTCTTTGTTCTTTTGGGACACTCCGTAGTTATACCACGCCAGCGATTGGAAAAAATACGATTCTTCTGTTTTAAATGTACTTAAAGCTTTGATCGCCTGCTGATAGGCAGCTGCAGCTTTAGTTATGTCTTTCTCAAGATAATATTGGCCTTCGTAGTAATGATATTTAGCAGAAACAAAAGAATTTGCTGACCTTAATGTTTTACCGTTTTCCAGATATCTCTTACTTAAAATACTGTCTGTATTTCTGTAATAGTTGGATAAAATGAAGAATGCATTGGCTTTGGAATCACGATCAGTACTGTTTTTTACCATTTTTTGTAAGCTGTCGAGATAGGGCTTTTCATTAAGCGGAAAAATCTGCTGAGATGGTAAGACAAGTGAAAGTAAAATAAAAATTACAGAGGCTAATTTCTTCATGATCATCAGGTCAGAGTATATGAGTAGTTTTATTATAAAACAGTCAATTTAATTAAAATTTCCAGTATAAAAAAATACCTGAATTCAGGTATAAAAAAATACTGTTTTTTAAGGATTGAAACCGGAGCGGTACTCTGGTAATTTTGCATGTACCAAATCGATCAAATCATAGAATTTTTAACCAACAGTAGTCCAATTTAAAGCAAAAAATTATGAAAAAAATGAAGTTGAAGCAAGTATTTAAAGGAACATTTTTAATGCTGGCAGCAGCATTGATTTTCGGGTTCGTATCATCATGCAGCGACGATGACGCTGACAACCCCGTTAATGGAGCCGGAGAAACCCACAAAGTCGTTTTTAAGGCAATAGCTTCTTCAGGAAGTAATATTGATGTAGCAGTGTACGGAATCGACGGAAATCCTACTACTGCAAGCAGCCTGAGCGGAACAACATGGTCAAGCCCTGAGGTCACTGCCGAAAAAGGAGCTTATACAGCGAATGTAGCCGTAAACGCGATAGGGACCGGTGCTTCATCCACACTGAAGGTTCAGATCTGGGTAGACGGAGAGTTAAAGAAAGAAGGAACTTCCAGCGGACAGTATCTGTCAGCATCAACTTCTTATACATTTTAAAAAACTAATACCTTTCGAAATAGTTGTATTAAAATCGCGGCAGGATCTTCCTGCCGCGATTTATTTTAGGTGGATTTACGGGAACCTTTTCATAGAAAAAGTCCCGTAAATTATTATTTGATCTTAAATGACTTTTACAATAAAATAACTTTTCTTTCCTTTCTGTAACAATAGAAATTTTCCGTCAATCAGGTCGGTTTCGTTAGCAGTATACACTTCATTTACCTTTTCCTTGTTTACGGAGATCGAATTTCCTTTCAGTTCTCTTGTTGCCTCGCTTTTAGATTTTAGAAATCCTGATTTCTCTGAAAGAAGATCAATAATATGAATTCCTAAAACATCAGCTTTAGCCACTTCTTTCTGTGGAACACCGTCAAAAATTTCAAGGAAAATTTCTTCATCAAGACTTACCAGATCCTCGGCAGTGGAACGGCCGAACAGAATTTCAGAAGCTTTTAGAGCTTTATTATATTCCTCTGTTCCATGAACCCAAACGGTAACCTCTTCAGCCAGTTTTTTCTGAAGTTTTCTTTCGTGTGGAGCTGTTTTATGCTCTTCGATTAAAGCTTCAATTTCTTCTTTTCCGAGAAACGTATAGAATCTGATAAATCTTTCAGCATCTACATCCGTAGCATTTAGCCAGAACTGGTAAAACTTATAAGGGGACGTTTTCTTTTTATCCAGCCAGTAATTTTCTCCGCTTTCAGACTTTCCGAATTTCGAGCCGTCAGCTTTGGTGATCAGAGGAACGGTGAGCGCAAATGCTTCACCCTGCGCTTTTCTGCGAATCAGTTCTGTACCGGTAGTGATATTTCCCCATTGATCGGAACCTCCCATCTGAAGTTTAACGTTATTATTCTGGTACAGATGTAAAAAATCGTATCCCTGAATCAGCTGGTAGGTAAATTCCGTAAAGCTCATCCCGTCAGCACCGGATTCTCCGGAGAACCTCTTTTTCACAGAATCTTTAGCCATCATATAATTTACCGTAATATTTTTTCCAACGTTTTTTGCAAAATCAAGGAAAGAAATATTTTTCATCCAGTCGTAATTGTTGACCAGCTCTGCTTTATTGGTTTCATTTCCTTCAAAATTCAAAAATCTTGAAAGCTGGTTTTTCAGACAGTCTACATAATGCAGAAGCGTAGCTTCGTCAAGAAGATTTCTCTCTGCAGATTTCCCTGAAGGGTCGCCGATCATTCCTGTAGCGCCGCCTACCAGTGCAATGGGCTTATGACCGTGCTGCTGGAAGTGAGCCAGAATTTTTATCTGAATAAGACTCCCGATATGTAAAGAATCTGCGGTAGGATCAAAACCGATATAGGCCGTTGTCATTTCCTTATTCAGCTGTTCGTCCGTTCCGGGCATCATGTCGGCATAAAGCCCGCGCCATTTCAGTTCTTCAATAAAAGAGTTCATTATTTTTTTGCTTTAAAATTTAAGCTGCAAAGATAATAAATTCAGGATTATAAAGAGTGAAAAGGCAAAGAGACGGGGAGTTAATATTTCAGGAGCTTTTTCCCGCTTTCCGTTGCAATCTTTTTTTCAAAAAGGATTTTCTCTGCAATCGGGGCTAGGGTATTAGCCGCTTTATCACTGTCAATACACAATATAGGTTAATTTTGAAAATGCAAATACTTTGGTGAACATCAGATCCTTAAAAGGACTTTATATCGGATAAGACCTTTTGTATATTGTCTTTTTGCCCGGAATCAGTTATATTTGTTTATAATGAACGACGAACAATTATTCACCCTTATTCAGAAGGCGAAAGAAAAAGACCAGAAAGCTCAGACCAGACTCATCAATGTTTTTTGGGTAGATGTTTTTTCCTTTGTCATGAAAAAAGTAAAAGATGAAAATGATGCCGATGAAATCACCGTGAATGTTTTTTCGAAAGTTCTTTCAAAGCTGGATATGTATGATCCCCATTTTCAGTTTAAAACATGGGTATTAACGATTGCCCAGAATACGATTATCGATTTTTGGAGGAGAAAGAGCAGGGAAAATCAGGATCCTACAGAGAATCTGGACGTCGTGAAAAACCAGTTTGCGAAATCACCTGAAGAATTAATGATTTCTGCCGAAGAACAGAAGAAAATCATCAAAACAATAGAATCCCTGGACGCCAATTACCAGGATATCATCAAATTGCGGTTTTTTGAAGAAAAAAGCATCAGGGAAATTGCCGAAGAACTGGGAATCTCCGTTGCCAATACGAAGGTACGCGTGATGCGTGCGAAAAAAGTATTAGCTGAATTATTAAAAAATAATGATTTTGAAGATCATTAATTAGCTTTTAAGAAGCCTGCAGAAGATTAAAAACTACAAATACACTTTTTCCTTTGTCTGAGGGAGGGAAATTTCTCTCCGTTGGTCCTGATTTCTATTCTGAAGATTAATTTTTAAGCCTTTTTTAATAAAAGTTTCGTTTTTAGACTTTCCGTATTCTTTAGTATTTTCAACTTCTTTAGCAAATATTAACTGGCCTGTTGAGAGATTAAAATCAACATCCGTCCAATATTCTTCGGGTTTTCCGGAGCTTGACGAATAGCCGATTAATTCAAAATGTCCGTTCTGAAATCTGTATTTGTCGGTATATCCCCATTTCCAGCTGCTGCCTCCCGCCTGCGTGATCTCCAGAATTCCCTTTTTTATTTCAGTACTTTGATAAGGATCACCCATCATTCCACCGGCATTACTGCTCAGGACAGCATTTCTGGACTTCTCCAGAATTGCCCATTTTCCATTGCTGTTTTTCAGAATCTGTATTTCACGGATATTGCCGTAAGCGGTGGTGTCTTTCGTATTATAAATAATAACTTTCTCCGGAATATGGTCTCCGTCCAGATCACCGTTTACAGTTTCAATAACTTCAGAACCTGCGGGCTGAAATTCTTTTTGAGCAAAACAGAATGTATTGAAAACAATAGCTAAAAAACAAAATGCAGTTCTCATAGTAAATATTGTAGGTAAAATTACAAAATTATATGTTTCATCAATACCGGTCTTTGATTGTTTCGATTAAAAATTCCTTAACTTTGAACCTCAATTTGAGAAATAAATGGAAAATTTAGTTCAGGATACTACCGTTCAAAAGCCAAAATGGATTCGCGTAAAACTTCCTACCGGAAAAAATTACAGAGAATTGAGAACTTTGGTTGATAAATATAAATTAAATACAATTTGTCAGAGTGGAAGCTGCCCGAATATGGGTGAGTGCTGGGGTGAAGGAACAGCAACTTTCATGATCTTAGGAAATATCTGTACACGAAGCTGCGGATTCTGCGGAGTGAAAACCGGAAAACCTCTTGATGTGAACTGGGATGAGCCTGAAAAAGTAGCGCGTTCAATCAAATTAATGAAAATTAAACATGCCGTTCTTACCTCTGTAGACCGGGATGACCTGAAAGATATGGGATCCATCCTTTGGGGAGAAACGGTGAATGCCGTCAGAAGAATCTCTCCCGGAACAACAATGGAAACACTGATTCCCGATTTTCAGGGATTGACGAAACACCTGGACCGACTGGTAGAAGTAGCTCCAGAAGTTATCTCGCACAATATGGAAACGGTAAAACGTCTGACCAGAGAAGTGCGGATCCAAGCGAAATACGAAAGAAGCCTTGAGGTTCTCAGGTATCTTAAAGAAGCGGGACAGAGAAGAACAAAAACAGGGGTAATGCTAGGTCTGGGAGAAGAAAAACATGAAGTGTTCCAGACGATTGAAGATATCAGAAACGCCGATGTGGATGTCATTACATTAGGTCAGTATTTACAGCCGACTAAGAAACACTTACCGGTGAAAAAATTCATCACACCGGAAGAGTTTGACGAGTTCGGGGATTTTGCCAGAAGCTTAGGTTTCAGACATGTAGAAAGTTCACCTTTAGTAAGAAGTTCTTACCACGCTGAAAAACATATTCACTAAAAAATATAAATCGCTTCAAACCCTGAAGCGATTTTTTATTTAAAACATTAATACATTATACATTCTACATTCTACATTATACATTATACATTATACATTTTCCCTAAGATTCAACCCTACTCAAGTGTCTTTTCTTAAACGCAGAAGGCGTCTCACCGATATACCTTTTAAAGAGTTTATTAAAATAAGAAAGACTTTCAAAACCCACCTGGAAACAGACTTCTGTTACGCAGGAGTTTTGGAGCAGTAACAGTTTTGCCTGATTAATTCTGTAATTATTGACAAAATCCGTAAAAGTCATATTCGTCTGTTTCTTGAAATACCGGCAGAAAGCCGGCGTGCTCAGACTGACGTTTTCAGCAATGGTATTTACATCCGGGCTTTTATCATAATTTTCATGAATATAATCGTAGATCGTTCCCATTCTGATTTTGTCATTTAAAAACCATTTGATTCTCGTATCTTCTACATTCAGTTCTTTTACCTCATCCGAATGGGCAAGAATCTGTAAAATTTCAATTAAACCAATAAAAGAATCAAAGGAGTTTTTATTTTTCAGAATGTGAAGTTTTTCAACAATATTTTTTTTGGTCTCACCGAAAAATGACAACCCCAGATAAGAGCGTTCCAGCAATTTTTTGATATCATCAAATTCGGGAACAGGGAAAATAAGCTCCTGAAGAAAATTTTCACGCATCTGCAGCACCAGCTGCCTGCATTCTGTCTGAATACGATAATCGAAATTTAAATGGGGAACATTGGAACCGATGAGCAATAAATCACTTTCCGTAAAATCAGAAATATTTTTTCCCACATGTCGGATTCCGTTAGATGCTTCCACGTAGACAAGCTCTATTTCCGGATGATAATGCCAGAAAAAGCAGTTTTTCATGGAAGGTGAAAAAAGTTTGAATGATTTCCCTTCTTCGAACTCTATGATTTCCTTCTGAATTTTCATTACGCTTTATTTTGATGATTTAGAATGGTAAAATTAATCGAAAAGGTTAATACAGAGCAAATTTATATCATTTCTGTTAAAGTATAACTGCTTATTTCTGCCGATTTTTGCATCTTCAAAAAAGTGCTGAACATTACAGCACCATTACAAAAAGAAATAAAATGGGGATTGATAAAAGAATAGTACCGCTGGCAATAGGCGGATTGGGAATCGGAACGACAGAATTTACCGTGATGGGACTATTGCCGGATATTGCAAAAACTTTGCAGATTTCCATTCCTGAAGCGGGCCACCTGATTTCTGCGTATGCATTGGGAGTAGTGATCGGAGCGCCTCTTTTAATCGGATATTCGGTGAAATTTGCCCCTAAAAAAGTTCTCATTGCGCTGATGGTCATTTTTACGATATTCAATGCCTTGTCGGCGATTGCCCCAGATTACACGTCCATGCTGGTGATCAGATTTCTTTCCGGTTTGCCCCATGGTGCATTTTTCGGTGTCGGAACGGTAGTTGCTGCAAGAATGGCAGGGAAGGGGAAAGAGGCTTTTTATATTTCACTCATGTTCACAGGGCTTACCATTGCGAATCTTGCGATGGTTCCTTTGGTGACTTATATCGGGCATACCTTTCACTGGAGATGGTATTTTGCCATTGTTGGTATAATTGGATTATTAGCATTGCTATCTTTAAAGCTTTGGCTTCCAGCGATGGAAACTAATCAGGATACGCATTTTATGGAAGAACTGAAGTTTCTTAAGAAGAAACAGGCATGGCTGGTATTAATGATTACAGCCATCGGATTCGGAGGGCTCTTTACCTGGTTCAGTTATATTACGCCTTTGATGACGGTAGTTTCAGGAATTAAAGAAAATCATATGGCGTACGTCATGATTCTTGCCGGAGCCGGGATGGTGGTAGGAAATCTGGCAGGCGGATATTTGTCAGACCGTTTAAGTCCGGAAAAAACATGTGCTTTATTGCTTTTTCTGATGATGGTTTCCCTGGCGGGTGTATTTCTATTGGCAGAATATCAAAATATATCTTTGGCCTTAACTTTCATCTGTGGAGCATTATCCATGTCTGTAGCAGCGCCTATTAACATCATGATGATGAAAGCAGCCCCCAAAAGTGAAATGATGGCAGCGGCGTTTATGCAGGCAGCGTTCAATATTGCCAATGCGATGGGTGCATTTTTGGGAGGAATCCCTTTGGAACAGGGGTATTCTTATAATTACCCTTCATTAGTAGGAGTTGTAATGACCTTTATAGGTTTGGTAATCGCTTTACGCTATAAATATAAATACGGATCAAAATCTCCGGATCAAAATACTGAATCAGAATGTATCACTTGTGATCAATAAAAAAGAGAAGCATCAGGCTTCTCTTTTTTTTGTAACAGATCTAAGGTCTAAGCCTCTACTTCATTGCCGTTTTTACACCAGTAAAGGGCATTGTATAAGTTTTCTTTAGGGAAAGATTTAAATTCTCCAGGCATCACAACACTGAAAATATCAGTGAAATTCTGTACACCCTGTTTGTCTGTAACAATAGCAGCACGGTTCCATTTCGTAAGATTTTTCAATCCCAAAAGTGCATCCTGCAGCCATGCTCCCATGGTAAACTGATCCAGGTCTGTGTCTAGGTACAGAAGATAATTAAGCTCGCCGTATTCATCTACCTTCTGATTTACACGAGGGACTACAAGATTTTCAAAATCTTCTCTGGTTACTTCTCCTGTTGCGTTGAACGCAGCAACATTTTCAGGAGCTTCTGGAATAATATTTATCATAATAGTATATTTATGTGGTTTTGGTGATAGTGAGATAACAAAAATTAAACCAAGATTAAATTCTATAGGCGAAAGGCGTGATTATTGATAATCCGTAGTAAATAATATTCCTATGAATCTTAGATCGAACGAACCTTTTTGGCTACTCAAAAATGGTCTTGTTTCTTCATACCCCTCTCTGAAATCTGATGAAGAATGCGATGTTCTTATTATCGGAGGAGGAATCACCGGCAGCCTTATAGCCCATCAGATGATAAAAGACGGTTATCATACAATAATTATTGATAAACGTGAGATCTGCAACGGAAGCACTTCCGCTACTACCTCTATGCTGCAGTATGAAATTGATGTTCCATTATATAAACTTACAGAATTAATAGGTGAAAAAGGCGCGTGCGAAAGTTACAAAGCCTGCTCAAAATCTATTGATGATCTTGAAGCGCTTACCAAAGAAATAAAATCCCGAGCGGGATTCAAGAAAAGGCAGTCCCTGTACTTTGCTTCCAGAAAAAAAGACGTCTCCTGGCTGATTAAAGAATATGAAATAAGAAAAAAAACAGGATTTGAGGTGAGCTGGCTTGAACCTGGAGATATTGAAGAAAGATTTACCCTGCAGAATACCTATGGCGGCATTTTATCTAAACAGGGCGCCAGTATCGATGCCTTTAAGTTTGCCCATGAATTGTTGAGATTTAACAGGAACAAAGGGCTGAAAATTTTTGATAAAACAGAAATAAAATCCGTAAAGTACCTTAAAGGATATAATTTTGCCCTTACAGAACACGGTTTCAATATTAAAGCGAAAAAAATTATTTATTGTGTCGGCTATGAAAGTACCACGCTTATCAAGGAAGACTTTGTAAATCTTAAAAGTACATTCGCCACGGTTTCGGAAATCGATACCGCTATTTTTAAGAATATTGAAAATACATTGGTCTGGAATACGGATGCACCCTATATGTACATGAGAACTACAGATGATAACAGGCTTCTGATAGGCGGAAGAGATGAGGATTTTATAAACCCGGAAAAACGGGATGCCTCACTTCGTAAAAAAGAAAAGGAAATTCTGAGGACATTAAAAAAGATAAAACCTGATTTTAAATTCTATACCGATTTTGTCTGGGCCGGAACGTTCGGAGAAACTAAAGACGGGCTCCCCTACATTGGAGAACACGAACATTTTAAAAATTCGTATTTCGTTTTAGGCTTCGGAGGAAATGGAATTACATTTTCCGTTACCGGAATGGAAATGGCGTCCGCTTTTATGAAAAATAAGAAACATAAACTGAGTCCGTATTTTAAGTTCGGACGATAGTTTTAGTTTCGGGGGGGGGGGTGGCGCCCCCCGCAAAAAAAAACATGATAAAAAAAAAAAACCTGAAA
>Ga0308157_10004470_pt1 | contig 18552 bp, 16 predicted proteins | sample PhyBR1_FD_201035 | JGI IMG/M metagenome (GOLD analysis project Ga0308157, IMG submission 201035) | Phyllosphere microbial communities from UC Gill Tract Community Farm, Albany, California, United States - DLSLB.R1 | ecosystem: Host-associated > Plants > Phyllosphere > Unclassified | place: USA...
GATCAGATAGACTCCTCTAGGCCGTTTCGTGTTCCCGCCGCGTGGAACCTGCGGGGCGTAGCTCAGCTTGGTAGAGCGCCCGCTTTGGGAGCGGGAGGTCGCAGGTTCGAATCCTGTCGCCCCGACGTCGGCCCCCTAGACCTCAGCCCGTGGCGCAGCTCGTCGTGGGTAACGCAACAAGGAGAAGCGAACCAACATGGTGAACACCACCGTTGAGAAGCTGAGCCCCACCCGGGTCAAGCTGCACATCACGGTCACGCCGGAAGAACTGAAGCCGAGCATCGACCACGCCTACTCGCACATCGCGAAGGACGTCGAGATCCCGGGCTTCCGCAAGGGCAAGGTACCGGCTCCGATCATCGACCAGCGCATCGGCCGCGGCGCCGTGATCGAGCACGCCGTCAACGACGGTCTCGACCGCTTCTTCCGCGAGGCCGTCGCCGAGAACGAGCTTCAGGTTCTCGGCCAGCCGCAGGCCGACATCACGGTCTGGCCGGCCGAGAAGGATTTCACGGGCGATCTCGAGGTCGACATCGAGGTCGATGTCGCGCCGGAGTTCGAGGTTCCCGACCTTGAGGGCCTGAAGGTCACGGTCGACCCGATCGAGGTCGACGACGAGGCCATCGATCACGAGCTCGAGGCGCTCCGTGCGCGGTTCGGCACGCTCGTCCCCGTGGATCGCCCCGCGTCGAAGGGCGACTTCGTCGAGCTCGACCTCGTCGCCACGATCGACGAGGCCGAGGTCGACCGCGCCGAGGGCGTGTCGTACGAGATCGGCTCGGGCCAGCTGCTCGAGGGCACCGATGAGGCGCTCGACTCGCTGACCGCCGGGGAGGAGACGACCTTCCGCACCAACCTGGTCGGCGGTGACCACGCTGGCGAGGAGGCCGAGGTCAAGATCACGGTCAAGGTCGTCAAGGAGCGCGAGCTTCCCGAGGCCGACGATGACTTCGCCCAGATGGCGAGTGAGTTCGACACGATCGGCGAGCTCCGCGAGTCGCTCGCGGAGCAGGCGAAGGAGAAGGGCGCGTTCGCCCAGGGATCCGCCGCGCGCGACAAGCTCGTCGAGCAGCTTCTCGAGACCGTCGAGCTTCCCGTGCCGCAGAGCCTGATCGATGACGAGGTGCACCGCCACCTCGAGCAGGAGAACCGGCTCGAGGACGACGAGCACCGCGCCGAGGTCGCCGAGGCGAGCGAGAAGCAGTTCCGCACGCAGCTGCTCTTCGACCGCATCGCGAAGGACCTCGACGTCCAGGTTTCGCAGGAGGAGTTCACGCAGTACCTGATCCAGGCCTCCGGCCAGTACGGCATGAGCCCGCAGGACTTCATCCAGGCGCTGCAGCAGGGCAACCGGCTGCAGGCGATCATGGGCGATGTCGCGCGCAACAAGGCGATCGCCGTCGTTCTCGGCAAGGCCGAGGTCGTCGACACCAACGGCGACGCCGTGAACCTCGAGGGCTTCGCGGCGGTCGAGGGCGAAGACGAGGAAGCATCCGACGAGGAGCCCTCGGAGGAGTCGACCGACAAGGCCGAGTGATCCTCGGATCCGCCCGCTCGAGGGGGTCGTTCGCCGTTCGGCGAGCGACCCCCTCGGCGTATGCGCCCCTCTGCCGTATGCCCACGGCGAACACGGGCGAGACCCGCCCCGGGCGCCGGTAATGTCATATCGACGCCACACCGAATGGAGTGAGAATGCCTGAACCCTTGATGGCACAGAACGTCTTCGACCAGCTGCTGAAGGATCGCATCATCTGGCTGGGCTCGGAGGTTCGTGACGAGAACGCGAACGAGATCTGCGCGAAGATCCTGCTTCTCGCCGCGGAGGACTCGACGAAGGACATCTACCTCTACATCAACTCGCCCGGCGGGTCGATCACCGCGGGCATGGCCATCTACGACACGATGCAGTTCGTGCCGAACGACATCGTGACGGTCGGCATCGGCATGGCCGCCTCGATGGGGCAGCTGCTGCTGACGAGCGGCACGAAGGGCAAGCGCTACATCACCCCGAACGCGCGCGTGCTGCTGCACCAGCCGCACGGCGGATTCGGTGGTACCGCGAGCGACATCCAGACGCAGGCCGAGCTCATCGTCTCGATGAAGAACCGTCTGGCCGAGATCACGGCCGCGCAGACCGGCAAGTCGGTCGAGCAGATCAACGAAGACGGAGACCGCGACCACTGGTTCACGGCCGAAGAAGCCCTCGAGTACGGCTTCGTCGACCACATGCGCGAGAGCGCGAGCGACGTCGCCGGCGGCGGCGGCACCGAGCGCGAGTCGAAGTAAGGAAGTCAGATCACGATGCACACTCCGTACACCACTACGCCGCAGGGCTTCCAGGCCCCGTCGAGCCGCTACATCCTCCCGCAGTTCGAGGAGCGCACGGCCTACGGCATGAAGCGCCAGGACCCGTACAACAAGCTGTTCGAAGATCGTGTGATCTTCCTCGGCGTGCAGGTCGACGACGCATCGGCCGATGATGTGATGGCTCAGCTGCTCGTGCTCGAGAGCCAGGACCCGGATCGCGACATCACGATGTACATCAACTCGCCGGGCGGATCGTTCACGGCGATGACGGCGATCTACGACACGATGCAGTACGTCTCACCCGACATCCAGACGGTCGTGCTCGGACAGGCCGCGTCGGCCGCTTCCGTGCTGTTGGCGGCGGGCGCGCCCGGCAAGCGTCTCGCGCTGCCCAATGCGCGCGTGCTGATGCACCAGCCAGCGGTCGGCGAGTCGGGCCACGGCCAGGCCTCGGACATCGAGATCCAGGCTGCCGAGATCATGCGCATGCGCACGTGGCTCGAGGAGACGATGGCGAAGCTCACGAATCGCACTGCCGAGCAGGTGCACCGAGACATCGACCGCGACAAGATTCTCGGCGCGGCAGAGGCCGTCGAGTACGGCGTCGTCGATCAGGTGCTCACGACCCGCAAGCGCGGCGCGAACGCCTGATCCTTCCGCAGCGCCGTGCGCCCCGTCCGAGTCTGTCGGGCGGGGCGCATTGTGGTGAACTGCAGGGGGCATCGGCCGTCGCTTTCCGCCACGCCGTGCACCGTGGAGCTCAGGTGTCAGGGGTTCCGACTAACCTGATAGGACACCGCGACCAGACCTCGAGGAAGTGATCGCATGGCCCGAATCGGCGAGAGTGCCGATCTGTTCAAGTGCTCGTTCTGCGGAAAGAGCCAGAAGCAGGTCCAGCAACTGATCGCGGGGCCCGGTGTGTACATCTGCGACGAATGCGTCGAGCTGTGCAACGAGATCATCGAAGAGCGCATGGCGGAACAGACGTCCGAGAGCGGCGTGTCCGATCTCGACCTGCCGAAGCCGCGCGAGATCTACGACTTCCTCGACGAGTACGTCGTCGGGCAGGATCAGGCCAAGAGGTCGCTCGCCGTGGCCGTGTACAACCATTACAAGCGTGTGCGCGCCCGCGGTGAGCTGCGCTCGGCCGACGAGACGACGGAAGACGTCGAGATCTCCAAGAGCAACATCCTGATGCTGGGTCCGACCGGTTCGGGCAAGACCTACCTCGCGCAGACCCTCGCCAAGCGACTCAACGTGCCGTTCGCGGTAGCCGATGCGACGGCGCTGACCGAGGCGGGCTACGTCGGCGAAGACGTCGAGAACATCATCCTGAAGCTGTTGCAGGCTGCTGACTTCGATGTGCAGCGGGCCGAGCAGGGCATCATCTACATCGATGAGATCGACAAGATCGCCCGCAAGGCCGAGAACCCCTCGATCACTCGCGACGTCTCGGGCGAGGGCGTGCAGCAGGCTCTGCTCAAGCTCTTCGAAGGCACGGTCGCGCAGGTGCCGCCACAGGGGGGCCGCAAGCACCCGCATCAGGAGTTCATCCAGGTTGACACGACGAACGTGCTGTTCATCGTCTCGGGGGCGTTCGCCGGCCTCGACGACATCATCTCATCGCGCGTCGGTCGTGCGGGAGTGGGCTTCGGAGCACCGCTGCAGTCGAAGCGCGACAACGAGGCGTTCTTCTCAGAGGTGCTGCCGCAGGACCTGCACAAGTTCGGGCTGATTCCCGAGTTCATCGGGCGCCTCCCCGTGATCGCGACGGTCGAGCCGCTCGATCAGGACGCGCTCGTCGATATTCTCACGGTGCCGCGCAATGCGCTCGTGAAGCAGTTCCAGCGCATGTTCCAGATCGACGATGTCGATCTCTCGTTCGAAGACGATGCGCTGCGCGCGATCGCCGACCTGGCGTCGCAGCGCAAGACGGGGGCACGCGGCCTTCGCGCGATCCTCGAGGACGTGCTGGGGCCGATCATGTTCGAGATCCCCTCGAACGAAGACGTCGCGCAGGTCGTCGTCACACGAGCGGCCGTCGAAGACGGCGCTCCGCCGACCGTCGTGTTCCAGGAGCGTCGCAAGAGCGCGTAGCGCGAGCCCTAACGACGGACAAGAACCGTAGCTGCGGAGGATTCGAGAGAATCGCTCCGTCGTCGCGGCTCATTTCCGCCTGAAGCGCTTTCGTTCAGCCCTCGAGGTCGAAGGGCTCACTCACGGCCGCGCCTGCGGCATCGAGCGTGACCTCCCAGCCGGCGTCGAGCTCGGCGATCGGGCGCCCCTCGAGCCACGTGAGGGTCCAGTGGGCGGGCTCATCGATCCGAGCTTCGACCTCGCGGATCTCCGACACGAGCTCCTGAGGGACCGACGAGGGCGGATCCCCTCCTGCGGCCCAACGTGTTCCCAACTGCATGTCTTCTCCTCTTGTGCGGCACCGATGCCCCGCCCCGCCGCGCGATTTCCTGCGCGCGGCGGGGCCAGGGTCAGGCGTCTGCGTGGGCGAGCTCGATGGCCGTCACTGCGAGCTCCGGGCCCTCCTCGAGCCTCAGATCCTCGATCCGGCCCACGGCCTTGAGATCGGCAACGGCGAGCTGCAGCTGTGAGAGCTGTTCGGTCGGCGCCTGGATGGTGGCCGACGCGACGGACGTACGCTGTGACGCCTTCGCCTCGGTCTTCGCGCGCCGCACCCCGATGAGCGCCTGTGAGGCGGCATCGAGCACGGCGGGGTCTCCGGAGACGCCCGAGGAGCTGGGCCATGCGGCTGCGTGCACGGATCCTTCCTGGAACCAGCTCCACGCCTCCTCGGTCGCGAACGAGATCACCGGGGCGAGCAGGCGCAGCAGTACGCTGAGCGCCGTGCGCAGCGCGACGGCAGCGGATGCCCCGGCCGCGCCGCCCTCGTATGCACGCTCCTTGACGAGCTCGAGGTAGTCATCGCAGAACGTCCAGAAGAACGATTCCGACACCTCGAGCGCGCGAGCGTGGTCGAAGGCTTCGAGTGAGGCGGTCGCCTGCTCGACGACGCGATCGAGCGCGGAGAGCATTGCGAGATCGAGAGGCTCCGTCACCTCGGCGTCCGTGGGGGCGTCGAAGGCGAGCGCGAACTTCGCCGCGTTGAGCACCTTGATCGCAAGGCGGCGGCCGATCTTGATCTGCGTCGGATTCTGCGGATCAAACGCCGCGTCGGTGCCGAGCCGGCTCGATGCCGCCCAATAGCGCACAGCATCGGATCCGTGCTTGTCGAGGATGTCGGCGGGCGTCACGACGTTGCCCTTCGACTTCGACATCTTCTTGCGGTCGGGATCGACGATGAAGCCCGAGATGGCGGCGTGGCGCCATGCGGGGCGGTCGTCTTCGAGCACGCTGCGCAGCATGGTCGAGAAGAGCCAGGTACGGATGATGTCCTGGCCCTGCGGACGCACATCGAACGGAGCGACGAGCTTCCACAGTTCGTCATCGCGCTGCCAGCCGCCGGCGAGCTGCGGCGTCAGCGAGGACGTCGCCCAGGTGTCGAGGATGTCGCTCTCGGCCTCGAAGCCGCCCGCTGCGCCGCGCTGGTCCGCGGTGTATCCCGCGGGTACGTCGGTCGTCGGGTCGACCGGCAGCGACGAGACATCGGGCGTGAGCACGCGCGAGTAGTCGCGATCGCCGTTGTCGTCGAGGCCGTACCAGATCGGGAACGGCACGCCGAAGAAGCGCTGGCGGGAGACGAGCCAGTCGCCGGTGAGGCCGCCCACCCAGTTCTCATAGCGCACGCGCATGAACTCGGGGTGGAACTGGACCTCGTTCCCGCGCTCGAGCAGCTTCGTCCGGAGGTTCTCGCCGCGCGCGCCGTTCGTGATGTACCACTGGCGGGTCGAGACGATCTCGAGCGGCCGATCGCCCTTCTCGAAGAACTTCACGGGGTGCTGGAACGTCTCGCCGACGTTCAGCAGTTCGCCCGATTCCTCGAGCAGCTCCACCACGCGCTTCTGAGCGCTGAACACGGTCTTGCCCGCGAGCTCGGCGTAGGCGGCGAGGCCGGGTTCGCTGGTGATCACGTCGGGCGCATCCGCCAGCACACGGCCGTCCCTGCCGATGATCGTGCGGTTCGGCAGGTCGAGCTCGCGCCACCACACGATGTCGGTCATGTCGCCGAACGTGCAGATCATCGCGATTCCCGAGCCCTTGTCGGGCTGAGCGGCGGTGTGCGCGAGCACGGGCACCTCGACGCCGAACAGCGGCGTCGTGACGGTCGAACCGAAGAAGGGCTGGTAGCGCTCATCGTCGGGGTGCGCGACCAGGGCGACGCACGCCGCGAGCAGCTCGGGGCGCGTCGTCTCGATGTGGATGTCGCCGGACCCATCGGTCTTGTGAAAGGCGAGCCGGTGGTAAGCGGCGGGCCGGTCCCGATCCTCGAGCTCCGCCTGGGCGATCGCCGAACGGAAGTCGACGTCCCAGAGCGTGGGTGCCATCGACTGGTACGCCTCGCCGCGCGAGAGGTTGTTCAGGAACGCGAGCTGGCTGGTGCGGATCGTGTCCTCGGAGATCGTGCGGTAGTTCTGCGACCAGTCGAACGACAGGCCCAGCTGGCGCCACAGCTCTTCGAACTTCGCTTCGTCTTCGAGGGTGAGCTTCTCGCACAGCTCGGTGAAGTTGCGACGGCTGATCGGCACCTGGTCGGCCGCCTTGATGTTCTTCGTCGTGCCCTCGAACGGGGGCGTGAAATCGGGGTCGTACGCGAGCGTCGGATCGCAGCGCACGCCGTAGTAGTTCTGCACGCGGCGCTCGGTCGGCAGACCGTTGTCGTCCCAGCCGATCGGGTAGAAGACCTGCTTGCCGCGCATGCGCTCGAACCGCGCCTTCACGTCGGTGTGGGTGTAGCTGAACACGTGCCCGATGTGCAGCGAGCCCGACGCGGTCGGCGGGGGAGTGTCGACCGAGAATACGCCGCCCCGGCCGGCGCGCTGAGCGGCCGCGCGATCGAAGCGGTACGTTCCGTCGTTCTCCCACGTCTCACCCCACTTCGCCTCGAGTCCTTCGAGCTTCGGCTTGTCGGGCATATCAGCCATCGCGAACTCCTTCAGCGATATGGGCGGCACGGTGTGTACGTGCCAGATGTGGTGGGTGCGCCCCAGTCTACCGGTGCGGATCTGCGAAAAGGGTTGTGCGCGCCGGGTGCGAGGATTAATCTGCAACCAAATGGTTTCACGAATGGAATTGAGCGACGCCGAGGTCGATCGGATCTTCCGGGCCCTGGCTGACCAGACGCGCCGCGACATCATGCGCCGCGTTCTGACCGAAGAGGCGGCCGTGAGCGACCTCGCGGCCGGCTATGACATGACGTTCGCGGCCGTGCAGAAGCACGTCGCCGTGCTCGAGGAGGCGGGGCTCGTGACGAAGCGTCCTCGCGGCCGGCAGCGGATCGTCCGGGGAGAGCCCGACCGGATCCGTCTCGCGCAACACCTTCTCGCGCGATACGAGAACATCTGGCGGGCGCGCATCGACCGGCTCGACGCGCTGCTCGACGACACGAAAGGTTCCTGACCATGCCCATCACCTCGGTCGATACCGACCACGACGACCTCACGCTCACGATCGTCGCCGACTTCGCCGCCTCCCGGGACCGGCTGTGGGCGGCATACGCGGATCCGCGGCTCATCGAGCAGTTCTGGGGGCCCGAGACCTACCCGGCCGTCTTCTCCCGACACGACATGTTTCCCGGCGGCCAGAGCCGATACGTGATGACCGGTCCTGGCGGTGACACGTCGCGCGGATACTGGGAGTTCCTCGCGGTCGACCAGCCGCATTCCTTCGAGGTGCTCGACGGGTTCGCGGGCGACGACGGCGAGCCGAACCGCGACATGCCCAGCATGCGCATGGTCTTCCTCTTCGAGGCCACTCCGGGCGGCTCTCGGCTCACGATGACCACCCACTTCAACAGCCTCGCAGAGCTCGAGCAGCTCGTCGGCATGGGCATGATCGAGGGAACGACGTCGGCGATGAGCCAGATCGATGCCGTACTCGCCGACCTCGCGATGTTCGCTGCCGACATCCCGGCGCACGCGCAACGGCTGTCGGATACGGCGGTGCGCGTCTCGCGCGTGATCCGAGGATCTGTGGGCGATGTGTGGCGCGCCCACCACGATCCCGACCTCCTGAAGCGATGGCTGCTCGGACCCGACGGCTGGGAGATGACGAATCTCACGCCGCCCGCCGGAGAGGGGTCCGCCTTCGAGTACCGCTGGGCGCCGCTCGAGGGCACGGAGGGCGAGCCGTTCAGCATCGGCGGCGAGGTGCGCGAGTCGCACCCCGAGAATCGCTTAGTGCACACCGAGCGCATGGAGGGCTTCGACGGCGAGACGCTCAACGAGATGACGCTCACCGCTGTTCGGGGCGGCACGCTGCTGGCGATCGTCATCACGTACGAGAGCGCCGAGATGTGCGATCAGGTGCTCGAGACGGGCATGGTCGGCGGCATGGAGTCCAGCTACGCGCGCCTGGAGGGGATTCTCGCCTGAGCACCCAGCCGGGCAGGGTAGTATCCAGGCATCAGGCGCTGATCCGGCCATCACCGGGGAGCTCGCGGAAGAACGGCTGTGCGCAGCCCAGTAGAACCGCGCGGGGCAGGCCCGTCACAGCCGCTGTGAGAGAGGCATCCGTCACGGATGCAAGGCGGGGTGGTACCGCGGCTGGCAGCAGTCGTCCTCGTAGTTCGATCCCTTACGAACTGCTGGAGTGAGATGACCTACCCGAAGAGCGCATTCGGATCCGCCGCCGACGCCGTCACGCCGTCACCGAATTTCCCGGCGATCGAGCGCGACGTGCTCGATTTCTGGAAGAGCGACGGCACGTTCGAGGCCTCGATCGCCCAGCGCGACGGCGCCGAGGAATGGGTCTTCTACGACGGCCCGCCGTTCGCGAACGGCCTGCCCCACTACGGCCACCTGCTCACGGGATACGCGAAGGACCTCTTCCCGCGGTTTCAGACCATGCGCGGCAAGAAGGTCGATCGCGTCTTCGGGTGGGACACGCACGGCCTGCCCGCCGAGCTCGAGGCGATGAAGCAGCTCGGCATCACCGAGAAGAGCGAGATCGAGGACATGGGCGTCGACGCGTTCAACGCGAAGGCCCGTGAATCGGTGCTCTCCTACACCCGCGAATGGCAGGACTACGTTACGCGTCAGGCGCGCTGGGTCGATTTCGAGCGGGGCTACAAGACGCTCGACATCACGTTCATGGAGAGCGTGCTGTGGGCGTTCAAGCAGCTGCACGAGAAGGGCCTTGCCTACGAGGGCTATCGGGTGCTGCCGTACTGCTGGCGCGATCAGACGCCGCTCAGCAACCACGAGCTGCGCATGGACGACGACGTCTACAAGATGCGTCAGGATCCGTCGGTGACGATCGGGTTCCCGCTGGTCGGCGAGAAGGCCGCCTCCCTCGGTCTCGAAGGCGTGTCCGCGCTCGCGTGGACGACGACCCCGTGGACGCTGCCGACTAACAGCGCGCTCGCGGTCGGCCCGGCCATCGACTACGTCGTCGTTCCTGTCGGCGCCTCCGGTGCGAAGGAGTCGTTCGCCGGTGGATCCGTGCTCGTTGCGGCCGACCTCGTCGCCGGGTACGCGAAGGACCTCGGGTACGACGATGCCGAAGCGGTGCGCGCCGCGATCACGCACACGCTCTCGGGATCCGATCTGGGCGGCGTGCGCTACGAGCCGCTCTTCGACTACTTCGCCGACACCGCGAAGTGGGGGACCGAGAACGCGTGGCAGGTGCTCGTCGACGATTACGTCACGACGAGCGACGGCACCGGCATCGTGCACCAGGCGCCCGCTTACGGTGAGGACGACAAGCGCCTCTCGGATCTCGCGGGCATCCCGACGATCGTGTCGGTCGGCGACGACGGCCGCTTCCTCGAGGTCGTCTCCGACTTCTCGGGCCAACTGTGGCTCGACGCGAACATGGACATCGTGCGCCGTCTGCGCGGCGACGGCCGCCTGCTGCGGCTGCAGTCGTACGAGCACAGCTATCCGCACTGCTGGCGCTGCCGCAACCCCCTCATCTACAAGGCCGTCTCGAGCTGGTTCATCCGCGTCACCGACGTCAAGGACGACATGCTCGCAGCGAACGAGCAGATCACCTGGACGCCCGAGAACGTCAAGCACGGCCAGTTCGGCAAGTGGCTCGAGGGCGCGCGCGACTGGTCGATCAGCCGCAACCGGTACTGGGGCTCGCCGATCCCGGTATGGAAGTCGGACGACCCGAACCACCCGCGCGTCGACGTGTACGGCTCCCTCGAAGAGCTCGAGCGCGACTTCGGTCAGCTGCCGAAGAACGACGCGGGCGAGATCGACCTGCATCGCCCGTACATCGACGACCTGACCAGGCCGAACCCCGACGACCCGACGGGCCGCTCCACGATGCGCCGCATCGAGGACGTGTTCGACGTATGGTTCGATTCCGGATCGATGCCGTTCGCGCAGGTGCACTATCCGTTCGAGAACAAGGACTGGTTCGACTCCCACGCACCGGCCGACTTCATCGTCGAGTACATCGGTCAGACGCGCGGTTGGTTCTACGTCATGCACGTGCTGTCGACCGCGCTGTTCGGTCGCCCCGCGTTCACGGGGGTCAGCTGCCACGGCATCGTGCTCGGCAGCGACGGCCAGAAGATGTCGAAGTCGCTGCGCAACTATCCCGACGTGTCGGAGGTGCTCGATCGCGACGGATCCGACGCGATGCGGTGGTTCCTGATGTCGTCGAGTGTACTGCGCGGCGGCAACCTCTCGGTGACCGAGGAGGGCATCCGGCAGGGCGTGCGCGAGTTCCTGCTGCCCCTGTGGAACTCGTGGTACTTCTTCTCGACCTACGCGAACGCGGCCGGCGGCTACGAGGCCGAGTGGCGCACTGACTCGACGAACGTGCTCGACCGTTACATCCTCGCGCTCACGGGCGATCTCGTGCGCGACGTCGCCGCCGACCTCGACGCGCTCGACTCGACGACCGCGTCGGAGCGGCTGCGCGACTTCTCCGAGGCGCTCACGAACTGGTACATCCGGCGCTCGCGCGACCGCTTCTGGGGCGACGTCTCAGACGATCCCGCCAGCCGCGAAGCCTTCGACACGCTCTACACGGTGCTCGAGACGCTGTGCCGCGTCGCCGCGCCCCTCATCCCGCTCGTGGCGGAGCGCGTGTGGCAGGGCCTCACCGGCCGGCGCAGCGTGCACCTGACCAATTGGCCGGACTCCGCGGCCTTCGCTGATGCCGAAGACATCCGCGCCGCGATGGACGCCGTGCGCGAGGTCTCGTCGGTCTCGAACGCCCTCCGCAAGAAGGAGAAGCTCCGCGTGCGACTGCCGCTTGCGAAGCTCACGGTCGTCATCGCCGGGTCCGGAGGGCTCGGTCAGTTCGAGGACATCCTGCGCGATGAGCTGAACGTCAAGGCCATCGAGCTCGACGAGCTCACGCACGACACGGCCGAGCGGTACGGCATCACCCACCGGCTCTCCGTGAATGCCCGCGCCATCGGCCCGCGGCTCGGTAAGCAGGTGCAGCAGGTGATCAGGGCCTCGAAGTCGGGCGACTGGTCGGAGAAGGACGGCGTCGTCACGGCGGGCGGCATCGAACTGGTCGCGGGGGAGTACGATCTCGCGCTCGACACCTCGGGGCGCCCGACGGGCGAGGCGATCGCCACGCTGCCGCGCGGCGGCTTCGTCATCCTCGACACCGAGACCACGCCCGAGCTCGAGGCCGAGGGGCTCGCCCGCGACCTCATCCGGGCCGTGCAGGACACCCGCAAGCAGGCGGGCTTCGACGTCTCCGACCGCATCCGCCTGCAGCTGGAGTTCTCCTCCGAGCACGATCGTTCCGCAGTCGCAGAGGCATGGGACGTCGCGGGCGTCGCGCGAGAAACCCTCGCGACCGAGACGGCGATCGGCGAGGGTACGCACGGGGCCGATTTCGTGCACACGGTCTCGGCCGGCACGTACGCGAACACCGGCGACGTGACGATCGCCGTGACCCGGAAGGAGGCGGCTCAGTGACTGATGCGATCGCGCGCGCAGACGCCGTGTACCGGAAGCTCGTCGCCCGCGCCGGCGAGGCGTGGGTCGAGCCCCGGCTCGAGCGCACGGCGCGGATCCTCGAGTACCTCGACAACCCGCAGCGCACCTATCGCGTCGTGCACATCACGGGGACGAACGGCAAGACATCCACGGCGCGCGTCATCGAGTCGCTGATCCGTGCGCACGGCCTGCGCACCGGCCTGTTCACGAGCCCGCATCTCGTGCGGTTCACCGAGCGGATCCTGATCGACGGCGAACCGATCTCCGACGAGGCGGTCGCCGACGCGTGGGACGAGATCGAGCCGTTCATCAGCCTCGTCGATGCTGAGCTCGAAGCCGAAGACCAGAACCCGCTGACGTACTTCGAGCTGCTCACGGTGCTCGCCTTCGTGGCATGCGCCGACGCTCCGGTCGACGTGCTCGTTCTCGAGGTCGGCATGGGAGGCGCGTGGGACTCGACGAACACGGCCGACGGCGACGTCGCGGTGTTCACGCCGATCGACCTCGACCACGCGAACCGCCTCGGCGATACGCCCGAGCAGATATCCGAGGTCAAGGCCGGCATCATCAAACCCGGCGCACGCGTGGTCTCGGCCCGGCAGTCGCCGCAGGTCGCCGCCGTGCTGCGACGCGTCGCGAGCGAGAACGATGCCGAGATCGCGTTCGCGGGCGCCGAGTTCGACCTGCTGGAGGCGAAGCTCGCGGTCGGCGGACAGCTGGTGCACGTGCGCGGGCTGGCGGGATCCTACGGCGAGGAGTACCTGCCGCTCTACGGGCGCCACCAGGGGGAGAACGCCGCGCTCGCGGTCGCTGCGGTCGAGTCGCTCATCGGCGGCGGCGCACAGCGCATCGCCGACGACGTGCGCACCGAGGCCTTCGCCCAGGCGACGTCGCCGGGACGCCTGCAGCTCGTCGGCACCGAGCCGACGATCCTCGTCGACGGCGCCCACAACCCGCACGGCGCACGCGCGCTCGTCGCGGCGCTCGGCGAGTACTTCGACTTCGACGAGTGGGGCGTGGTGCTCGGCGCGATGGCCGATAAGGACATCGCCGGCATCATCCGCGAGCTCGCGCCCGTCACGACGCACCTGTTCGCGACCGAGGCCGACGCGGAGCGCTCGGCGTCGGCGGACGAGGTCGCCGACGCGGCCGAGGCCTCCGGGCTCCGCCCCACGGCCCACCCGAACATCGTCGACGCGATCGAGGCCGCCCGCGCGTGGGCCGCCGAGGGCGAGAAGCGCGCGATCGTGGTCGCCGGATCCATTCTGCTCGGCGGTGAGGCGATCGCACTCGCCCGCATGGAAGGCTGGAAGCGATGACCGACGACGCCTCGCGCGCCCCCGCCCCGCGCCGCTACCGCACCCTGCCGGAGAAGGTCGGCTCGGTCGTGCTCGGCTTCGAATCGATCGTCGTATTCCTCGCGGGGCTCGTGATCTACGGTCTCGGAGCGCTGGACGGGCGACTCCCCGACTGGTGGGGCATCGTCGCGGGAGCGGTGATGTTCGTCGTCACGCTCGCCGCGAGCGGCACGCTGCGCTGGACGTGGGGCCGCATCCTCGGGTGGGCGATCCAGCTCGTCGTCGCACTCGGCGCGTTCTTCGTGCCGTCGATTCTGCTGATCACGATCATCTTCGGCGCGCTGTACGCCTATGCGATGATCGGCGGATCGAAGATCGAGCGACGCGTAGCGGCGCAGCGCCGCGCGCAGGACGGGTAGATTTGTGGGCATGACTTCTGAACAGACCCTGGTCCTCGTCAAGCCCGATGGCGTGCGCCGCCAGCTGACCGGCGAGATCCTCGCGCGCATCGAGCGCAAGGGATACGAGATCGTCGATATCCGCAAGTTCACGCCCGAGCGGGCCCTGCTGGTCGAGCACTACGCCGAGCACGAGGGCAAGCCCTTCTTCGAGCCGCTCGTCGAGTTCATGATGTCGGGCGATGTCGTGGCCGTGCGGGTCGCCGGCAATGCCGTCATCGAGGGGTTCCGCTCGCTCGCGGGCACCACGGACCCCACGAGCGCGGCGCCCGGCACGATCCGCGGCGACCTCGGCCGCGACTGGGGTCTGAAGGTGCAGCAGAACCTCGTGCACGGATCCGACTCGCCCGAGTCGTCCGAGCGAGAGCTCGCCCTCTGGTTCGACTGACCGTACGGAAAAGGCGCCTGGTGATCACCAGGCGCCTTTTCCGTACCCGTTCAGCCGAGGATCGAGGTGAGCAGATTCAAACGGATCACGGCGGCGATCGCGATGACGAGGAACGACACGGTCACCAGCAGGGGGATCCATCCCATCAGGGTGTCGGCGAGCTTTCGGCCGCTGCGGCCGAGCGGGATCGCTCCGATGCGCACGGCGTGCAGCAGCACGGCGAAGAACGACGGGATGGTGACGGCCCACGTGACCATGCACCAGGGGCACAGGGTGCCGATGCGGAAGATGCTCTGGAAGGCGAGCCAGCACACGAAGCCGAACGCGAGGGTGTGGCCGAGCGCGTAGAGCGCCCAGAACCACTTCGCGAACCGCGCGCCCGAGAGGATCGCGGCGCCGACGACGACCGGCGCCATCCAGCACACGAGGCCGATGAGCGGGTTCGGGAATCCGAACGCCGATCCCTGCCACGACTCGAGGTTCGCGGAGCATTGGAAGATCGGCGAGAAGTTGCAGGCCGGAACGAAGTCGTCGTCCTGCAGGCTGCGGATATCGTCCATCGTCAGCGTGAACGCCGCGAGAACTCCGACGACGCCGGCGAAGATGAGCCAGATGGCGAGGGCTGTGGGCCGTTTCGTGGTCGCGACAGTCATGGCTACAGTCTGGCACCGCTTCTCTGTGAGCGACGCGCCGGAGTCTCTCTGCGACACACAGATGCGGCATCGAGAGCGGATGATGCGATAATGAACGCAGAAGACTTCGGAGCAATGGATGCTCCGCGCGGCATGAGTCCCCGAGATCTGCCGCTGATCAATGAGAAGCTGCCTCGCTACACGACGGGCAGCACGATTTTCACGGGCGAGAAACCGCTCGTGCAGGGAGTTCGCCAGAAATGGCCGAAGACAACAACAACGAAACCAGCACACCGAGTGACGAGGCCCGTTCCGACGAGGCATCCGTCGAGTCGTCCGCGGTGACCGATCATTCGGCACGCTCGGCGTCCGACGAGAACACGGCTCCAGCGTCCTCCGACGAGGAGAATCCCGAGATCCCGACGGCCGTCGGACTCGGCCTCATCGAGGAGAACTTCGTCTCGCGCGTCTCGACGGTGCTGAACTTCTATGCGCCCGACGTGCGGCTGCTGCCGCCGATGCCGGCGTTCTCCGACGACGATGACGATGACGACGAACGGCGCGGCGACGGAAATCGCTCATCCCGACGCCGACGTCGCCGCGGCAGCGACCGCTCATCGAACGGCGATCGCGATCACGACGCGTCCCGCGAGCCGCGCAGTCGCGCGCGTGTGGCGGAGGTCGTCACCGAGCCGCAGCGCATCAAGGGCTCCACGCGTCTCGAAGCGAAGAAGCAGCGCCGACGCGACGGGCGAGACGCCGGCAGGCGCCGCTCGGTCGTGACCGAGGCCGAGTTCCTCGCGCGCCGCGAGTCGGTCGACCGCCAGATGATCGTGCGCTCGAAGCAGAGCCGCACGCAGATCGGCGTGCTCGAGGACGGCGTGCTCGTCGAGCACTACGTCGCTCGCGCGCAGGAGGCATCGCTGATCGGCAACGTCTATCTCGGACGCGTGCAGAACGTGCTGCCCTCCATGGAGGCGGCGTTCGTCGACATCGGCCGCGGCCGCAACGCCGTGCTGTACTCGGGCGAGGTCGACTGGGACGCCGTCGAGACGGGCAACCAGCCGCGCCGCATCGAGCTCGCGCTGAAGCCGGGCGACAAGGTCCTCGTGCAGGTCACGAAGGATCCGGTGGGGCACAAGGGCGCGCGTCTGACGAGCCAGGTGTCGCTGCCGGGCCGCTACCTCGTGTACGTGCCGGGCGGATCCATGAACGGCATCTCGCGCAAGCTGCCCGACACCGAGCGCGCCAGGCTCAAGAAGATCCTCAAGAAGGTGCTTCCCGAGCACGCCGGGGTCATCGTGCGCACGGCCGCCGAAGGGGCGACGGAAGAGCAGCTGACGCGCGATGTCACCCATCTCGCTCAGCAGTGGGAGCACATCCAGCAGCAGGTCGAGAAGGGCGCGGCTCCCAAGCAGCTGCACAGCGAGCCCGACCTTCTCGTGAAGATCGTGCGCGATGTCTTCAACGAAGACTTCCAGAAGATGGTCATCCAGGGCACCGAATCGCACCAGACGATCACGGGCTACCTCGAGTCGGTGGCCCCCGACCTGCTCGAGCGCGTCGAACCGTACGACGGCGACACCGATCCGTTCGACGAGTACCGCATCACAGAGCAGATCGAGAAGGCGCTCGACCGCAAGGTCTGGCTGCCGTCGGGCGGCTCGCTCGTCATCGACCGCACCGAGGCGATGACGGTCGTCGACGTCAACACCGGCAAGTTCGTCGGATCCGGGGGGAACCTCGAAGAGACGGTGACGAAGAACAACCTCGAGGCGGCGGAGGAGATCGTCCGCCAGCTGCGCCTGCGCGACATCGGCGGCATCATCGTCGTCGACTTCATCGACATGGTGCTCGAGTCGAACCGCGACCTCGTGCTGCGCCGCCTCATCGAATGCCTGAGCCGCGACCGCACGAAGCACCAGGTGGCCGAGGTCACGTCGCTCGGCCTCGTGCAGATGACGCGCAAGAAGATCGGTCTCGGCCTGCTCGAGACGTTCAGCGAGCCCTGCGAGGTCTGCGCCGGTCGCGGTGTGATCGTGCACCACGACCCCGTGGCGAAGCACCGCACGTCGTCTTCGTCCTCGTCATCCGGTCGGCGCTCGCGCGGCTCGTCGAACGGCTCCGGTCGTTCGCGTTCGCAGAAGACCGAGCGCGCATCCGAGCCCGAGGACCAGGGCGCGCCCGTCAACACCGAGAGCGCGAAGAACGCTCTGGCGAAGATCGCGGCCTCGACGATCGTCGGACACGAGCACGACGCCGCCGCACAGCCGGCGAAGGCCTCGGCAGCTCTGCCGTCGTCGCTCGACCAGCTCGCCACCGTGCTGCCCGAGGGGCCGCGGGGCGCCGAGACGTCGTCCGGGGGATCCGAGGAGCGGGCGCGCAAGCCGCGTCGGCGCCGCGCGAACGACTCGGGCGGCAAGCCGTCGGGCGGATCCGCTCCGACGAACGATCTGCTCGATTCCGTGCTGAGCGCGCTGCCCGAGCCGAAAGCCCCGGGTCAGGGCCGCTCGCGCCGCCGGGTGTCGACCGCGGCGCTGCAGGGGACCGCGGTCCGGGTAACGCCGACGACCGACGAGAGCTGACGGATCTCAACGATCTTTCGCGCGCACGCGCAGCCCTGACGCGATCAGGGCGCGCGTGAGCTCGCCCGCGGTCACGCGCCGCGCGCCGGCCGCGACCAGATCGTCGATGCGGTCGGCGGGAACGTCGTAGTGATCGAGATCGAATGCGCGCCGAGGGATGCCGCAGCGTGCGGCGAAATCATGAAGCTCGGCGAGGTCGTGATCGCTCACGAGATGCGCCCATCGGCGTCCGTGAGCCGGCCACATCGCGGTGTCGACGAGGATCGTCATGTGAGCAACTCTATGCGCGACGCGCCGCCGCAATGATTGCGCGCATTCAGGTTTCTTCCGGTAGAGTTAACCGCTGGTGCGTCTTCGGTCGCGCGCTCTCCCACTGGCGGCGCGGCTCACACCATACGGACGCATCCCGCACAACCAGTGCGGTGAGAAGGTCAGCGTCCCGCCCTGTTTCCCTCAGGGAAGGACGCCCCAGATTTCCCGTGAGACTCGGATGATCGCGAGGTCGTCCCCAATGAAACAGGTATCAACGTGGTTTACGCAGTTGTTCGCGCCGGTGGCCGGCAGGAGAAGGTTGAGGTCGGAACGGTCATCACCCTCGACCGTGTTCAGGCTGCCGAGGGCGAGTCGATCGAGCTGCCCGCCGTCCTCTTCGTCGACGGCGACAACGTGACGACCGGCGCCGACGCGCTGTCGAAGGTCACGGTCACGGCCGAGGTCGTCAGCGACCTGCGCGGTCCGAAGATCGTCATCCAGAAGTACAAGAACAAGACCGGTTACAAGAAGCGTCAGGGCCACCGCCAGGAGCTCACGCGCGTCAAGATCACCGGCATCAAGTAAG
>Ga0308157_10004474_pt1 | contig 18546 bp, 17 predicted proteins | sample PhyBR1_FD_201035 | JGI IMG/M metagenome (GOLD analysis project Ga0308157, IMG submission 201035) | Phyllosphere microbial communities from UC Gill Tract Community Farm, Albany, California, United States - DLSLB.R1 | ecosystem: Host-associated > Plants > Phyllosphere > Unclassified | place: USA...
ACGGTGGGACCGTGCAGGTGCCCCTTCAAGCCGGTACCGGTGGCTCCACGACCCATGATCCGGACGGTATCCCCGACCACCGGATCTTCATGCACTCGCACGGGCCCGACGTCCCGCACGGGCTCGGAGAGCTGAATCAATGCAATATCGTCGGTCGCGGCGATGAAATCGAAGAAAGAACCCCATTCGCCGGTTTTGAGCGCCGCATCCACCATTTCCTGCGGCGCCTTCCGGTACCCGGGATGGATGACAACGCGGCTTACGGCCCGCGGCGTCCCACCTACCACGACCACATCGAGCGACGGCTGCCAGCCTACCGCGTGAGCCGCCGTCACAACCCATTGCTCTGCAATGAGCACCCCGTGACCTTCCCCGGGAAGATCGACGAGCGCTGGAAATTCGGTCACCGCCATCCGGTACTGCAGGTCCGGAACGTCATCGCGGATGACCACGGCGCCAGCACCAAAGGAAGCCAGCAAAAGAAAAAGAACCGTGTTGCGCATGCGCGTCATCTGCCGCCGGGATCAGTCATCATTCTGCCAGAGCACGGCTTCCGTCAGGCATCTGCTTCGGCGTGCTCCATTCAATCGCCCGAGCTGACCCGACTCCTGCGAAGCACCCCGCTCAAGTGAAGTGCCGTCGATCAACGCACAACAAAAGAAGCATGCAGCGGCACCTCCACCCCGCGAAGCCGGTCCTTAACGGTGACCGAAACGGTCCATTCGCCCCGCTGGTCCGAGGGCTCAGCCACGTACTTCAATGCCGCGGTCGACAGGTAGACACTCCTGGGATCGCCCGGCAGCTTCACGGTGAAGCAAGGTAGATCACGCTCCCTGGTCGAGTCCGATCCATCCGGACGGAGAACGGCGAAATCACATGCAACATCCGTCATTCCGGACGTGGGGTCGACTTTCGGGTTGGACAGGAAGGTGAGGATGAAGAGCTCGCCACCGGGGCCAACCTCACCCGCCTCGGTGAAGCGCGGAATGGTCTCCGGTGGCGTATCCCACTTCTGCTGCCAATCCTGGTCAGGGGTGATCACCAAGGTGGCGCTGAAGCCATCGCGGGACTTTGCCGCATCGGTCTCTGGAACCGGCTTTCCCTTCATGTCCACCCATCCGCTCTGCGCGACAGATGGCAAGGGCAGCAGAAGCAGGCCGATGAGCCACAGGCTGCAGATTCTCATGCTCGGTCAACTCCTGGGTTACGCCGGGTCGCGGAATCGGATCGGCTTCGATGAAACATCAGATATCACTGTCCTGCCTTGTGGCCCACCGATCCTGGACGGATTTCCGCTCGGCAATCCATCCAGGATGAAGGCCTGCAATGGTCAGCAGCGAGCTGTCCATGTCGACGATCTGCCCCATGCTGACCAGCCGTGCATCAGCGGTACTGCCCGAGTCGGAACCCAGAAATGCCCAGGAATGGTCATCCGAGTAGTGAATGACCACGAGAACCGGTACATGCCCGGACATGACCTGGGCAGTGGTCAGGGCTGCCACATTCCTCGCTTGATCAAATGGCCAGTCGTTGGTCATGGAGCGTAGCCTGACATTCAGGTTTCCTGCCTTGAAAATGGCCCGCCAGATGACGGACCGTTCCGTGATAACAATCGATCTTAGGATTGTCGAGCGCGGTCAACAAGATGACACCCATCGCGCGGCTGTTTCCTGTCGCCTCCTGCTTCTGTCTGCCCGGCACTCCACTTTCTCGCCCTGCCGCCCAAGCAGCAGTCCGCTGCAACTACATGCTTCTTTTAAGTCGGGCCTACAACCGGGACAACCCAGTTGGCCAATAGTGGAAGTTGGCGCAAGACGCTTCCCGCCACAACGGACTCTGTTAGCCCGCTGCCATCTCGCGATGGAGCTACCTACGATTCCTTATGAAGTGAGGCAGATCGCACAGCGTCAGCCAAAAACCGGCTGCGCCCACAGAAACCAGCACGCAGCCACCACGATCCCCCCTGCGAAGGCCAACAACACCCCCTTCCCTGTACGCAGCGCCAGTGCCGAGGCCTGGTGAGTGCCAGCCCAGGCGACTGCAACAACCGCCACCAGAAAACCGGCGGCGTATGCGTAACAGCTGAGCAGCAGCAACCACGGATCAGCACCGACCAGAGCGAGAGAAAACGGGGCGATCAGCAACACGCAACAAACTGCAAAGACAAGCTTCAACACAAACGGATATCCGCTCATGGCATCCAGCTCCCTGCTCCTTCGGGCCCAGGTGGAAATTGATACATCTCGCCATGTCGCACTTCGTCGTCTGGAACACGAGAACCCGCGGATGGAAGCCCCTGCTGGCAAGGAAACGCAGCGACTGTAGCCATACTGGCGATGTGAATGTATCCATGCTGGCCACCTCGGGAATCTCAAAGCAGCCGCCTTCCCAACCCCGCAGGTACCAGCCTTGCCACCTCACGGTATCGAGCTCATCACCGAGGAAAGCACCTGCCAACCTGACGTGTCGTGGCGCAAGACAGCGTCGTACCGCGATGAACACGCCGTGCCACACCAGTATTCAAACGCAGCGTCATAGTCGCCATCGGGCCGCATTACGGGCGCACCCATGCTCAGGCGCATAGCGGTCCCGACACGCGTGTCTGCCGATGGAGGCTGCCAGGCTGAGCCAGGCAGGAGCAGGAAGCCAGTCTGTTCGAGCGCCAGAATCGACTCCGGCGACAGATCTATCATGCTGTCCCCAGCAGGTGCACGTATGGAGACATACAAGGGCATGCGGCTTGTTGCCAGATGCGCATCAACCTCCGCCTGCTGCCGCAGGACTGCCTTCATCATCCCTTGCAGATCAGATGGAGACACCGGCGCCACATCGGTACTTCCTTCCGTGCTTTGCTTCGCTTTGTTCAATAGCGGCTCCGCCGTTTGCGCGCCAAAACTACCTGTCGCAAATGAAGCAAGAACCACCAACGATCCCGCAATGATCGACATCCTTATCATGTTCATCCCAGCTTGATGCATATCACGATTATTCTGCGGATGGGCGAAACTTGTCCACCTTTGTACGCAAAGACCTTGTTGTTTTCGCTTGCTGCATTTCCAGGCACCGCGCCCGTGAAACCGCACGCGGCATAGCCGTTGGAGCGCCGTCGGCGGCGCCGTGACCAGCAACTGGCAATACCCTGCGCCCGGCGGTAATCCCACACACACCATGCCTTCCTCCTGCCCCACCAACCGGCAGCCTCCAACTGCGACGTGCATTGACTTGCATGACCCATAATGGCGTTACCATCCAGTCACACGCGGCATGCCAGCGCAACTGCATGCCCCCTGCTCATCGACTCGGATGGATAGTGACCCAATGGAACTGCGCACGATCGGCTTGTTGGGTGGGATGAGTTTTGAAGGATCGTCGGTCTATTACCGGCTGATCAACCAGGCAGTTCGCAGTCGCCTGGGAGCACTGCACTCGGCGCAGATCCTGCTGTACTCGGTCGACTTCCAGAACATCGTGGACATGCAGAAGGCCAGCCGCTGGGACGAAGCCGGCAATCACCTCGCAGCCATCGCCCGACGCCTGGAGTCAGCCGGTGCCGACTGCATCATGATCGGCGCGGTCACCATGCACCTGGTCGCCCCGGCCGTTCAACAGGCCATAGGCATTCCCTTCCTGCATATCATCGATGAAACCGCACGCAGGCTGCTTGATGCCGGTTGCCGCAAGCCGCTGCTGCTCGCCACCCGCTACACGATGGAGAATGGCTTCTACCAGGCGCGCATGCAGGCCCATAGGATCGACGTCATGGTTCCCGATGATGCGGGCCGCACGCTGACCCACAACATCATTTTCGACGAACTATGCGCTGGCAAGGTGCTCGACACGTCGCGGACAGCCCTGGTATCACTGGTGGAAGCAGCCAAGGCGTTGGGCGCCGACTCGGTGATCTTCGGCTGCACCGAGATCTGCATGATCCTCGAGACCGACAAGCTGCCGCTTCCAGGCTTCGACTCAACCGCGATCCATGTGGATGCGGCAGTCGACTTCGCACTCGGGACATCAGCATGAGAACCAGCGCATTGCTGCTGTGTCTGCTTGTGCCGGCCGCGCAGGCCTGCGAGACCTCCCATCTTCCGCTATCCGGCACGGCCACGGTGCCCACCTGTTCGCCGCAGCAGGATCCGGAGAACTGCATTTACGCCGGGAAGGCCCTGTATCAGTACATGGATGCACTACCGGACAGCGATGATGTCCTCACCATCGGCCTGCATGCCAGCCCGTGGCGCGTTTACGACGGTGCCATGCGGATCCTCACCATTGATGAACTCGCAACCTCAAGCCGGACTTCACTGAACGGGAAGGTGAAGCGCGTCGAACTCATCGGTTCATGGACCGGGGTTTCGCCCGCGCCCGGCACGCCTTCACTGGCGCAACGCTTGTCCGATGCGCTCGGTGGCATCCCGGTCACCGGTGAGGATGGTTTCCTCTGGCTGAGCAAGGATGGCTCGCGCCGCACCACCCGCCAGGCATTCACGTTGCGCGAGGGTGGCGGCTCCTACTTCCTGCCGAAGGACCAAGATTTGCTGGTGTCCCTGGCTGCAGGTTGGTTCGCCCAGGCGGAGGACGTCCTGCCCGATGACGATGCGAACCTGCAGATGCTGGCTGCCGCGGGCAAGGACATCTTCCTGCTCTGCCCCGACGACGCCCTGGTTGGCTTTGAACATGCCGCGGGCATCGGTAGCGCGATCGCTGCCTACAATGCGGCGATCATGCGCCTTGAGCGTGGCGGCACAGGCGACCGGACTGCTGCGCTTGCGCTGCTGGAACAGGCTGCCGTGCTGGGAGATGAAAAATCCAAGGCACTGCTGAGCCTGGAGAAAGCATCAAAATAGCCGGTACATGCCAACAGAACGTTCTTTGACTGACGGTCGACACGCCACATCCGCACTTCGCTCTGCATGGCCTTCCCCGCCATGCCCGCCTTTTACTACTTCAACGCACGCCTCTTCTTCGCCACAAGGCGATTACGCCAACCAGCAATGGCAGGATCGTCAGCAGGAAGAAAAAGAGGTCCCAACCTCCTTCAACCACCAGCATGCCGATCAGGCCAAGCATGCTCAGGATGGCCAGCACCGTGGTCAAGATGATCGTGTGCTTGCCGGTCATGGCGCCACCTCCTTGATATCGTCGCGCACTTTGACCTTGCGCTTGCGCCGACGGTCCCACCACAGCCATGCACCATTGATGGTGATGAACAAGGTCAACCAGGTGCAGGCGGTCCACAATAGCTTCAGCGGCATGCCACCGTAGTCGCCGAAGTGCAGCGGCTCGGACAGAGTGATCGCCTTCAGGTACCACGGCAGTTCGGCAGTCCCCGCCACCTCGCCATTGGCAGCATCAACCAACACCACCCGCACCAGGCGCTCGTCGAGTCCGCTGCCGCCGATCAGCACCGTGTAATGGCGGGGTGTGGAAAAGTCAGTACCAGGCCACAGTATCGAGCTGACCTGCCAACCTGTTGGTGCGGCAGTCAACGCCGATGCAAGCGCGTGGTCGGCGTCGATGGGCGGACGGCGGGGATCGACGGGCGCGCCCGTATGCATGCTCTGCACGCGTGCAAGCTGCTGTTGCGACCATAAGCCGGTTGCCAGCGTGCCGAAGCCAAGCAGGAAGCCAGTAAGGCTGACGGCGAATGCCCAGCCCAGCACGATCGCGCCGATGGTGTTGTGCAGGTCCAATTGCCGCAGCCGCGGACCCTTCCCCCGCCGCAACAGGCCGAACGCCACCTTCTTGGCATGCGGCCAGTACACCACCAGCCCGGACAGCAACGACACCAACACCAGCAGCGCGAAGAAGGCGCCAAGCAGCTCACCGAACGGCCCAAGGAACCACTGCGCATGCAGCTCCAGCAGGAAGCCGGTCAAGGTGGTTCCATCGCCTGCGCTGGCATCGATGCGTCCGGCGGTGGCCAAGTCGGTGAACTGCAGCTTCGCCCGCTCAAAACCGCTGTCACCGTGCGGCACGGTGTTGAGCAACAGCAAACCCGGGTGGTGCTCCGCATCAAGGCCGAGATAGATGACTTTCTCATCCGGACTGGCAGCCAGCACCGCGTCCACAGACTCGGCCAAGGGCCGCTGCGAGGCTGACAGGCCCGGCGCGGCCGGCATCACCCCCATCGCCGCATCGATCTCTTCGTGGAAGATCAGTACCGTGCCGGTCAGGCACAGCACGAGGAATGGCAGTGTTGCCAACAGGCTGCACCAACGGTGCAACCACAGGTTCAGGCGATAGGTGCGGGAAGTGCCAGTCACGTAGGTAGGGCTCATTGCTGCGGGAGATCGCGATGCATGCCGCCATCCGGCACCTCTGCCGGATGGCGGTGCGCAGTCAGAACGTATAGCGGACGTTGATGGTGGCGTTGCGCGGTGCCTGCCAGAACAACTGCATGCCATCATCGGTTGGCGCGAAGTAGGACTTGTTCAACGCGTTGCCGATGTTCAGCTGTGCCGACCACTGCGGGCTGAACTGATAGCGCGCCATCAGGTCCACAACGGCATACGAAGGCTGCTCCAATGCCGGAATACCCAGCGCCTCTGCTGTCGGCTGCCATGCAAACGTACGGCTCTGCCAACGCACGCCACCGCCCACGGTCAGCCCTTGCAGCGCGCCCTGCAACTGGTAGCTGGTGAACAGGTTGAACTGCTTGCGCGGGATCACCGTGTTCACGTCACTGCCATTGGCCTGTTCGGCCTTGAAGCGACTGTAGCCGGCACTGAGCTGCCAGCCGTCGAGAATCTCGCCGACCACTTCGGCTTCAAAGCCCTTGCTGACCGTGCCATCGATGCCGACGTAGCTCGAGCGCATCGGGCCGCTTGGGTTGGACGGATCTTCCGGCACCTGCCCGGCATACTTGGCGACGTTCTCCTGCTGCATGCGATACAGCGCCAGCGTGGCACTGAGACGACCGTCCAGGAAGGCGCTCTTCAAGCCGACTTCGTAGGTATTGCCTTCGATCGGCGACAGCAGGCGGTTGCCGGCATCGCGGTAGTTCTGCGGCTGGAACACGCTGGTATAGCTGGCGTACGCGGAGAACTGGCGATTGATGTCGTAGACCAACCCTGCATAGGGCACGACTTCGTTGTCCAGCGCGTAACTATTGGCCGGCGTCTTCAGGTCGACCACCTTGTAATCGATCATGCGCGCGCCGAGGATCAACTTCAGCGGATCGGCCAGCGAGAAGCGACCGACCGCGTACACCGCGTTCTGCGTGACCTCGCGCTTGTTGTAGTTCTGGCGGGCGATGAAGCTCGGCAACGGTGCGCTGCCGTTGTAGTCGTAGACGTTCGGCGTCGTGGCGATGGTGACCGTACCCGGCGCACCGTCGGCCACTACCCGCTCCTTCCAATGGTCGTAGCCGACCAGTACTTCGTGGTGCCGACCGAACAGGTCGAAGCCGCCATCGACGCGTGCACTGGCGGCATCCTTGTCGCTGTCCACCCAGTACACACCTGCATAGCCAGGTACCGGGAACTTGTAGACGAAGCCCGGCATCAGCTCCATCGCCATCACCGATTTGCCGTTGCTCGGGTCGATCGGGTACGGATAGAACAGCGCCAGCCTGGATTCGGATTCACGCTGGCCACGGCTGACGCGCACGCTGGCCTTCCAGTCTGCGTTGAAGCGGTGCTCGGCATCGATGAACCAGTTGCGGTAGCTGCTGTCCCAGTACGACCAGTCCGGCGAAGTGTTGAGGCCGCGATGCAGGCCACGGATGCGCTCGACCTTGTCGTCGGCGCCCAACGCCCAGGCAGGAGTGCCGCCCCAACTCGGGCTGTCGGTATGGTTGTCCTGCTGGCTGATCCCGGCTGCGATCAAGGTGTTGTCGCCGATATCCTGCTCAAGCGTTGCGTACACGACATGGCTGCGGTTGTGCAGACGATCGATGTGGCTGTCGCCTTCGTCGTAGTCCGCGGCCACGCGCATGCGGGTGGAACCGCTGGGCGACAGCGGCCCGCCAAGGTCGACGGTCACACCACGTTTGTCCCAGCGGCCGTACTCGACAGCGGCACTGCCGGCGAATTCACGGCTGTCGGCCTTCTTGCGGATCAGGTTGATCACCGCCGATGGGCTGCCGGTGCCGACCATCAGCCCGTCCGAGCCGCGCAGCACCTCGGCACGGTCGTAGATGGCGGTGTTGCTGAGGATCTCGCCGGCGCTCCACTGCTCGTCGATGGTGGTGGGCACGCCGTCGATCAGGTAACTCTCGATCTTGGAGCCGCGCGAGAACATGCTGCCGCGGTTGCTTTCGTAGCGGCTGATCGACAGGCCGGTGGTGTGCTCGACGATATCGGCCAGGTTCTCGATCCTGCGGTCTTCCATCATCGCCGAGGTGATCACGCTGACCGACTGCGGGGTTTCACGCAATTCCAGGGCAAGACCGGTGGCGGTGCTGTTGCGGGCCAGGTAGGTGCCGTTGACCTGCAGTGCTGCCAGCGTGGAGGTCTGCGGCGAGGTGGATGCCGCCGGTGTGGCCGCGCTGCCTGCCGGCGCAGCTGCGCGACGCTGCAGCGTGACGCGGTCACCTTCGATACGCCATTCCAGTTCGCTGCCCGCCAGCAGCGCATCCAACGCTTGCGGCACACTGTAGCTGCCGTTCAACCCCGGACTGCGCTTGCCAGCGGTCAGTTCGCCGGCGACGGACAGGAAGATGCCCGCCTCGCCCGCGAAGCGGTTCAGCGTGCTGGTCAGCGGCCCGGCCGGGATCGCGTACGACCTGGCCTGCTGCAGGCTGGTCGAAGCCTGTTGTGCGCTTGCCTGCTGCGGAACGAGGGTGGCGACAGCAAGGCCCAGACAGACCGCCAGCGTCAGCTGTCGGCGGATCGGCGCCAGGGAGTGATGGAGGCGATGCATGGATTTCTCTCGAACGTGGGACAGGAAATGGAGTGCTTTCCCTGTTGATCGAACGAGGGCGCCAAAAGGGGAACCACTTTCCAAAAAAATCGTTCCGGGTCCCCGGCGACATAAGCGCGCCGCCACTACCGGCATCAGTGCAGCGCTTCCAGCGTCGTCCACCAAGGCAACGGTCGCCGCACGCGCACCGGCAGGCTGCGTTCGAGCATGGCCAGGGCCGCATCCGGATCACGCAGCGGGAACACGCCGGCGACCGGCAAGTCGGCAATCTCGGGCGCGACGCCAAGATGGCCGGGGCGATAACGCGACAACTCGGCAACCAGTTCCGCGAGCGACATCTGGTCGGCCATCAGGATGCCGCGTATCCATGCATCGGCATCCGGGTCGGCAAGCTGCGTCGGGCCGATGCCGGCAGCGTCGACGCGCAGCCGTTGCCCTGCCTCGACCACACTGACCGAACCAGCCGCACTCACTTCTACCGCGCCCTCAAGCACTGCCAACTGCAGCCCCCGTTCATGCAGGCGCACGTTGAAACGGGTGCCAAGCGCACGCAGTCGCGCCACGGCGGTATCAATCACGAAATCACGCTGCGCATCGGCAGCCGTCTGCACATGGATCTCGCCCTCATGCAGTCGCAGGCGGCGCAGAGCGGCACTGTAGTCCACATCCAGCGCACTGCCCGGGGCAAGCCAGATACGGCTGCCATCGGCAAGACCAGTGGCATGGATTTCGCCGGTGCCGGTGCGGTAGTCCGCGGTGCGCGCCAGCCATTCATGGCGCACCCGCGGGTATTGCCAACCGATGACGCCCAGCGTGGCCAGCGACGCCAGCCCCGACAGCACACGACGACGGCTGCTGCTCACCCGACGTGCAGCTTTCAGGCCAGCATCGGCAGCCTTGCGCTGGTGCTCGCCGCGCAGGGGCTCGAACTGGCGACTGACCGCCTCAACCTGCGCCCACGCACGGGCATGGCCGGGTTCCTGCAACCATTGCTGCCAGCGCGCCTGCTGGTCGGCATCATCACCGGCATCCAGCAGCGTGGCGTACCACCAGGCAGCCTGTTCCAGCGCAGCATGATCGGCAGCAGCGGAGGTCGATGGCATGCGTCAGGATCCGCTGCCGGCTTCAAGCAACACACAATGCAGCATCGCCCGCGCCATGTACTTCTTCACCATGCGCTCGGACACCTGCAGACGCTCGGCGATCTCACGGTAACGCAGGCCATGCAGCTGCGACAGCACGAACGCAGAAGCAACCTTCTCCGGCAACCGCTCCAGCATCGCACTGACCCTGCACAGGGTTTCGATGACGATGGCGCGGTCTTCGGCGGACGGCTCCACCGCCTCGGGATGTGCGGCCAACGCATCCAGCCACGCCTGCTCCACCTCGCGCCGCCGCCACAGATCGATGCACATGCCGTTGGCCATCGTCCGCAGATACTGGCGGGCCTGTGGCGCACTAGCCAGCGGCACTGGCCGCGTCAACAGCCGTACGAACGCATCCTGTGCAAGATCAGCGGCATCGGCCGTATTACCCAGCCGACGCCGGAGCCAACCGCTGAGCCAACCATGATGGGCTGCATACAGGGTTTCAATCTGTCGATGTGCGGTGAACTCGATTGCAGCCACGGACCCCTGCCCGGCACACGGAATGCCCCTGTTGCAAGGACACGCCTCAAATGAGAATAGTTCGCATTATGGTCAAGGTGACATTCCGGTGCAAATCACCCCGCCTGATCGGGAGCAAAACCGGGGTCAGGGCAAAACCGGGGTCAGAGTGGGTTTTCGTATCGAAAACCCACTCTGACCCCGGTTTTGCCCCGGTTTTGCTCCCACTTTGATCCGCTTTTATCCATGACTTCCGGCAGGGATGCATGGTGTTATACCTATCTATAGCATCAGTACACATGACATTGATCGCTGCGGGATCAATGCCAAGCCGATATCCGCCCTACCGCAGCGGCCAAACAAGCCAGATCAACATTCAAGGGGGACCAGATGCGCAAAGGCAGGCTGAAGTTGTGGGCAATTGCAGTGTTGATGGCGACATCCTCTGCCGCGCAGGCAAGCGATGCAACGGTGAACCGCGGCGCATATGCACTGAACGCCGAACAGATTGGAACCGGGCCCGTCACGGTGGTTTTCGAGTCTGGCTTCGGTCAGGGCAAGGATGTCTGGAAAGAAGTGATTGCAGCATTGGGGGCCGGCTATCGCAGCATCACCTATTCCCGCGCGGGGCTGGGCAAGTCGAGCAGCGATGGCAAACCCAAGGATATCGACGCTCACCTTGTTGACCTCGGTGCCGTCATCGACAACCTGGCCAGCGGACAGAAGGTCGTACTGGTTGGACATTCGTACGGCGGGCTGCTCGCCACGGAATTTGCTCGCCGCCACGCTGAGCAGCTGCGGGCGCTCGTGCTCGTCGATCCGGCGACGATGAGCCAACGACATGTCTTCAAACAAGCCGACAGCACACGCATCCTGGCCGATGACGCTGCGCTCTTGGGCATGCTGCCGCCATCGATGGCGGACGACTACCGGCTATTGATCGCCCAGCTTGATGCGCCGGGCGCACAGGCGCCACGTGCCATGCCTGATCTAGCGGTGGCATTGCTCACCGCCACGCAGGTTGCCGATAAGCCGTTCGTCTTCGAGGAAACGGCTACAGGCAAGGCATTGTGGAAAGCGCAGCACGCCGCTTTGTTCTCAAGCTTCAATCGCGGCACGCATCGCTACTTCGTCACCGGCCACAACATCCATCGCGAGAAGCCTGCTGCGGTGGCGGAGATGATCAAGGAAATTGCCAACTGAAAGTCCGGAAGCCGCGAAACCGTGGGAAACCGGGGTGAGAAACCGGGGTCAGAGTGGGATTTCGATACGAAATCCCACTCTGACCCCGGTTTCCCGCCCCGTCTTCCCCAGATTCTCCAGCCAACGCCCGTGAATATCCCAACACAATGAAGAGACTACTTGCCACGCTGTTCTGCATCCCGGTGCTCGCGCTTTGCCAAGGAGTGTTCTCGGCACCAGCATCATCACAAACCATGCCGACAGAGCGACTTGATGCCTTCCTCGATCATGTCGAGAACAGCAATGGCGGCATCGGCAGCCTGACCATTTTCAAAAGCGGACGCGAGGTCTATGCAAGGAGCTTCGGGCAGAAAAACCTCCCTGGGATTTCCCATGATGCGAACAGCAAGTACCAGATAGCGTCGGTGACAAAGATGGTTACTGCGATCCTCGCGTTCAAGCTGATCGAGGACGGGAGGTTGAGCTTGGATGACCACTTGTCCGTCTATTTCCCGGACATGCCCTCAGCGGAGAAAATAAGCATCGGCAACCTGCTTGGGCATACAAGTGGCCTTGGAAATTTCGCGATAAGGAACGGCGAGGTATGGGTGGTCGATCCGCAAAGCCAGGATCAGATTCTGGAAGAGATAGCGAAACAAGGTATTGCATTCGAGCCTGGCCAGCGCGTTGCCTACTCAAACTCGGCTTACTTCCTGTTGCGGATCATCGTCGAACAGTTATATGGGCGCGACTACCACGACATCGTCGCACAGGAGATCGCAGCACCGCTTGGCCTGAAGAATCTCGCTTCCGCACGCTCCCATCCCGACAACACTTTCAAGTCCTATGCCTTTACCCGGCAATGGCGGGAGATCAAGGATATCGAGTACTCCAACGTAATCGGCGTGGGCGATATCGCAGCTACCACACATGACTTGGGTGCTCTGATCTCCGGGCTGTTCGAGCACAGGCTGCTACGCGATGAGACGTTGCAACAGATGAAGCCGCAGCTGGCCGGCAGTGGCTGGGGACGAGGATTGGCTGAATTCACGTACGGCCAGGATCATTTCCTTGGTCACGGCGGCGACGTCCTCGGCTCTCATTCCCGTGTCATCTACAACCCCGCGGATGACCTGGCGATCGCCTACTCCACCAACGGCGAACGCATCCCCACCGACACTTTTCTGGAAGCAATCGTGGACCTTGTCTACGGTCGCGAGGCGAAGTTGCCGCTGATCAGATAGACGGCAATGCCTGGCTGAACCGGGATCGGAAAGCAGGCAGAAAACCGGGGTCAGAGTGGGTTTTCGGCTCGAAAACCCACTCTGACCCCGGTTTTCTGCCTGCTTTCGACCTGGAGGTCCGGCTTGTTGCCCGTCGAAATAGTTACGTTATAACATTGCGACCTTTTCCGGGGATCACCAATGCGCAGACACGTACTAACCGCCGCCGTGCTTTTCAGCATCCAGCATGCCCATGCAGCAGATGACGTCACGTTGCCAACCGTCAGGGTGCAGGCAGAGGCACCGTCGCGTGTGGACAGTGTCGTGGAGGTGGAGAACATCCAGGCCCGCAACCGCACCTTGGGCGGCATGCTCGACCGCGTATCAGGCGTGCAGAACACGGCGTTCGGACCCAATGCGGGCGCGCCGGTCATCCGCAGCCTGAGCGGCAGCCGCGTGCAGATCCTGGAGGACGGACAATCCATCCTGGGCATGAATGCGCTCAGTGGTGACATCAACATCCCGTTCGATCCGTTGTTCGTCCGCAATGTCACCGTCAACAAGTCCTCCGACAGTGTCCGCCACGGTGGCAACGCCATCGGCGGCAGCGTGGATGTCGATTCGGGAATCATCTCCAGGGAAATGGAAGCCAAGGACCAGGAGATCGAACTTGTCCTGCGCCAAGGCTTCAATGATGCGGATGCGCAGGGATTGCGCATGAACTTCAACAACCAGAAGAACATCTCGACCAACCTGCAGATGTCGCTGCAGCGGATCTCGCATTACGACATCCCGGGCAACAGCAAGGCCGACGCCTGCAACAGCCAGCTGTTCCCGCAAGCCGGAGGCGTCAACTCCGCGCTTGCCGACGCCTGCCAGAAAGAAGCGAGGATCCAACAGGTCTACAACAAGGCCTCGCAGCCCTACTTCGACCAGTTCATGCGCGAAAACCCGGATTGGGCGGACGGTGACTTCTCGTTCTATACCAACAACCCCACCTCGGTCTGGCAGGGGAAAACCTATGTGAATCCTGCCAACCCCGACTACGTCGCCGGTACCGCTACGTTCGTACAGAACCGCATCAACCGCGATGTGACACCCAACTACAGAGGAAAGCTGGGCAACAGCTACTCACGGAATTCACACCTCGCAGCAGGCAGCACCTACTTCTTTGACCGCGGCTATGTCGGGCTCAGCATCGACGCCAAGGACAGCGAGTACGGGGTACCTGGCTTTTCAATGGAAAACCTTTCCTTCGGATCGGACCATTCCCAGGGCCGCCCGGTCGGCGTCGTGATGAAACAGGAAAAGTACGCACTGGAAGCCAGCGTTGCCGATCCTATCCCCCTGTTTGAACGTGCTGAACTGCGCGTCTCCCAACTCAACAACCGCTCCGCTGAGCAACTCGGTGCAACCAAGGCCAACGAGTACGAGTTCGACACCATCCAGGCAGAAGCACTGCTTTCGCATCGGCGCAAAGGACCGTTGAGCGGCCTGATCGGGCTGAGCCATCGCTCCAGGGATGTCACTGGCAGCGGCACGCAGCGTTACCTGCCCGATGTGAACAGCGCAAGCAAGGCCATGTTCGTGAAGGAAACGCTGGAATTCGACCGGGCAACATTCGACGCTGGTTTCCGCCACGAACAGGTGGATCACGATGTCCACACGAGCAGCTTCAAGACCTCCCGCAACTCCGCGAACCGGCGCCTTGAGGACAGGTCATTCTCGTTGAACAGTTACAACCTCGGCAGTTACGTTGCGCTTGGCCGCCTGTTCGGGGCCAAGCTGCGGTATTCCTCATCGCAACGTGCGCCGGAAGTGAACGAGCTGTATGCAAGCAATGCGCACTACTCGGTGATGACCCAGGAAGAGGGAAACCAGAACCTGAAGCCCGAACGGGCCAGGAACACCGAGCTCACGTTGCAGTTCAACAACCGCGGTTTCGGGATCTCGGCCACCGGCTACGTGATGAAGTACGAGAACTATCTCTACCAGGGCTACTCCGGCCTGCAGACTGCCAACCGCCTGCCACTGAAGTACTGGAAGCAGACCGACACCACGGTCAAGGGCATGGAGATCGATGTATCGGGGTCTCTGGGTCTGGGCAGCTTCGGCAGGCTGGATCTGTCCGCGTTCTCGGACCTGGTCAAGAACAAGGCCGACAATCCGGATTCCCTGCGCGCCCACAACGATGGAGAGTACCTGCCGAACATGCCGACCAATCGCCATGGCGCCAACCTGACCTGGGAACATGCCGGCTGGACCGCCAGGCTCTCCAGCACCTACTACGACAAGCAGAAGTACCTCGGCCGCAACGTAAGCCAGGAAATCCCACTTGCTGGCTTCAATCTGGTGGACGTACAGGTGACCCGTTCTTTCGCACTGCGCAACAGCGTCGTCAGCGGCATCGACATCTTCATCAACGGCTCGAATCTGCTGGATGAAGAAGCGCGCCCGCACAATTCACCGCTGAAGTACATCGCACCGTTGCCGGGACGGGGATTCCAGGTCGGCCTGACGCTGCGTATCTGAGCCAGCGCCGGAAGCTGGCGGCGGTTGCACGACGCCGGCTTCCGGCCCAGATGCTGCCTGATGTTGGCCGTGTCCGAGCGCAACATGCCTCGCATCCAAACCAGCCACGCTGCCGATGGAAAACAGGGAGCGTGCCGCGCGTTGCAGTAGGCAGGATGTGCAGCTGATGCCGTCCGGCTTGCTGCTACTCTTGGCCGCTATGGAAACCCTGACCAAGGCAGCCCCGGCCGCCCTCACCCTACTCGAACGCGGTGCACACCCCTGCCCCGACACGGGAATGGCAGCTGCAGGGAAGCGGAATGCCTGAGCCTGCCGCCCGCACTTCCCCGCATTACCGCCTGGACGACCTGCACATCGATGTAGCGCGGCAGCGCGTGATGCGCGATGACGGACAGGTGCTGGATGTCGCCGGGCTCAGCTTCCGCTTGCTGCACTACCTGTTGACCCAGGGCACCCGCGTGGTCGGCTTTGATGACTTGATTGCCAACATCTGGGCGCCAGCAGTCGTCAACGAAGAAACCGTGACCCAGCGTGTGCGCCTGTTACGGCAGGCATTGGGCGATGACGGCCGCCAAGCGCGTTACCTGCGCTCGGTGCGTGGGCAGGGTTACCAACTGTGCAGCGAACCGGTGATTGAAGATGGAGTGGAGGCATCGACAGCCGGAACCACGTCGCCCACCTCGGCAGCATCACCCTCCCGGCGCATTGCCATCGCCGTCAGCGCCACCGCACTTGCACTGGCTGCCGGGCTTGTCTGGTGGAAATGGCAGACTCCCGCCGCCGCAGTGGCCTCACCGCTGCTGCAGCGCGCCGACTATTACGCAGGGATCGGCCAGCGTGAGAACAACGAGCGCGCGATCGCCTTGTACCACCAGCGGCTGCAGGAAGCGCCGGACGATGTGCAGGCGCAACTCGGGGTTGCCCGCGGCCTTGCCGCCCGTACCTGCCTGTACAACGGCAGAAGCGAAGATGCCGAGCAAGCGCAGGCCTTGGCCGAAGCCGTGATTGCACGGCAGCCAGGCTCGGCTGCCGCCTACTCGGCGCTCGCCTACAGCCATGATTGCCGTGGCCAGATCCAGGCCGCCCTGGCCGGTTACGAGCGTGCAGTGCAACTGGACCCGGACGCCGACGCCAGCCGCGCCTCCGCAGCCTATCTCTACGCCCGTCAGGGACGTCTGAGTGATGCGCTTGCGGCCAACCTGGCGGTGCGCCATCCCGAGCGCGTCCGCTTCTGGGAACTGCAGGTTGCTTCCAACCTCGATCTGCTTGGCTACACGGCAGCCGCGGAAGCACGCTACCGGCGCAGTTTCCAACTGTATCCGGACAACGTGTTCTCCAACATCGCCTGGCCGGGATTCCTCCACGAGCACGGACGCAGCGGTGAAGCGCAAGCTGCGCTGGATGAAGCAATCGCGCGCGGCACAGAGCACGCGCAGCTGTACCTGCTGGCTGTCGAACTGGCGCTGCAACGCGGCGACATCGATGCCGCACGCAGTGCGGCGCGCAAGGCACATGCACTCAAGCCAAAGGCCAGCCTGCCAATGACGACGGCATGGATCGTGGCTGCGGAAGCCAAGCCCGCAGCACCGGTATTGCTGGCCAGATCGCTGGAGCTGCGCGCGGGGCTTGGCACAGGCAACGATCCGCAGGATGGCATCGATGCCGCCTTGCTGGCCAACTTGGCCGGAGATCGCGATGCCGCGCTGACAGCCTTGCAGGCAGCCGTTGCCGCCGGTTATCGCAACGCCGCCTATCTGCGCATGTCGCCATTGCTCGCCGAACTGCGCAAAGCGCCTGGTTATGCGCAGGCGCTGCAGGCCATTGATTCGGCATTGGCAGCGGAACGGGCGCGGGTCGTCGCATCCGGTCAGCTGCCAGCCGATGCACAGGCAGTTACGGTAACGCGTTGAGGATGTAGTCCTGCAGCAGCTTCTGGGTTTCCTGGTGCATGCCGCGCTGATTGAAGCGGGTGCGCGTCACCACGACCACCAGCTGCTTCTCCGGCACCACGAACACAGCATTGCCGCCATTGCCGGACATCGCCCAGGCGTGCACCGGCTTGCCAGCAGCGGTGAACGGGAAGCGCCATATCTGGTAGCCATAATCGGCATCGAACGGGGTCTGCGCCGCGACCTCGGTCATCGCCTGCGTCCATGCGTTGGACAGTACCTGACGCCCCTTCCAACGGCCATTGTCGATCAGCAACTGGCCGAGCTTGGCCAGATCGCGGCTACGGTACTCGGTGCCACCGCCGCCCATGCCCACGCCTTCGGACGAGCGGTTCCAGACTGAGGCCTCAATCCCAAGCGGCCGTTCCAATACGTCGGCAGCGAAGCGCTGCAACGGCATGTGGCTGGCACGCTCGACAATTGCCCCAAGCAGGAAGGAGTTGGCCGTGCAATAGGCAAAGGCGCGGCCGTGCGGACTGTCGGCTGGGCGCTTGTTCCACGAGGCGTAGCCGCGCTCAGGCAGATCGAGGGTAAAGCCGGTCCAGTCGGCATTGACATACATGCGCTCCTCGTGGCCAGCCGAATATTCGTTGTTGTCATCGCATTCCCACTGCGCACTCATCGTCAACAGGTCTTCCACCGTGATCGCGTCCTTGAATGCCCCTGGGTGCGCGGGCGTCCTGTCCGGAAAAAAGCCCAGTACCGGCGCCTTCACCCCACTGATCATGCCGCGGTCGATGGCTGCCCCCACCAGCATCGCGGTCACACTCTTGGTCAGTGAACGGGTGTTGTGCAGGCTGCTGCGGTCAGCGCCATTGAAGTAGGCCTCGTGGATCAGCGCGCCGCGATGCACCACCAGCACGCTGGTGGTATCGGGTGCCTGACCGCCCTTGATCGCAGCATCCAGGGCGGTGAACTTGGCGGCATCCAATCCGTGGCTGGCTGGGTCGGCGACAGTCCAATCATCGCTGGCTGGTTGGGGCGTGGCGGTGGCGGTGGCGGCTGAGGCCAGCAACAGGGCTGCGTACAAAGGGAAGCGGATCATCAGTGACATCAGGGTGCTCCATGAGTGGAGTGCCCAGCCGACCATTCCCTTGGATGAAGCGCCTGACGCCTGGATGAAGATTTATGAAATTGTCTGTAATCAATGGGTTGTTGGATTGCGCGGCGAAACCGGGTCAGGGCGAA
>Ga0308157_10004475_pt1 | contig 18545 bp, 18 predicted proteins | sample PhyBR1_FD_201035 | JGI IMG/M metagenome (GOLD analysis project Ga0308157, IMG submission 201035) | Phyllosphere microbial communities from UC Gill Tract Community Farm, Albany, California, United States - DLSLB.R1 | ecosystem: Host-associated > Plants > Phyllosphere > Unclassified | place: USA...
GTAATTTTACGGTAATCTAGGGTACAAAATATGAAGCATACCGTTTTTTATTTGTTGATGATTGCAGGATTTATCATTGGCTGCACAAAAGAATCTAAAACAGCAACTGTTAATTTGAACAAATCGTTTGGTAAACGAAACGAAATTGTTTTGGTGATAGATGACAGTTTGTGGATTGGTACGTTGGGCGACAGTATCAGACATAAATTGGCGCAACCCGTTGCCAGCAGTACCGATACAGAACCACAGTTTGATCTGGTGCAGATTGATCCTAAAATATTCACCACACGTGCAAAAAATGCGCGCAACATTGTGCTGTTTTCTACCAATACCGTGCACGAATTTCTGTTGCAGAAAAGTGTAAGTGCCACACCGCAGAATTACTTTTTTTTACGTGCACAGAATACCGGCGATCTGCTGAAGCTTTTTAATACGCGTGCTGATTCTATTATTTCGGTATTTAAATCGTCTGAATTAAACGAGCAGATGCACGAAGTGGTGAGAAATTCCACTCAGGATTTACATGAATTAAAAGATTATTTCGGCTGTACCTTAAAAGTTCCCGATGCTTATCATTTGCAGGTTAAAAACGAATTTCCTTTTTTATGGTATCAGAAAGATCTGTCGTCGGGCAGTTTGAATTTGGTTTTGTACGAATTTTCTATTGCAGAGATTGAAAACGAAAGCGGATCGGTAGAAAAACATCTGTTGCAGGCTAAAAATTATATAGGGAAAGAATTTTTACACACCGCAAAAGAAGGTGGTTATATTTTTACGGATCCTGCTAAAAATGTAACAATAACAAAAGAAAAATTACAAGAACTGCCTATATATAAAATAGTAGGAAACTGGGAAACTGTTAACGATTATTTACATGGACCGTTTGTTTGTTACGCCATTCGCGACGAATATTACAAGCGTTATCTGTTTATTGAAGGATACATAAACAATCCGTTTAAAAACAAGCGCGACCAGCTGTTGGAAATAGAAGCAATTATTAAAACCATAAACTTCAATGAACATTAAAATTAAAAAATTCGACGATTTAACCGTATCGGAACTTTATAAGATATTAAACTTAAGAAACGAAGTTTTTGTGGTGGAACAAAATTGCCCGTATTTGGATACCGATGGAAAAGATCTGGTGGCACATCACGTAATGGTTTGGGATGATGAGGTTTTGGCAGCTTATGCCCGCATTTTTGAACCAGGAATTAAATACACCGAAAGCAGTATTGGCAGGGTGGTTGTTAATTTCGCACATCGCGAATTAAAGCTCGGTCATTTGCTGATGAAACATGCCGTAAATGCAGTAGAAGATCTTTATAAAACAGGAAATATCACTATATCGGCACAAGCACATTTACAGCGTTTTTACAACAAGCACGGTTTTGAAACGGTTTCCGATGAATATATGGAAGACGACATTCCGCATGTGGAAATGACACGAAAAAAAGAGCTTTAAAGCTCTTTTTTTATTTTTGATGATTAGTTATTCAATAATCAGTGTGATGTTTTTGTGTTCGGAAATTATTTCAAGAATCATTTTAAAATAGGTTAAACCTTTACCGATTTCTAGCTCACTGATGTTTTGCTGTATTATTTTGGTTGAAAATACTTTTGGCTGCTTTAGTTTTTCCTGATAAAATTCCATTGTAAAATCATATCCGAATAATTCTTTGTTATGATCGAAATTCTTCCAAGTAAGTTCAATAGGTTCGTTTCCATCAATCAATCCGAAACCACCGTAAAATAGATCGTTTAAGGCATCCAAGCTTTCGCTGATTTTCCAATCTTCATTCACCATAAGTACTCTATTAATTTCTTGATACAGACTTTCTTTATCGAATATATTGCTGCCGTTAATACAGATTTTCTTTGTCATAAGATTTTCTATTCATTGTAAAAATACCCCAAAACTTTATAGAAACAAAAAGAGCGGGAATTACTCCGCTCTTTTTAAATAATGAATTATATGATTTTCTATTTCTTTACTAGTTTTATTTAAAACAAATAAACAAAATGTTTAATTAACAGGCGCTATGAAATAATTATTTTAAAGTCGCTAAAAGTGATGTTTTGTAAAATTAATATTAAAAACATCGTTTTGTATAGTGTTGTCTTTTTCGGAAATTATTAAAGAAATACGCCCTTCTATAAAAGCAAAATTTTTAGAAAACAACAAGTAAAGATGTTTTTATAAGGTTTATTTTGTTGGTTATTAGTAAGTTAATCTTTGTTTTTTTTAAAGTGTTAAAATTTAGAAATAACGGAAAACCATTACAAAAAAAGAGAATTTAAAGCGTAAATTACAAATTCACATTTACAGAGGACTTCTTTATTTATAAGGGTATTTAATATTTCGTGTTTTTAATAACCGTGTAGAACTAATTCTACATTTAACATGTTTATGGTACTACAAATGATATGAAGTATTCGTAGTAAATTTGCTGTAACTGTTAGAATAGTTCTTCTTGGGTCAATTTTTGAACAATTCATAAACAGTATAATATCCATTAAATTAGAAAAATATTTTGAGTAAGGTTGCTGTTTTGGTAGATGATCATGCGTTGTTTGCAGATTCGTTTGCCGCGTTGTTAGAAAAATTGAGCATGTTTGATGAGGTTCACATATTAAATGATCCAAAGAAAAGGTTAAACTATTTTCTTAGAAATTCAAGAAAAAAGCTGTATCTGTTTCTAGACTATTATTTAGGGGATCATTTGGGGATAGATATTATTAATGATGCCCGTAGAATAAATAAAAATATTAAAATAATTATGGTTAGCAGTGTAACACATACAGTTGCAGTGCGTAGTATCATGGAATTTCAACCAAATGCATTCATTTCCAAAGCTAGTGGTTTTGATACGGTGGTAGAATGTATGAATTGTCTAAATGAAGACAAACATTTTTTCTGTTCCATAATAACCAAATGTTTAAAAGAGTTGCAGGAAGAAAAAGAAGTATGGCTAAGTTCAAGAGAAATTGAAATACTGCGCTATTTTGCACAAGGATTTTCTGTTAACGAAACCGCGGAAAAATTTTTCTTAAGCAAGCACACGATAGTATCGCATCGTAGAAAAATGATGAAAAAAACAAACACCAATACCATTACCGAGCTGTTAACTTATGTAAGAAAAACGGGATTGATTGAAGATTAACTTAAAATTTAAATTACTGTTTGTATGGGCACAAATACAGTTAAAAATAGCATCTGGGAAGATGGTTTAATTAATTTATTAACCTCAAATATAGAATTAACAATTGTTGTTGTTATTAGTGTTCTTTTAATATTAAGTCTTTTAGCCGTTATCTATTTAAAAGAATTAAAGTTTAAAAAGAAATTGAATATATTAAAAGAAGCACACATTGTTAATGGTTTTAAAGCCGAACAATTGGAACTAAAAATCAGAAAAGAAGAGCGTGAACAAATTGCACAGAATCTTCATGATGATCTTGCAGGAACATTGGCAGCCGTAAAAAACAGTATTGAGATAGCTGTTTTAGATAATAATATAGAAGATAATAGGTTGAGCGCTGTAAGTCAGCTTGTAGAAAAAGCATATAACGATGTTCGGTCTATCAGTCATAATTTATTCGATTCGGCCCAGTTATCAGAAGAAGAATTGTTTTCACAGCATATTCGGCAATTGGGAAGTATGGTATTTTCAGCAAATAAATATGCTTTTAATGTTGATATTGATGATGACGCCTTACAAAATATTCCTTTAACAAAACGATTTGAATTAATCAGAGTTTTAAAAGAAGCTTTTGTAAACATCTTAAAACATTCAAAAGCCTCGCAAATAGATCTATTGGTTTATCAAGAAGAAGAAAATCTACATATCTCATTAAAAGATAACGGAATAGGTTTTAAAGAAGATGTTAAGAAAAGTTCGCTTGGATTGAAGTCCATGAAAAAAAGAATTAAAAAACTCAACGGTTTGCTTAATATCACTAATGATATAACTGGGGTAGAACTTGAAATTTTGATTCCTGGCTAAGGTATCTTTTTTGTAGCATGTTTATGCTAAATATCAGCATAATAAGCTACCTTTTTTTTAAAATTGTTATTTTTGTAAAAAATATTTTAATATTAAAAGGTTATTGGAAACTGATTTATTTGAAATCACTAAAACTTAAAGTAGGATAGTGAACATTTTCATGTTTTTTTTAAAGTTAGCTTATAGCTGATTTTGTTAATGTAATATTTAAAAAGAGAAATAGGTTGTAAGTTTAATTATTTATAATTTTGGCTTTTAAAAAGTTACAACAAGCAAATGGGGGGAAATTTGCTTACTGGAAATTAAATTTTTTTACGATTATGAAAAAACTATACATATCATTATTGTCTGTTTTTCTGGGTATGAGTGTTCACTCACAGAATGATCTGACAGTAAATCAGGGTTTATTAAAAGTAGATCCGGGCACAGAGGTATCAACGTATTTCGATTTTAAGAATGAAGCAACAGGCGATGTCTTGAACGATGGAGCAATGCACTTTTACGGACATTACCAGAACGAAGGACTTTTCAGCTACACAACCAACAGCCGTACGGGTTATGTGGTGTTTGAAGGACTGATGCCTGCCATGCAGAAAATCGAAGGAACTTCGCCAAGCAGCTTTTACGACGTGCTGTTCAACAAAAGCGGAGCAGAGCACAGTTTTCATCTAACCAACGACATCGCCAATGCAGGTACCGTTAATCTTATGAACGGAGTTGTTTTAATGGACAAAGCCAAGGGTGGCGCGTTTGTGTTCTTAAAAGGAGCCAAGCATATCAACACCTCAGACCGCAGCCACGTAAATGGCGAAGTAACAAAGAATGGTAACGAAGGCTTTAAATACCCTGTGGGCGACGTTGGTTATTACCGCTTTGCCGGCATCTCTGCACCGGCACAGGAATCAGAAATTTACACCGGCGAATACCTTTTGGAAAATTCCAACAGTAAATACCCGCATGCCAGCCGTACAGGCGTATTGCAGGCAATCGACGATAAAGAATACTGGATCATTAACCAAAGCGTAAAAACCAATAATTCGGTGATCGTAACCCTATCATGGGATACGCGCACCACACCGGCAAGTTTCACTGCAAATCCTGATTTACTACGTGTAGTGCGTTGGGATGAAAACCAAAAACTTTGGGTAGACGAAGGCGGAGTGGTGAACCATGCCGATCAAACAGTGACTACACCGATAAATGTAGAGGGCTTCGGAATCTTCACTTTAGGAACAGTTAAAAAACCATTAGTGAATCCGGGCGAAGTAGTAATCTACAACGGAGTAACACCCGATGGCGACGGCATGAACGATTACTTCATCATCGACAACATCAACCAGTTTCCCAACAACAACGTAACTATTTACAACCGTTGGGGACGCAGAGTATACGAAACCCACAGTTACGACAACAACGGGAATGTTTTTAAAGGTTATGCCGAAGGCAATGCTATTGTAAACAAAGGCGAAAAACTACCAACAGGCACCTATTACTATGTAGTGGAATACCTGTACGACCGCAACGGCGAAAACCAGTGGGTTAAAAAAGTAGGCTACCTTCATTTAGAAAATAACGATTAAAGCACAAAGCAATGACAAAAACCAGAATAATAACGGCGTTGTTAGCTTTAGTAAGCTTTACATCGGCCCACGCCCAACAAGACCCACAGTACACCAACTATATGTACAACACGATCAACATCAACCCGGCGTATGCAGGTAGTCGAGGAGCATTAAGCATCTTCGGACTGCACCGCAGCCAGTGGGTAGGCTTGGAAGGCGCACCAACGACCAATTCGTTTTCGGTAAACACCCCGATAGCCGACAGTAAAGTGGGACTGGGAGTAAGCTTTGTAAACGATGCTTTGGGAGTGATGGATGAAAACACGTTAAGCGTAGATTTCTCGTACACGTTAGATTTAAACAACCGCGGCAGCAAATTAAGCTTCGGATTGAAAGGGTCGGCCAACCTATTGAACGTAGCATATTCGGATCTGAACAAATTCAACCCGAACGATCCGCAGATCTTAAACGACGTGCAGAACGAGTTCACCCCGAACATCGGAGCAGGTATCTACTGGCACAATGAAAAAAGCTACGTAGGATTTTCAGTACCAAGCTTTTTAGAAAGCACGCGTTACGACAATAACATTCAAAGTACCATGCAGCAAAAAATGCACTACTACTTAATGGGAGGTCACGTATTTGAAATCAACCCGATGTTGAAATTCAAACCGGCATTCTTATTAAAAGCAGTAGAAGGTGCACCGTTGCAGGCAGACATTACCGGAAACTTTTTGATAAGTGAAAAATTCACCGTTGGTGGGGCTTACCGTTGGGATGCCGCATGGAGTGCCTTGGTAGGTTTCCAGGTAACCGATGGTATGTTCATAGGTTACAGCTACGACAGCGATGTTAAAGCATTGAGAAACTACAACAACGGCTCGCACGAGATCTTTATGCGTTTTGAATTGTTTAACAAATACCGCCGCGTGAACTCGCCGCGTTTCTTCTAAAAATAACTGATACATACAAAAAGGGATATTTACCACATAGACACATAGATTTAAAAATTGATAAGCAGGATGAATAACTGTATTCTTTTTTAGAGCAACCTGGTTGAAACACGTAAGAGTAATTTGTGTTTTGTTTTACAAAAACAAACTATGTAATCTTAAATAGGAGCAACAGAAAATAAAGAAACTATGTGGTTAAAAATAAAGATCGTTAAGATTAAATTTTTGTAAGGTATTAAAAAGGAAAGAAATATGAAAAAAGGGATATACACAGCCGCCTTGTTCACCGCCTTTTTAGTGGGGAGCACGGGCGCACATGCACAGGCAGGCTTAAAGAAAGCCGATAAAGAACACGGTCAATGGGCATATATCGATGCGATCAGCATTTATGAAAAAGTAGCCAAACGCGGTTACGTAAGCAAAGATCTGTTGGAAAAGTTAGGCGATGCCTACTACTTCAACGCACGCTATGCCGAAGCCGAAAAACATTACGAACGCTTGTTCACAGAATATGCAAGCGAAGCACCTGCAAGCGAGTATTACTACCGCTATGCACAAACGTTGCAGCACACCGGCAAAGAAGCCGAAGCCAAAAGCTATTACGACCAGTTTGTAAGCAAGGCAGGCAGCAACACGCAGATTGTACAGATCCGCAAGAACGAAGCCGAATTGAAAAAACAGATACAAGCAAATTCTGGCAGATACGATCAGGTAAACAACCTGGCAACCAACACGCAGTTTGCAGACTATGGAAGCTACGTGCACAACAACCAGCTGTACTTTACCAGCGCCCGCGATACGGGTAGCTTAACTAAACGCGAACACACCTGGACAGGCGATGCTTTTACCAGTCTGTACAGCGTAGCAAGCACGGCAACAAAAGACGATAAGGTAACACGATTAAAAGGCAAGGTAAAATCACCATTGAACGAATCAACAGCAGTTGTCACCAAAGACGGCAATACGATGTATTTTACAAGAAACAATTACATTGACAACGAACGTAAGTACGATTCCAACAAGAACACCAACCTTAAGATCTACCGCGCAGAAAACGTAAAAGGCAAATGGGAAAACGTAACCGAGTTATCGTTCAATATGGACGGCTACAGCACGGCACACCCAACCTTGAGCGAAGACGAAGCAACGATGTATTTTTCAAGCGACCGTCCGGGCGGATTTGGAGGATCAGACCTTTGGCAGGTAGCAATCCATCCATCAGGAGCTTTTGGCGGACCAGTGAACATGGGATCGGCAATCAACACCGAAGCACGCGAGACCTTTCCGTTTGTAACCCCGACAGGCGAACTGTATTTTTCAAGCGACGGACGCATTGGTTTAGGCGGATTAGATGTTTATGCCACTAAGTTGGATAGAAACAGCAATCCGGGTGAGATCCACAACGTGGGTGCACCAATCAACAGCAATGCAGACGATTTTGCGTATTATATCGACCACAACAACAAACAAGGCTTCTTTTCAAGCAACCGCGAAGGAGGTAAAGGAAACGACGATATCTACAGCTTTTACGAAACCAGAGCATTACAGTTGGAATGTATGCAGAAACTATTGTTAACAGTGGTAGATTCCAAAACCCGCAACATCATACCTGATGCCACGATAACATTGTACGACAGACTGTACAGCGAATTGGAAACCAGCAACCGTTACCAGAACAACGCTTATGTGTTCAACAACGAATTCAAGTGTGGCGAAGGTTACCGTTTAAAAGTAGAAAAGAACGAGTACACCACCAAAGAAGACTTTGTGCAGATGAACAAAGAAAGCGGTGTAACCGAACACACGATTGTATTGGAACGCAAGAAAACCGAAGTGAAGAAAGGCGACGACTTGTTTAAAGTATTAAAACTAAACCCAATTTACTTTGATCTGGACAAATACAACATTCGTCCTGATGCAGCAGCAGAATTGGCAAAAGTATTGGCGGTGTTGGAAGAATACCCAACAATGAAGATCGACATCCGTTCACATACCGACAGTCGTGCATCACATAAATACAACGACAAATTATCAGACGGTAGAGCGAAATCAACCCGTGAATGGTTGATCTCCCAAGGCATCGAAGCATCACGCTTAACTGCGAAAGGCTACGGTGAACGCCAGCTGATCAACGAATGTGCAGACGGCGTGAAGTGTAGCGAAGAAGCACACCAAGCAAACCGTAGATCTGAATTTATTATTCTTGAGATGTAAGAGTCAGAAAGAAAGATGATTACTTAATATTTATAAGTAAGCCGGGGAATATGCTTCCTCGGTTTTTTGTTTTTATCCATGTATAAAACAATCAAGTAGAACTAATTCTACAAAAGCAGTGTTTATAGTACTACACAATATTGTTTTTAGCTTTGTTAACTTTGTATCATAGAATTTCGGAATCATTGTTAACAAAATTAATTTCTGTTTGGGCAAACAGAATAGAAGTAAACACGGTCTTTGATATTTAATCATGAAAATCAGAGAAACAATAGATAAAGAATTCTATTATAGTAAGTAGTGAGTTGAAAAAAGTAAATAGTTATTGTTGTTAAGTTAGGGCGAGGGATTTATTCCTCGCTTTATCAATTAATATATTATGACTTTACAGGTAGATACAGTAATAGTTTTATTCTTTTAGTTATGAATTTTAAAGAAATACATATAGGTGAATTAATCAGAAAAATAGTGAAAGAAGATCAATTAGATCCCTATAAAATATGCAGCTATTTGGAGATACCGGAAACTGAACTGACTAAAATATATCATTCTAGAAGTTTAGACGGTGAATTGCTTTTAAAATTGAGTAAAGTGATAAAATACGATTTGTTTAGGATTTACTCACAGCACTTACTTTTATACGCACCTACAAATAATAATCAGATTGCTTCAAGAAAGGGAGATAGCGAAATACCGGTTTTTCGTAAAAATATCTATACAAAAGAGATCATTGATTTTGTGCTGGAATTAATTCAAAACAAAACAAAAACGCAGGCAGAGATTACCAAATTGTACGGTATTCCTAAAACAACTTTACATAATTGGATTAAAAAATATAAATAGTATGAGCATAAATTACAAAAAGATATTTCAGGACATTTTAGATTTAAAATTCCCGGAAAAGCAAGAGTTACATACGATAGTATTAGAAAGAGAAATTGCTGATTTTTATGATGTTTTAAGCCTGAACAAACTAATTTTTGGTGACGAGAACAAAGAAAATAAGCACAAATCTTACGACTCTTCAACAATAGTAAAAGTTTTAAATTATCAGAAAGAAAACAATTTAAGCAATGTGGAAACAGCTAAAAAATTCAATTTAAGCCGCAATACGGTAAGTGCTTGGAAAAAGAAAGTAAATTTGAATAAAGCTTCAATGGTATAAAAAAAGAAAAGCACCTGTCAATGAAGACAGATGCTTTTCTATAACCAAAAAAAACACTTATGAGTTACAAATGTATAAATTATTTTTAAAATACCAAAAGAAATCGAAAAATAATATAAATTTTTTTAATAAAAAGCACAATTATTTATTTAGATAAATTTTCCAACATCACTTTTGTCATGCTTTCTAAATCATAATCGTGTTGCCAGTTCCAATCTTTGCGAGCTTCGGCATCGTTAATGCTGCTTGGCCAAGAATCTGCAATTGCCTGACGGAAGTCTGGTTCATACGAAATTTCGAAACCTGATTTTTCCTTTGCAATAACTGCTGCAATTTCTTTCGGAGTAAAACTCATTGCTGATAAGTTGTACGAAGAGCGAATCTTGATTTTTTCTTTATCTGCCTGCATAATTCCAACGGTTGCACGAATGGCATCATCCATATACATCATTGGTAATTCGGTATTCTCAGATAAAAAACAAGTGTATTTATTGTCGGCAACTGCTTTGTAGTAAATATCAACAGCATAATCGGTTGTGCCACCACCTGGAGGAGTTTTCCATGAAATTAATCCTGGATAACGAATAGATCTTACATCAACACCATATTTATTAAAGTAATATTCGCACCAGCGTTCACCGGCTTGTTTAGAAATTCCGTAAACGGTAGATGGTTCCATTACGGTATATTGCGGTGTGTCATGTTTTGGAGTTGTTGGTCCGAAAACCGCAATACTCGATGGCCAGAAAATCTTTTTAATTTTAGCTTCTTTCGCTAAATTTAATACGTGGAAAAGCGAATTCATATTTAAATCCCATGCAAAAGCCGGATTTTTCTCTGCAGTAGCAGAAAGTAAAGCAGCCATTAAATACACTTCGTCAACTTTGTATTTGTTCACTAAAGCTTCAACCTGCTCATAATTCATGGCATCTACAATTTCAAAAGGACCCGTTTTAAAAACATCTTGTTCCCCTTTTCTAATGTCTGATGCTATTACGTTATCCGTTCCGTATAATTCGCGTAATTTTAAGGTAAGTTCAGAGCCTATCTGTCCGCAAGCTCCAATAATTAATATTTTGGTATCGATCATGTTGTTTAATTTCTTTTACAAAGATAGCTTTTGTAACTATTTTTTTTAAATCTTTTGCAAAAATTCCTCAAAAGCATCTTAATATTTGTTGTTTAAACTATTTCATACCGCCAATATTAGTAATTTTGTAGTTTGTTTTAGATATCATTTTATGAAATATATATTTGTTTTAATACTGCTTGTAACAGCTACAATCAGCTGTAAAAAAGAGGTGGCAGCCACACCGAATGTTACCAGCAAAATTTCGCAAGATTCTATGGTTAAGAACATTCATGAAAAATGGAAGTTTACTGTAGCTATTTCAAATCCGGCAACGAGTTCTAAATTGAACAATTGGGAGAACTGGCGAAATTATGTAAACGAATTAACGATCACACCTAATGCAGGACTTCGAAACCTTATTCATAAATCGAATGCCTTGGTTGAAAGATCAGCCGTTTTAAAAAACGATATTCCCGAAATGTACAACAGACCCGAAACCAAAGCACGTTTTTCTTTGTTGGAAACCCATATTCAAAATTTGAATATGCAGTTAGAATTAGAACCTTTGAATATCAAGGAAATAAACACGTTGCTTTTAAATATTCAAAAAAGTACCAATTCGATCATTAATCAGTTTAATGAGTTCGAAATAAAATCAAAAATACCGAAAGAAGTTGGCGAAGATCAACTAATTCAACCTATGGATACTATTAAACGTGCCACTTTAAATGCCTTACCTACAGAATAATGAGTATTAAAAAAGTATTTGAACAAGCAACAAAAACGCAGCAATTACAGCAGCAGCTTAACAAGTTAGGTAATAAAATTCATGCAAAAGGATTTATTGGCTCGGCATTGTCGTTTCAAATTCAGGCATTGTTTAAAGAATCCGATCAGCATTTTTTATTGATTTTTAACGATAAAGAAGAAGCGGCTTATTATTTGAATGATCTCGAAAATCTGATTTCGAAAGATTATGTGCTGTTTTATCCAGGATCGTACCGCAGACCGTATCAAATCGAAGAAACCGATAACGCCAATGTTTTATTGCGTGCCGAAGTTTTAAACCGATTAAACGCCCGAAAAAAACCGGTTGTCATTGTTTCGTACGCCGATGCGTTGTTTGAAAAAGTGGTTACGCGTAAACAATTGGACAAAAACACCTTGAAAATTGCCGTTAACGATAAAATGACGATCGATTTTGTGAACGAGGTTTTGTTTGAATATAATTTTAAACGTGTTGATTTTGTTTCGGAACCCGGCGAATTTTCGGTTCGTGGTGGAATTATCGATGTATTCTCTTTTTCGAACGAAAACCCATATCGAATTGAATTTTTCGGAAATGAAATTGATAGTATTCGTGCTTTTGATGTGGAAACACAGCTTTCGATCGAAACCAATAAAAAAATTACGATCATCCCAAATGTAGAAAACAAATTTTTGCAGGAAAACCGCGAAAGTTTCCTAAACTACATCAGTCCAAATACCGTTTTGTTCATTCAAAACACCGTTTTGGTAAAAGAACAACTTACCAAAATGTTTCAAAAAGCAACCGAAGCTTTCGATAAATTAAATAAAGATGTTCAGCATTTGACGCCCGAACAAATGTTTTTGCCTTCGACAGAATTTCTTCAAAAAGCCGATGATTTTACGGTGGTTGAACTGGCACAGCAAAACTTCTTTACACCCAATTTTTCGGTCGATTTTCATTTCAATCCGCAACCGTCGTTCAATAAACAGTTCGATTTGCTTATTGAAAACTTAAATCAAAATACATCAAACGGATACACCAATTATCTGTATTGTTCAAGTGAATCGCAAAGTAATCGTTTCGAAGAAATTTTCAGCAGCTTAAAAGATCAAAACAAAAGTATTCAGCAATATAAAACCGTTGTAATGCCTTTGTTTCAGGGTTTTATCGACAAAGAAAACCAAATTGCTTGTTATACCGATCATCAGATTTTTGAACGATACCATAAATTCAGCATAAAAAACGGCTACACCAAAAAGCAAACCATTACGCTTAAAGAGCTTACCACGCTTTCGGTTGGCGATTATGTAACGCATATTGACCACGGAATTGGAAAGTTTGGCGGTTTGCAGAAAATTGATGTGGAAGGCAAAAAGCAAGAAGCTATTAAGCTTGTTTATGCCGATAACGATATTGTGTACGTTTCAATACACTCGCTGCATAAAATATCAAAATACAACGGTAAAGAAGGTACGCCGCCAAAGATTTACAAAATTGGATCTGGAGCTTGGAAAGCCTTAAAGCAAAAAACAAAAGCGCGTGTAAAACACATTGCGTTCAACCTTATAAAACTATACGCAAAACGCCGATTAGAGAAAGGTTTTGCGTGTGCGCCCGACAGTTATTTACAGGCAGAATTAGAAAGTTCGTTTATTTACGAAGACACGCCTGATCAGTTAAAATCAACGATAGAAGTTAAGGCTGATATGGAAAACGAGAGACCAATGGACCGTTTGGTTTGTGGCGATGTTGGCTTTGGTAAAACAGAAGTTGCTATTCGTGCTGCCTTTAAAATGGTCGATAACGGCAAACAAGTCGCAATTTTGGTGCCCACAACTATTTTGGCATTTCAGCATCATAAAACATTTACTGAGCGTTTAAAGGATATGCCGGTCAATGTTGCGTATTTAAATCGATTTAAAACGGCAAAACAAAAAGCTGAAACCTTGAAAGAATTGGCAGAAGGAAAAGTCGATATTTTAATTGGAACGCATCAGTTGGTCAATAAAAATGTGGTTTTTAAAGATTTGGGCTTATTGGTGATTGATGAAGAACAAAAATTCGGAGTTGCCGTAAAAGATAAGCTAAAAACCATTGGCGAAAATATCGATACTTTAACGCTTACCGCAACGCCAATCCCGAGAACACTGCAGTTTTCGTTAATGGCAGCTCGAGATTTATCGGTAATTACAACGCCGCCACCAAACCGATATCCTATTGAAACAAATGTGGTCGGCTTTAACGAAGAAATTATTCGCGATGCCATTGCGTACGAAATTGAACGGGGTGGGCAGGTTTATTTCATTAATAACAGAATTGAAAATATTAAGGAAGTTGCCGGAATGATCCAACGTTTGGTTCCGCATGCAAAAGTGGGAATTGGGCACGGACAAATGGAAGGAAAAAAGTTAGAAGATCTGCTTTTATCGTTCATGGAAGGCGAATTTGATGTTTTGGTTGCTACAACGATTATAGAAAGTGGATTGGATGTTCCAAATGCAAACACGATCTTTATTAACAATGCCAACAATTTCGGATTGAGTGATTTACATCAAATGCGAGGTCGCGTTGGTAGAAGCAATAAAAAGGCGTTTTGTTATTTTATAACGCCGCCTTACAGTGTAATGACCGAAGAGGCGCGTAAACGTATTTCGGCATTAGAACAGTTTAGCGATTTAGGAAGTGGATTTAATATTGCCATGAAAGATTTGGAGATTCGTGGTGCGGGTGATATTTTGGGTGGCGAACAAAGCGGATTTATTAATGAAATTGGTTTTGAAACGTATCAGAAAATCATGAATGAAGCCATTGATGAGCTGAAGGAAAACGAATTTAAAGATTTATACGAAGAAGAGCAGAATATCGATACCAAAGAATATGTAAAAGATATTGTGATAGAATCTGATTTTGAGATTTTGTTTCCCGATGAATACATCAATAATGTTTCCGAACGATTAACGCTGTATAATGAATTGGCAACGTTGAAAACCGAAGAAGAATTAATTGCTTTTCAAAATAAATTGATAGACCGTTTTGGTACCTTGCCAAGACAAGTTGTAAATCTTTTAGATTCGGTTCGTATAAAATGGATCGCATCAAAAGCTGGAATAGAAAAGTTGGTGCTAAAACAAGGCAAAATGATTGGTTACTTTGTAAGCGATCAACAGTCCATGTATTATCAATCGGCACAATTCCGCAAAGTGTTACAGTTTATTCAGCTGTATTCAAAATTGGCAACGTTAAAAGAAAAACAAACCAAAAACGGCTTGCGATTGCTGTTAACGTTCGATCATATAAAATCAATCAGTAAAGCGTTGGAGAACCTTCAAAAACTACAACAGTTATGAGAAATTTAAGCATTTTATTATTTTTAATTTTTAGTAATTTATCCGCATTTTCCCAGGACACATTGGTTTTTCCATACAAACCGGTTGTTAAAGACGCCAATTATGCCGGCGGAAATACCGAAGATCTGTACTATTACGTAAACAATAATTTTAATTACAACAACGTAAAAAAAGAAGACATACCCAAAACTGCGAAAAAGAAGCCTTATTTTGTGTTTTATGTGGTGTTTGCTGTGAGTGAAGACGGTAAAGCATTTGAATTCTCGCCTAAAGAAATTTCGGCAGAAAACAGTTTTTATAAAGAAGCAGTGCGTGTAATTGCATCAACCCGTTGGAATGTTGCCACAAAAGACAACCAATATAAAAAACAGTTTATGGTGATGCCGATAAAAGCAAATATTGGAGATTTTTAAATAAAAAGGTATATTTACTTAAATTACAAAGAATAATGATGAAAAGAAGTATATTACTTTTATTTTGTAGTATAATGTTTAGTTCTTGTGCAATACAAGGATTAACGAATGACTATAATGGTTTGAGCGAAAATCAAAAGGAAACAATAGTACCCTTAAAATCTTTTGACGAAACAACAGATTTAGATAAGATTTATAAGATAAATGGATATCAACTTCAAGAGGAATTAAAAAAATACCCGAAAGCAATGGTGTATGTTTTTAAAAATGGTTGTACCTCAGAATATTGCAAGCCTTTATATTTCTATGAGAATTTTGCAAACCAAAATAATTACAAATTATTTTTAGTAATGAATGGTTATGCTAATCTAGAAATAAGTACTGTGGAGGCTTCAAAATCTCCATTGTTCTCAATAGATAATGATTATTACAAAAAGAAATACAGAACAACATATACACGTTTTTTTCAAAATGATATGTTAGGTAGAGATTTAAAATCTAAAGAAGATGAATATCTAGGACAGTTATTTTTCTTTGAAAACGGTAAACTGGCTTCAATAGAAAGAGATTTACCTATCAACCCATCAAGTGTATATAAATAAAATTATAAAACCTTATTCATAAATATTATCCATTTATAAAACCAACTGATCTAAAATCTTAATATACAGTTCTACACCTTCTTCAATTTCGTTAACATACACAAATTCATCAGCAGTATGTGAACGAGCCGAATTTCCTGGTCCTAATTTTAACGATGGTATTTTTAATACTGCCTGATCACTTGTTGTAGGCGATCCGTATGTTGTTCTGCCTAAATTCATTCCGGCTTTAACAATAGGGTGATCTAACGAAATAAACGACGGACGTAAACGAGTTGATCTCGGTTTAATTTCACATTTGGTGTGTGCCTTAATAATATCTAAAACTTCTTCGTTGGTGTAAGCATCGGTAATACGAACATCAACCACAAAATCGCAGCTCGATGGAACTACGTTGTGCTGTGTTCCGGAATTTATCATGGTAACCGACATTTTTATCGGTCCAAACATTTCAGACTGTTTAGGGAATTCAAATGTTTTAAACCACAAAATATCTTCAATAGCGTTGTAAATGGCGTTTTCACCTTCGTTACGTGCTGCGTGTCCCGATTTTCCAAAAGCGGTGCATTCTAAAACCATTAAACCTTTTTCGGCAACAGCCAAATGCATCTGCGTTGGTTCGCCAACTATTGCAAAATCTAACGCGCCTAATTTTGGAACCACAAATTCCAAACCGTGCAAACCTAAAATTTCTTCTTCGGCAGTTGCAGCAATCACTATATTGTATTTTAAATTCGACTGATTGTAATAATACAGAAAAGTAGAAATCAACGAAACCAGACATCCGCCGGCATCATTAGATCCCAAGCCATATAATTTTCCATCAATTATTTCTGCTAAAAAAGGATCACGGGTATAATCAATATTCGGACGAACCGTATCGTGGTGCGAGTTTAATAAAATAGTCGGTTTTAACGGGTCGTAATACTTGTTAAAAGCCCAAACATTGTTTAATTCGCGGTAAGTTTCAACTCCAAAACTCTTTATGTAAGTATTAATAATTGCGGCTGTATTGTCTTCTTCTTTACTAAACGACGGTGTTTTAATTAAATCTTTTAGCAGCCCAATGCTTTTTTCTATTAAATTTTTCATTCGTATAAATTCGTACTAATTTTTGCAACAACTTCTTCAGGCGTTATACTTTGCATAACATCTTGGTAGCCTGTCACAATTTTGTTTCCGTAAACCGATGTCGGTAAAAACGGATAGTTCTCTAAATCTGGAATCAAACTATTTTCTAACGGTTGGTTAAACGGTAAAAAACCTGCAAACGGATGCGTGTTTCCCCACAACGTAACAACTTTTATGCCGTACATTGCTGCGATATGCGCATTGCCAGAATCCATTGAAAGCATAACATCTAAATGCGGAATAAACTGTAATTCTTGTTTAAAAGTAAGTTTATTGGCAACTAATACAACGTTTTCAAGATTTTGTTGAAGGTTTTTTAACGAATTTAATTCATTTTTTCCGCCAAACAAGAAAATTTTATGATTTTGATTCACAGAAAGATTTAAAATAACCTTTTGCATTAATTCGGTTGGATATACTTTTGTTTGATATTGTGCAAAAGGAGCAATTCCAATCCATTTATTGTTTGATTTTTCGGAAGTAACAGCCAGAATTTCATCAGACAAAACCGGTTTTTCAGGAAAAGATATTTTTGATAAATCAACCGTAAAACCTAATTGCGCCAAGGTATCAACATGACGATTTACCATTGATTTTACTGGTTTTAATACTTTTTTTTCTAATCTGGTTAATTCCTTTTTTTCTTTTCTGCCTTTATCAGTAAACGCTGTTTTTGTTCCGTTTGATTTAAAAAAGGCACGAAGTATTTTAGATCGCAATACATTATGAAAATCGGCAACAAAATCAATTTTTAGCTTTTTTAGATCTTTATACAATCTGTAAATGCCAAAAAATCCTTTATGACGGTTTTCTAGATCGACTGCAAAAAAATCAACCTGATCAATATTATCAAAAAAAGGTTTAAAGAAAGGTCGCGAAACCACTGTGACTTTTACATCGTTATATTGTTGAATAAGCGATCGTATCACGGGAACCGTCATAGCAACATCGCCCATTGCCGATAATCGTATTACTAAAATATGCTTCATTTTAATTGACTAAAGTCTGCAAAATATTGTACGAAAATTCTAAAACGGGTTTGTAAGCCATTGAAAAAGCCAGCAACGGAATAATCATAAAGAAAATACCTACATAAAACCACACTTTTGAATGGTTTAGCGGTAATAGTTTTGCAAACAGATAGATCAGCAAGTAATAAATGCTTAAAAAGCCCAACGGAATAAAAAGTAATTTGGCATAAGCATCGAAAAACTGCCATATAAATACAGCAATTAAAAGTATTAAAATGGTAAAAACGAATACCTGCGCTATTTTTAAAAGTTTGTTCATAGTAAAAAAGACTTTCTGTTTAAGAAAGTCTTTCAAAA
>Ga0308157_10004478_pt1 | contig 18534 bp, 19 predicted proteins | sample PhyBR1_FD_201035 | JGI IMG/M metagenome (GOLD analysis project Ga0308157, IMG submission 201035) | Phyllosphere microbial communities from UC Gill Tract Community Farm, Albany, California, United States - DLSLB.R1 | ecosystem: Host-associated > Plants > Phyllosphere > Unclassified | place: USA...
TGCATTCCGGGGCGTGTACTCGGCAGACACCTGAGAGCCAGCAGGACCGTGATACAAACGATAAGCATCCCGCCGCTGGGGATGAACGAAAAAGATGTAGCCAGTTTCAGAATGCCAAGTCCTACGCAAACAAGGACCTGAATGCCGGCCACCACCATCAGGATTGATCTGATGTCACCGCGCGCGATGTCAGGCCGGACGATAGAAATAAGCCGATAATAAGCGTAAACGAAAAGTGGAATGAAAGTAGCGGATAACGCCAGAGCGACTAGGTTCAGTAGCCACGGGGCGCCCGACAGCAGTTCGGGGAGCAGGACAAAAGGAACGGCAATCAGGTAGCCCGCAACGGTGCTGGCGAGAAATGGCGGCCAGAGCAGAACCGCCAGCGAAAGTATCGGACCCGCTTCACCATCCTTACTGGATAGCAGCCTGTTGGCGACAACAATCATCGCAATCGCCAGAACGACGGCGATGCCGGTGATCAGCAAGTCGGCGAGAGAGACTGCACCGAAGCGAGTCATCTCGATCAATGTGACGAATTCACGTGGCAATGCCCCGAGCAGAGGAACCGCCAGGAGCAACCAGACGCCATTCCCCAAATTGGGTAAGCGCACCATGTCGGCCAACCAGATCATCACCGCAGAGGCGCCGACGAACGATGCGATCCCAGCGATCATTACCCTGGGAGAGCCATCCACGAGCTGCATGGTCGCAAGCGCGCTCAAGATGCCGTAACCCTGTATGGCGGTGAGAAGGAGGACGATAGACCTGATGGCCACACTCATTCGGAAGGTACTGTCCGAAGAGGCCGCCTGCCAGCGCGCTAAAGGAGGAAAGACCAGTTTCGCGATTTCCGCATAGGCGAGGATCGTAAAAAATGGAATGATCCCAAGGGCAAAGATCGAGAACCGCGCCATCGCACCGTAGGGCGAGTAGACCGCCTGTTCGGCCAGAGCAGCCGTATCAATGCTGGGCAAGGGAATTTGCGAGCCGACAAGAACAACGATGACTGCCGCAGCGACCGGTGCAAGTGATTGCCATTGCAGGGTCGCCGGACCGTCAGGCGATAAAGAATCAATAGTCATGCGGATGATTTTAATAGACACGGACCACATCTCAACATTCTGGATGATGTGTGAAGCAATTTCGACGGTATAATTCCCCGTATTGCTTTTCGGGCTCGTATGTCTTGGCTATTGTGGAGGGCTGGTACAGCCTTCTGGAGCAACCTACAAGGATAGCGGCATGGGAAAACTGGTTGAATTGACCGTATGCGATACCGATGTGGAGCGCACGACACTTCGGCCGCTCCTGAATGCTTATGGCATATATGCATTTTCCCCAAATCAGCTGGCACGTGGCGTTTCCTATTCTCCCTCCTCATTGGGGGGGTATCCCATTTTCGTGGTGAATAGTGATCTTGATGATGCGCGTGCACTTCTGGACGACATATCCACGAACACACCCGGTTAGCGGAGACCACGCGCAAGTCCGTCTGCCTTTCAGGCAATGACGAGGGGCGAGATGAAAGGAAACAATGTCGAAGCTTTTGAGATTGAGTGTGCCTCTGGCTGTTCTCTGCACGCTCTCTGGCGTTCCGGCCCAGGCGCAGGAACACCAGGAAAGCGTCGTTCTGTCTGTCTCACCCAAAGTCACGCGGTGGGCCGATGTTTACAAGGTGCGGCCGGAACGGCCCGACGATCCCTATTATCATGTGCGGGTCATCGAGCGGCAAAAGGGCTGGAGGGCCTGGCAATTCAATGAGTTGGCCTTTCATATGGCAGTCACTCCAAAAGCGCTGGAAGCCAGCCGTATCGGCAAGAATGCAAAAATCTATAGTTACAAGGACGTGGAGATTCGCGGTGCATATCATCGCTGGCTCGATGAGCCGACTACACGATCTGAAGTGCCCATTTGTGATACAGACATTCTGAGCTGCATCAAAAAATTGCCATCGCCATGAAGGGAAACAGCACATGCATGGTCTGATCCAAGGTGTAGTTTTATCCGCAATACTCTGCTGTGCGGCGGCTGCTGCCGATACTGGCGACGTTACCTTTCAGAACGAACTGGCAGCATGTGTGACCGTCAAAGCCGCAAAAACTGCGACAGAAACGAACACCGTCTCAGTCGCCACCACTTTTCAATTTCACAAGTCAATTGGTGACTGCGGGTGCTTTTCGGCGCGGGCGAGCTATACAAGCAGCGTCGATAACGGAGGCGTGCGGGACGTATTGCAGCAAGGCGTTATCGTGATCAAGAAGGACACGGCGAAGTCGCTCGTTCTTGCGAGTGAACCAGCTTTGATCGCCGATGAGCAAATCCATGTCCGGTTGACCTGCGCGCGTCCAATATAGGTCAAAGCTTTTGCCACTTACTTTCAGTACTGCGCCGAAAAGGATCTGACGATGCTCAGAAAACTTGTTCTCCTGGCGATTTTCACAGCAACGACGTTTGGCGTCAGCGGGTTGATCAATGGATGGCCCAAAACCGCGATAACTTGCGGCGCAATCGTGTTTTTCCTGACTTTGATCTTTTTTGTTTTCGAAAATTCAACAAGAGGGCATTCGCATAACAACGAGGACTGACAATGACATCATATAATTGGAAGGCGATTTCATGAGTGAACCGGATCGAACGCCAGCGCCATTGGAGTTACTTGAATGCCTTCAAACCATATTTCCAACATTTGGAGATGCAGAGTTATTGGCAGAGATTGAAGCGGGTCACGTCGAACTGCATGGCGTGATGCGGCATTTCACAGACTATTTTGGCGCATTGGGTCATACTTTTACAAAGGGTCAGCTGGCGGCGCTCGGGCGGTTTCTTGATCAGGCCGTAGTTCAGGGCGGTAAACTGGAGAATGCAGTCTCAACGTGCTTTCTTGAGCACCTTCATCAGATAAAATGCCGCGGATTCATGCTGCCGTTTGTGTCTCAGAAAACGAAAGAGCGAATATGGAGTTAGTAGAATGATAGCAGCATATCTTTTATTTGCGATTATAGCGGCCCTTGCCGCCTACTTTTTACAGCGAATTTCTCTATTATCAAGAATACTCTTGGCTTTCGGCGTGTTTGTTTTTCTGAGTTTGACGTTTAATGCGCTGATATTAAAGATTGGTGATGCGCCTCCAGACAACTCTATAATAATAACACCTGAAATGCTTGAAAAAGCCAGTGGAAATTAGTTCTTTTATTTGGCGCTCGGACGCGCCAGCCTGGAGTGTCGAAATATTCATCGGTCGAGCGGCGTCCATTTTGAACTGCGACTGCCAACTATACTATTGCAGAGCCTATTGGCGCATGCTCCAATCGTCCTATGAAACAGGACACTAAAGCCATTGATGGTTCAACACGTCGCCTCTTGTTAAGTATCTACTTGGCCGGAATGCTCCTGGCAGGGGGGCGTTCTGGGTTTCTGCTGGTATATGTCGCCGTTGGCGCTCGGGTTCGCGCAATGGCCGATCGATTCAGAGACGAGATTTTGGACTATGATCCTGTACAAACTATCCTTCTATGTCGGCATCCCCCTCGATGTTCTCGGTCCGATAGCTGCGATCGTGCCGGCACCGTAACCTTAACTTTGATGTAAGTCTCAGCGGTTGATAAGATGGCATGCACCACAATCGCTCCTCGCTTTCCGCCTGAGATTATTGCCGAAGCTGTGTGGCTTTATTTCCGGTTTCCGCTGAGCTTTCGCATGGTCGAAGACATGTTGGCATACCGAGGGATCATCGTTACCCACAAGACAGTGCGCGAGTGGGCTGAGAAGTTCGGACGAGACTATGCCAATACAATTCGTCGCCGCACACCGCGCCTTGGTGACATATGGCATCTCGATGAGGCTGTCGTGACGATCAACGGAGAACGGCACTTTCTGTGGCGCGCCGTTGATCAGGATGGCTTTGTGCTGGAAGTGCTGGTCCAGAAACGCCGCGATACCAGAGCTGCGAGGCGCTTCATTCGGAAGTTGCTGTCAGCTCAGGTCGCAGTTCCCCGCGTCATGGTCACGGATAAGCTCGGCTCTTATGGTACGGCCAATCGGGAAATCGGTCTCACGGTCTGTGATCATCGCCAGCACAAGGGCTTGAACAATCGGGCCGAGAACTCTCATCAACCGATAAGACGGCGAGAGCGGGGCATGAAACGCTTCAAGTCAGCACGACACTTGCAGCGTTTCGCATCCATTCACGACCCGATCTACAACCTTCATCATTTTCCCCGCGACCACTTCACCTCTGCTATCCACCGCGAACTACGCCAAACAGCCAATGCTGTCTGGCGCAATATCACGCGCCTGTAATCTGACCAATCACGACATCATAGATCAACACGCATCTGTGCACAGGTTAAAGTTACGGTGCCGAGCTACGACCGACCGAATTGCATGACCAGCAATGTTGCTGGTGCGACAGATGGATATTGTGTTCATTTTGTTCTCCGTGGGTGCCAGGGTTCAGCAGCCGCGGCAATACGGAGTGCCCGCGCATATCGCATGAGAAGCAAAAAGAAACAAGATTTTTGTATATGTGGGTCAAAGATAAGATTTGCTATGAAAGTAGGTAGCACTGTTAAGTGATGCGGTATTACCACAATGGACTAAAAATTCAGTTCTTTTGTTCAAGGTGGGCCATGCTCTGCGAAACAGCAGGTTGATTTCTTGCCATATGCTTTGTATGAGCCGCCTATTCTAAGGTCGATACGGCTTTATCTGGAAAGGGAGCACGACGATGCAAAACATCATCCTTCGCCCCATTGGGGTTTCAGCCTAGTTCAGTCTTTACTGACGGATGCTGATTGAACTGTTGGTTACGCCAGTAGACGATATCCCATATCCAGAGTTTATATCATGGGCATTCAAACTGAGAGCTTCGGCTCTTTCAACGCCGGAGGACATTCTCCGGCAACTCTTCGTCGTTTTTATTCTGAGCAAAGCTGGATTGAAGGTGAAGCCCTTCGACAGCTTGAAGAAATGTCACGTCTTGATGGAGCAAAGGCACTTGCTGCTTTTCCCGATTTGCATCCGGGAGAATACGGCGCAACGGGCGTTGCACTTCTTTCTCATCGCATTCATCCGCTATTGATCGGCAACGATATCGGTTGCGGGATGGCTTTATTCGCACTCGATTTGCCATCGCGTAAGCTAAGCATCGATAAGGCCGAACAGCGACTAAGAGAACTGGAGCACCAAAAAGTCGGCGATCCAGTGAAAGCGCTATCTGCTCACGGCCTTCCGCAGGATCTCTTCGCGGAAGCCTTGGGAACCATTGGCGGCGGCAACCACTTTTGCGAATTGCAGGCTGTCGATGAGGTTTTCAGGTCATCATCGGAACAATTGATCGATGATCAATGTCTGTATCTTCTCGTTCATTCGGGTTCTCGCGGCGTTGGAGCTGCAGTGCTTACAGAATTCCTTGCCACTAACGAAAAATCCAACGCTGGATTTGAGATAGACGATCCGTTTGCTACGAGATGGATGGTGATGCATGATCAATGTGTCGATCGGGCAAGCATGCACGGTCGTGTCGGCACTTCACGTTCACATCGAGAGCAATTAGCGCGCAACGATTGGGGTGGACGGGCAATCTGCGATGACCGCGCACTCCTCATTGAAGAAGCGGCCTCCGCCTATAAAGACTGCGGCCAGGTTGTGGCGGATTTGGAGGAGCATCAGCTGGTAGAAGGTGTTGCAGCTATGCGTCCGCTTGTTACTTACAAGAAAGCCGTCGATCGACCGGGATATTCTCGCGCAAAATCTGACAAACGGAACAAGAGGGAGATGCGCAATGAAAAGCGTTGATCTACTTATATCTTCGGGAAGCGGGCCTGCGGAATGCCGTATTGCAGTCGGACGCTTCATCGACATCCTTTCTAAAGAGGCACAACATTGCGATTGCCTGTTCGACGTTACAGCAGAAATTGCGTCCGATAAGCATGGCCCTAAATCCGCATTGGTAACTCTCGAGGGAGAAGCGGCTGACCAGATTGCGCAAGAATTTTGCGGAACAATAAGGTTGGTGTTCAAAAGCCCTGTTCGACCGCAGCATAAGCGGCAGAACTGGTTTATATCAGTGAGCCGGATCGCGCAGCCAGGAATTGATGAGATCGTCATTGGACCAAATGACGTTCGATTTGAAACTTTGCGTGCTGGCGGTCCAGGCGGTCAGCACCAGAACACAACCGACAGTGCTGTACGTGTTGTTCATATTCCAACGGGCATCCAGCTAATCGCACGCAATGAGCGATCTCAGCATCGAAACAAGGCAACGGCGCTGGAACGCCTTGGAATGGTGCTGCAGCATCTGCAAAAGGAGCAGTTAGAAGATGCAAAGGCCACACGCCATTACGAAAACCGCAACATCGAACGCGGAAATGAGGTGAAGATCTATCGTTTCTGATCCATTTAAAAGAATGGCCCGGATATTCGGGCCATTCTCTCTATTCAGGTTTGTGTGAGCTCTGTTTTTGTTAAGCCAGGGTGCGTTCTCCGGCCTGCTGTGATGTTCATCTAAAAGTGAGCCGGCTTCACAATTCGTTCTTCTGCGCCGGAAAAGAAAAATGAAACGAATTTACATGTTTCGAAGTGGGCGGCATCGATTGCGGCGCAATTCTAAAAGTGGCTATTCCGTGCTGCAATTTACAATCCACCAATTCAATTTTCTAGACACGATGCCGTTCAAGAAGCGCCCGAATATCGTTGGCAAGATTGATAGCTTCGGGAACGAGGACAGTAGCTCCCTCAATTGTGCCGTAATGAGCCTCGAGGCATTGCAGTAGAAGTCGCTTAAGTGCAGTTTCATCCGGTGTCTGGGGCAGTTTTGACTCGAAGTAGGCCGCTTCGAGCTGCCGCTCTTTGGTCTGGAACCACTCCTGAAGCTCGTTGAGTGTCCAATCGCCGCGACGAATTGACTTCAGTTGCTCCCGGTTGCGCTCAAGATCGAGGTCTTGTTCAATGAGAATTTGCTCGACTTCGTTGAGCAGCCGAACGACGTGGTAGGCAAACTTAAGATCGTACCCATGTTCTTCAATGGATCGAGCTCGGTGCAAATTGGAGGAGTTCGACTTTTTGGCGATCTTGGACATCTGCGCGTAGGCATAGCCTTTGAACTTCTGCCAGGCGCCTCTGTGAAGAAACGCTCTTCGGTTCTCACGCACAAGTTCACTGACCTGCGTCGAGTGTGTGACGCATCGTCGTGGCGTGAACAATGCATCGATCATGTTCGGATTGTTTTCCATACAGAGTTGGAAAAATTTCACAATTGAGAATACCGTAAAATCATAGGTACGATCTTTCCCATCACAATCGCGAACATGGTGTTGTTGCCATTGTTCAAACCGCTGGAGTTGTTGTCCAAAGCCAGGGATTTCGCCCGCGAGATGAGGAAAAACATTTTCCTTGGGTGGAATGCAGAAGCCAAAGAAATCAATATCCGATCCGCCAGACGAGACCCCGTAAGCCTCGCTTCCTATAATGGTCAGGTATTGCAGATTGGAGGGAAGCCATCGCGGCGGCTGAATCGAGCCCTTTTCGTATAGTTTATCAATCAGCGTCATGTGGCGGAATCCCTGCAAACTTGTAATTATGGCATTCAAATCGTGTTAGATGCCCGGCGATTTATTGAAAATTTGATACACTATCGGGCTATGACTGTTGTTTGTGCATTGCATCGTCTATCGCTATCGCCGTTTTCATGGCGCGTCTGGCTGCCGCTATTTGAATGTGACGTAGGCTATTTCGGACGGCTGGGATCGACATTGTCTTTATTTGATCAGGTGAATATCGATCACTGATACGCACAAGGGCAACTTCCCCGATGATATGAGAAAAGCGCCTGCAAGCGAGATATGGTCCTCGCGGTGCCTCCGTAATCCGGCCGAAATGGTCAGCGGTGGCAACTGATGCGATGATTTGCGCATGTTTTCTGGCATGTTGTGGTCCACCAAATGCCTCCACCAGATCAACAAATTTTTTGGCACTCATTTCGCTCGTGCGGTGAACATGGGTGTGATAGCGGGCCGACAGAATACCAATCTTACGCAGCTCGTTGGATAGCTTCAGCCTGTCCGCCAGCGCATTGACGGGACCAATGCCGAGTTCTTCATGTCCGAGATGCGATGGCAGTTTTTCGTCCGCGGTTAAAGCCTTGCCGAGATCGTGCACGAGCGCACCAAACGTGATCAAAGGATCCTCGAAACGGCAGGCAGCAGTATCGACCACCATCATTGTATGAGCGAAAGCGTCCCCTTCCATGTGATGCTCGACAGGCTGAATTCTTCCCTTAAGGGCGGCCAACTCGGGAAAAAATGTGGCGAGAGCACCAAAGCGGTCCAACTCCAGGAAGAATGTCGATGGTCTTTGGGTGGCAAGGGCTTTGTTGAACTCGAGGGCAACCCGCTCCGGGGTAAGATGATCGAGTTTACCTGTCGCATGGATTTGTCGGCAGAGAGCGACAGTTTCCGGAGCAACAGAAAAGCTGAGTTTGGCCGCCAGTCTGGCGGCTCTCAGGACACGGACAGGATCGTTGCCAAAGGACTCGGATGTATGGCGCAAACGTTTGGATGCGATGTCATTCAAGCCGCCAAATGGATCGATGATGCTGCCATCTGAATCCATGGCAATCGCATTGCAGGTAAAGTCTCGATTGAACAGATCATCGGCGATTGTAATCGAGGTATCAAAGGTTGCCGTAAACTCCTGATTGTCCTGCACAGACTTACGCATGGTACGAGCCAAAGCGTATTCTTCATTTGTCTCAGGGTGAAGAAAGACGGGGAAGTCGGCGCCTACACTTTTGAAACCAGCAGCAAGCATGTCGCCCGGTGTCGCACCAACCACAACATAATCGCGGTCAGTCGGCTCGCGGGACATGAGCAGATCGCGGACAGCGCCGCCTACAAGAAAAGTCTTCATTTGCTTTCCTGCTGGGTAAAAGGCGGACATTTGGAAAGCTCCAGATCCAGGCAGATTCAAACCTTCGAGTTCCCTTCATTAAAGGGGATTGAAAATCTCTGCCCCATTTCCATTCATAAACTGCAGCGACTTTAACCGAGTGCACAAACGCATATCAGATAAAGGCTGCGTTATTTATCTAATCTAACAAGTGGTTCCGCCTTCTTATTCTAAACGATACATCGATGATGTGAATGGCCCGGCTAACCGGGCCATTCTATCTATTCAGGCTTCTGTGAACGCTTCTTTTTGTTACGCCACGGGGCATTCTTCTGCCAGTCTCCGGCCATGATCGAACCATAAGGGATGACCTCATCGACGATTTCGGCCAGTGCGTATTCACCAATCTGCGCCTTGACCTGTGCGGCGTTCTTGTAAGCACCGGGCAGTTCGGAAACATCAGCGTTACCACTGAAGAAACGAACATCAAGCCCGCTCGTTTCCTTTGCCAGGAGATCGGCAATGTTGTTGGGGCTCAGTCCGCGTGAATCTGATCCATATGCTGCTGCCAGCTGCCGCAGATGTGCGGTTCTGGAGAAATTACGCCCGGCGCCGTGCGGCGAGAAGCCAAGACCGTGCGCAGCGTTCGAGCCCCGTACAATCAGGATCGGTTCCGCCATGTTGAGCGGAATGATCGTGAGGTCTGTTGCATCGTCCGCCCATCCATCGAAGGCCGGTGTTGCGCCTTTGCCGTGATAGAAAAGGCCGTCGGATTTCTGAAAGACGAAATTATGTTCGTTCCAGAAACGGTCAGCAACTTTCGCGCCAAGTTTTGACACGGCCATATCGTGAATGGCGAAATGGTTCTCTTTTGTCCACTGACGGACAATCTGCAGTGCCTTCCAGTAATGTTCTCCTTCTTCGCTTTCGGCCGGAATCCAGGCATTCTGCTTCAGCGTTTCGGGCGAAAGCAGTTCGCGGAAGCGATTGGCGACTTTCATGCCCCGGTCGTAGAGCCGGGCGCCGGGCGCACGTGAACCATGATGGGTTACGAGAGCAGTCTCGCCGGTTGACTTCATTTGTCCGACATAAGCGAAATGATTGCCGTCACCCTGCGTCGCAAAATGTTCAATAGCCACACTCACAATCTGGTTCAGATAAGGGTTCGCTTCGAAAGCGGACATAGTTGCATCGGATGGCCTAAGCTGAGCGCCGCGAGGACGTCCGCCTGGCCCGAAGTGCGTTACGGCATGAACGGCGTCGAGGAGTTCGTGCGGGGCTACCCCTGGCAGAATGGAGATCGTCATCGAACAGCAAATATCGGCCGAGTGCATACCAGGGTGGATTGCTTCGGAGGCGACGACACCGCCAACCGGAATGGTGCCGATCGGTCCTGATGGACAGGCATCTGGCATGATCGCCGCCGCGCGGACGCCAGGCGTGCGCGAGAGTTCACGCATGGTTACGCTGACATTTTCAATATTTGCCTGTTCTGCAGCATTTTCAGCCCGGATATTCATGTGAATATCGATATCGCTTGCTCCCTTCAGCGGTAGTTTCGGAGCAGGTTGATAGGCCATCGCCGCTGCAAGTGATGCCTCGCGCGAGCCGCCGTCACGCAGGACCTCATTTCCGGCATCGAGTGCCTCACGAAACCATCTACCCTGCAGTAAACCTGCATTGATCAGATCCTGGCCGCTGAGTGTCTTAATCATTTTCTTTCCTGCTTTTGCAGTCCTTCTCAATTGTCACCGTTTCTAAGATTGATCCGTCACCGAGGTGAGGGGCATGCCTTGCATTTTGCGAAAATGCATTTGTGAAGACGGACAGTGGCGACAAGGATGGGCGAAACCCGGATGGCCCCACTCGTGCCAGAGAGCGTATCGCAAAGGAGGAGTCGAACCTGCCAGACCATCCAAGAGTTTGGAGCGCTGTAGTTCCACCCGGCATTCGCAACTGCCCGTCTTCGATCTGGCAACCAATTTTTGAGAAACCTCCTCTCTTGCGAGAGTGCAGAATTTGAATCTGCTCGCCTTGCGGCTTTACCAATGTAGTTCCTCAGGCATTCGCCAGATATTTGAATTGCCTGCAACGACAAGTATTGGTGAAACGCCTGCTCTACCGCTGAGCTACGGGTCCATAGAGAAGAAGAACCCGGCAGGACTCGAACCTGCGACCTGGAGAGTAACGATCTGTAGTTTCGACCGGCATTCGTTGCAGTTGCCCGCGCCGACCAATCGGCGCGAGTATTCTCTTTATTGAAGCTCGATAGCTTCGATCTTTTGCAGCCAGGTCCCAGGACCACTTTCGCCATTGGCAAAAGCTGCAATTACTTCGAAGACGGCGTCAGAAAAACCGCCTATATTGAGCACGTCGTTTCGACTTTGCGCCTGCGTCGTCTGGTATGGCTGGATATCGAGACATACAAGCTTTGCAGCCGGATTGAGCCTTTTTATCCGCGCCCATTCCTGCATCTTTGTTGACGGGCTGCCATAATACGACTGCTCTACCCAGGACTGGTTATCCGAGATAAACACCACCAGATCCACCTTTGCACGCTCATTGGCAAGCTTTGCCAGAGGTGCAGAGCAATTGGTGCCGCCGCCGCCGATGTATGCGAGTTTCTCGGCATTGGTCATGACCGAGTCACGTCGGTTCAGACGAACGTCGACAACGTCATATTCGAACGGCATCACCCGGGCATTCGGATTTCGCTGCAGGAACGCAGCAGTCATCAGGCCTGCCACGTCGATGCAACGAACGACCGAGGTCGCACCCTTGCGATAGCCGGTGACGCTGGAGCCCATCGAACCGGAAACGTCCGGGCAAAGGACCATCCGGCCGTCAAGCACCGGCACATTGCCAAGAGCTGCATCCATTGCCTGTTGAAGGGCATCGCGAACCTCTTCCGGTACTGCCTCCGACGCCGCTTTCCACGTTGTCATCAGCTGATACGGAAAAACTCTGGCTTTGCGCACGGCTTCCGGATTCGAAAGACGGTGGGCAATCTCCTTTGTCATTCCTTCGACTTCGAACACACCTTTGCGCGCAAACGTATTCAGATTCTGGCGAACCATCTGCCAGCTTCCGTTGCGTGCGATCTCAACCCAATGCTCGCGTGTCAGTGGCAGCGAAGTCAGCAGCTGAAACGGAACGTCCGGCACTGGTTTCGATAGATCGCGCCGAAACTCTTCCAGAGCCTTCACTGCGACCGGCAGCGCTGCGTAGTCGTATGGCTTGCCGATCATCCAGGCATAAAACGCTTTGCGTTCTTCGTTTGCCGGCTTCGGATGGACCATTTTGACGACGTCTGCCAGAGACGGGGCACTGCCAACCATGGCGTTGAGAAGCTGACGCGTGCTCGCCATTTCAAGCCATGCCTGCACCATCTTCTTTGGCCGCGTTCCAAGCGACTTGCGTCCCATGACGCCTGAGCGCATGACTTGTACGAAACCGCGCAGCATCTTGCCGCTCTTCACTGCCTGCGGGAATGCAGCAGCAAATGCATTGCTTTGGAGGGTCGAAAGCAGCGCCAGCAGCGTGACCGGCATGTCCTTCATCAGGCCATTTTGCCCAGCATAAACGGCAAGTTTGGCCAGAAACTCTGGCTCGACCTGAGAACTGAGTTCATATAGGGCATTCGCTTGCGTGTCGCCATCAGCATAAAACGTTCCGTTGAAAGTCCCGGTAACTGCGAGTTGAGCCAGGGCTTCCTTCGGCGTCAGCATATATGCCGGGGCACCGGCTTCGTTCACCGTGTTTGTCGATGGAAGCAGTTTGCCCAGGTAAGTTTTGAAGATTGCCTTGTTCACCATGGCATCACCTTTTTGAATGTTCGTTGACCCTTACACTCCAAGAAGCGTGCCAGTTTGCGGATTCGCATTGAAAAATCGCTGAGAAAAATCATAACGTATTGAAAAAGAAGAGAAATAAAAATCGAAGAAATATGGCGATCATTTGTTGAGCAAAGAACGAGCTTCGATTATTCTATCTCAGAATAGAAGCATTTATATAAAAAGATAAAATGAAAAAACGCGTCGCCTTCAGTATTCTCGGCACGACCCTCGATGTCGGCAAGTGGGACAAACGATGGTCGCGCTGGAGACCGAATGTTGCGCTTTGCCAGCAGCAGGGCCTGTTCATTGATCGTGTTGAACTGTTGCATGATAATCATTCCGAAACACTGGCAAAGCGCATTATCGGCGATATCGGCACGGTATCACCGGCAACGGCGGTCAACTGCAACATCGTCAATTATAGCAACCCCTGGGATTTCTCGGAGGTCTACACCAAGCTTCGCGATTTCGCCCGCGACTATCCTTTCGATCCGGATGCGGAAGATTATCTGGTGAACATCACCACTGGCACCCACGTCGCACAGATATGCTGGTTCCTTCTGACCGAAGCGCGCATTATCCCGGCGCGGCTTTTGCAGCTTTCCCCGCCGCGCTATAAAGACGCCGATCCGGAGGCTGAAGTTGATGTTGCTGGTACGCATAGCATCATCGATCTCGATCTTTCTCTCTATGACGAAATCGCAAAACGCTTTGCATCCGAGCGTGAGGATGCAACAACTTTCCTGAAATCGGGAATTGTCACACGCAATAAAGCTTTCAACCGGATGATCGATCAAATCGAGCGCGTGGTTATCCGTTCTACCGCACCTGTATTGCTGACAGGCCCGACGGGTGCGGGTAAATCGCAACTGGCGCGTCGCATCTATGATCTGAAAAAGGCGCAGCACAAAGTCAGCGGACCTTTTGTGGAGGTCAATTGTGCAACCCTGCGGGGGGATCAGGCCATGTCCACATTATTTGGCCATGCAAAAGGTGCATTCACCGGCGCTATAGGAGAGCGTGCGGGCCTTCTAAAATCAGCAGACAAGGGCGTCTTGTTTCTCGATGAAATTGGCGATCTTGGCCTTGATGAACAGGCGATGTGTTTGAGGGCCATTGAAGACAAGCGATTTCTGCCCGTCGGCTCGGACAAGGAGACTTCTGCAGAGTTTCAGCTGATCGCTGGCACCAATCGCGATTTGGGCGATGATGTTCAGGCCGGTCGTTTCCGCGAAGATCTTTATGCTCGTCTCAATCTCTGGACGTTTCAATTGCCAGCCTTGCGCGAACGCCCCGAGGACATCGAGCCGAATGTCGATTTTGAGCTAAAACGCTATTTGGAAAGGGAAGGGCAGAACGTAACTTTCAATAAGGAAGCCCGCCAATATTATCTTGATTTCGCAACCGGCCCGCAGGGCAACTGGCATGCGAATTTCCGGGATCTTTCTGCTTCAATTACCCGTATGGCCACACTTGCTCCTCAGGGTCGTATTACGGCTGATGAAGTCAAAGAGGAAATTGCCAGGCTTTCACGACTGTGGCGGTCAAAAGCAGGCGATGAGCCCGGTCACGGGATTATCGAAACGGTGATGGGTAAAGACGCTGTCGGTAAGCTTGACCTTTTCGATAAGGCGCAACTCTCCGCGGTTCTAAAAACCTGCCGCGAAAGCGAATCGGCAAGTGGGGCAGGACGCGTTCTCTTTGCGCAATCGCGGCAGGAAAAGAAGAGCGCCAACGACGCCGATCGCCTGATCAAATATCTGGCGAGGTTCGGTCTAAGCTTCGATGAAGTGAAAGAGAAACTACGCTTCGCGAGCACCAATTGATAGCGAATATATAGTTGTTGAAATCGTTGCGCTCACAATGGCAAAAATGCGCGACGCAAACGGGACGATAAGTCAATAATGGCAATTTCGGTCGGAGACACGCCCAAACGGTAGATACCCCTCTACTGAACCATTTTTCTGAAGTCCCCAAAGGAAGCGGCTGGAGTAGTTTTAGAAAACCTGTCGTGGTGCTGGATGGTCGGGCCGAAGAATGGCGGGAACATAGAGTTTTTTCTGGCTCCGTCGCATATATTGTTGGAGCTAACGAAAAAAATTTTGAAGAGTTGTGCAGAGCGTTGTCTGCTAGGGTCGTCATTTTCTATGAAATGCGGGTCTCCTCTCTCTATAGTCTTCGAGAAATCTCAGGGTTGGAGCACCTCGCAATCAATTGGAACAACAAAGTGACGGACTTGTCTCCGTTGTCACACCTCAGTTGCTTTAAGACGTTGTCACTGATGATATGTCCCCACTTTCCGCTCTTCAAGAACTTCGTGCTTTCGAATTCTCTGGCGCACCAAGTCTTTCAAATATAAATACGGCGAGATCACTTGAACCTTTAGCCGCGCTGAACCGTCTCGAAGAACTGCGGTTGACGAATCTTAAAGTCGAAGAAGATGGCTTACGTCCCGTTGCCAAATGTCGTGGTTTGAAAAGGCTATCTGTAGCCAACACTTTTGATACGGAAGACTATGCGTATCTCGCTGCTAGAATGCCAAACACAGTATGCCGTCATTTTAATGCTACTGTTCGAGTCCAAGGTGACGCTATCAAGCGGGGCAGTGACACTATGGTGGTAGGCCGCAGAAAACCCTTCTTGAACTCGCGAGAAGATGCAGGCCGCATTGCAATGTACGAAGCGGCGTTTGCTAAGCTGAAGGCAAACCATTCCGTGTAAAAGGATCGAATGGTCTTCTTGCACCGGCTACGTCAAGGCAGGCATAGTTCGAAAATGAAATGGAGTAGCTCCGCGTCCGGCGTCGAGTTACGGAAATAGAAAACATGCTCGTGGTCATCCCACCGCGTTTCCAAGGGGCCGGACTTCTGCTTCCTCGGTTTACCATTCCCATCACGGCGTCGGTCCTGATTTACATCAGGAGGTGGTTACTTGAAAGAGAGCGACCAGTGCCGGTAAAAGTGCGCAAATGTTCTTGACTGGCAATCAGCGCTTCACTTGATAATTAAGGCAGCTGGTATATATCTCTTATGCCGAAGATCGGCGGCTTTCAATCCTTCAACATCGCGCGACGAACGATTGCTGGTTTTGAGGCAATGCTGTGGCTGAGGAAAGGCTTCGGCTTTTCCGGCGGCTGGGCAGTCAACGATCAGAACGATTTGGTTGGGCGCCTCTTCGGACTTACAAAAGTTAACAAAGCATGAAAATAGCATCGTTCAAGGGATAGACGTGGCCTCTGTAGAGGTTTGCGACAAGCCCGGATGGTAACCGCGTCGAGGAAACGCTAGACAATCTGTAGCTCGGCGGCAAGCAATTCCAGCATGGCGTCCACCTTGGGCAGCAACTGCTTTCCTACAGGCCAAACCAGGTTTAATGGCAGACCTTCGGTTGTCAGTTCCGGCAGAACCTGTACCAGATCACCCCGCGCGATCTCGTCGCACACCAGCCATGTGGCTAATTGCGCAATGCCGTGCCCGGCTTTGACCGCAGCCACCTGAGCTTCACCGTTGCCGACGGTGATGCGGCCTTCCATCGTTCTCCGTTCGATCGTGCCGGGTCCATGTTCGATCAACCATGGGCTGGTGGTGCCATCGGCCCTGCCATACAGCACCGCATCGTGCTGAGCCAGTTCGACCGATGATGCTGGCGTTCCCTGCTTGGTCAGGTAATCAGGGGAGGCACAAAAGATCAGGCGTTCGCTCCCGAGGTAACGATGGCCCAGGGATCCAGGCCAATGCTCCGCGCCTCCGATGCGAACCCCCACGTCTATCCCCTCATCGAGGAGATCGACAAAGCGGTCCGTGAAGGAAACGTGTGGTCGCAAGTGCGGGTGCTGCTTCGCAAATCGCAGCACCAACGGCCAGACACGCAGTCGACCGAACGTCGCTGGTGCATCCATCCGTAAGCGGCCCATTGGCTCGCTGCGCTGCGCAGCGAGCACTGCTTCGGCTTCTTCCAGCTCTGCCAGTACCCGTACGCAGGTGCGGTAGAACGCCACTCCTGCATCGGTTAAGGCAAGGCGGCGCGTCGTACGCTCGAAAAGCCGGGTGCGGAGCCGGTCCTCGAGACGCGCCACACTCTTGCCGACCGCGGAACTGGTCAGGTTCAATCGCTCTGCCGCAGCAGTGAAGCTCCCCGCATCAGCCGTTGCTACAAAGTTTTCGATGCCCTTGAGTCGCTCCGATGGAAACATGCTTCCTCGCTATTATGGATATAGGTTCCGCAATTAGATGAAGAGATATCCGGGATAAGAAGATAGTTCTCGAATATGGTCAAGGCAATTATGAAATCCCACAGGAGCCCTTTAATGTCTTCCTTCACAGTGCCAGGCGAGGCCGCGTCCACCGGCCGCGACGGCCTCTCAATCGCCATCCTCGCAGTGGCGGCCTTCGTTATCGTCACGACCGAGTACCTCATCGTGGGTTTGCTGCCGGCTCTGGCGCGAGACCTGGAGATTTCGATCTCGGCAGCGGGCCAGCTTGTCACTCTGTTCGCCTTCACAGTCATGCTGTTCGGTCCGGTGCTGACCGCGTTGTTATCCCATCTCGAACGTAAACGCCTGTTCATCGCTATCCTGCTTGTCTTTGCCGCTTCCAACGCCCTGGCCGCCGTTGCCCCAAACATCTGGGTTCTCGGCGTCGCTCGATTCATTCCCGCACTTGTGTTGCCAGTGTTCTGGGGCACGGCCAGTGAGACAGCCGGTCAGATTGTCGGGGCGCAGCGAGCCGGTCGCGCTGTTTCCCAGGTATATCTCGGCATCTCCGCTGCTCTGCTGTTCGGAATCCCGCTGGGCACGCTGGCATCGGACGCTATTGGCTGGCGTGGGACCTTCTGGGTATTGGCCGCTTTATCGCTTGTGATGGCATTGGCCCTGACGATCTTCATGCCGACCGTGGCCATGCCCAGACGACTGCGTCTGGCGGAGCAGGCCAGCATCCTCAAGAACCCATACTTTGTCGCCAATGTCGCATTGTCAGTGGTGGTGTTCACTGCGATGTTTACCGCCTACACCTATTTGGCGGACATGCTGGAGCGGATCGCCGGGGTGGCTCCGGCATATGTCGGCTGGTGGCTGATGGGGTTTGGCGCCATCGGCCTCGTCGGCAACTGGCTGGGCGGGCATCTGGTAGATCGCAGTCCGCTAGGCTCCACCGCTGCATTTTCCATTTTGCTGGGCATCGGCATGGCTGCCAGTGTGCCGTCGTCAGGTTCACCTTTTATGTTGGGTGCGGCGCTTGCAATCTGGGGTGTCGCCTATACAGCGCTGTTTCCAATCTGCCAGGTGCGGGTGATGAAGTCGGCCTCTCATGCGCAGGCGTTGGCCGGTACCTTGAACGTATCCGCTGCCAATGCCGGTACGGGACTTGGAGCGATCATCGGCGGCTTGGTGATACCTCACTGGGGGCTCGAAAGCATCGGTTACGTCGCCGCCGCGATTGCAATAGTGGCAGCCCTGTTGGCGGTACCGATCTTCTTCATCCGGCGATAAATGAAGCGCATAAACGTTTCTGAAACAAGGTCCGGAACTCCTTATGGAAGCATGCATTCGCCGTTACCAGCACCACATACGCACGTCTGGCTGTGTATAACTATGTCCAAAGTTAAGTGGTGTTTCGTGCCAAACCAAGTTTTGCAACGGAACCGACGAGACGGCGATTAACCTATTTAACAAGTGTCCGCTATGTATGCATACGCTGAAGGCCGCCTTTTAAGTTTTGAACGTTGCGCTGATTATAGGTCGTATGGACACCAATACGACTTATAATGATATCGCTTTGCTTGAGGTCGTTGATACTGGCCGTCGTCGACG
>Ga0308157_10004480_pt1 | contig 18529 bp, 16 predicted proteins | sample PhyBR1_FD_201035 | JGI IMG/M metagenome (GOLD analysis project Ga0308157, IMG submission 201035) | Phyllosphere microbial communities from UC Gill Tract Community Farm, Albany, California, United States - DLSLB.R1 | ecosystem: Host-associated > Plants > Phyllosphere > Unclassified | place: USA...
ACTAATAAGCTTTATTCCTCTGTTTTTAATTCAGCCAATTGCAACCTTGCTGTTGGCTTTTTTATTGCAAGGATTTAAAGCATCACTTTTGATCGTCGTTACGCGAAGCTTACGATTTTGCTATAGAGAATATTTCTTCATTTGCTACTATTGTTTTGGCAATAATTTCATTAGTTAGCGTCCATAATAATACTAAATATCTCTTTTTATTTGCGGTGGTTTTATTCTTGGTTTTTATTCAATAGGGTTGAATAATAGCTGATTATTTACTGGCTTAAATCTAGGATTAGGCAAAGTAAAGGTGCTGGGTGAATAAATGCTGAGCAAATGGCAACTGCCAATTTTTTAACAGTAAGCTTGTACGATTTGTGATGATTAAAAAAAGGCGATGATTTTAAGCCGATAATTGAAATCGCTTTGGTTAGCTTAGGATTGGCGCTTAAGTGCCGATTTCCAACTTCATTTTTCTAATTTATTGATATTATTTGTTTGTTATGATTCGACCATCACTGCCTCTGACCAAGACCTTATTGCCTATTTATTGCCCTGCGCTGATGCTGCTTGGCGCGTCCTTGTTACCGATCAGTGCTCAAGCCGCGACCACGACCAAAGTTGGTCAGCGCGTATTAATGATTGAGATGACTCCCGTACTTTGTAGCGCTCAGCCGTCGCGAGCGCGAATGCGCCAATGTTTAGAGGGGTATTCTTTGACCGTTTCAGGGCTTGATTTGGGCTATGGTGAGCGCTGCGGTCGCGCAACTGATCCCAATTTAACGCCACTTCAGCTGAAAGTGGTCAACCGAATCATGCCAGATTCGGCAGTTCGATCCCAAGTTTGGCAGCGTTATGGCGCTTGTAGTCCTTTAAGCTCAAGCAGTTATTTTCGTCAAATTACCAACCTTGCAGGGCAACTTAAATTGCCTAACGAGCTGAATACCGGCAACAGTTACACCGTTCCTAAATCACGATTTGTCAGCCAAATGACGCGGCTAAATAGTGGTATGACGCCGGCAAGCCTTGATTTGATTTGTACCAAAGGTAGTCGCCGCCAAGCTATTTTATCTGAAATCCATGTTTGTTATGAGGGCAGCCAGTTTGGTCGCTGCAATAACATCATCGACAATTGTGGCAAAAACTTTATCATTTCAGGAAGTAGTAGATAGTAAAGTGATTATAATTGTCTCATTAATAAATAAAAATAAGCTTATTTCGTAAATTTTTCAGTTATTAAATTTAGCCAAGCAAATTTTTGTCGGTATAAAATGTAACAATATCGCAAGGCGATGGTCGGTATTTGTCCCTAGACGGTTAATCTTGCAAGATGCTAAACTAGCCTGCGCTTTGATAAAAAAGTTAGGATGTTAAATCACGATCCGGTCTTGCCTTTTGAGTCAATGTCATGCCTTTTTCTGCTTGGTGGCGATGAAAGCGTCAGTGAGCCAAAACGATAATGATCAATTATCCAATTATTATGAGGGATTACGCTATGAAACAGCCTTTACGTGTTGCCGTGACTGGTGCTGCTGGTAATATCAGCTATGCCATGCTATTTCGTATTGCATCAGGTGAGATGTTAGGAAAAGATCAGCCCGTTATTTTGCAATTGCTCGAAATCACGCCAGCACTGGACGCTCTAAAAGGGGTTGTCATGGAGCTTGAAGATTGTGCTTTCCCACTGCTTGCTGACATTGTTCAAACTGACGACGCCAATGTTGCCTTTAAAGATGTTGATTACGCCTTATTGGTTGGTGCCCGTCCTCGTGGTCCTGGCATGGAGCGCAAAGACTTACTTGAAGCTAATGCCGCGATTTTCTCAGCGCAAGGCAAAGCGTTAAATGACGTTGCAAGCCGTGATGTCAAAGTTTTGGTTGTGGGCAACCCTGCCAACACCAACGCGCTGATTGCTCAGCGTAACGCGCCGGATCTTGACCCACGCAACTTTACCGCCATGACCCGCCTTGATCATAACCGTGCGATGGCGCAACTTGCTGAAAAAACTGACAGCACCGTTAATGATGTGAAAAAAGTCATCATTTGGGGCAACCACTCGTCAACCCAATATCCTGACTTGACCGCTTGCACCGTAAATGGCAAGCCTGCGCTTGATTTGATCGATCGCGATTGGTATGAAAACACCTATATCCCAGACGTTCAACAGCGCGGCGCGGCGATCATCAAAGCTCGCGGTGCCTCTTCTGCGGCGTCTGCTGCCAATGCTGCCATCGCTCACATGCGTTCATGGGCGCTTGGTACAGATGACAACGATTGGGTTTCAATGGGCGTTTATTCAAACGGTGAATACGGCATTGCTAAAGGCTTGATTTACTCATTCCCTTGTACTTGTAGCAATGGCGATTGGTCAATCGTTGAAGGCGTTGATGTCTCCTCAAGCTTCTCAAAAGACAAAATGGGCGCAACCGAGCAAGAGCTTAGCGAAGAGCGCGACGCGGTATCGCATTTGCTACCATAAGCTATTTTTTTTAAATGGTAAAAATTGTAATGTTAAAAAAGCCTTCTATTTTGAGGGCTTTTTTATGGAAAAAGCTTTTTGTTAACACAATTGGTAACTTTCCTCACAAATCCTGCCACCGAGTTTGCTACAATCAACAAAGCAATAATTTTTACTACTGCTTTTACTACGACAACCGAGCCAACAATAAAGAATAAAATGATAGGAGCCGTGCTATGTTAGGTGAACCAAATTATACCATCAATGATTTGTTTGCGCAGTTAGGTCTTGATAGCTCAGATGAAGCGATTGATGCGTTTATTGAAAAAAATAAGCTGTCAAAAGATGAAAAGCTGATTGAGGCAAGCATTTGGGATGAAAAACAGTGTATGTTTTTACAAGAAGAATGGAAAAAAGATGCGGCTTGGGCAATCGTTATTGACGAACTCAATGTTCGGATGCACCCTGCGGCTTAAATTTATAAAGACCATAAAAAAGCGCCTTTGGTGATAAATAAACCAAAGGCGCTTTTTTATGGTCTTTACTTTTTGCAAAGCTTAACGTTGATCGCGCCGCCAAGCCAATAAGTCTTGAACATCTTGCTGAATGCCAGCTTTGAGCGCCGCCAAATTTTCATAATGACGCTCACCATGTAAAAAGTGCAAAAAGCGAACGTTAAGGCGCAAGCCATACAAGTCGCCGCTAAATTCTGGAAAAAATACCTCAAGCCGCCACTCGTGTGGTTTATCAACGGAAGGTCGTTTGCCAATATTTGCCGTTCCAAACAGGCTATGAGCTCGCAGACCTTGAATTCCCGTTTGACCGTCTTTTGCCAAATTAGTTAAGCCATCGATAATTACATTTCCATTTTCATCCAAGCGCACAACATCAACCGCAAAAATGCCATGAAGCGCAGGCGTTAAGCGGTCAAGCGAAATGTTTGCCGTTGGAAAATCAAGCGTTCGCCCGATTTTATCGCCATCTTGAACCACGCCGCTGATGCTGTAATCCCGACCCAATAAGTGATTGGCGCGCTCGATATCTCCTGACAATAGCAGTTCGCGGATTCGGGTGGAGCTGATTCGCACTTTTTCTGAAGAATTATCGGTGATGGTGGTTAAGTTGGTCACAGGCAAGCCATAATCGCGCAAAAACTGGCTGTCGCCAATGCGGTCTTGACCAAAGCGAAAATCGTCACCCAATACAAGCGTTTTAACGTTTAAGGTTTTGACCAAAATATCGGCAAAAGCTTTGGCAGATAGGCTACGAAACTTGCCATCAAAGCTTGCCACAATCAGCGTATCAATACCCATTTGGCTTAATATCGCTTGTTTTTCAGCAAAATTGGTTAAGCGGGCAGGCGCATTATTTGGATCAAAAAACTCGCGCGGCTGCGGCTCAAAAATCATCACCGCCGATTGCAGCTGCTCAGCTTGGGCGTTTTCGCGAACCGCTTTGAGCATCGCTTGATGCCCTAAATGAACGCCATCAAAGTTGCCAATGGTCAACACACAAGGCGCAAGCGCTTTTACGCTTTGGGTTGGGTCAAGTAAGTGCTCAAGAAAATAGGTATTCATAAATGGGCAGCTTTGGTCATCGCAAAAAGTCATAGAAGCAGGCGTTTGGCAAAAAATAACCTGCCCAAACAAAATCTTGGCATATTATAAAGTAAAATGATCACTTGGGCATCTTTATCGGAAGTTTGCTAAGAGCAAGTCATCGAAGTTTTTTTATCGTATCAAAGGGTGGGGCAAAGGTATGGCAATTTGCGAACAAGGCAAAGCATTAACAGCGACGAAATTAAGCGACGGGTTTTTAGTAAGAGTGGCAAATCCTGAAGATTTACCAGATATTTTAGCGATTTTTAACCAAAGTATTGGCGGAAAGCAAGCCACGGCGCATTTGGCGCTTGTCGATGTGGCGGAGCGCCAAGCTTGGTTTGATGAGCATCTACAAAATCCAAAGCGCCCAATTGTGGTCGTGACCCAAACATCAAGCGCTCAAATTATAGCTTGGGGCAGCTTTAGCGATCTATACGCAAGACCTGCCTATCATATCAGCAGCGAAATCAGCATTTATTTACATCAAGACTATCAAAATCAAGGCTTAGGTCGAAAGCTTTTAGCTTGGATGATAGATACGGCGCCAAGTCTTGGCATTAACAATGTCATCGCGCTGATTTTTGGGCACAACGCGCCAAGCTTGGCGTTATTTAACAAGTTTGGCTTTAGCCAATGGGGCTATTTGCCCAAAGTTTGTGATATGGACGGCTTTTTGGCGGATGTGGTTATCCTCGGCTTGACGCTTGACATCAATGATGAACAATAAGGATTAAGCATTTATCCTAAAATTTTCCATTTGCCATTGATTTTTTCTAAATCATAGCTGAGCGGGGCAGGAGCGCCTTGATCCGTGAGCATCAGCTCGCCTGTGACGGTGGCTTTGGTTTTATCCGCGTTATATTTGGTATCAGTGATGGTCACGCTTTGGACAGTTTGTTTAAAAGCGTATTGGGTGTTTTTTAACTCTTGGGTGAAGTTTGGCATATTGACCTGATAATAGATCGCGGCTTTTTCTGCATCGCCATAATATAAGGTGTCCAGCGCTCGCTTTACGGTGTCCTCTGGCGTCCCTGCAGTCGTAGGATTGGTCAACAGGCTGGGCTGCTTGACAGCGGCGGCGACGGGGTTGATGTCTTTACTGACCACCTCGGCATCCCCTGTGACGATTTGACTTTTTGGGGTGATGATGGGCGGCGCGGCTACAGTGGACTGATTGATCCGCATGTCGCTATCTTCGTCAGCAGTCGTTGGCTTTTTTTGGATCGGACTTTCGCCTAAGTCCTTGTCACTATCAATAGAACTTTGGCGCTCGTCATTTGCAGCGGTCGCGGTAGTTTCAGGTGGATTATCTTTTGGGGAACAAGCGCTTAATAAAAGTGCGGCGCTCAGCAAGCTCAATACAAGCGATTGATGAACAGCAGAGTTTTTTAATGAACTCATGATGACGTTACCTTTATACTTTGAAATTTGGGACAATGTTTAGCGCTAATTTATCCTGAAACACCTTGAAGATAAATATAAAAATTGTCCCAAATCGCCCAAAGCTGTTGGGGTTCGGTAACCTTTTAGCCGTGTTTTAGTTGCCGTGGTCGAAATCCGGTAGCAATTAATACGACGCCATAAGTGACCGCTCCGGCAGCACAAAGCAGCGCCAAAACAAGAATGCGTTGCCACTGTGAGGCATCGGTTGGAAAATATGGAATGAGCAAATAAAGCGTCGCAAGCATGGCAAAAGTGGCAATAAAAAACTGTGAAAACAGCTTTTTCCAGTGCGGACCAAAGCGAAAAATCCCGCGATCATGTAAGCAGTAATACAAAAGCCCTGCGTTTACAAACGACGCTCCGGTGGTCGCAAGTGCCAAACCGCCATGAAGTGGCTTGTCCAATAAGTAAAAAATACCAATAAAAATCACGCTAAAAATCATATTGGCAATGACAGAAATGATGCCGATCTTAACTGGCGTTCGGGTATCTTGACGGGCAAAAAAGGCGGGGGCAAAAATTTTAATGAGCATAAAGCCCAAAATGCCGCCGGACATGCTTTGCAGCGCAAGGGCACTCATTTGCGCGTCGCGAAGGCTAAACTCACCACGTAAAAACAGCGCTTGCATGAGCACATCAGACAGCATGAATAGCGCCGCGGCAGCAGGAAGTCCAACCAAAATAATCAAACGCGCTGCCCAATCGATGGTCTTTTTAAAGCTGACATCATCTTTTTGCGCTTCACTTTTGGACAAGCTTGGCAAAATCACCGTTCCGATTGCCACCCCAATTAGCCCAAGCGGCAGCTCGCTCATGCGCTCAGCGGCATAAAGCCAAGAGACTGAACCGCCAATCATAAGAGAGGCAAAAACGGTATTGAGCAGCAAATTAATCTGCGTGACCGACACCCCAAAAATGGCAGGGAGCATCAATTTTAAAATGCGCCGGACGCCTTCATGAGCAAAGTCAATTTTGGGCGCCACGAGCAAGTTTTGTTGCCAAAGCTGCGGTAATTGAATAAGCAGTTGCAACAAGCCTGAAATTGCCACCGCGTAGCCAAGCGCCATAATTGGCGTATCAAACATCGGCGCAAAAATCAGCGCCCCGCCAATCATACATAAATTGAGCAGCACCGGCGCAAAGGCAGGAGCAGCAAAATAGTTGTAACTTTGCAAAATGCCGCTGGCAAACGCGGTCATCGAAATGAACAGCAAATAAGGAAAGGTGAGGCGAAGTAGCTCAGTTGCTATGTTAAATTTGTCCGGTTGGTCGGCAAATCCAGGAGCAAATAAGGTGATGACCCACGGCGCAAGCAAGATGACCACCACGGTGAGCATCGATAAAATCAGCATGAGCGCGCCGGAGGTTCGGCTAACTAAGATTTGAACTTCACGAAGGCTATATTTTTCTTTGTACTCGGACAACACCGGAACAAAGGCTTGGCTAAACGCGCCTTCAGCAAACAGCCTGCGCAAAAAGTTAGGGATTTTAAAGGCAACCAAAAACGCATCCATGAGACCGCCTGCGCCAAAGACGCTGAGCAGCACCACATCGCGAACCAATCCCAAAATCCGCGATAACATGGTCATGCTGCTGACAATCATGGTGGAGCGAAATAACCGACTTTTTGCCATAACAATTTGCAACTTTATCGTCAAAAAACGCGAGCGATTATAGCACTTTCAGCGCCGCCGTAAATGAATTGCTTGCGGATTTTATAGGGATGACCTTAAAAATTTGGGGGCGATTTTTGAGGTTATGCTATTCAAAAAGTGCTAAAAGACAGTCAATCAGCGTTGATATGTTGGGCAACCATTCCCCGCAATTTTTGCCAGTCAAAATACTCGCCAGGGTCAGTTTTGCGAATCGGCGCAATGTCGCTATGCCCCGTCAAATGCCGCCGCGTTTTGGGATACGCCTCATAAATTGCAGCAATCACACTTGCCAACACTTCATATTGAATATCGGTGAACGGCACAAAATCTGAGCCTTCAAGCTCAATGCCGATGCTAAAATCATTGCACTCGGCGCGCCCCAAATAGCTAGATCGCCCCGCGTGCCAAGCTCTGTCATTAAAATTGACAAACTGGGTCAGTTGACCGCCACGCTCAATAAATAAGTGCGCGGAAACTTCAGCGCCTTTAATCGTTAAAAAATACGGATGCGCGTTCCAATCAAGCTGATTTAAAAATAGAGCTTTGACGTAATGCAAGCCGCTTTTGTCCACCGCACCAAACTCATCCGGCGGCAAGCTGATATTGTGAATCACAATCGCCTGAATATCGCTGTTTTTTGGTCGCTCGTTAAAGTTGGGCGAGGCAAGCCATTCAGCCGAATCAAGCTTGCCATCATAAATCTTAGGAATCGCAGTTTGGGTTGACATCGTCGGCGGTACTCTTGATCAGTCACATTTTTAACATTCTGAAAGGCGAGGATTGATGCTAAGATAGGACGTTAGTTTTAGGTTATTTTATCGCTAATTTTGGCAAATTGCACGAGCGCAAACGTATGAGATGTCACGCCTTGGTTATGAATGCTATTCACCAGCCGCTATCGCCGTTAACTGCGGCCATTGGGATTTTGATGGTCGCGCAATCGGCGCAAGCGTTTTTACCGACGCCATTAAACATTGTTAGTGAAGGTGTGTTAGCCCCGACGCTTAGCGATGAGTCAACGCAGCAAATTATGGTGGCAGACAACACCAATCGCGCAAAAATGACGGCTAATTTAGCAGCACCTAAAATTACCGAAAGCAAAACGCCGCCCAGCGCTCAAAACTTAAACAACGCAACCGAGCAATTATCACGTTGGCAAAATCAGGCTGACAGCAAAAATTTAGCTCAGCATACGACGTGGCGGCGGCTGCTTTATTTTGTGGATGATAAAAAAAGCTTGCTTGGTAAAAGTAAAAAAAATAACCAAAGCTTGGTGGATAATGCTGAGTTTTTTTTAAGCCCCAACGGCAGAACCGATTCCAAAGCCGAACTTGATGCCATGCTCAAAGCGTTAGCGGCGGAAATGGCAACTCCAGCTGCCAAAAACGACTCGGTCATTTGCCGATTTCCGGCGCGCGCTAATTGGCTGGCGGGCGAACTTGGGATAGATTTAAACCGTATAAATGCCGATTGCCCAAAGCTTGAGGATTGGATGACGACCCTTGCGCCGAACCAATTATCCGTGATGTTTGCTCAAGAATACTTGGACAATCCGTTATCCGCCTTTGCTCACACGCTATTGCGAATCGATTCAAAAGCCAGTGCCAACGATTTTTCTAAAATCAATCATGCTTATGCGCTCAATGACACGGTTAATGGTAATGATAGCGATCAGTTCGTGATTTATGCGCTTAAATCGGTCAGCGGTCGCTACAATAATATTATCGAGATTGATCCTTATCCCTCAAGGTTAGCAAAATATCTGCAAGAAGACGAGCGCGACACGTGGACATATCATCTTATGCTTACCCCAAGCGAGGTCCAGCAAATCATGGCTCACGTTTGGGAAACCAAAGATTTAGGATTGCCGTATTATTTCACCACGGACAATTGCGCCTCTGAAATCTTGCGATTGATTGACGTCGTTCGTCCTGATCAGCATTTATTAAGCCAATTATCCTTTGCGGTGATTCCCTCAGACGTGATCCAATTATTAAATAAAGAAAACTTGATTGAAAAAGGTCGCTTTACGCCCTCGGACAGCAGCTTACGGCAAGCGCAGCTAAATAAAGCTCAAGCGTTAAACTTGCCAAAAGCCAAGCTTGATGGCATCAAGTCACACAAAGACAATCCAATCTCGAGCATCAGCCCAGACGGTCAAACATTGTTACCAACCACCATTTCTGCTGCCAATAATAATCCGCTTGACCGGCATTTTTTGCAATCGATGCAGCTTGGCATTGGTCAGCGCGGCGGCAATAGCTACGCGGATATTGGTGTTCAAGCCGGCTATCATGACATGCTTGATAATCCCGCAGGATTTCCGCAATTTTTTAACTTAACTGGACTTGCCGCCACTTTGCGCGTCAATGATACTGACAACGAAAAACTATCCCCAAATCGCGTCACGTTGCAAAATTTCACCTTAATCAAAGGTCGCTCATTTAATCCCGTCAATGCCGCTAAAAAAGGCGCAACTTGGGGCGCCGCGATTGAAGCCACTCGCGTTAACGATGGCTCGCAAAACGAGGCGCTGCAAAACAGTGATAAAGACCATTTGGTGGGCAGCACTTCGTTTGAATATGGCTGGTCGTGGGCGTTTGGCGCGCCAAAACTTGGCACGGGGCATATGCCGCCGCAGCTTTGTTTTGCGATGGCAAATGGGACAGCTCAGGCAGGTCGCGGCATCAGCAAAGGCTACCGCGTGGGCGCAGGAATTGATACCGGCTGCTATTATCAAATTAATGAGCGCTTGCGCGCCGCCGCAGGGCTACAACTGCCGTATTGGTATCATGGTGACAGCTCAGATGACAGTATAACATCGCATTATTGGCAGCCAATCAGCAGTTTAGGACTGCAATACGATATCGATAAAAACCAAGCGCTTAGGATTGAGGCGAGCTATGAATGGCGCGACCGGATTGAATCACAAGATGATATTAAATTGTCGTATAAACGCTATTTTTAATTAAATTTAAAGTTGAACGTTATCATAAGAATAAGATAAGGGATAACTTATGGTTGTGCAAAATCAAAACCAGCATCAAAATCAAAAGTACCTGATTATCGGTCAAGGCGCGATTGGCTTGCCAGTGACCAATACCCTTGCCGATCAAGGCTTTGATGTGACAGGGCTTGCAAGGCACAAGCGTGATCATTATGATTTGGCAACAAACGCTCAGTTTTTACAATGTGATGCGCTTGCTTTAACCGCTGAGCAGTTAAAAAATTTTAGTAGAATTGCGATTATTGTCACCCCTGATGACTATTCAAAAGTGGGCTATGAAAACAGCTATTTAAAAATTTGTCAGCATTTAGCAAGCTTGAGTGATGAGTTACCAAACCTTGAGCGTATCCTTTTTATTTCCTCAACGGGAATTTACGGTCAAGACAATGGCGATTGGATTGATGACACCGTTGTGCCTTCATCGCTTGATGACAATTCAACCTCAAATTTTATTTTAAAGGCTGAGCAAGCGCTGCAAAATGGCTTTCACGATAAAACCATTATCATCCGCCCAAGTGGCATTTATGGTCGCAATCGCCTCATGCGCGTTCGCCAAGCTCAAAAAGATGAGAAAGAGCCGATAGCGCGCAAGCATTGGACAAACCGGATTATGGACAGCGATTTGGTGACGATTATTGCCAACGTATTAACGACAGCTGCGCCAAAGCCGTTATATCTTGCGACCGATTATTTGCCAGTGACGAGCTTTGAATTAACGACTTGGCTCAGCGATCAGCTTGGCAGCACAAATCCTGTCATTGATGACCGCAAAACGGCAGTAACGGGCAAGCGGCTTCACAGCAATATCCCATGCGATTGGCTTACTTTTCCCGATTGGCAAGCAGGCTACCGCGATATTTTGCAGCACAGCGATTTTGAAATTAAATAACCCCAGTAACGGAAACGACTTTGGCAATGACTTGGAAAAATGGTGACAATGAGGCGCAAACTTTAGCCAAACAAAAACAGGCTTTGGAAAGTTCTACTCAATCTAAACTCAATCGGGCGAGTCGAAAGGTTCGTCATCCCAATTTTGACCCAAATCAAGCGCTTATCGATCCGGCAAGACCGCTGACCGATATTCCGGAGCCTGCGCCAAATGCTCAAGGAATGGCGACCGCGTATTTTGGCGAGGGTTATTATGAATTGATCCCCAAATCGCCGTTAGATGGCGAGACTGAGCTGTCAAAATGGCAGCTGATTGCCTCGACAGGTTTGCAAGAGCATTTAGAGTTGTTGTCAGCGGCGCAGTTAGTAGCACTTCCTGCTGATTTTGAGCAGCCGATCAGCTCGCCGCCACTGATTGCTGATTTTGATCCAAGCGTTTTGCTTGATTTGGCAGATATTGACCGCGTGTTACAGCAGTTCCCAATGCTTACCCGCTTTGGGATAAGTGTTGATTCAAGCAAAGTGCTTAAAGCGCCGCCACTGTCAACCTCGCTTCGCGCTTTGATTAAGCGCTTTGACCAAGATGCGTTATTAAATAGCGACTTTTTGGACGATTGGCAAGTGATTTTGCAGCCAGAACTCCTTGAAGCGGTCGCTCCTGATTCTGCAATAGGCAAAGCTCAGGACAGTTTGGCGCTAGATATTTTGCCCTGTAGTGTTGCCATGCATATTTTAAAATCGTGTAGCAAGCGAAAATCCATCAATCGCAGCTTAAATAGCGATCAGATTTGTCATTTTGCGCGCAGTTTTGTGCTGAGCCAAGCGGTTAAATTTCCGGCGCGGCGCGATTATTTCCGCCAAATTCGTCTGTTTTCTGGTCATATTATTGTCGCTGCCTTCCTGCTTGGTTTTGAGATGGAGGTTAGCCGCGATGGCACTTGTTATTTTAATATGTCATCGCGATCAAGCTTATTTTCAAGGTATGTTAATTTGAGCGAAATTGCCATCAACGGTTGGTCAATGTAAGCAATAATGCGTACAATAAAGCACTTTTTTTGTCTATTCGTTTTTGTCTATAGAGGTCGTTATGTCGTCGCAGTCGTTTTCATCGCATGAGTTTATCCAGTTGGCGCTTGACAATCAGGTGCTTAAATTTGGCGAGTTTGTCTTAAAATCAGGTCGCATTAGCCCATATTTTTTTAATGCAGGACTTTTGGCGACAGGCGAGATGCTGTCGCTGTTAGCAAATGGTTACGCCAAAGCCCTTGCCGATGAAATGCAAAAAACGGGAAATCGCGATTTGGTGATTTTTGGTGCCGCTTACAAAGGCATTCCGTTTGTGGCAGCAACGGCGCAAGCGCTTTGGCGCAATCACGGCATCAACGCGCATTGGGGCTACAACCGAAAAGAAGCCAAAACCCATGGCGAGGGCGGAAGTCTGGTTGGCGCGGATGTGGCGGGCAAATGCGTTTGGATTTTGGATGATGTGATCACTGCTGGCACAGCAATGCGTGAGGTGGTGGACATTTTAACTAAAGCGGGCGCGACCGTCGGCGGCATTATTGTGGCGCTGGATCGAAAAGAAAAAGGTCAAGGTGCGCGCTCAGCGATTCAAGAGCTTGCCGAAAATTTAGCCGTTCCTGTTCGCGCTTTGGTGAGCATGGATGACTTGATCAGCTATTTATCTGACCCAAATCGCGCTTATCAAAACCCAACCCAACTTGCAAAAATGCAGCATTACCGCGAGCAATACGGCGTATAATGGCGAGTTAGTACTTTAAAATTTAAAAATAGAAATTAAAAATAACAAGTTAAGTGAGCTTATCATGAAGCAATCGGACTTAAACATTTTGGTGGTGATGGACCCCATCGAGCGCATCAATTATTACAAAGACACCAGTCTGGCGATGATGTGGTCGGCACAAAATCGCGGTCACAAACTGTTTTATTGCCAAATTCATGATTTGTGGCTCAATCGCGGTCAACTTATGGTGGATAGCCAATCGGTTGTTTGTGCGCAAAATCCTGCTGATTTTTACCAGTTGGGCGATAAAGACACCAAGGCTGTGACTGAGTTTGATGTGATTTTAATGCGTAAAGACCCGCCGTTTGACTTGCGCTTTTTGCATGCCACTTATTTGCTCGATCATGCCAAAGCCGCTGGCGTGTTGGTGGTCAATGACCCAACCGCGATTCGTGATTGTAACGAAAAGCTGTTTGCCACGTGGTTTAGCCCGTTTATGAGCCCAACTATTGTGACGAGCAAACAGTCGCACATCCGCGAATTTATCCGCGATCAGCAAGACGTGATTGTCAAGCCGCTTGATGGTATGGGCGGGATGGGCGTGTTTCGATTGACCGCCGATAGTCCTAATATTGGTGCGACCCTTGAGATGCTCACCGAGCTTGAAACCATGCCAATTATGGCTCAGCGTTATTTGCCTGAGATTAGCGAAGGCGACAAGCGCGTGTTAATCGTTGATGGGGTCGTGGTTGATTACTGCTTAGCGCGGATTCCCGTTGGCGGCGAGACGCGTGGCAATCTGGCAGCGGGCGGTCGCGGCGTTGCCATGCCGCTTAGTGATGCTGAACGCGAAGTTGCGCAAGCGGTCGCGCCGATTGTCCGTGACAAAGGGCTGATGTTTGTTGGTTTAGATTTAATTGGTGGTCGCATCACCGAGATTAACGTGACCAGTCCCACTTGCGTCCGCGAAATTAACGACCAATGCGGAACAGACATTGCAACCGACTTTATTAAAGCCATCGAGGCGCGCTTTGAGAGCTAATTGATAAAAATACAGGCAATGGCAATCAAAATATCATGCAATTTGTTACCAAATGGCACAGTGCTTTTTTGTCATTGCTTTATACTATTCGGCTTTTACTCCCACCAAGGTTTGACCATTTATTTGAGTCAATCCTGACGCTAAAACTAGGGTTTTTTCCATGCAAGACCAAGACTCCCGCCAATTTCCAACCAAAGCGCCCAATATCTTAATGATGGCAGCCGGAACCGGCGGTCACGTGTTTCCGGCATTGGCAGTTGCCGAAGCGTTATCCCAGCGCGGCGCGACCATTCATTGGCTTGGCACGCAATCGGGAATGGAGTCGGACTTGGTCAAACCTACGGGCTACCCTTATCACGCGATTGCTATGCAAGGCTTGCGCGGAAAAGGGATTGGGCGATTATTTAAGCTGCCGATGACCCTGCTTGCCGCCGTACTTGCCAGCCGAAAAGTGATCAAGCAAAATGACATCGATTTGGTGGTCGGCTTTGGCGGTTATGTGACAGCGCCGGGTGGCATGGCAGCAAAAATGGCAGGAACGCCTTTGATCATTCACGAGCAAAACGCCATTGCCGGAATGAGCAATCGCTATTTAGCAAAAATGGCGGTCAACGTGTTGCAGGCGTTTGACGGCACCTTTGATAAAGGTCAAAGTGATAAAGTTCAAACGGTCGGCAATCCAGTTCGTAATGCCATCTCTGGCGTTAAAATGCCTGATGAGCGCTATGATAAAAATGACAACTCGCCGCTTAGACTGCTCGTTGTTGGTGGCTCGCTTGGCGCTCAAGTGTTGAATGAAACCGTACCAAAAGCGCTTGAACTGATTGCAAAGCCGCTGCAAGTTCGCCACCAATGTGGTCGCGGCAATGAAGAAAGCACTCAGTCAGCTTACGAGCAAAGCCAAATTGACCATCATAACATCACCGTTCAGCCGTTTATTGAGGATATGGCAGCGGCTTACAACTGGGCAGATGTGATTGTTTGCCGAGCAGGCGCGCTGACCGTGACCGAAATCCAAAATGTCGGTATTGCTGCGATTTTTGTGCCGCTACCGCATGCGGTTGATGACCACCAAACTGCAAATGCCAAAACGCTGACCGATAACGATGCGGCGATTTTAATGCCGCAATCAGAGCTGACGCCTAAGCGCTTAAGTGACACGATACAGGCATTGGATCGACCATCTTGCTTAGCGATGGCAAAAAAAGCCAACGCGCTTGCCAATCGCGCCGCGACCGAAACGGTTGCCCAAATTATTTGGCAGCGATTGCCCTGATGGCTATGATTGCCATTTGAATAAATTGTAATATAAACCTTTGCTATCAGCACCATTGCGTCACGCTTTTAGCAACGTTTACTGATTTTTTGACCTAACTTTTATTTGCCCTAATTTTAAAGAGACGCGTTATGCCAAGCACCGCTTTTGCCAATAGCCCTTGCGCTCGATCTGATCGCCCTGATCAAGATTCCCCCAAACGTTTGATTGAGATTCCTGAGATGCGCCGGATTCAGCGACTGCATTTTGTAGGAATTGGCGGCTCAGGGATGTGCGGCATTGCCGAGGTCATGAGCAATCAAGGCTATCAAGTTAGCGGCTCGGATATCGTGGACAGCCCCGTGACCAAGCGCCTTCGCGAGATTGGCATTGAAATTTTTATCGGTCACGATTCCAAAAATATTGCCGATGCTGATGTGGTCGTGGTGTCCTCTGCTATTGATCGCAGCAACCCTGAGATTAAAGCGGCGCTAAAAGCCCGACTTCCGGTCGTCCGCCGAGCTGATATGCTAGGCGAGCTCATGCGCTATCGTCATGGCATTGCAGTTGCTGGCGCTCATGGTAAAACGACAACGACCAGTTTGCTCACCACTATGCTGGCTGAAGGCGGTCTTGATCCCACTTATGTGATCGGCGGCAAATTAAACGCTTCGGGCAAAAATGCGGCGCTTGGCAGCAGCCGTTATTTGGTGGCTGAAGCGGATGAGTCAGACGCGTCATTTTTATCCTTGCATCCGATGGCAGCGATCGTCACCAACATCGATCAAGACCATATGGAAACTTATGAAAACAGCTTTGATAAATTAAAAGCAGCTTACATTCAGTTTTTACAAAACATGCCGTTTTATGGTTTGGCAGTGGTTTGCGGTGATGACCGTGAGCTTTATGCAATGATTGATGACATTTCGCGCCCCGTGTTGACCTTTGGTCTTGAGTCTTACAATGATGTTCAAGCCATCGATGTGGTAAGCGACGGCACAAAAACGCATTTTACCGTACTTCGCCGTGATTTTGAGCCGCTACAATTGACCTTGAATATTCCTGGATTGCATAATGTTTACAATGCGTTAGCCGCGATCACCATGGCAACGGATGAAGGCGTTGATGATGAAGCCATTAAGCGGGCGCTACAAAAGTTCGCTGGGGTTGGTCGCCGCTTTGAGCAGCATGGGGCAGTGGATCTTGAAGAGGGCGACGTACTTTTGATCGACGATTATGGTCATCACCCAACCGAGGTGGAGGCAACCATTAAAGCGGCGCGCCAAAGCTTCCCAGATCGCCGATTGGTTATGCTGTTTCAGCCGCATCGCTACAGCCGGACGCGCGACTGCTTTGATGACTTTGTTGAGGTATTATCTGAAGTTGATGAGCTGTTGCTTCTTGACGTTTATCCGGCAGGAGAGGATTTAATTGTTGGCGCAGACTCTAAAGCACTGGCAAAAAGTATCCGTCATCGCGGCAAAGTTGAGCCGACCATCATTGATAAAGACAATCTTGCTGAAGTCATGAAACGCATGCTACAGCCCAACGATTTGCTCATCACCCAAGGCGCAGGAAACGTCGGTCAAATCGCCATTGATTTGGCTGCCAATCAGCTGTACCTTAACGATCCCATTATTTAACAGTTAGGATAAGCCATGACCGAGTGTAATCAAAAATTTCGTCAATCAGAATCTGCCTCCTATCCTAAAATTAAGCAAAGCCACGTTACCGACGCTCGCTCTTTTGGTCGGGTGGCGGTGGTTTACGGGGGCAATAGCAACGAGCGCAGCATTTCACTAAATAGTGGCGCAGCTGTGCTAGAAGCCCTTAAAAATCAAAGCGTTGATGCAACCCATTTTGACCCTAAGTTTCAAGACATCAGCGAATTAAAGCAGTTTGATCGCGTTTTTAACGTGTTGCATGGTCGCGGCGGTGAAGATGGCGTATTGCAAGGCTTGCTTGAATGGCTTGAAATTCCGCAAACCGGCTCCGGCGTGTTAGCTTCAGCATTGGGAATGGATAAAGTCCGCACCAAGCAACTTTGGCAGGGCTGCGGCTTATCGACCGCGCCGTTTTCATTATTGACAGCGGATACCGATTGGCAGCAAGTGGTTAATATGTTGGGATTACCATTGATTGTTAAGCCGGTTCATGAAGGCTCAAGCATTGGCATGACCAAAGTCAATCATTTGGACGAGTTGCCCAAAGCTTTTGCGACGGCGGCTGATTGCGGCGATGCGGTGATGGCGGAGCGCTGGATTACCGGTCGCGAGTTCACCATTGTCATTATCGATGATGAAGCTTATCCGGTCATTCGCTTAGAGCCTGCCGACATCACTAACTTTTATGATTTTGAAGCCAAATATAACCGCAATGATACGGGCTACTTTATCCCTTGTGGCTTAAGCGCTGATGATGAGCGTCATTTGCAGGAGCTGAGCCTTGCCGCGTTTCGCGCTGTTGATGCCAAAGGTTGGGGTCGAATTGATGCCATGCAAGACGACAAAGGCAACTTTTGGCTGCTTGAAATCAATACCGTTCCAGGAATGACCAGTCACAGTCTGGTTCCTATGGCAGCAAAAGCTCGTGGAATGAATTTTGAGCAATTATGCTGGCATATTTTAGCGCAAACGGTCAGCGTTTAAATTGCGGGTGGTGCTGGCAATTTAGCCCTAAATCATGGATAATAATCAAAAAATTAGGCGATATTGAGATTCAGTTCGCCTAATTTGTTGTTTGTAATCTTATGTAAATAGGGATTGATCACTTCGCATTATGCTATTGTTTAGAACAAAAATACGTTAATATTGTAAAGATATTTTTAGTAACGTAAAATTGTATCGTTAGTCTGAAGAGCAGGCTCAATTGACAGCATAGTAGCAGTATTTTTTGCCAAATATTGTAAATAATTGGTAATGATTACCGCGCATTTTGTGACTTTAACTTAGAAATTTTAATTTAGAAACTTTGACTTAAAACAACGGGCTTAAAAATAGGAAACTATAGCATCATGGCGTCATCGGTCAACAAGACTCCTGAAATGATGAGCAATAAGCTGGCTCAGGTCAAACAGCGGCTGGTTGACGTTCAGGTAACGACCTATTATATCCTAGCCGTCGGCGTTGTTTTATTGCTGCTGCTTTTAGCAATGGCAGCAAAGGCGCTGCAAGATGCGCCAGCCGCTCATATTGAGGTGAGTCCCGACCATTTAAGCAACGCTCAGTTTCATGTATTAAAGCAAGCGATGGCAATGCCGCCTACGGGCAACTTTTTTACCACGGATTTACAAGAGCTTCGCGATTTGGCATTGTCTCAGCCTTGGGTTGATCAAGTGAGCATTTCGCGCGATTGGCAGCGCGGCATTGTGGTCAGCGCTTTGCCTAAGCAGGCGGTTGCCAATTTTGGCACTGAGCGCTTGATCGATGCCAAAGGCTCGGTATTT
>Ga0308157_10004483_pt1 | contig 18526 bp, 20 predicted proteins | sample PhyBR1_FD_201035 | JGI IMG/M metagenome (GOLD analysis project Ga0308157, IMG submission 201035) | Phyllosphere microbial communities from UC Gill Tract Community Farm, Albany, California, United States - DLSLB.R1 | ecosystem: Host-associated > Plants > Phyllosphere > Unclassified | place: USA...
CTCGACACTGGAAAAGGTCGCAAGCTGCGAGACATATTGCGTCGCATCCATTGGTGCTGTCGGATCCTGATTTTGCATCTGGGTGACAAGCAACTTGAGAAACGAGTTGTAATCAACACTTGCCTTGGCTGCAGCCGAGCTGCTGCCGGACGTGTTGCTAGTATTGGTATTCGACGTGTTGTTGCCGACAGCAGGTGTCGTGGTCATAGGCTTGCCTCCACAGAATTATCCGACTTGCCGACCGGCGACGTCACGATCTCTGTGCCCATTAATTCCGCCTCACGCGGATAATGCGCACGAATGGTTTTAAGCGCCTCAAAGACACGGCCATTATGGACAAGCTCATCAACCTGTTTCAGTGCATTGAGTATTGATGCATCGCTAAAAGTCGAAAACATGCCGCGGAGCATACGCGCAAAAGTGTTTTGCGCCTGCTCGCGCATGGTCGGCTCAATTAGTATCATCTGAGCCGCAAAATAAAGCTGGCGAAGCGGTGTCGTCGTGTCTTCGGGTTGCAGCACATGGTTTTCAAGCAGAAACGTCGCATCATTGAGAAGTTCGAGCGAAACCTTGCGGTCCGTTTTCAAAACAGCACCGTTGATGTAAATCTTCTCTCCAGCGCGAAGCGACAAACGCATAGCCGACTTTTCATTTGCAGATTGAGAAGTTTCCGCCATGTCAGAGGCCATCTCGGATTGAGCGGGTGATCTCAATCAGTATATCGTAATCATCGCTTTCGCCCTGACGAATGCGCTCCATCTCTTTAATGATAAAAATTCCTACCGAAATCAGCGCAGCTTTCAATTCCTTCGGCAGCGCGTTTTCCGCCGATCCCAGATCGTCGATAACTGTCGTCCAAAGCCTGTTGATGAAGTAGGCAGCGTCGATACCCTCACGCGAACCATATCCATTCATCTTGGCAGCAGCGAGCATGTCGATCGAGCGGTCGAAAAGCATCTGCTCGCGTTCTTTGGCGCTCGCCATATCGTCATTCATGACATCTTCGTAGCGCAACTGATACATGGTTTCTCCGCTTATCAGCACCCTTCTTGCGGGTCGCCTCATGCTGCCGCTAGATGGTGTTTCGTTCTTAGAGAGTTTCCGATTTTGATTTAACCAGAATAAACGCTCTAAGTATTTGTTTGTCGCTTTTTCCTACGCAAGGCCGTTTCACACTTTTCGGGATGCGCTCTGGCGCTCTCGCGCTACCAGCTCATTACTTGAGATAATTGAGCAGGCTCATATTCTGGAGCTGAACAGTCAGCGCATAAGATGTCTCCATCTGCGTCATCAGCGCATTGACGCGTACAGATGCCTCATATGGATCGACTTCTTCGAGATTATTGACTGAATCGTTCAGAATTTTCTGCTGCGCCGCAATCCGGGTCGTGGCTGCTTCCGTGCGCGACTGCGCAAGACCAAGCGTTGTCTGCTCCGAAGTTGTTTCGGTGATTGCCTGCGTCGTTGTCGTCAAAGCCTGCGCTGTTAAAGCGCCAAAAGCAGAGCTGTTGAGCCCGATTGTCGCAAATTCTGCGACCATGACTGCCGACATAATGGCCTTGCGAAATCCGTCTGCATTTGCTGAAATCGATGTTTCAGCCGTTTCAGTCGGAGAAATACGGCTCTTGATAACCGTGTCAGAAGCGTCCGACCAGTTCAGGCTCCAATTGGCATCATTGAACTGATCCGCAAAATCGCCTTCCAGGAAGGCTTTCATTTCATCGCCGGTAATGTTAGCGACCTTCGCATCATCCATTGCAAAACCAAAATGGTCTTCAAACGCCTGGCGGACCGCGCTCTGAGCAGCACCGCCTTCGACGTAATTTGAAACCGGCTTAACATCGGTATTCACGCCAGAGAAAATATACTCTCCGTTATAGCTCGTATTCAGAAGGCCGGTGACTGAATCAAGCATGGCGCGAGCCGATTTTGCAGCTGTCGCAACACTTTCAGCCGAGTTACTTGCTCCAGTCAAATCGCCCAGAAAGTTTTGGGATTTTTCAATAATCGCCGTGGTCGCGGTCTGCGTGCTCTTCATACGTTGCTGGACAAGCTTGTTCATGTCAGTGAGCACGTCCAGGCGATCATATTCCTTACGCAGGGAAATCGTCTGGCCGGATTTCGCACCCAAAGAAAGACCTACGTCGAAGACCGTTCCCGTCGTCGCTTCCTGCCGGGCTTTGACAAGTTCTGCCTTGTTCTGGTTAACCAGAGCCTTGAGAGCGGCAGAAGCACCATAAGTCGAGATTGATTGCGCTTTCATGAGCTTCACACCGCGTTAAGAAGATCGTCAAGCATAGCGTTGATTGTCGTCAACACCCGGCTTGATGCCTGATAGGAATGTTCCAGATCAAGAAGCAGCGCCATTTCGGTATCAATATTAACACCATTGGCGTTTGATAGTGCCTGATCGGCCTGTACTGCCACAGTCTGGTTATACGAGAAGCTTGTATTAGCAGTCTTGCGCTTACCTTCAAGCCAACTAATCGACGATGCACTGAAATCGATCAGACTGGAATTCGAATTTAGCCCGGTCGAACCGCTAAACGTCGCCGCTTCACTGAAGGCTTCATTCAGTGCGCGAAGACGTTCGCTGAAGCCGGCTGCGTCCGTGCTGTTGTATTTATAAGCGGAGCCATTTGCACCGCCATCGCGCAGCAACAGCGAACTGCCACCCTGAGATGCGATAAACGCCGAAGACACCGTTATTGTACCTGCAAGGCCGGACAATACCCCCGCGCCAGGCACCGCCGGAGAGCCTGACCAACCATACAGACCCGACATGTTTGCGCCACCAGCGCCGCTCTGATCGCTTTCGGCAAACATATTGACGAGACCACGAGCAATCTCATCAAGCTGCATCTGATATTGCGGCGCAATCTGATCGCGCAACTGGAGAAGACCGCTTAAACGGCCGGTACCGAAAGGCTGATCGAACGTATCATGCGTCAGTGGGACACCATCAACCAGAACCGCATTGCCGGTGGTGCCCGCAGAAAGACCATTGGAGGACTCAAAGCTTACTTTTCGCGCAGTGGTTTCAAATAAAGTCACGCCGTTTTCAGCGAAGATGACCATGTCATTATCGCTGCGCATCATTGTCGTGATGCCAATTTCACCCGAGAGCTGTTTGAGCAATGAATCGCGCTGGTCAAGGAAATCGGAAATGTCGTTACCAGCACGCGTGCCGCTCAAAATCTGCTGATTAATCTTTTCAAACTTAGCCAGCACATCATTAATGTTTGCAACAGAGTCCGCAATTTCGCTGTCCGCATCATTGCGCAGCGTCTGGATTTGCTTTGTGCCGTCATTGAGTGCATTGGCCAGTGCCTCGGCTGTCGAAACCACAGTGTTTCCAAGCGCGGCATTCGAAGGCGAAGCTGCAAATATCTGAAGTGCATCGCGCAGATCACCAATCAGGGCGGACGGCGACGCGGAATAATTATCCGCCGAATAAAGCGATGAAAGGCGGTCAAGACCTCCAGCAAGAATGGATGAAGATGAAGCCGCGCTGTTGGATTGTATGAAGCGGTTGAAGAGCGCTGCATCCGCAGAACGATTTATATTTACATAAAGCGAGCCATAAGGTCCGGACACGAGGGATGCGGTACGCCGCGAATAGTCGGGATCGTTTACCCCCGCAACATTGCGGGAAATAACCGAAGTCTGCTTGGACGTTGCCGCGAGCGAGCTTTTGGCTGTCAGAAGAGCAGAACTGAGTGACATCTTATCCCCGTTACCCCGGCGGCATCCTGCGTCTTGAAAGACAAACAAGAGCTGCTGCAATTATTGACTTTTCGCATTCGACCTTCGGCCGAACGGCTATATTTCCCGAAGTTCTATCTCCGGGAAATCATTTCTTTTTAACGTTTCAGATTGACCAGAACATCCATTAGTTCAGAGCCGGTCTGGAAAACTTTCGAATTGGCAGTATAGCTGCGCTGAGCTTCGATCATGTCGGTGAGTTCCTGCGCAATATCTGCGTTGGATTCCTCAAGCGTGCCAGACATAACCTTGCCGATACCGCTGCTTTGCGGAAAGCCAAGGCTGACTTCGCCCGAATCTGCGCTTGCGAGAAACACATTGCCGCTTACAACTGTCATACGATCGGGGCTTGGAACTTTAGCAAGTGGAATTCGTCCAAGAATGACCTGTGAACCATTTTCATAAATGCCGACCACAGAGCCGTCATTGGCGACATCCACACTCTTCATTGAGGACTTTGCCTGACCATTGATAACGGCCTGAGAGATCGTGTAATCGCCTGAGCTCTGTTTGGAGCCACCGAGATTGAGGCTGACAGCGCCGCCATTATAACCTGTCAGATCGACATTCACTGCGCCGCCAGTCAGCAGATTTCCGTTCGCAGGATCGAATTCCAACGTCGTCGTTCCAACTTCGGCGCCATCAGCGGCGTTTTTGATCGAAACGTCCCAGACGTTGTCAGCGGACTTCGTGAAATAGACATCCAGCGTAATTTTTTTACCCTGTGAATCATAGGAAATCAGCGACGTTTTATGATTAAATTCGCCTGCAGCAGGGACTTGACCATTCGAAGGCAAGCTCACCGTAAAAGTTCCCGAGGTGCTCGCTTCAGCCTGCAGATCTGCAGCGTTTGCGTTGATCCTTTCGAGACCAGCAATGGTTAGCCCACCAGCACTTTCGTCTGCACCCGCACCGAGCAAATAATAGCCAGCTGTGTTGACCAGAAAGCCATCTTTGTCAGGCACAAAAGAACCGGCACGCGTGAGATAGCTGGTACCATCTGCACCCTGCACGACGAAAAAGCCATTTCCATCAATTGCAAGATCAGTGGTTGAAGCTGTGGATCGAATACCGCCCTGATCGGAAATGCCGTAACGAACATCTGTCAGAACGCTTCCGGAATTATACTGACCGGCTGTGCTTGGCAGCACGAGCGAGGAAAACTGCGTTTCAGCGCGCTTGTAACCAACCGTGCTGGCATTTGCGATATTATCCGCGACAGCCGAAAGACGATTAGCCTGTGCGTTCATGCCCGAAACGCCGGTCCGCATCATACCGTAGAGGCTCATTGGCAGCTCCTGAGAAATTATAAATCCGCAACAAAGCTAACGGGCCACGCTTGCGTGAAACTGTAGTCTTGGCATTTTGCGTGTTCGACGGGAAAAAATGCTTAATCGATGTTGATGCAGTATCCTAAGAAACGCTTGGAATCGATGGGATCGAAACCGAGCTTTTCACGCAGTTTCTTGCGCAGCTTGCTGATATGGCTTTCAACGACATTCTCTTCGACTTCACTGTCGTAGATGCCGTAAATCGCATTGAAAATCTGCGTTTTGTTCAAACGACGACCACGATTGGCAATCAGATATTCCAAAATGCGGCGCTCGCGACGTGGCAGCAGGAAGTCGATGCCATTGATCTGCGGATCACGGCCATCGGAGAAAACCTTGACGGGTCCGAGCTCTGTGCCGTCATCATGCGTTGAGCCTGCAATACCGACCCTGCGGCGGATCGCATTGATGCGTGCGAGGATTTCGCGCACATGAACAGGCTTACGAACGACGTCATCAACCCCGGATTGAAAAAGCTCAAGCGTATGTTCAAGTGAGGGACGATCATTGACGGCAATGACAGGGGCTTTGCATCGTTCACGGATACGCGATGGAAGACCGTTTTGGCCAGCGCATTCACCAATCAAAAACGCTTCGACAGCCATAATATCATGCTGTGGGACGGTTTCGACCCATTCATTGAAATCTGATGGATGGAAGCCAGTCGTCGTGATGCCTTCTCGGCCGAACCAAGAGGAGTACCCCTCGGTCACAATTTCCCGCTCATCTACGACTACGATCATCGGCCCGCCTTCCGAATCAATAAGTTACCCCGTCTTCGACAGACCTAACTGGCAGGAGGAGTCAGCGACAATTACAAGGAATTGCTACCAATAAATTGGGTAACAAATTAGTTAACTCTAATATGAGGGGAATCGCTGTAATTGTATTAAGCAGAAGAAGTCTGCGTGAGAACCGTTAACAAATCGTTAACGGTTCACGAAGTTTAACGATTCTTTACAAGGACTTAAAATGTTGGTCCCTAAAATAAGCCATCCGAACCAAATCAACCAGAGCGTGTACGCCTTAAGTTGACGTGTATTCACCATTCGGTTACAACCGCTTAATTTTCAGTGCCTGCTTATCAAGTTGAGCAAAAGTTTTTTGCCTGCGCAGTCCATTTTCCAAAGCCTGTCGCGATCATATTTGTCATCACACGACAAACATAACGCTTCTGAGCAGGGTCATTATTGGGGCCCGCATGATAGCGTGCGACCGCCATTGTCCAGTTGCCCTCACGATCCCGAAGACGTTTTAAGAAGCGTGCGGCGTAATCCACATTCATGGATGGTTGCAGCATGGCGGCAACGGACGGAAATTGGCCGCTATGGTAATAATGATTGATCTGCATACAACCGAGATCAATAAGCTTAGCTCCACCCGCATGGACTTCTTCAAAACGCCGTAAGGCCGACGCTTGCGACGAGAAGAACTCGGCCCGTCCTTCGATGTTCATGGCATAGGGTTGAAGCGAGTTTTTCAGTCCTGTTTCTGTAAGACCGACCGCATAAAGTATCCCAAGTGGCACATCATAACGGGAAGATGCGCGATGCATTTCCCGCTCGCAGATATTCTCGGCATATGCGAAAGCCGCATTAAACAACCAGACCGCGATTGCGACCAGAAGCGAAAGCGGAAGTGTCCTGTATCGCTTCACCATTCTGACCGTGCGTGTCGGAAGCGCCGCGTCGTGTATCTGCCGATTCTCCATTCTGCCTGCCTTCTCCACCCATGAACTGTGCCTGTGACTGCCCCTGCGAACCGTTACGTCCATCGGTGCCGCTTTGCATATCAAAGCCATGCTGTCCCTGCTGCTGGCTACCTGGCTGCTGATGCCCGGCACTCTGGCTGGAAGTGGATTGCTGCGCATGAACGACACCACGCTCAGCAACCGTCACCGTGATTTTGGAATCTTCAGTAACACCCGCGATTTTCAGCGCTTTTTCAATCATTGACCGATCAGCTGCCAGTGCTTCCGCGCCATGTGCCTTGTCGGCGATCAAATGGACTTCGATATTATCTGCAACGACGCGAATGCGAGCCGTCACGGCACCCAGTTCAACGGGATCTAGCCTGATCTGCAAAGTTTTGACCGCACCAAAACTGCGCTCAGAAATAAGCTGAATATCATTGATGCGCACAGATGCCTGTGGGGCGAAGGCATCAGCCTTAACCTCAACAGGCGCGTTGCCACGCGATGGCTGCTGTGGCTGCATGGCCATGCGATCATGCACATTTCCACCGTCGGCAGGCTGTTTGGCGATGGCTACCTCTTCTTGCGCATTGGCAGGTTCCACAGACGCGTTGTCAGGCTTCGGTACGCTCGAAGCCGCGGCAGCTTCCAGCTTGTTCCCAGTCTTCGCATCGATAGTAGCGGCATTCTTTTTATCTAAAGCGGCGGCTGCAACAGGTTTGTTTTCCGCATCAGGCGAGAGATCCGAAAGCTCAGCATCAACCGCCTTTGCGTTCAGGCCATCCTCGCTGGTGTCAGCCACGGCAACAACTGCGGCAGTTTTACTATCCACCTCGGCCGTCGATGCAGAATGCCCTTCATTAACCGCAGAAAGGTTCGCAGCAAAACTGAAAAGGTTTTGTGACACGCTATAGACAGACGACTGGCGCGAAGGATCAATTGCAGCTTCTGCCTCTTGAGTGTCGCTCTCGTCTTTTTGCTCAGACGTATCAATCTCTTTGCTTTGAGGTTTTTCCAGCAATGCGCCAAACAGCTTGGCCGGATCAGATATATCCCCATCCGCGCCCGCCTGCTCACCACTTTTGCCTTGCGGCGCGGCGGCATTCTTTGACAAAGATGCAAGCCGTCCGCCTGTTCCTGCCAAAATATCCATGCTCATTGAATGCTCTTTCCTAGCAAGACATCGATTTCTGCAATCTTGCGCCGCGCCTCTTCCAAGGTCTTTTGCAAATCATCTTCCGGCTGTTTGAGTGCTGGTGCCCAGCGCGTATCTGGCGATGGCTGCGGCTCAGCACTTGCAACCGTTTCAGGTGCCACAGCACCTTCAGCAATAGGCATTGCGGGAATATCTGTTTCCGTCGCAGGCTTGCGTGTAACAAGCGTGCCGATAGCCTCAGCAGCTTTCAAAAGCTTGACGTCACGTTCCTGCAAACGATCTGGCGAAATCTGCGAGAGTTCGCGCAAAGCGTCGCTCGCGCCATCCGAAGCGACCCCACTTGCCGCTGCATAGAGATTAGCGCGACTTGGGTCGGCTTTAAGCTTCTCTGCAAGTTTACGCGCCTCTTCCGACATAAAACGCGCACGTTCTGTCTGACCATTGACCAGCGATCCACGCGCAATTTGCAGATAGAACGAATATTGCATGATCGGATCAGCCGTGCCGATCAGCTTGACCAGTTCCGCATTGTCGATACGGTCGTTGAGTTTCAACGCTGCATCGACAAATTGCTGCATGAAATCACGCATATAGGGCGAACGCGGAAAGCGTTGCAGATAATTACGTGACAACAGCCTGATCTTGTCAGCATCGCCAAGCTTGGCAGCAATCGGCATTGATCGACGAATAGCTGCCTCTTCAAACAAGGTACCTGGTCCGCCAAGCCGAACCTGATCAAGGCGCTGCAAGGCGGTCGCTGCATCAAATGCCGCCATCTGATTGGCTGTTACTAAAACAATCGACGATTTCAGCTCAACCGGGACATCATCTGCCAGCGGCACCGAAAACAGTTTGACCACCTCAATATTCTGACCCGACGCATAAGCAAGTGCACCTTTAACAAGCTCTGCCGGAACCACATCGTCCTTAATGCCGGTGAGCACCTTGCGCACGGCACCCGGGTTGCCACCGTTAAACAGATAGATGATTGCGGCATAGACATTCTCCGGTTTGCCCCAGAAATCATCCGGTGCGCGCTGCATGTCGGCACTGACAAAGCTCAAAAGCCGGTTGAGCATCACCACAGCTTCTGGTTTTCCCGTCACCAATTGATCCTGAAGCATGCGCAGCGAACGGACGAGCTTATAAGGCTCGAGCACCGGCAGGCCCTGTTCCTCAATACCGGGTGCGCTCCATGCATGCATCTGCATTGGCCCAAGCATCAGTGGGAGACTTGCACACGACAACAGCATGGAGCGAACGAACAGCTTCTTCATGGATTGGATTTCAGGAAAATATCGATGCGGCGATTTTCAGCGGCGTTCGGATCACTCGCATTTTTCGGCTGGCGGTCGGCATAGCCTTCAACACGCAGAACCCGCTTCTCATCAAGCCCACCGCGCACCAGCATATAATAGGCCATCTGCGCGCGAGCGGAAGACAAACGCCAATTGTCATAATTAGCACTCTTGAACGGTCGCGCATCGGTATGACCGCTGATAATGACCTCACCCGGCTGGCGGGAAATGACCTGCGCGATGCGGTACAGCATTGCAACGACACGCGCATCCGGTTTGGCCGAGCCGATGGTGAACATGCCGAAATCGATCTTGTCGGTGAGCTGTATCATCACGCCTCCCTCGACAGGCACAACCGTAACCTCGGGCATGGGTTCAGTTTTATGCGCATTGTTTTCTGCCTTGGCTGCATCGCCTTCGGCTGCCTTTTTCAGTTCGGAAATAAGCACTTCCTGGTTTTCGACCGGCTTATCTTCAGACTGTAATTCCGTCTTTGCATCCGCAGTCCTGGCTAGCGGCGTTGAAGGCGCGGCTTCGGGCTGCGTCAGCGCCTCTGCGGCCTTGCTCGACCAATAATCAGGACTAAATGGATCGCGATAGGCATCACCGCCATCCGATCCGGTCTGCGGACCCGATTGGGAAACACCGCCATCGCCCTTTGCGGATTGATTCTGCAAAACGCCTGTTTCGTTGGCCAGCTCCGAAAGCATCGCATAGGGCTCGCGGAACATCCGGCTTTCTTCCTGATCGCTTGCGGCATCCGCACTGCTGTCATTGATGACCTTGGTGCTGTTATCAACCTTCTGGTCACTGTCAAAGCGAACACGGCCATCCTTCTCGTCAACATCCTCCACGCCTTTAGAGCTGGAACTGCGATCCATCAGCTTGACCGGATTAAAATAGCTCGCGACTGCGGCTTTGCTTTCCTCATTGGCCGCATTGATAAGCCACATAACAAGAAAGAATGCCATCATAGCGGTCATGAAGTCGGCATAAGCGATCTTCCAGACGCCACCATGATGCCCATCGTGATCATCGCGATTGCCACGGCGCACAATGATAATTTCGCGTTTGGTTTCCGGATCGATGCTCATCTGACAGCTGCCTTTAATTCTTCCAGAAGTGGCGCGACGCGTGTTTCAAGCACCCGTTCTCCAAATGAAAATGATACTTCGCTGGATGCATTCTCGATGAACTGGCATCCGAATGGCAAAAGATCAGCATGTTGGCGCAATGGCTCCAGAAGATGCGCAGGCCCATGAATTTCAGGCGCTTCACCTTCCAAAGCAAGCTTGCTAATGCGCTCGGCAAAGTCCTGGACGGTGTCATGCTCCAGCTTGTCCGCATAAAGCGGTGCCAGAATTTCTGCCATTTGCTGCGAGAGGTTTTGCTCTAAAAACCCAAGTGCATGTGTCAGCGAAACAGCCAAAAGATTTGCCTGCTCGCGCGAGAAAGCAGCGCGCAACATCTCAATTTCTGTTTCATGCTCGCGCATCAGCCGGGCTTTTTCTGCCGCATAAAGCGCTTCGGCTTCTTTGTGGCCATCTTCACGCCCGGCCTCAAATGCCAGCCGTTTTTCTTCCTCAAATGCCAGAATCTGCGCAACTTCCGCCTGTTCGGCTTTGAATGACTTCTCGACTTCGAGCTTTTCAGCAACAAGAGGCGCTACCGACACAGGAGCCGTTATAATTTCTATCACATCATCAGCAATGCGATGCGTTGAAAAATCAGGCAGATAGCGACTAAGGGCAAGCGTGGTCATCGTCAGGCTGCCTCAAGCTCCGGCATAAGGGATCTTGGTGTTTTGCCGGCTTCCTGTTGCGCGGCTGTTTCATGAATCCACTGCTTGAGAACGGCTGCAACACGTTCTTCATCCATTTCGATCATCTGTTCGAGGCGGAGTTTCGCAGGCATACGCATCCGCTGGCGAAGATCACTCAGGCTGCTTTTCATCTGATCAGCATAGGCTTCCGGTCCGCCAATCACAGCCTGCGTGCTGTCTGAACCCGCCAGTTTGTTGGCATCTGCAACAAAATTCGGGGTAGCCACTTCACTCGGTTCACGCACCGCAACTTCCGTACTGGTCGGCTTACCACCCGTTTCACGCAACAGCGGACGAACGCCAAACCAGACGAGAAGCGCTACGGCACCGAGAATTGCGAGCGCATTTACATAGGAACCGCTTTGACGCAGCAGAGTATCAGCCCAGGGCGTTGAAACCGGTTCCATATCTGCGCCCGAAGCATTCATGAAATTGACAGCCGTGACGTTGATAACATCACCACGATCAGAATTGAGACCCGCAGCGGTTGCAACAAGATCACGGATCTTGGTGATCTGCTGGTCGACAAAATCCGCTGGTGCAGGTGTGGTCCCTGCGGTTTCAAGCAAACGTGCCTGATCAATCACCACAGCAATCGAAAGCCGCTTGATGGAATAGCCATCGCTGACGGTGGACACCGTCTTGGTGTTCATTTCATAATTGGTAAGCTCTTCACGACGATCTGTCTTTTCCGAATTGCTTTCGCCGTTCTGACTGCCAATTTCTTCCTGCGGAATATTCTGCTCAACGCCGGTGGCGTTATCGCTGCGCGAATTACGGCTATCGCCGCTTTCACGCACGACACGAACCGAGCGCTCGACGCGGGATTCAGGATCGAAGCTCGTTTCGTTGGTCTGGCGGCGGTCCGTATCAAGCGATGCCTGAACGCTGGTTTGGAAATGACCTATACCGAGATAAGGGGCGAGCGCCTTGCGAATGCTCTCATCGACATTGCCTGCAACCTGTTGCTCAAGCGAAGCGGTCATCAATGCTGAACCATTGGCGGCTTCACCGGCAGACGCAAGCAGACGGCCATTGGTATCGAGAACGGTTACGGCAGATGCTTCAAGTGCTGGAACTGCAGCCGCTACAAGCTGGCGGATCGACTGTGCGGATTCCGCAGCAAAACCACCTTCCGCACGAATGACAACAGATGCCGATGGTTTCTGGTCGCCACGGCGGAATGAACCTTTTTCAGCGAGAACGATGTGGACGCGCGCAGCCTTTACACCGCGAATAGCCTGAATGGTGCGGGCAATCTCGCCTTCAAGCGCGCGCACATGGGTGATTTCCTGCATGAACGAGGTAAGACCCAGCGAGCCCATATTGTCGAAAAGCTCGTAACCGGCATTATTGGAAGTCGGCAGGCCCTTTTCAGCCAGATACATGCGTGACTGCTCGGCTTTGCCGATCGGCACCAGAATGGACGAGCCGTCCGACTTCACGTCAAAGGAAATACCGGCTTCACCCAATGCGAGGCCCATACGGTTCACATCATCGCGGGAAAGACCGACATAGAGCGTCTCATAAGATGGGCGGCTTAGATAAATGCTTGTGTAGAGGATCGCGCCCATCAGTGCGGCACCGACAAGACCGAGCGCCAAAAGTTTTCGCAGGCCAAGCTTGCCAAGCGTTCCCTTAAGCTGTTCGATAAATTGTTGGAAATTCTGTTGCATCAATACCACCGCTATCCTGATGCAGGCAAAATAGATCGCGAAGCTTGCGCGAAAGTGGCGGCAGAAAATCTGGCCGTTAAAAAGAAAAAGGCGCGGAATAAATCCGCGCCTCTATTTGTAAGATCAAACCCTTGCGGGACCGTTGATTAACGGAACAGCGACAGGATGTTCTGGTTCGACGAGTTGGCAATCGAAAGTGCCTGAACGCCGAGCTGCTGCTGAACCTGGAGAGCCGACAAACGAGCCGACTCCTTGTTCATGTCAGCGTCAACCAGTGTGCCAACGCCCTTTTCGATTGAGTCCGAAAGGCCCGACAAGAAGCTCTTCTGGCTGTCGATCTGCGACTTTGCTGCACCGAGAGTTGCTGCACCGGTGGTCAGGCTTGCGAGAGCGGTTTCAACAGTGCCGAGGGCAGTTTCAATTTCGGCATCTGTCGAAGCCGAAGTGAAAAAGGCAGCATCCACTACTGGAGCAACCATCGTAGAAGCATTCGTGGAAGCCGCTGTAACAGTGATTTTGTCAACAGTGACTGCAGCACCAGTACGGTTGTAAGATGCAACAACGTTTAGGTCAGTTGTAGGCGCATTAAGCAGGTTAGAACCAGCATAATTAGCATTGCTGATCGCCGAGTTGATGTTAGCAGCGAGCGATGTGATTTCAGTGGCGATTTTGCCCTTGTCTTCCGTGCTCGCACCAAGTGCCGAAACAAGCTTTGTCTTGATCGCGTCGACCGATTCCTTGACTTTGTTCATCGCGGAATAAGCTGTATCAACCTTACCAGCACCAAGACCGAGAGCGTCCTGAACAGCCGAGTTGGCTTTGTTGTCGGACTTCATCGATGTTGCGATCGACCAGTAAGAAGCGTTGTCCGAAGCTTCACCAATGCGAAGGCCGGTCGAAATGCGGTTCTGAGTGGTTTCCAGCGACTTGTTGGTCGATGAAAGTGTCTGGAGAGCGGTCAGAGCCGACGAATTTGTAAGAATGCTAGCCATTGTAATTGCCCCTTGGGAAAATAAACTGAGGGACAGGCCGGATTATAAGATTACCGGCATGGTGGAGCGGCATCATGCCTATCGCCGCGAAACGCGCGGGACCCATCATGCCACCATTCCTATGTGGCAATTGTTAACAGAATATTAATATGAGCGACTGGTTTTTAACGGACTGCATATTTTCCAAAAATATTTGCTAAGAAAACGAGCGTATCAGACTTCCGACCAGAATATTCCAGCCATCAATCAGCACGAAAAACAAAATCTTGAACGGCAACGATATGACGGTTGGCGGCAACATCATCATACCCATCGACATGGTAAGTGTCGCAACCACCAGATCGATGACCAGAAACGGCAAGACAATCAGAAAGCCGATTTCAAAACCGCGACGCAATTCGGAAATCATGAAAGCGGGAACAAGTACGCGGAAGTCGACGATACCATCATCACCGGTGCGGAATGAAGGATCAGCAAGGTCTTCAAACAGCCGCAGATCCTTGTCGCGAACTTGGCTCATCATGAAATCACGAAATGGCGAAGAGATTTCAGTAAATGCCACTTGCTGCGTGATCTCGTTGCGCATCAGCGGTTCAACGCCATTGTTCCATGCGCGATCAAAAACCGGGGCCATGACATAAAAGGTCATAAACAAGGCCAGAGAAATCATCACCATGCTGGCCGGTGCCGTCTGCAGGCCCAGTCCAGAACGCAAAAGTGAAAAGGCAATGGCAAAACGGGTGAAGCTTGTCACCATAATGAGCAGGCCCGGTGCAATGGAAAGCACCGTCAAAAGACCAAAGATCTGCACGATCTGGCCGCTTGCGGCACCACCACCCGCTGGCAGCAGATTATCGAGCGACAAGCCCTGCTGCGCTTGCGCGGTGACAGTGAAGACAAGCGTCAGGAGAACGCTAAGGCCAAAAGCTTTTTTCATTCTACGACCAGTGTCGAAATAAAGACGCGTTCAACCGCACCCTCCGAGCGCAAACGAGCGCGTTCTTCAAGATCGGTACGCAGATAGGCAAGCCCCGCCGCACCCTGTAATTGCATCAGATTGACAATGCGCAGAAAGCTCACGAAATCGTCACCGACACTGGCCGCCATAGCAGGTGGAATTTCGTGACCGGGCTTGGCAACAAGAGAAGCTTCCAGCCGCACCCATGTCGTCTGCGGAATACCGAGATTGGTCACAATTGGCTGTAACGGCACCACGGTTCCAATGGAACGGGATTCAAATTCTCCCTGCTTGGGCTTGTCTTCCTTGCCGGTTGCGGGTGCGTTGGCCTGCTGCGTTGCAGAAATCATTCCGCCTAGAAACCAGCCCCCAGCAGCGGCAATCGCTGTGAGAACGACGACAGCAACCAGCACGCCCATCATGGAGCTTTTTTTCTTAGCCGCTTTATCGGAAGATGTATCGCTCATGCTGATTACTCTAGAACGGCGAAATCTGATCGAGAATCTGCTGGCCATAAGGTGGCTGCTGAATCTCGCTCAAACGTCCGCGTCCGCCATAAGAGATGCGCGCTTCTGCGATCTTGTCGTAAGAAATCGTGTTATAGCCGGAAATATCACGCGGACGCACAACACCGACAACGTTTAACACACGCAATTCGTAATTCACGCGCACTTCCTGAGAACCACGGATCACGAGATTGCCGTTTGGCAGCGTATCGGTGACGATTGCTGCGATCTGAAGCCGAATATCTTCGCTACGCTCAATCTTCCCTTTGCCCTTGGAGGAGCTGTTGGAGCGGGTATTGACCGACGCGTCTATTTCGCCACCGCCAAATGAACCGGACAGGCTGCTCGTATCAAACGACGCGCCAGCGCCATAAAGCCCTTTGGAAATGCGTTCACGATCTGACTTGTTATCGATATTGGCGCGATCGTTGATCGAGATGATCACGGTCAGCACATCACCCGGTTCCTGCGCACGAGGATCCTTGAAAAAGTTCGTAGAGCGCTGATCCCAAAGCGAATAGGCGGCCTTGCTGGGCCGAACCGGATAGCCGCTATATTGCGGATTGTTCTGCACACCGAGATTGGCAGCAACTGGTGAAAGATCAGGTGCACGACCGATCTCTTCGGGTTTGGTAGCGCACCCGGTCGCCAGAGCCATTAGCAAAACGACGAGCGGTGCTTTGTTGGTGTTTCTTGTCATTGCACACTATTCCCGGTTTCCACTTGTGTCCGCTGCTGCCTGTTGGGCTGCGGAGCCGCTGTCGTGCGCTGCGCTCCGACAATCACGCGTGCAAGCTTTGCGGCTTTTTCCGCCGGCATCTCATTGAGGATAATGCTGGAAACACGCGGGTTTAATTTAAGGATAAGCGCTGCCGCTGGTTCATCGCCGATAAGCGCCATTTGTGCAGCGGCGGCATCGGGCTTCATCTTCGAAATAATATCGACGAGTGAATCCTGCGCCTTGTTGACGAAATCATCGCGCCGTTTCAGCCAGATCTCATATTCCTTGCGCTTTTCCTCAAGCGCTTGCATGCGCTTATCAACATCAGCCTTAAGATCAGCAAGCTGCTTGGCCTGAAGCGAATAGCGGGCATCCGACGCCTGATTATCGAGATTACCGCAGAACTTGCGAATTTCATCAAGATTTCCAAGCGGGGCCTGAGCCAATTGCTGCGTGAGCGGAACCGGCGTTTCTGCCTGTTGCGCAAAGGAAGGCTGAGCGCCCCCCAGAAGCAGCGCCAAAACCCAACTCAAGCGGATGATCGTGCCTGTCATGGTCATTGCACCACCAGTTCTGCATGAAGGGCACCGGATGTCTTGATCGCCTGAAGGATCGCAATGATACCATTTGGCTTCACGCCCATCTGGTTGAGACCCTTCACGAGATTTTCGAGATTGGCGCCGGTCAGAATGCCGATCTTGGCATCGGGCTGATTGACGGCGATTTCCGTATTCGGCTCAACCTCGGTCTCGCCATAGCTGAAAGGATCGGGCTGCACGACCATCGGCGTTTCAGTTACACGAACCGTTAGACTGCCATGACTAATCGCAACTTTGGAAATACGCACCTTATCACCGATGACCACCGTACCGGTGCGTTCATCCACCACCACGCGTGCAACTTCATCCGTTGTGATCGGCAGACCTTCAAGCTCAGCAAGAAAACGCGCCGGCGGCACATTTTTGGGACGTGTAATACGAATTGTCTTAGCATCGCGCGCAATCGCTACACCACGTCCATAACGACGCTTGGCAAATACGTTGATTGTATCGGCAGCGCGAACGGCAGTGGTAAAATCGGCATCGCGCAATTCGACAATCATTTCGGCGTCCTTGCCGAAACTGCCTGCAACCTCGCGCTCGACCAGCGCACCATTGGGAATGCGTCCCGATGTCGGAACACCTTGCGTGATGCTCGCAGCCTCGCCTTGCGCGGAAAAGCCGGAGACGATCATATTGCCCTGTGCAACCGCATAAACCTGATTATCCGCACCCTGAAGCGGCGTCATGACAAGTGTACCGCCCTGAAGCGACGTGGCATCGCCAAGCGAAGACACCGTCACGTCAATACGCGATCCGGCACCGGAGAACGGCGGAAGATTGGCGGTAACGATAACCGCAGCCGTATTTTTAGCACGCGTCGAATTACGCGGCGCATTGATGCCAAGATTTTCCAGCATGGCGCGCATCGACTGTTCGGTGAACGGCGAATTGCGCAGGCTGTCGCCTGTGCCATTCAAGCCTATAACCAGACCATAGCCGACAAGCTGATTTTCACGCACGCCCTGAATTGTGGCTATGTCTTTGAGACGTGCAACGGCACTGCCGCGACCAAGTTCGGCATAGGCCATTTTGGACGGATCGCCGCCCGCCCCAAGCCAATCCGCATCGGCTTCGACAGCGGAACGGAATTCGGTTGCGTTCTTTGACGATTCATCCGCGACCCCCGTTATCGGCGTGAGCACGAGGGCAAGGCAGGCAATAAGGGTGGTGAATGTTTTTATCACTGCATCCCCACCTGAATGCGACCATCTGCGAGAACCGTACCGGAGACGATAAGGCCACTATCAGCGTTACGGACCCTGATGAAATCACCAACAGCACCCGATTCAAGCGGCGTCCCCGTTGCCGTGATGGTTAAAGGACCCGAGGTGAAAACCATCAGCGCAGGCTCGCCACGCGTCACCATTGATGGCTCTGAAAGTGCAGCCATCAGGATTGGTTTTCCTGAAATAAGCGTTCGGCGGGCGACCTTGCCTGTCACCTGTTCAGGTGAAAGCACATATTGTTTGGCGGCTGGCGGGCTGATGTAAAACTGTTTTTCGACCAGCGAAACATCGCTTACGACCTGTCCGGGATAGACAGTGACGGAAGGCACAAAGAAAGCCATACGCTCAGCGGCCTGTGCAGCCGGGGCGCTCAACACCAGAAAACTCGTGGCGAGTATTGCACTTGTGTTCCGAAAAGCTTGTCTCAGGCGCTTCATCATCGCAATCACCATCAGCGCATATTCTTGGAAACGGTTGCAGCCATTTCGTCCGCAGCCTGAATGACCTTCGAGTTCATCTCATAGGCACGCTGGGCGGAGATGAGATCGGTAATTTCCTTGACCGGATCGACATTGGATGCTTCCAGATACCCCTGTTTGACCGTGCCAAAGCCGGGATCGCCAGGGTTGCCCGCAATCGGACCGCCAGAGGCTTCCGTCTCGCGGTAGAGATTACCGCCTAACGGCTCTAGACCCGCCTCATTGGTAAAGCTTGCAAGTGCGATACGACCAATCGCTGCTCCCATTTCGATACCTGCGTTGCCTTGAACCTTGGCAAAGA